>Ga0209979_1000569_pt1 | contig 48152 bp, 45 predicted proteins | sample AnhtaG_FD_183114 | JGI IMG/M metagenome (GOLD analysis project Ga0209979, IMG submission 183114) | Deep subsurface microbial communities from Anholt, Denmark to uncover new lineages of life (NeLLi) - Anholt_01485 metaG (SPAdes) (version 2) | ecosystem: Environmental > Aquatic > Marine > Oceanic... | reverse complement strand
TTCTTCCCTGGGGTACATGCCCCCGGAAGAATTTGAAAATATAAATAATGAAAATGAGAAAGAAAATGAGTCCCATCAGCTGGTTCTGACTAGTTAATTGTGTGTCCAAGATTTGGGGTTCATATCATAGATTAAACATCAATTATTTGCACTTTATTCTAGAATGACTTCAGGATTGTTTTAATTCTAATTATATTAATAAGATTTTTTATTAATCTGGCATGAACGTGGGAACTCCTGGGCAATATCTAAATTAAATATTAATGATATTTATAAGTTATTAATTGAGTCAAGATTAGTAGTATAATGTAGTTGAATCAAGTATTTATAGAATTGTGGAATAATGCAAGATTAATTATAAAATATTTTTGATGAATTATGACAAATCTATTTTCAAAACGCTGTAAGAAATTATTAGATAAAAAAGAATTAATTGTTAGTATACCTATTTCTGTAAGGCGTCGGATATTAAGAACTTTATATGATTATAATGAATCTTACAGTGATACAACTGAAACTGGCTACCATTATAATTCATCAACGATAGAGGATATACCTAGTTTATTTGAAAGAGAACTGGGTACAGATATGAAATCATATCATGCAAATGGATCTGGAGAAATAATCGTAGGTGACTTTGATAATTTCATTTTACGAGGAAATTATCCTCCATATTTATTTGATGTAATAGAATTATTTCATAATAACTTAAGCGATGAAAATAAATCTATATTCCAATCATCAATAAATGAAATTATGAAGGAAAGTGATTTACCATGGAGGATGTTTGAAGGTGAGATCTTTCCTGTTGATTCAGCTTATATTAATGAAGTTATAATAAAAAAGACATTTGAATTAATAAAAGATGTAAAATTTTTAGGTGCTCTAAAAGAGTTTAAAAAAGCAAGAACCTCTTTATTAAATAGTGATTATGAAGGTGCAATTCACAACGCTAATTTAGCAGTTGAAAGTGTTATTAAGGAAATATTAAATGTCAAGAAAGCTAAACCTGGCAAGCTATTTAAGATGTTAATTGATTCTGGTTTGATTCCTGATTATTATAATGGCTTTTTAAAAGATTTTGAGAAAAATATATTGCGTTGCGTAGCAATAATGAGAAATGAGGAACTAGGAGTAGGTCATGGTAAAGGTTCTTCAGACAATATAATACCCCCTGAATTAGCTGAATTTGCTATAAATTTATCAGGAGTAATAATTAATTTCTTAATAGGAAGAGTAATAAATAAAAAAAATGATTCCAAGAGAAATAATGAAAATGTTGATTTCTCAGAAGAAGAGGTACCGTTTTAAGAGTTATTTAGATAGGATTTGAATTACGAAAAAATTAAGATTTAATAACTTTTTTCGATATTTATTAGTATTAATTTGTTTTGCGCTAATTATTTTAAGAATTCTTATACCTAAGATTAATTTCGATAAGCTCTCTCTTTACTTACTTAATAGCAACTGTTTTACTGGTATTTCCTTATATAAACGATTGGATTTCAAATATAAAAAAATTAAGAATTGGTAATTATGAAATTGAAATTGGTAATGCTGTTAATAAGCTTAATAAAGAAACATCAAAATTGGAAGAAAGTATTAAGATAGAAAAAAAATATCCTGAATTATCTAATGATTTCAAAAAACTTTTAGCTGATGCTGCTGTTGATTCAAGAGGAGCTTTATTAATTGTTGCTATAGAAATTGAAAGTATTGTAAGAAAACTTGCAAAAAAAGCTAGTATTGATTTTGGTTCCACAACTAGATTAGTCAATGAACTATCGAAAAGAAAGATAATAGATGAAAAAATAGTTCCAATTTTTAAAGATTTTTGGAATATAAGAAATAGAATAGTACATGATCCTTCAGAAAAAATAAGTGAAAATATTATTTATGAATTAACTTACCTAGGTTTAAGAGTATTAAATTTATTGTCGTTATCGGAAGATACTAAATAGTGATAATATATATTTTTATTTTCAGTATTAAACGGATTTTTTAAGTGTTTTTAGTTTATAATTCGGCTTATAGACTAACTCCGCTTCTGTTTTCTTCTAAAAATACTTAAAAAATGCATGTCAAAAGAACAAATTTTAGTATTAAAAACACTCAAATTAAGCTCAAAAACAGTGTTTTTAATTGGCGCTAGCATAGTAGTGTTCCATAAAAAAATCAAGGGTTTTTTAAAGTTGGATTATATGTTGTGATATAATATTAAATATTAATGTTTTAGATAAATTATCTATGAAGAAAGGAAAAATATGACTTTTTGGAATGTTTTTTCTGGAGTATTAGCTGGTATTGTTGCAGGAGTTGCAATTAATATAATAATCAACTGGGTTACAATAAAAAATATTAATAAGGATTGGAGAAATAATTTAAAATTCGAAATTAATTATAATATAAAAAAATTGGAGTCCTTTATAGAGGAAGTTGTAAAATATAGGAATAAGGTAAACGGAGATTCTTTAGATTCATATTTTGGATATTTCCCTTTATCAAAGGTATTAATTTCAACATCTAATCAAATATTTAATAATGGATTGGTATATCGATTCTTAAAAGATGATGATATAAAACAACTGCAAGATTTTTTATCTGAATTTAATCTTTATGGAGAAAATTATATCAATAATCAGATAAAATATAATAAGGAACTTTTTAAAAATATTGATTTAAGGTCAGAGATAAAAAGAAAAATTATATCAGATATTGATTTTTGGGAAGAAAAATTTAAGGCTTACAAAAAATTTTTAATTGAATTAATTAAAAAGATTTAGACAATTAAGATGTTATAAACTGAAGTTACTGTTTAAAAAGAAAAAAATTATGTCAACTATTCATAAATTAATTTTTGGCGACTGCACAAATATGGAAGAAATATCTGATGAGAGTGTACATTTAATGGTTACATCTCCTCCTTATTTTAATGCACCATTTGATTATAAGGGTATGTTTAAAGATTATAATAAATATTTAAAAATGCTTAACGGTATGGCTAGGGAAGTTTTTAGAGTTTTGCAAAAAGGTCGTATAGTTGCTCTTAATATTGATGATATGTTAGTTGATGGGGAGAAATTTCCAATAGTTGCAGACGCTACAAGAATATTTTTAGACGTCGGTTTTAGATATAGAGATAGAATTATTTGGAAGAAACCTGATGGTTATATAAGGATTAGCAGAAGAAGTGGTGTCATCTTGCAAAATCCATATCCAATGTATTTTTATCCTGATAATCTTTTAGAAAGCATTATAATTTTTCAAAAAGGTAGATTTAATTATAAGACCATATCCCAAGATATTAGAGAATCATCAATTATTGATAAGAAAGAATTTTCAAATAATAAGTGGTTTTTATCGATATGGAATATTAATAATGTTTTACCAAATTCAAAATTAGAAAAAGATATTGCTGCATTTCCAGCAGAATTACCATATAGGATAATAAAATTATTTTCATACAAAGGTGAAACAGTTTTAGATCCATTTGCTGGCAGTGGTACTACAATAAAAGTTGCAAGAGAACTGGGAAGAAATAGTATTGGTATTGAAATAAATAAAAAATTATTACCTATAATTAAAGAAAAATCAGGTTTTTTAGGTCAAGGAAGCTTGTTTTGCGATGATGATAAATTAGAAATTATAAAAAGAAAAAGGTGAAAAATGGAAATAACTGCTGAAATTACAGGAGTAAAATACCAGCCCTTATTATGTAATAAATTAGAAACTTTTGATATTGAATATTTAAAAGAAGCTTTTGAAAAAAAATCTACTTTTATCTTAAGATTAAAAGATAATAATTGTTTTGCGTTGAGCTGGTGGGTCTCTGCAAAAAGAACGCGGTCTTATCCTTATGCAAGAGTCTATAATTCATTAGATTTTAATGGTAAAAGAGTAACAGTTATTCCAATTTTAAAAGATGAGGGCAAAGATGGTGATAGAGATTATTTAGCATGGGATACAATTTCTTTAATGAGTTTATTGGGAGTTTATACAATAATTGCTTTTTATAAAAATGCAGTACGGAATTTTAATTATAAAAATAAAATAACCAATCAAAGATTTAATATCGAGTATTTAAAAGAAAAATTAAGCCAATTAACCTATTACCAATCGGACGCACTACATTGGAATATAGAGCAATTAGAGACAGTAAAAGATGTCGGTAAAGCTGCCTTAGATTCATATAAGGAAATATCTGAGAATTTAAATATAGAAATACATGATTTATTTACTGCTAAAAAAAGAATAGGAGCTATTTCTGAAAGTAAAGATAGTTTCATGAATTTATCAAGAGACTTAGCAAAAAAAGCTCAAAATAGAGAAAGCTTAACCACACAACCAAAAGAATTTGTTGAAGGTAGTAAAGCAAAATTAACTATAAAAAATTACTTAGGTGGAAATTATTATTTTACAGCTGATGAAGTAAGGATTGAAGATAATAATATTTATTTAATTGAATGCAAACATAGCAATAAAAATAAATTACCATCTATAGATGATATTAAAGATGGTTTGCTAAAAATGATTTTATTTACAAATTTAAAAAATGTAAGTGTTGATAGTAAAAAATATAGCTCAATTTCGGTCTTAAAGCTTACTTCTGAAAATGGTTTGAACCAAAAATATTTGAATCCAAAAAATAAAGAGTTGTTGGATAAATTATATAAAGAAGCATCTTTGAATAGTTTTAAAGTAATTTTAAATTAAAGTTTTCCTATAAAAATAATCTCTAAAAAAGAAAAATTACAAAAAATAAAATATTAAATACTAACTTGTCTAAAATATAGCTTTTGTGAAATTAAAAATTATCTAATTCTAAATAGGTAAGGTTAGATAAAATATTATGGGGGAAAAGTTGTTTTTATGAGTGATTTACTAACTGAAACCAGAGAACTATATATAAATATCTATAAGATCAATAAAAATAATATAAAAGAATATTTAATAATTTCAGATTTTGGAGATTCATCCATAAAAAGTGAACCCGGATTTATTAAGAAGTATTTTAGAATTTTTACTCCTGTAAAATCTTACAAAGGTCGTAAATTAAACTCGTATTATGGACAAGATTTCAATCCATTTAAAGATACTCTAATGGATTATCCAACTATAGTAGCATATAAATTAGGTAAGGATAAAAAATTAAATTGGGAAAATTATAATAGGCTTATTTCTCTTCATATTTCAAGATGCCCCCTTAACTGTTGGCATTGTTATGTAAATGAGTGCCTCAGAACTAGCTGCAAAATTTGCACCGTTAAAAAGTATTGTAATAAAAAAAAAGTTGATAAGGGAATAAAAGAAGCTTGGTTTACAGCAAAAACAATTGTTGATGATTTTGTGACACAACGTAATTTAGATAGAACAAATGAATTATCTTCTAATATTTTAAGAATTACAGGAGGAGAACCTTTTCTTGTCCCTGAACTTCTATTAGAAATTTTAGACGAATTAAAAAGTAGGAAACTTAATAATGAAGTTTTTTTATGGACTGAAACAAATCTTATTCCTTTAATTGTTCAAGACAATAGTGAGCCCATAGTTTCGGATGAACTATTAAAGAAACTTTCAGCTTATCATAACTTTTGTGTGCATCCTTGTTTTCATGGATTAAGCAAAAAAAATTTTAAGGAAATAACGCAAAAAAATATAGGCAGTATTGATATTTTAATAAAAGCAATGATGCGTCTAATAAAAACAGGTATTGATATTTATCCTACCTTTGGATCTAATATGAGTACCTCTAAAGACGTAGAATGTTTTTATACTAAAATATCTAAAATAGATAGATTTTTACCATTACGTTTTTGTTTAATAGAATATGACCTTGATTATGAACCCGTCGATTGGAGGAGAAAAAATATCAATGGTTTTGCAAAAAAATATGAGAAAGTTTATGATAGATTTCAAATAATAAAAAAGTGGGATAGCTTATTACAAAAAAATACTGGATATAAATATAGTGAGCTACCGCGTCATTCAAAGTTAGAAAATATGGTTAATGAAAATAAAGCATTACTTTTATTTAAATGGCCCTCTCAAGTAACATACCAAGAAAGATTACTAGAAGTTATTTCTCTTCCTGTGGGAGCACGGGGGGAGATCTACTATAATAAAAAATGGTTAAGTGATGAAATTTCAGAAAGCGATAATCTAAAAATAAAAACGGTTTTTTTAATAGCAGCAGTAGATCATACGAGAACTAATAATGTATCTTCTTATAAATTTTTATATGCAATACCGTTTAGATTATTAGAAGTAAGGAAAATTCGAGTAGAGTATAATGAACATTTTTATTTTGAGTATATCGCAGGAAAATATTTAGAAAATATAAATAATAAATATACTAAGGAAGAACTAACACAAATATTTAAAATAAATAAGTTTCCTGGTCAAGAGAAAGGTTTTGCGCACATAGTGGAATCACAAGCTATCTCATATCAGCCAGACGATTCAATATCAATTAAAGAAATTTTTAATGTTCTGAGTGAAGTTCCAAAACACCAATCTTCACAATTCTTAATTAAAGATTATCCATTAATTCGGATCAGTTCTATAAATTCTAAAGATGAAACTATAAACCCAAATTCCGAAGGAGTTTTTAATCTAGCGAATAATAAAATATATGAAATTAAAGGTGAGTTTTATCAAAATGATAATTATAATGAAAGAGATTTTTATATAAATAATGAGAGATTAAAAGGAAGAAGTGGAACATTCAAAATAGAGATGGGAGATAAAATAATAAAAAGTTTTAAGGAAAAAATATTTAATCTTGAAGTGGCCTTTAAGGACCCACTAATGAATAATTATATTATTCGTTTGCATGTTTTACTTAAACAATTATGGTGGCAAAAGTGTAGGTGGTTATTTATTATTCTAATTTCTCTTATTGGATTAGGTATTGTTGGGTATTTTACTTGTCAGTTTCCGGCTCAGTTATTTACTGCATTGATAATATTTTATTTAACTTACTTTTTTTTTGAAAAAAAACATATTTAACATGATCGACTCCTACAGCTTCGGCAGCATAACAATTGATGGTAATAAATTTACAAAAGACCTTATTATTTTTCCAGAAAAAATAAATTCAAACTGGAGAAGAAAAACTGGTCACCTGTTATCAGAAGATGATATTTTAGAAATATTAGATTATAAACCTGAAATATTAATCATTGGTACAGGTGCAAGTGGACTTATGAAAGTTGATGAAAAAGTAAAATCTTTTGGAATAGAATTAATAATTAAAAATACTACTGAAGCGGTAGAAGAATATAACAGAATTTATAAAAATAAAAAAGTTGTGTGTGCGCTGCATTTGACGTGCTAAAAAGGTAAATTAATGAGAATATTTTGATTTTTTAATGTTTTTATTTCTTCTTCTCGAATCTCTTACATTTTTATTGTTTTTACAGGTTTTATTACAATAAAGTGACTTGCCATGTTTTTCAAATTGTAAACCACAGTACGCACATTCTGCAATTTCTTGATTAATATTTATGATATTATAAAACTGTATCCAAAGTGCTGCTGCTAAATTATTACATTCAAAAGTAGATAGCATTGAATAACCAAGAATATTTTTTTTACTTACACTTATTTTAATATAATAAGGTATTGCACCACCAAATCTTTTAATCCTATCAGTTATAAGCTCTATAAGATATAGATAAGACGCAGGTCTAATTGCAGCTAATTCTTTTTCCTTATATTTTTCAATTTCTATTTCAATAATCGGTTCTTTTTTTATTTCCGCGCTAATAATAAAATAATTTTCATTAGTATCTTCAGGAATTTCTTTTACCTTTTTTATATTTTTTGAGCTAAAATCTAATTTTTCAGAAGTATCATCAAATTCTACATAGTAGGTTTTATATAGCTTCCCATAAACTTCTGATCTTTTTTTTAATTTTATTAAATCATGTAATTTTTCAATTTTACGAGCTTTTAAAGCCCTGTATATTTCTAGGGCTTTTTTTAATGCAAAGATTTCATCCTTAATATCACTAAGCAAGTCTCCACTTATCTTGCCTTTTTTCGTGCTATGTCTGTCAGTCCATAATAATCCGTATTGGTTTACTAAATTTATAATATCAATATTATTTTCAGTGTTTATTTTTACAAATTCTAAAAATAGGCTATTTCTTCTATTTGAAAAAATTTTACTATCATCAATGTTAGGATTATAAGATTTTCTTATGCCTTTACTGAAAATGGGTATTATGTAAGCTTTATTATCAATACTTGTAATTTCATATTCATTATACACTCTCCAATCAAGGCCTTTCCAATTCTTAATAAATTCCATTAGTTTCCCCTTTAAATATGTAAAAGCGATTTTGTACAGCGATTCGACTTTTTAAAAAATAGTACATCAAGGTAAATTTTTTGTAAATGAAGCGTTAGTGTTCATTTAAAATACCGCTTTTTAACAAGAAAGTAGTTTTTAAATGAATAAATTTATAAAGAAAGGGGGGAAAGAAAATGAAGAAAATCGAAAGTCTTGGAGATTTCGTTAGAAGATTGGAAAAGAAACTCTCCATAGAAGAATACCTCTCAAAGTATACAGAAGTTGATGGGGATAGAGCAAAATGTCCTTTTCATTATGACGAGGGCTATGGTATGTACTTGGCGCCAGGGTCAAATATGTTTGATTGTATGCAGCGTGGTTGTAGGGGTATAACCTTAACTAGTTTCTTAATGTTATGGCATAAAAAACCATTCTACACAGTATTAAAAGAATTATCAGAAGAAACTGGAATTGAAATTCCCGACAACATACAAAACGAGATGACATTTTACATCAACAGACAAAAGTACGAATAGGGGGAAAAATGGAGGCTCATATAAAATGTATGGGCCTCCTATTTTTTTTAAAATTATTTTTAAAGGAGTCAAATAAATTGAGCTTTATTGAAGTTACAGAACAAGACTTTCAATTAGTTGATAAAGATACAGATAGTATTATTAAAGTTACTGCAAAAAAAGTAGGCAACACTTGGATGGCTCTGTGCCCTAAACATGACGATCACACTCCTAGCCTTTCAATCGATGAAGAAAGAAAGTTATTTCATTGCCTTAATCCTTCATGTGGATTTAGTGGTCGTTTGTATGAAAAGAACAGGGTAGTAGCTGAATATATATACTGTGATGAAAACAATAGTCCTGTATATAAGGTTATAAGATACGGCCCTAAAAAAAGCTTTGCATACAAAAGCCTAAGTGAAAATGGAAAATGGATAAAAGGAGCAAAAGGCATTAAAAAAATTCTTTATAGACTTCCTGAACTTATAAGCTCTGGTGCAGATGAGCTTGTATTTTTTGTTGAAGGTGAAAAGGATGTTGAGAATTTAAGAAAGCTTGGATTTGTCGCAACAACTTTTCACAGCAGTATTAATTGGCCAGATGAATATAATAAATATTTTATAAATAGAAAAGTAATATTTATTCCTGATAATGATGAAGCTGGCAGAATTTTTAGTTCTAATATTGCAAAAAAAGTAAATAAAGTTGCCAAAAATGTTAAATGGCTTAAACTGCCTGGGCTTGGTCATAAAGAAGATATCTCTGAATGGATTGATAGGGGAGGTACAGCAGAAGAATTAAGGAAATTGGCTGAAGCTGCTCCTAATTTTAGCCAAGTTGTCGACAGTATTTTAAAAGATGAAGACTACAAAATACCTCAGAGAGATTCTAAATTAACCAAACCAATCGATAAGAAATTTAATTCAAAACAATACACTGAACTAATTCTTAAAAAATTTGAAATAAAATCTGATATAGTAAAAAGGCTTTGGTTTTACGATAGCAAAGAGGGAATCTGGAAAGATAATGGAGAAGACTATTTAAAGTCAGTTCTTAGAAAAGACCTTCTGATTAATAATCATAGAAAGATAAACTGTGTAAATGAAGTAATTGCAGATGTAAAAGATTATTTGTATGAAGGAATATACTTTGAAGAACCTCCTGCTAACTTAATTGCATTTAATAATAAGATCTATGATCTAAAAAATGACAGATTTATAGATTTTGACCCTAAATACTTTTTTATAAACAAAATTCCTGTAAATATAGATACTGAAAATAGAACCTGCCCTCTTATTGATTCAATGTTTGAATCTTTTGTTGGAAATGAAGTCAAGATAGATTTATATGAACTTGCTGCTTACAGTTATCTAAGAGCTTATCCTTATCAGAAATTTTTTATATTAACCGGAGATGGCAGAAACGGAAAGTCTACATATATAGGTATTCTTACAAAGCTTGTAGGAATTAAAAATATCTCAAGTGAAAATTTAAAAAATATCATTTCAAATAGGTTTTCAGCAGCATCCCTTTTCAAAAAACTTATTAATGTATCTGTAGAAACTGATCCTTTATTTATGAAAAATACAGCAATAATAAAACAGCTAACAGGTGAGGATTACCTAAGTGCTGAAGAAAAATTTGAAAAAAGTTTTGAATTTAAAAACTATGCTAAATTAATAATTGTTACAAATAAAAAACTGCGAACAAATGATTTAAGCGCTGGATTCGGTAGGAGAGTTAAAATTACTAATTTTGAAGGTAAATTCCTTGAAGGCGAAAACGCTGATCCTTTTATTTTAAATAAAATTACTGAAGATGAGATTGAGGGATTTGCTCATGTTTGTCTTGAAACATTAAAGAATTTATATAAAAGAGGCTTTGTATTTACTATCCAGCAGGACACAGAAGAGATAACAGCACTATATGACGAGCGAACTCAAAGATTAGACGCATTCTTAAAGGAAAAAGTTATTAAAGATCCGACTTCCTATATATCTACTGTCGAGTTTCATGAGCGCTTTAACAAATATTTAGAAACTGAAAAAATTTCTTATATATCCCTATACAGACTAATTGATTCTATGGAGTCGATGGGATATGTAAAAAAAGCAAAAAATATAATGACTGAGTTTGGCTGGACAACTAAATCTGTCTGGGACGGGCTGAAGTGGAAGGAATAATAACATAATAAGCATAATAAGCTTTTTTCTATTATATAAAAACAAAAATATATGTATAAAAATAATTTATTTCCTTATAAAACTAATAATAAATTTTATTTATATTAATAGGATTTTACGTATTATCCGTATTATCAGTAAAAAGTAATGAATATTGATAAGAAAACAACTTTAATAAAATTAATAACAACGGATTTGCCCGGCCTAAATGATTCTGCCTTAGCTGAGTTATATTCTATCGAGCAGAGGCTTTTAAATGGCACTACAATTAACAATATCCAGGATATTAATACCGATGCTCTTATTAAAAACTTTATCGACACCAATCAGTTAAACAGTGCCTCTTCAACTATATATAACTATACAAAAATCCTGCAAGACTACCTAAACTATGCTAGTGGTATGATAGATAATGAGACTTTATTTGCATATCTGCGCTCAAAGTCGTGGGGAGATAACACAAAAAGGCGAAATTATGTGCTGCTAAAGCGGTTTTTATATCATCTTTTTACATGTAAATACACCGAAACAGACCTATCTACTCATATTAAAGTACCTCATAAGGTTAAAGGCAGTACCTTCTGTCCGATGTCCGCACAAGTTAAAGAATTTATTGAAGCTATAAAGTTTACATTTATTGATGAAAATGAAATATTAAAATATGAAACAATAGCCAAGTTCTATATAAAAACAGGTGCTCGAAGAAACGAACTTCTGAATTTAAATGTTGAAGACATCGATTTTAATACAGGCAGAATAATTATTCTTAAGACTAAAAATAAAGATGTAAAAATAATTAATATGGATGAGAACTTAAAACAGATACTTACCGATTATCTTAATCATTTTAAATATAAATCAGGACCATTATTTAGAGGTAGCCAAGGTAACAGGTTATGCAAGCAATCACTAATGAATTCATTTTATAAAATTAAAGAAAGAGCAGGACTGCCAAAAGAATTTAAAATACATAGTTTCAGAAGATTCTTCATCAACGAACTTAGAAAAAATAATGTTGATATAGCAACAATTCAAAAGCTTGCAGGACATAGGGATATAAGAACTACTGAGATTTATTGTAATGTATCGGAAGAAGAGAAGATAAAAGCGATTGAGAGTATAAAAGTGTAATTATTGAAATAACTTATAACGTTTATTTTCAACATAGATATTCGAAATTTTGAAGTCGGTCTCAGTTTCAATTGGAACTAAAATTCTTTTATATAATTTTCCTTCAAATTCATCTATTTCTTTTATTTTATCTTCGGGTAGTGGTTCATAAACAAAAACTTCATTCCTGCTATTATTAATTTTCCAATCAAAAAATAAATAATTATTTTTGGTATAAATATTTCCCCTAACAGAAGCTTTATAGAGATTTATTTGTAAATCTTTAAGAAGAATATCATTAATACCTCCGGGTTTTAATGTATCATAAAAAGCAATTTTTTTATTTGGATAATCTAATAAAATGTCTGTCAAAAATTTCAATAAAGGTAATGTTGAATTACAAACAGTCAAGTCCCTTTCGAATTTATTTAAATCAGGTCCAAAAGGAGTTTTTTCTCCATGATCCATATTAGAGCGAACTACATAAAGTGATTCACATAGGTTCTTTAATAAATCATTAATAAGCGAAGCATCTGTAATAAATTTATTAAAAACATCTCTTAATTTTTTATGTTCTCTTCTTGCCATTTCTTTTAGACTTGGGGAAATGTTCTCAGGGTGATATTTTGCTTTTATTAAAACTCTCATGTTCATTATAGAAGGCTCTATATTCAAAAATTTTTTAAATTGTTTAGATTCAACAATTAGCTCTTTTTCATTATCATTTATATTATCTATTACTAATTCTGAAAGCTTTTGATTTTCATAAACTTTGATATTATTTTTATTTTTTAAATATTTTTGATAATAGTATTCATTGTAAATCAAATTTAATCCATCAAAAAAATGCCTACAAATTTCAATGTTGTTATTTTTATCCCTGGAATAGTTAAAATGACTCAAAATATCTGACAATAGTTTTAAGTTATTTAACCATTTAATTCGCATTACAATTGGCCTTTTATAAATACATTATTTTTCCAAGCTGAATAATATCGAGTATAGGATGTTTTACAAATTTCTATATCCATACTATATATTTCAAGCTTTGATAATTGGGCTTCCAGGGTTGACCCTTCAAATACTGAAATAGTAATTTTAAAATTATTATTTTTTTCTAAAAAATTCTTATTTAATCGATATATTTTATCTAATTCTTCTGTGCTAAATTGTTTTAATAATTCGATATTATTGTATTTTTCCTTGTTGAATAATTTATAGAATTCATCGCATAATTTTTTATATTTAAATACATTTATACTAATCATCAACAATATATCTTCCAACAAATTATTAAGAGTAGGAATCCAAATCGTTTTACCACAGTTTTCTTTATTATTAATATTTACTTCAAATAAAATTAAAGCAGGTCTATCGTTTTCTGATAAAAATAAATGATGTGAAGGGATTATACCTAAATGATTTTGATGAGGCTGACCTATTAAAATAGAAGCCGTAATTGTAGCCATATTTCTCCTTCTAAAATTAAATTCATATTTTACCTATATTTTGCTAATATAAATTATTACATAATTATTTAATTTTTTATAAATATTTTTATTCTCCATGAAAACAGATGGCAGAGATTACTATATTAAACAAAAAGTATGGGTTCATTCCAATACTTTTGGTGGTAAGAGTAAAGATTTTTGGTGGAAAATAGATAATAGTTGCTCCATTTATATAATAAGATATTTCTTATTAAGAGATAAGGGACTCGTTCAAAAAAGAGACGAAATTAGACCATATGAATTAGAAAAGTTTAATCAATATGTTAGTTTTGATATGGAATCAGCTCTTGCTAATGATGTAGCTAAATTAACATTACATTTGGAAAAAAATGGACTAGGAAAATATTGCTATGAGGTTTTAGAATGGAGTAATACTAAATCTCAATTAGCTAGCCAGTTAAGTGTAATTTTTTCAACCTCAAAAGCTTGGCAATTTAACGGACAAAAGAAAAATATGAAATTTAAAAAATTAAGTGAAGATTGGTGCGTACTCATCAAGAAATATTACAATTCAGTAAAAGAAAAAGATTCCGAAACCACAATTGATAGTAAGATTAATATAATTTTTTTTAATAAAGAATAATTTCTACGATTCTATTATTAAATAAATTTAGTAAACTTATAATATAATTATTTAGCAATAACAAAATGAAAAAAATAGAAGGGCAACCTAAAACACTTCGACAATTATTAACTGGAGTAAAATATACAATTCAATATTACCAAAGAGAGTATTTATGGGGAACCGATCAAATCGAAGAGCTTATTGAAGATTTAACAAATGAATTTTCATTATTTTATGAAACTGACCATGAAAGAAAAAAAGTTGCTAGTTATGGTTCCTATTTTATGGGCTCCATCATCATAGCTAATAGTGATAGTGAAAATGCAATAATTGATGGTCAACAAAGACTTACTTCGCTAACCTTACTTCTCATTTATCTTAACCATTTACAAAAAAACAGAACAGATAAAGTTGATATCCAAAACCTAATTTTTTCAGAACAGTTTGGCATAAAATCATTTAACATCGATGTTCACGAAAGATTTGAATGCATGAGTGCTCTATTTGCAGGCAATGATTTCGACTCAGACAAGCAACCAGAATCAGTAAGAAATGTATTCAATAGATATGGTGATATAGTGAATTTATTTCCCGAAGATCGAAAAGACAATTCCTTACCATTTTTTATTGATTGGCTTATTGATAAGGTAGAGTTTATTGAAATAATAGCTCAGACCGAACAAGACGCACACAAAATATTTATAACCATGAATGATAGAGGGTTGAGTCTCACACCTGCTGATATGTTAAAAAGTTATTTGCTATCTAAAATTGAGAATGATGATGTAAGGAACAAAGCAAATGAAATTTGGAAGAAAAAAATTATTGAGCTTAAGGACCTTGGAAAAGAGCAAGATTCAAATTTCATAAAAAATTGGTTGAGGGCCCAATATGCTCAAACTATTAGAGAGAGTAAAAAAGGAGCGATAAAAGAAGATTTCGATATTATAGGTACATCATTTCACAAATGGGTTAGAGAAAAAGATGATTTAATAGGATTAAATATAAGTATAGATTATGAAAGATTTATAATTGATGAATTTACAAAATATGTGGATATTAATATGAAACTTATAGAGTATTCTAATAGTTTTAATCCTGATTTCGAGTATATTTTCTACAATGCAAATAATAATTTTACATTCCAATACCAAATACTATTAGCATCAATTCATCCAGAAGATAATAAGGAAATAATTGAGAAAAAAGTGAAGTTAGTTTCCTGTTTTATCGATCAATTTATTATGTCAAGGGCGATTAATTTTAAAACAGTCGATTATTCTTCAATCAGAAATATGATTTTTAGTCTTACAAAAAAAATAAGAAGATTAGATTTTGATTTACTAAAAAGAACATTAATCGATGAAATCAATGAAATGACTTTTAAAATTGATGGTGTTGATAATTTTTATTTAAATGGTTTTACTAGCAGATATATGAGGCATATTCTCGCAAGATTGACAAATTATATTGAAAAAGAAAGCGGAATTAATTCAAAATTTGAAGATTACGTAAATAGAGAGATATCAAATCCCTATGATGTAGAGCATATTCTTACTGATAAATATAGTAAATATAGAAGTGATTTTGAAGATGAAACAGAATTTGAAAGATTCAGAAATAAATTTGGTGCACTTTTATTACTTACTAAAGATAAAAATAGGAGCTATAAAGATAAGCTCTATAGGGACAAATTAGAAATGTATTTTAGTGATAATCTTTTAGCAAAATCTCTAAATGAAAAATGCTATATTAATAATCCACTATTTTTAAATTTAATAGCCAATAAAAGATTAAATTTTAAGTCATATCTAAAGTTTGATAAAGATGCTATAAACGCAAGGCAAGATCTATATAAAGATATTTGCAAGTGTATTTGGAATACTGAGAAATTAGCATTGTTTTAGTTGAGTAATAAAAAGATAACCTATAACGATTGGGTACTATCAAGTAAATCTTAATAATGAATAAATTAAAAATAATTGAACTTATCGAAAAAAATATTAAAAGAGGAATGTTAATTCCTAAACCTTTTTCAGAATTACCTTGTAGTGTCAAAGGTTACGGCTTAAGAAGAGGAGAAAAAGCAGTAATTTATATAATACCTGGTAGAAAAAATCCAAATAATACTCATGAAAAAGGTATTAATTTTAGCGAATTTATTGAAGCCTATAAACATTTAAATATTTTAGGAGATTTAAGCTCCGACTGGTTTGAATTAAACCTACCCGATTGTAAAAAAGAAGGTAACTGCAACTTCACTACATTGGGTGGAATTTTTGAATTATTAGGATTAGCCTATTCAAAAAAAATTGGTAAAAAAGAAGTAATTTATATAAAAAAATAAAAGGAGGTATAATAGCAAAACAAGAAATAAGTACCAAAGACTTTTTCTGTAAAATTTGCGAATTAATTCAGCAGTCAAAATACTTCTTAGCAAACCTTACTAAGCCTACTTTTAATGTAGGACTTGAGCTTGGATTGGCTTTAGGACTCGATAAACAAGTAATATTGATTGCAAGCAATCGGACAAAACTATCATCTGACTTGGTAAGACAGGAAGCAATATTTTATAATAAAGATTTGAATAAATTAAAGGAAGATTTTATAAAATGTGTTAAGGGTATAAAAAAAATTACATAGAATTTAAATAATATAATCTGCTACTGGTTTAATTAGGAGTGGATACTATGGGGGTCTTTAGAATAGAAAAGAATAATTTAATATCTTTTAACGAAGTGGATTTTAAAATAGATAATGTGGAAAAAATACTCGAAGATTGGATTGAAAACAATCCTTTGGCAATATTTGAAGAAGAAAAAGTATATATAATAGGAAGACAGGTTACAACAAACCTATGCAAATCTATTGACCTTTTAGGTATAGATAAAAATGGTAATACTGTTGTAATTGAGCTAAAAAGAGACAAAACTCCAAGAGAAACTGTAGCACAAATACTTGAATACGCTTCTTTTGTAGAAGATCTCACTTATAACAATCTTGAAGAAATAGCTATTCAATATCGTAATGATGAAGGATTAAACCTTACAGAAAGGCATAAAGAATTTTTTAAGCTAACTGATGAAGCAAGTGTTGCATTCAATAAAGAACAAAGACTAATTATTATTGGTCAGGATATTTCAAAAGAAATTGAACAAACATCAATATTCCTTAACAAAAAAGGTCTTGAAATTTATTGTGTAGCTTTTAAGTATTTTAAGTCAGAAACAGGAGAAAAAATTATTTCAAGTGATATTATTGTTAAAAAGGAGAAAGCAAGAGGTGGTGTTTCTGGGAATAAACCCCCAATAAACCCGAAAATATTTCTTGAACATATAGATGAATATATAAAAGATTTTTTCAATAAATTGTTTAGTTTGGCTTTAGAAAAGAAAATGCCACTCCACTGGGGATCTACAGGATTTTCATTAAATGTTGATTTAAGTGGAAATCATGTAAATATTCTCTACGGTTATTCGGATATTGCTGTTGGTGGTCAAAGTATATATACAGCAGTGATGGAAATAAAAAGAAAAGTAAATAATGCAGAAAATATAATAGAAAAATATTTTGAAATGTTAAATAGTACAGGACTCTTTGAGCCTGCTGCAAATGAAGTAAAATGGATTATAAATAAACCAATAGTTGGTAAACAGATGAAAATTATATTTGATTCTATTTTATTTATAAAAGAAAGGATAGAGGCTGAAGGACTAGTAGAGTAAGCAAGGTTTTATAGTATCTATATTATAAGTATCCTTTTCATATAGAAACAATATTATAAAATACTTTTTATAATAAGTAGGGGAGGTAATATGGTTTCAGTTAATCTAAAAAGAAGAATAGAAAATTTTATTGAATCATTAAGAACATTCTATGATCCAGTTGAACATGTTAATTCTGATAGTATAGATTTTTTGTTTAACAGGTATGCAAGGAACATAATTGAAATAGACGATAGAACTAAAGATAGAATCATAGATATTTTAGAAGAAAGTATTATTGGAAACGAAGATCATGGAAAAATCGCTTCGTGGAAAGTGCTCTGTTTGGGAATATTAAAATTATTAAATAATGATTTATTAGAACAAGTTAAGGATAAGAAAGAAGCTGTTGATATAGTAGTAAGGATTACTAGATGGGCTCATAGTACAGGAAATTTTTGGAAAAGATTTACTCCTTTTGCGAGGGAAATAGTATCTATAGTATGGGGAGATATTGGAAACCTATATCCACAATATTGTGAAGGTTAATAATATAACAAATATTACAAAGAAAAATTGGTTGGCAACCGGATTTCAAAGGGAAATTAAAAGAATTAATATAATACTATCATATTAGGTTTTAAGGATTTGTAAAAAGACTGGAATAATTTTTCATAATTTTAAAAACTAAAGTGAATTTATTAACTCTACCAGCTCTTTTCCAGTCACATGCAAATAGATCTGTGTAGATTCTAAACTTCTATGACCCATCAAATTCTTAATATTTACAAGGCTTACATCTTTATTAAGTAATCTTGTAGCAAAGGTATGACGCAGAGTATGAATTGTATAACCTTTACCAGATAATCCTGCAATTTTAATATACCTGTCAAATAAATTCTTTAAGCTATTGTGATGAATTCTTTCTCCAGTTCTACCAATAAACAAGGCATTATTCTTTAATGGTAACCTCTCAGATAAATATAAATCCAACAGTTTAATAATCTTGTCATGAAGTGGTATTATCCTTTGATTTTTATTTTTAGATTTTCTTACAATTAAATACTTATTTCCTAAATTAATATCATTCCAGTCAAGATTAATAAGCTCTGTTCTTCTAAGTCCTGTATATGCAAACATTGTAAATATTAATTTGTCTCTCAGCGCATATTTTTTAAATCTTGTATCAGTATTATGGTCTGGTGCTTTAAGAAATTTTTCTAGTTCAATTTCATTTAATACTTTTGGTATTTTAACTTTTTTTCTTGGAGGTCTAATTAAAATAGCAGGGTTGCTATTAATATAACCTGAATTATGAAGGAACCTAAAGAAATGATGTAATATATTAATCTTATTTGCAATTGAGCTTGAAGTGTAATTGTAAGTTTGTCTAATATGATTTAAATAATCTCTTAAATGGTTTTGATTTATTTCATTAATATCAGTTACCTTTAAATATTCAAATAACTTTTCTAAGTCAGCTCTATATTTATGAATTGTAGATTCTGCAGCATCTTTTTCAGTTTGTAAATAGTTTAAGAAATAATCGATGTATTCTTGCATAATAATTTTATGTTTTTATTAATTGTGCGAGAGGATAGTAGTATAATGGAGTAGAATCAAGCGAAAAGTATAATTATAAAATTAATAAGAAAATAATTACCTAATATTTTTGATTATTATGGTTGTTGAAAAACAAATTTTTAAAATTATTATTGTTTCTCCTAGTGATGTAGAAACTGAAGTAAAAATTATTTATGATGTTGTTACAGAAATCAACGAATATTTTAAGGATACCAATATTGGTTTCCAAATTTATAATTGGTTAAAAGATGTAAACCCTGCTTTGCATTCCAAAGGTCCACAAGGATTAATCGATGATAGTTTAAAAATACAAGACTCGGATATTTTAATTGGAGTTTTTTATTTAAGATTTGGAACTCCAACATTCTACTGTGAATCAGGTACAGAATATGAGATAAATCAAGCTATTGAATCTTTTAATATTAAGAGTAAACCTGAAATAAAAATATACTTTAAAAATCCAAAAAAAATTAATCTTGGAAAATTTAGTGAAGAAGAATATAAACAATATAATTTAGTAAAAAATTATAAAGATAAATTAAGTAAAATCGGTATTATTGATGATTTTGATAGTAAAAGACATTTTAAAAAAATAATTACAAAACATATTGTAGATTTTGCAATTAAAAGATTAAAGAGTTCTAATATAGAAAATCCTGTACAAGAGAGTCAAGAAATAAAAATAATTGAGGATGAAGAAAGTTTTTTGCATTCTTTAAATTCAAATTTTTCAATAAGATTAAAATCGAAAAGCTACAATTTGTCTAAGATAAAACCATTTAGAAGTAATAATATAGAATTTATTGAAGAGTTTGATGGCTATCAAATAATCATAAAAGATATTGAAAATTTAATTATATCTTCTGATCTCAAAGAAAAATCAGAGATTTTAATAGAACCCAGGTATTCTTTTGTATTGATATTTAATAATTGTAAAAACATTTTCTTATCTAAGATTGTGTTTGGACATACACCACAACCTGGATTTTGCACTGGAGGAGTTTTAAAATTTGAAAATTGTTCGGATATTTATATTAATGATTCTATACTTTTTGGATCAGGAACGGAAGGTATTGTTTTAGAGAAAGTTAATTCTTTTTATTGTAAGTACTCGAACATACAAGGTTGTACCTTTGGAATAATGTCAATAACACGATCTAAGGATGTGAATTTCAAAGCATGTGAAATTAAAAATAATTGCCTTTGGCCGATATCTGCTATAGGTATTGAAGACTTTTCACAAGTTATTTTTAATAATTGTATTTTTTGTGGTAATTATACTGAAGAGAGGAGTAAGGTTCTTAAAACATATTTGTTTGGTAATGATGCTTCAACAGATTTAGAAGTAAAAAATTCAAAAATTTATAATAACAAGGTTGATTATTTAGCATATAATAAAAAATATATAGATTTCATAAATGTAGAAATTAAAGACAATAATTTTTTTGAAGGATTGTATGCAAAATAATACTGGTAAGGCATTTTTTTATCATATTACAACTTTAAACACATCTTTTAAGTATTTTTAGTTTATATCTCGTCAACTAGCACAATTACTCAGATTCTTTATGAAATATTTTAACCTAAATTTATTGTAGATTTTGTAGTATATTTTTCAGTTTGTAAGTAGTTTAGAAATAATTAATGTATTTCATTCATAATTATAACTATTTAGAATCTTATAAGATGTGTATAGCTTGTAAGCGAGAAAGAGCAAATTGGAGTGAACAAGATAATTAAGATAAATTTTAACAATTGTACAAAGAAAAATATTGAAATAAAATATTATAATGAAAGTAAATTCATAATTCGTGTTTGAGGAGTAAAATAATTGAAAAATAATAGGTTTATAAAATTTATTAATAAAAATGAAATGCGTATAATATTTGTAATTTTTATTGTAATTATTTTTTTCATATTTATTTGGCTATTTATAACATTGAATTTTTCGTCTTTTCTTTCTTATTTACCTCAAATTTTATTAGTTATAGTGACTATACTATATGTAAATGAAACACGAAAAATTGCTGATAAAACTTCGGAATCCATAGAAGCTACAAAAGAACTTATAAAAGCTACCTTAAAACCTCAAGAAATTAAGAGAAAAAGTATGGCAAAAAAACTTTTATTTGAAATTCAAGAAAATAATTATAATCTTGATAGTTTAAAACATGAATTGGAAATTACAGATTTACCAAATCGTAAATTAGACCAAATTAAAGATTTTTTTGATTTTTATAATATTATTAGAATTAAATTTGATGAAACTATTTATAAAATGTCGTTAGAGCATGGTTTTGATATTGATTTTGAAAATGATAATTTATTGCTTTATGTCAGGTCTTATTATCAAAAATTAACAGAATTAAATACTTTCATAAAAATTTATAATAATATAGCAATTGAAGATAAATCTTTTTCAGCAAAGCAACATTTTTTTTCAGTTATTCAAGATTTAGTAAAAGATATAAAAAGAAATAAAGTTGACGAGAATTTAATTAAAGACTTGCAATTAGAAGCAAATTTTGATTTAGAAAAACAAGGTCTTTCGAAAAAATTTAAAAATGAAGATGCTGACTTTTTAAATGAAATTGTTAAAGTTATTGCAGGAGTTAAAAGAGTAAAGAATAATTAAATAATTCGCTAACCCAAAACATGAAAAGAGGCGAGGCATAGACAATTTAAAAAAGTGTTTATATCTTGTCTTTTTTATTTAAAAAAAAGTATTTGTATAATTATATTATTACAACCTTAAATACATCTTTTAAGTAATTTTAGTTTATAACTCGGCTTATAGACTAACTACAATTTCTTTTTTAAACTAATTTTTTATAAATACTTAAGAAAACTTTTCCAAGTTAATTAAATGTAATTATTATTTTTAACTTATTAAATTATCCGATTTTATATAAAATAGATAATATCATATTTGGCTATTAAGAATAATGAATACAAAAAAACCGGTAAAAATAGCAGAGGCAATCCTGGAAAGCGGCAAGACTGTAGTGCTGACCGGTGCAGGGATATCAACGGAAAGCGGAATACCTGATTTCAGGAGCCCCGGAGGCATATGGTCAAAATTTGACCCTGGAGTTATGACAAGCAGCATGCTGTGTAACAATCCTGTGGGTTTTTATAAGCAGACAGTGGCAATGCTGAAATTTTTTAAGGAAATAAAGAGCGCAAAGCCAAACAGGGCACATTATATCCTTGCAGAAATGGAAAAAGAAGGATTTATATCCTGCGTGATTACCCAGAACATTGATGGGCTGCACCTGAAAGCAGGCTCAGAAAAGGTCTATGAAGTCCATGGAAATTTAAGGGGAGGATACTGTATGTCCTGTGGGGAAAAGACTGATTTTGATCTTTTGGCTGAGAAGGTAAGAAGCGGGATTGTACCTCCAGTGTGTGACAGCTGTGGGGGGACATTAAGGCCGGATGTCGTTCTTTTTGGCGATGAGCTTCCAGAATGTTTTATGGAGGCAACTGCAGAGGTTGAAGGTTGCGATCTCCTTCTTGTTATAGGTTCTAGTCTGGAGGTAACTCCGGTAAATAGTCTACCGGCTATGGCAAAAAGGTATATCATTATAAACAGGGAAAGGACTTATTTTGACCGGAGGGCATATACCACCTGGAATGAAAAGGCAGGCAGTGCACTGGAGGCGATCTATAAGGAGATAAAAAGGCGGGTGGAAAGGAGATCTTGAAGGATTTACTTACGGTTTTGTTTTGTTAACTTTTGATATTTCTGATATATGTTCATAATATATTTCTTCAAATTTAACAAGAGTAACCTCTAAATCATGTTCCTTTATTAATCTCAGGCTATTTAATGATATATATTCTCTTAATTTTTTGTCACTTGCCAGCTGCAATATTTTTTCACTTGCATCTATTGCATTGCCTGGTTCAAAAAGATAACCATTAATACCATCTTTAACTAGTTCTGGTATTGCCATTGAGTTTGCTGCTACAACAGGAAGCCCTGAAGCCATTGCCTCCATAATGGACAGCCCCTGCAGCTCCACTTCACTTGCAGTTAGAAAGATATCACTTAATGAATACAGGTTCTTCAGTTCTGAATCAGGAACAAAATCAGTAAATACTACTCTATCAGTAAAATTCTTCTTTAAAGTGACTTTTTCTAAATTTTCCTTATCAATACCTCTTCCCGTTATTATAAATTGAAAGTCTATTTTGTCTTTTAGCATAGATAAGGCTTCTAATAGTACATCCACCCTTTTTTCTCTATCCAACCTGCTGGCAGATAGAAAAATAATTTTATTTGTATTGATTTTATATTTATAAAAAATTTCATCGCCAGGTTTATTTTTTTTGAATTTTTCTATATCAAGTCCACATGAAATAACATTTATTGATTTTTTTAACCCAACATCTTGAATAATTTTTTTGGCAGTCGCTGTCGGTGTAGTTACAACATCTATATTATTGAATATGTTTAAAAAATAATGCCAAAATATTTTCTCTAAAATTCTATATAAGAGTGAGTTCTTTTTTATTATTAAATTGTCGATCGCATTATATGGGATGAAATAATTAGTTCCCACAACTTTTATTTTATTTTTTTTAGCTAATGAAACAGCTGCACCGGATATGAAAAAGTGATCAGCAATATGGACTATATCAGGTTTAAATTCTTTAAAGATATGTTTTATATAATTTCTAGGAAAGGCTGAAAAACTAAAACCTTGATGGGATATTTTTGGTACTGGCAATGACCTAATTCTATGAACGGTAACATTTGATTCTATATTTATTTTAGGTTTGATGCTTTTACCAGGGCAAGCTATTACTACCTGGTGACCTCTTTTAGCTAAACCAGTTGCCATTCTCATGGTAGCAATTCCGGAGCCATTAATAACTGGTGGATAACACTCTGTAGTAATAAGTATTTTTAATTTATCCCTCACAATATTGAAAAATCTTTTAGTAAATTTATTAACAATAAAGCAAATTATAAATTAATTTTTCCTCTACTATACTTTAACACTATATAACCTATAAATATAATAATTAAATTGCAAATTGATATCAACCTTAATATTTACAGTTTTTATTTTACTGTTTTTATATATAATCTAATATAATTTTTATTATTTGATATATCTTGTTTAGTTTTTTAAAGGATTCTTGATGATTAGCCCTCTGAGGTGCATCAATTCCGGGCTGGTGGGGATGGAATGAGTATGATTTGTGTGGTGCCCAATGAAGAGCAGCCTTAATAATTTATTTTATAAAAAACATTTATAGTTTATTGATAAATTAGATTGTAATATAATTACTTCTGTTTGCCTTGAGAATTTTTTTTCTTTTTTAGGAGGAGTTTGTGCTTGGCCTTAATAAAAAACTAAAAAGCCTTGCAAGCAAGGGAAAATCCATAAAAGTTGCCATAGCCGGAGTGGGTCAGATGGGAAGGAGCCTGGTGTCACATATAAGGGAACTGGATGGCATGCAGGTCCTTGCAGTGGCAAACCGAAATATAGGTAGAATTGCCGGTACTATAAAAGAGCTGGACATCAGTTACGATGAGATAGTACTGGTTGAAAGCAAGAATAAGATAAATTTGGAAGATAATAATATAAGCACAATAACCATAGAAGACAGCAGATTAGATATCAATATAAGAAAAAAATTAAACCAGCTGGCAGGAGAGGATAAACTTATAGTAGCAGATGACCTTGCGGTATTGTTTGTTCTTGATGAAGTGGATGTGATAGTAGATGCAACAGGTAGTCCTGAAGCCGGAGCATATATAGCATCCAATGCCATATCATGTAAGAAACATATAGTGACCTTGAACGTAGAGGCAGATGTAACCATTGGACCGTTGCTTAAAAAGATGGCGGATGAAGCCGGAGTGGTGTATACAGTTTCAGCAGGAGATGAACCGGCTGCGCTAAAAGAGCTATATGATTTTGCAGATGCACTTGGACTTGAGGTTATTGCAGCGGGAAAAGGGAAAAATAATCCCCTGGATAGATACGCAAATCCGACTACACTTAAGGATTATGCAGAAAGCAAGGGTTCAAGCGCGCATATGATGACTTCCTTTGTGGACGGCACAAAATCAATGATAGAGATGGCCTGCCTCTCTAACTCAACCGGACTGGTTCCTGATTGCCGGGGGATGCATGGACCTATGGCTGATATAAAAGACTTACTGAATGTATTCAGGTTAAAAAAAGATGGTGGGATACTGTCCAGAAAAGGAGTGGTGGATTTTGTAATTGGAGATCTTGCTCCGGGCGTATTTATAGTTTACACCACTGAAAATAAGATGATACGGGCTGATCTTGAATATCTAATGCTGGGAAGTGGACCATATTATCTGATTTACAGACCCTATCATCTTACCAGTATTGAAACCCCTTTATCCATTGCCAGAGCTTATTTTTATGGTGAGCCTACTATAGTTCCGGACTACGGCCTAATATCGGAGGTTATAACTATAGCAAAGAAAGACCTGAAAGCTGGTGATGCAATAGATGGTATTGGAAGATATACGGTTTACGGTCTTATTGAGGAATACAGCAAGGCAAAACAGGAAGGTTTACTGCCGATTGGTCTTTCTCAGGGTTGTGTATTAAAAAATGATATGGAAAAAGATCAGCCGGTAAAATATAATGATGTGAGTTTGGCCAGAGATTCGCTGGCGCTGAAGCTTAGAAGATCGTTGGATAAATTAGATAAGACCTTTTAATTATAAGAAAAAGCATTATAAATTATTAAAAAAAGGGGTACTGGTGCAATTTTTTTACGGAAAAATAAAAACACTTGCAATATTAAGTGTTTTTTTTATAACCATTTTTTTACTTCTATCACTTGCCTCCTGTGAATTCAGCATCATTAGAAGTATAGAAAAAACACGGGATATGATGGGCACTTACGTAAGTATAACTGTATTTTCAAATGAATATACTGGAAACAAAGCTATTAATACAGCATTTGACAGAATAAAAGAAATTGAGGACATAGCCTCAATTTATGATGTGAACAGTGAGGCGTCGTTTCTCAACGGAAATGGTTATCTGGATAATCCATCGCCTGAGTTCCTGGATCTGATAAATGCTTCCCTTTATTATTACAATATCTCCGGCGGTTGTTTTGATATAACTGTACAGCCCCTGCTCGATCTCTGGAGCGGAGGACTGTGGAAGGAGACAGCAGAAGTTCAGGCTGAAAGAATAGAAGAGACACTTGCTGTTATTGGTTCAGATAAATTAAAAGTTTCAGCAGATAGAATAGAATTTGAAAAGGAAGGCATGACTGTAACTTTAAACGCAATAGCCAAGGGTTATGCTGTTGACGAGGCAATGGAAGTTATAAAAGAGTTTGATATAAAGCAGGCTCTTATAAACGCCGGTGGTGATTTATATGCAATGGGTACAAAACCGGATGGGGCTAGCTGGACGGTTGAGCTGAAAAATCCAGATGATTCAGATAATGCGGATACTGATATTGAACCGCTTCCAACATTTGCTTTTGCAGATAAAGCAGTGGCTACTTCTGGAAATTATTACCGCTATTATGATCCTGAAAAGGAAGTGGGCCATATAATGGATCCAAGGACCGGGTATACTACAAATATCTGCATAAGTGTAACTATAATAGCAGACACATGCATGGAAGCCGATGCTCTGGCAACATCCGTTTTTGTAATGGGACCTGATGATGGTATGAATCTTGTAGAGTCGCTTAAAGATGTTGAGGCATTAATAATAGACTCCGGGAGAAAAGTTACTAAATCTTCTGGACTTTTAGAATATATAAAGTAGAATTACCTACTAGTTTTTTACTTTTTAGAAGAATAAGATGGGAATTGTAGTTAAGAAGAAAAGCGCATTTAAAGGCCTACTACTGCCGGAAAATAAAATCACCGCTAAAAAAACTACCGAAATTTTGCCTGTTCCAGAAAAGGTTACTATACCGCTTCAGCAAAGTATTGGTGCCCCATGTGAGTTTATAGTAAAAAGAAAGGATATGGTAAAGGCCGGGCAGAAAATAGCAGATTCTACAAGCTACGTTTCAGCACCTATTCACGCTTCTATTTCCGGTAAAGTATCTAAAATCGTAAAAGTTGTAAATCCGGTAACCAGCACCATAATGGATGCGGTAGTAATAGAATCTGACGGAGAAGAGCGGTGGGTAGAGCTTAAAAAATTATTTGATATTAAAAAGTCGGATGATTTTTCCGGGTTAAAAAAAATAGTAAACTCTACTGGCAAAAAAGAGATACTTAAAAAAATAAGAGAAGCTGGAGTTGTGGGCCTGGGCGGGGCAACATTTCCGACACATGTTAAGCTTAATCCTCCCCCGGATAAAAAGATTGATACTTTGATTTTAAATGGTTGCGAGTGCGAGCCGTTTATAACTTCCGACCATAGAATTATGCTTGAATATGGCAGGCAAGTTCTGGCAGGTCTCTATATTATAAGCAGGACCATAACACCGGAAAATATCTACATAGCAATCGAAGATAATAAAGAAGATGCCATCCGGTGTCTGGAAGAACTTATAATAAAGATGGAGTTTAGCAGCATCTTTAAATTAGTTTCACTGAAGTCCGGATATCCTATGGGAGCAGAAAAAACACTGATTAAGACCATAACTGGAAGGAGTGTTCCTATTGGCGGTCTTCCAATGGATGTAGGAGTTATAGTTAACAATGTAGCAACTTCTAAATCGGTTTACGAGGCTGTTATTGAAAGCAGGCCACTGGTGGATAAGGTGGTTACAGTTACCGGGGCTATTGAAAATCCTAAAAACTTACTTGCAAGATTGGGCACAACTATAGGTTATTTAATTGACAGGTGCGGGGAAGTTGGCAGCGGGACCAATTATATAATTATTGGCGGACCGATGATGGGTATCTCAATTGTGGATACCGATTTTCCAGTAACCAAAGGAACTAATTGCGTACTGGTTAAGAAAGGTAAAACTCAGATTGAGCAGAACTGCATAAACTGCGGAAGGTGCGTGGATATCTGTCCTATGAAGCTTATTCCACTTACCTATGTTAGAAATGTAAAAAGAGGCAACTTTGAAATTTGCAGGGAATATTATATAGAAAACTGCATCGAATGCGGCTCTTGTGCGTATGTTTGCCCTGCAAATATTCCTATTGTTGGATATATAAAAACCTGTAAAAGCACAATAGTAAAAAACAACGGTTAAGGAAAAATGGAAAAAGATAATATATTAATTTCTCATGCGCCGCATATCTGGAGAGGGTTCTCGACAAGCAAGATAATGTATATAGTTGTGGCTGCTCTTCTTTTTCCAACTGCTGCAGGTATTTATTTTTTTGGATATTATGCAATTTATATAATACTGGCAAGTATTATAACAGCAGTGCTTACGGAATTTGTTATAAAAAAACTCCGGAAGAAAAGATTTATAATGGATGGGAGTGCAGTAATTACAGGACTTCTCCTCGCACTTATCCTGCCGCCAAGAATGCCTTTATGGATGGTTGTACTTGGAGCCTTCTTTTCTATTGCTGTTGCCAAAGAAGCTTTTGGAGGGCTGGGTTATAATATATTCAATCCGGCTCTTGCAGGAAGGGCGTTCTTATCGGTATGTTTTCCCAAAGAGATGACTACCTGGGTTCTTCCTCCTCATTTTAATTATGATGCGGTAACCGGGGCCACTCCGCTTAGCGAGAGTTTTATATATCCTCCTGATAAGCTGTCTTTATATAAAGATCTTTTCTTTGGAAATATTGGTGGTTCTCTGGGGGAGACATCGGCAATGCTTATATTGGTTGGGGCTGCAGTTCTTTTTGCATTCCGTATAATAGACTGGAGAATCCCCGCATTTTATATTGGAACAGTGGCACTGGGTTCGCTACTGATGGGAAAAGATGTATTATTTCAGGTACTGGCTGGTGGTCTAATGCTTGGGGCATTTTTTATGGCTACCGATTATGTCACCTCACCTGTAACAGGTAATGGAAGAATAATATTTGGAGTAGGTCTGGGGGTACTGACTGTGCTTATAAGGAATTTCAGCAGTATGCCCGAGGGGGTGTGTTTTTCCATACTTATTATGAATGCATTTACTCCCCTTATAGATAAATATTTAAGAATAAAGCCATTTGGTTTTCAGAAGAAAAAGAAAAATGCGTAATAAAATTTTATCAAATAAAGCATATCCTGTTGTTTTTCTGGCTGTAATAGTAGTAGCATCGGTTATCTTGCTGATGGTAGTCAATAGTATAACTTTACCTATAGTAAAAAACACGCAGGTAGAAGAAATTAAAAACACTCTGAGAAGCATTTTTCCTGAGATGAGCCAGTATGAAGTTGAAGATGAAGTATATATTATATACCAGGATGGTGAAAAAACCGGTTATGCTTTTATGGTCAGCGGCAGCGGATATAGTGGTGATATTGATATTATGGTTGGACTGGACAGTGGTTTTGGCATTAAAGGCATATCGATACTTTCACAAACTGAGACTCCGGGTCTGGGGAGCAGGATAACTGAAAGCTCGTTTACAGACCAGTTTAAAGGGTTGTCTGCAAGTGATATTGCCCTTAAAGTGGATGGTGGTAAAATAGATGCGGTAACCGGGGCTACTATTAGTTCAAGAGCTGTAGTAAATGCGGTTAAGGAAAAGATGGTTGAAATAATAGATAGTCTCGAATAGTAGGGTATTTGATATTTTAATTATAAAAGGAACAGAAGATAAAAATGGGTGACTATAAGGATAAAAGCGGGTCTGGAATTAATGAGAGGAATAGCAGAAGGTTCTGGAAAGAACTGGCAAAAGGCATTATTATATCAAATCCTGTGTTTATACTTACTTTAGGGCTCTGTCCTGTTTTAGCGGTTACAAATTCCATTACCAATGCTCTTGGTATGAGTGCGGGTGTGATATTTGTCCTGCTCTGCTCAAATATCATAATTGCCAGCATAAGGAAAGAAATACCACCTTTGGTCAGAATTCCTGTCTTTATAGTGATAATAGCCACATTTGTTACCATTTTAAGCCTGTTATTTGAAGCATATTTCCCTCCGCTTCACAAGTCATTGGGAATCTATCTTCCACTTATTGTGGTGAATTGTATTATTTTAGGACGGGCAGAGGCATTCGCCTCTAAAAATTCAGTTATGCTTTCTATGGCTGATGCTTTAGGCATTGGCTTTGGATTTACAATTGCTCTTATAATGATTTCATTTTTCAGGGAAACTCTGGGCACTGGAGGACTGGAAATATTTGGAAGAGAGTTGTTTGAGCTGCCTATTCTGTCAGTGCATCCCTTAAACTTTTTTATTTCTCCTCCAGGAGCTTTTCTGGTAATAGGGATTCTTCTGGCATTATTTAGATGGATCGGGGTGATAAGGGGTGAATAATATGCTTACTATATTTATAGTGATGGCTATTGTAAATAATATAGTTCTGTCCAGATTCTTAGGGTTATGTCCTTTTTTCGGGGTATCTAAAAAACTATCCAACGCTTTTAGTATGGGTATAGCTGTAACCCTGGTGATGCTCATTGCTTCTGTTTCTACTTCAGTAATTTATAACTATATACTGGTACCATATAAAGTAGAATTTATGAATATTGTAATGTATATTATGGTAATAGCATCTCTGGTGCAAATAGTGGAGCTTGCTATAAAGAGAACTAATATAATCCTGTATAATGCACTGGGTATTTATTTACCACTGATTACTACCAATTGCGCAGTACTTGGTATAGCGCTTATAAATTCAGCAGAGAATTACTCAATTCTGGAGAGTACCGTAAGTGCTTTAGGTGCAGGAATTGGCTTTACCCTGGTGCTTATTATTATGTCGGGAATAAGAGAAAAGCTTGAACTTGCTGATTGTCCAAAGTCTATGAGAGGGCTGCCGGTGGCTTTTATAACCGCAGCTCTTCTGGCACTGGCTTTTGTGGGATTTAGCGGATTGGTATAAATTTAAAAATATTTTGGAGAATTTAGTTTATTATGGGTATGGGTTTAATTATTATAATTCTAAGTGCAATAGGAATTGTATGCGGGATACTCATTTTTCTGGTAAACAGGTTCCTTCCCAAAGAGCCCCAATCACTAAAGAAATCTGAGGAGATTTCAGCGCATCTTCCCGGGGTAAACTGCGGCGCCTGTGGATTTCCCGGATGCTTTGCCTATGCCCAGGCACTGGAAAAGGATAAGAATACTTTTTTTTCCAATACCTGCGCTACCATACTTCAGGAACCGGGGATGCTTAAAGACCTGGAAAAAATACTGGATATTGAAGTGGATCCTTCTAAAATAAATAAAAAGGCAGTGGTTAGATGTTATGGAAATTCCAGTGTAATTGGCAATTACTCTGGCATAAAAACATGTAGAGCTGCAACAGAGCTGCTTGATGGGTATAAAAAATGTCCTTATGGCTGTCTTGGATTAGGTGATTGTATGGCAGTTTGCCCAAATGGTGCCATATCTATTGATGAAGAAATGAATGTGGTGGTAATAGATCCAGATAAGTGTACAGGGTGTGGTCTTTGTGTTAAAGAATGTCCAAGAGGAATTATTCAGCTTGTGCCCGCAAATTCCAATATAGTATATTTATGCAGTTATGAATCTTTAAAAAATATTCCTGGCAGAGAAAGATGTGATAAGGGGTGCCTGCACTGCAAAAAATGCTTTAGGGCTTGTGAAAACGGGGCTATAATCTGGAATGAAGAAAAGGCTATTCCGGAATTTGATTTTACCAAGTGCACTCTATGCGGAAAATGTATTGAAGCATGCCCCCACGATAGACTTATTGAACTTTCTAACGTTGCTTTGAAAGAAAAGGTGGGCATCCTAAAGGATAAGGAAAAAAATAAAAGAAGATAAGCTCCTGTTTTTATAAAAAGAGCCGATATACAATTTTTGATATATAATAAGGATAATAAGGTAAAGATATCATGATTATAAATTCATATAGTTTTGGGAGTATAACTATAGACGGAAAGAATTACAGGTCGGATGTTATAATTTTCCCCGATAAGATTAATTCGAGATGGTGGCGGAAAAGTGGGCACCTGTTATCAGATGAAGATATCGGAGAGATATTAAAGTACAAGCCCGAAATGTTGATAATAGGAACTGGCGCTTCCGGACTTATGAAGGTTGACCAGAAGGTAAAAGATAAATTAAATTCTCTTGGGATTAGATTTATAATTAAAAAAACAGCTGAGGCAGTTGATGCATATAATAAACTGGAAAAAAAAGATAGGGTGGTATGCGCTTTCCACTTAACATGTTAAAATAGGATGACTTATAACTCAAAACTATTGTATTTACCTGCTTCAAATTTTCTACTAAATTTATCAAATAACCCTTTTATGTGATCATCCATAGTTAAATAGATTATCTGCCATCCTTTTTTTGCAATGTCCGCCAATTTATTTATAAGAATTTCCCGCTTCTGCCAGTCCGAATGCTGAAATGCATCGTCAAGAATTAAAAAGAGGGCATCTTTTCTTAATAGTTTTGAAGTAAATCCAATTCTTAATGCCAGCATTACCTGTTCTATAGCTCCGGTGCTTAAATCTCTTATACCAAAATTATCATACTGATCAGAAACAATCAGTCTATCATTATCCAGTGCAAGTCTATTATATCTTTGAGTAATATCTTTTAAGGGACTTAAGACTACTTCTGACTGTAGCCCTTGTTGTATTTTAGCATCTTCTTCTTCGCGTAATTTAGAGATGACTTTGTGGACACTAAAGCCTGCTACAATACTGGCGGTAACTTCTCTTAGTCCATTTTGTACATCACGCCTTTTTTGTCGCAGATTTTCAATAAGCTTTTCCCAGCTAATACTGGGGTCAGCTTTAGTCTTTTCACAGATTCTATATTTTAACTTTTGGATTTTATCTTCCTGGTTTTTGATTTCTTCCTGGATATGTCCAAGCTCTGATTGGGTTTTCTCATATTCCTGCTGACTATATCTAATTCCTATATCTTCTGAAAGGTAATCTGTTTCTGATATCCCCAGTTTATATAGTTCTTGTCTTTCCTCATCAATATGATCTCTCAGGCTCCTATTATTTTGTTTTAGATCCTTGAGTATTGCATCCCAGTCCTGCTCGCTGGCTTCTTTTTCTACAAAGCTTGCTATTTTCTGGTTAATAGAAAAACGTAGTTCCCGGAGTTCTTTATTAAGACTATCGATTTGTTCTTTTATTGTACTTGACTTGCTATTAGATTCCCTCTGCTCATTTAAGGTTGATTCAAGTAGTGCAATATCTGTTAGTTCTTTACCAATCCTGTTTTTAAATTCTCCCTTAATTTTACTTAGCTCTTCATTTTGCCCTGCCTGTTTTGAAAAATTATAGAATTTTTTAATATATACAAGAGAAGATACTAATAAGCCCAAAAAACAAAAACATATAATTCCTAAATATGAAGTCCATGCAGCAGGAGAAATTTTCTGGTTAAAAAAAATTAAAGCTACTGCAGTAGCTATGCCGGCAACCGCTAAAATACCACATATGAAAAGCAAAGATTTACCGGGTTTTTTTATAATTTTTGATGATAAATCTTTGTAATAAGGTAGGGCACTTTCCAGCCACTTGAAGTCTTTACTTTCTTTAAGGATGCTTTTATGTTTCTCTTCCAACTGGTTATAGGATCCTTTTTTACTTTTGTATAGATAGAGCTCAGTCTCTATCTTGCTTAATTCACCTTCAGGAATATTATTTAGCTCTGTATTTAACTCTTTGATTCTTTCTGAAATTAGATAAGCCTGGTGTCTTTTTGCTTTATCAAGGTGTCCCAACTTATCTTGCAGAGTTTTTTCTTTTATCTTGTAAGTTTTCAATATCCCTTGAGTGTATTCGGATTCTATTTCTTCAAATTGTTTATCAATACTCTTTAGCTCATCTCTAATATCACTATATTGCTTTCCTTCGCCCCGCTGCGGAATACTAATTTGGCTATTAACGATCTCTACCGACTTTACAGTTTTTGAAATATTGTTGTCGTTGTCAATCTTATCCAGGATATTTATGCCAGATAATACCTCTTTGATTAAAAATTTACTTATACCTTCACCATCTTCTATCCCGGCTTCTCCACCTTTTACTACCAGGAGTTTTGCCATTGATATAGGTAGTCCTTTTTCACTACTTTCCCAATAATCTTCTAATTTTTTCTGAGAAGAGGGAGAAAAATCAATGGTTCGTTCTTCTAAACCACTGATAGTAACCTTTCCCTTTCCTCCTTCTCTTAGATAAATCCACCGGCTGATATTCTTAAATAAAGAGCGAATTATAAATTCAGTAAAAAAAGTCTTTCCTTTCTCATTTCTACTGTATATAAGATTAAATATACCAAACTTAGCTATAAAACTTTTAATTGGCCCCAGATCTTTTACTGATATTTTATCAATCTTAATTCCCATAAATTCTTAATTCCTGTAAATAATTATTCTTTCAAAATTATATGAAGAGATTTTTCTAAAATATCTTCCTTTGAAGTAATTTCATTATCCCACTTAAGTTTTTCAATTTCATTTCTTAGTTTCTCTACAATAGCTATTCTTTCCGGGTCATTAAATATTGATACTTCAGTTAGGTCAGGTTCTTCATAGTTATAAAAAGTAAAATCTTTAAGTGTTTCTTTAGTTATTTCAAGAAGCTTATTTTTATTAGATGTATATCCTTTAATTTTTAAACGAATTCTTACTTTTGATGCCTCATTTTTACCTATATTCCATTTTCTGACCATTTCCTGTATATTTCTTTCTATATATTCAAATTCATTGGTAGTGGGTAAGGAAATTAAAGTTTCATTAAAGAATATATAGTCAGTGCCTATTACTTTTTCAACTACTTCTAAGGTATCTGTATTTATAATTAAAAAGCTCCTTTTTCCAGTTTCATTTATGTCCAGACCACAGGGCGATCCGGGATAATAAACTTTGCCCAAATTTATTTTTTTGTGTATGTGGCCCAGTATGATTTTAACAGGGTTATAGTACTGGATATCATTTCTGGTTAGAGGCATATAAATACCCGGTTCGTAGGGATTTGGGTCACGCAGACCCGCCATGTAGTCGCCATGGCCAATCAAAATCCAGAGTTTGGGCAGGTTTTCCTTACATTCTGCTATAACTTCTCCTATAGACTTGGCTGGTATATAAGGTATAAAAAGGAAGGTAGCGGGTGGTTCTCCTAATTTAATAATTTCAGATTTACCGAAGACTCTGATATTGTCTGAAGTAAAATACTGCTGTTTAATGGAGGGGTCATGATTTCCAGGAATTATATGGAATTTAATCTGGTTACTGGTATATTTTGTATTTTTACAAAACTGGTCAAACTCAGAATAATTTTGACTTTCTTCATTAAATAGGTCACCTGCAATAAATAGTGTTTTAATATCTTCGGAAAGCATCTTATCAAGGATATTTGATAATGCATTCCACCTTTCAGGATTTTCTTCCTTTGTTTTTAAATGTACATCTGCTGTAACTGCTATTTTCATTTCTGCTACTTTAGATTAAAATACAACACTCTTGGCCGAAAGAGAATTACTTATAATTAGTTATATATATTATATATAATATACTTTAATTTGCAGTTAAGTCCAAATGTTTTCTTATTTTTTAATTATCTTTAGTTTTAGTGTTTTTTAGCTATTTTTCCTTTTGGAAAGTGACTTTGTTGTATGGGTTAATTCTATCTGTTATAGTATTATAATATGCTAAAGTAAAGTGAGAATGAAGACTTGAAATGGCGGTCTCCAGTGAAAGTAAAAAATTTTAAAATAAGTCCAGAATTTTATGATTTACAGGTAGATTGGGATAAGAGGCTAAAAAAGGAAAAAGATTTTTTTTCCAGAATATTTGAAGAAAACGATATTGAAAATGTGCTTGATGTAGGCTGCGGTACAGGACACCATGCGCAACTTTTTTCAGGATACGCAAAAAAAGTCATTGCCATAGATCCTTTGAAGGAAACCATAGATTATGCTGAAAAAAATGTGATAAAGTCCCCAAATGTTACCTTAATAAAGGAAGGATTTGCAGGACTTGATAAAATTCCTTACGGACAGTTTGACCTTATAACCAGTCTGGGAAATACACTGCCCATTCTGGGGAACCGCATGAAGGTAAAGCAGGCTCTTAAAAAAATCAGAAAGAAGTTGTCAGGAAACGGTCTGGCGATAGTTCAATTCTTAAACTTTAACTCCGGTGTTCTGGAAGAAAACAGATTTTATAATCCAAAGGTATTCAAAAAAGACGGAAAGACCTATATTTTTATCAAACACTTTGAATACGGAAAAATTAAAACCAGGGTGGACTTTATAATTACTGTAATTTATAAAAATAAGGTGGAGGATTTTTTTATAAACTCTTCTTACCTGTGCACCTTAAAGGCAAACTTATTTTTAAAAATGGCAAAAAATTCGGGGTTTAAAAAAATCGAGCTTTTAGGACCTGGGGGAAAGGGAGTCTTTAATGGTAAGAGAGATATAAGCCTTTATGCATTAGCCTTTATGCATTACTGTATAGATAAGTGTTATTATATAAATAACAGATAATTTTTTTTTAATCAATTGGTCGGGGATAGGTAATGGGGGATAGGTAGGTAATGGATAAGTTAAAAAGATTCGGAGTATCCATAGAAAAAAAACTGCTTGAAAAGTTTGATAATTATATTAAGAGCAAGGATTATCAAAACCGCTCTGAAGCTTTAAGGGATCTGATAAGAAAAGAGCTTGTTGACAGCCAGTGGGAAGAAAGCGGCGGGGATGTGGCAGGAGCAATTATAATTGTTTATGACCATCACCGGAAGGAGCTGATGGACAATCTTGTAAATATTCAGCATGATTACCAGGATATTATAATCTCCAGTCAACATGTCCACCTGGATCATAGTACCTGCCTGGAAGTAATAGTTGTGAAAGGCAAGATTGCCGAAGTGTTTGGACTGGAAGCAAAACTTAAAGTGGCAAAGGGTGTAAAGCACGCTTCACTTGCAAAATCTACACTAGGTAAGGAAATGTAGACTACTCGTTTTTCTGTCCGTATCTGCAGTATTTAAGAAGACTGCATATGGAGCATTTTGGTTTCTTAGCCAGGCAGATGGTTCTTCCCAGCGCTATTATTCTATGCGAATAGCTGCTCCAGTTATCTTCAGGAACTATTTTCATGAGATCAAACTCAATTTTTACCGGATCCGGGTTTATTGTCAGCCCCAGTCTGTTTGAGATTCTCTTTACATGAGTATCTACTATTATAGCCTGCTTGCCGAATATATTTGCCAGCACTACATTGGCTGTTTTTCTTCCCACTCCATGAAGTGTGGTTAAATCTTCAATATTGTCAGGGGTTATACCTCCAAATTTACTGGCTATATCTTTTGAGCAGTTGATTATACTTCTCGCTTTATTTCTATAAAACCCTGTTGATTTTATATCTTCCTGAAGCTCCATTAAGTCAGCCCCGGCAAAATCTTCCGGGATCTTATATTTTTTAAAAAGGGATGGTGTGACTTTATTTACCAGCCTGTCGGTGCTCTGGGCCGAAAGAATGGTGGCAACAAGAAGCTGAAAGGCATTTTTATGCTTGAGTGAGGTAGAGGAAGCTTCCGGGTATTCCTTATTCAGAATATCAAGTATTTTATTTATATTTTTCGCTGCAGGTTCATATACAGCTCTGTAAGTATTATTTTGTTTTTTTATGTTCCTTTTATTTTTCATATTACCAGATAAGTATCTTTGATAAGTTGTTTGTAAATAGATATAGATTTACTTTGTTTTTTTATTTTTTTTATTCTTTAAATAAATTTCAATTTTTTTTGCGGAAAGAGTATTTAGCACATCTTCTTTTTCCAGCCACCCTTTCCGGGCAATATTTACGCCAAATTTGTAATCATCTAAATTCTTTAAGCTGTGTGCATCAGGGTTTATAAAGATTTTTACTCCCTTTTCTTTTGCATACTTGCACATTCTCCAGTCCAGGTCCAATCTGAAGGGACTTGAGTTTAGTTCTATATCCACATCATTTTCCGCTGCTGCATTTATTATCCTTATTATATCCACTCTGTAAGGATCTCTTGCCAGAAGCAGTCTTCCGGTAGGGTGGGCTATTATTGTTGTAAACTTATTTTCAATAGCTCTTATAATTCTAGCTGTCATCTGCTCTTCACTCAGGTTGAAACTGGAATGGATTGCAGCAATTATGAAGTCAAATTTAGATAAAATATAGTCGCTATAATCAAGATTACCGTCAAGCAGAATATCTGATTCAATTCCCTTGAATATTTTAAAGCTGGCGCATTTCTTATTTAATTTATCTATTTCTTCCAGGTACCGGTTAATATCATCATCCTTTAATCCACCGGCATATGATGCAGTCCTGCTGTGCTCGCTTATTCCGGCATACTGGAAGCCTATTTTCTGCAGGTAATTGCAGGCATGTTCAATACTGATATTCCCATCACTATGAGTGGTGTGAATGTGAAATATCCCTTTTATGTCTTTTTCCTCTATCAATTTGGGAAGAGTCTTATTTTTTGCAGCCTCAATCTCCCCATAATTTTCTCTCAGTTCGGGAGGAATCCAGTCCATTGAAAAAAAGTTAAAAATATCAGCCTCGTCGGAACATTTAATAAGGCTGCCATTTTTAAAAAGCCCGTATTCATTCATTTTTGTATTATCTTTTTTGGCTGCAGTCCTCATAGCTGTATTATGTTCCTTGCTTCCTGTAAAATGATGAAGCGCATAGGGATATTGAAAGTCATCTACAGTTCTTATATCAACATTAATTCCGGATTTTAACCTGATGCTTGATTTTGTTTCCCCCCTGGCGATTATATCTTCAGCCTCGCTAAGTCCGGTGAAGAAATCCATTACTTTATCAGGGTTGTCTGTGCCTGCAACTATATCGATATCCTTTACTATCTCTTTCTTTCTGCGCACACTTCCTGCAAGACTTGATCTATTGACATATTTGAAGTTTTGTATTTTATTGTGAATAACTTCGGCTTCTTCTATAATATTCGCAAAAAGATACCTGCCTTTGTATTTCTTTAAAACCTCGATTCCTTTTAAGATATTTTCCTGAGTTTTCCTGCCAAAATTAGGCAGATCTACAAGCCTGTTTTCTATACAGGCGTATTCCAGCTGGCCAATATTGCTTATCCCCAGGTTGTCGAATAGGTACTTTATTTTTTTTGGCCCCATGGTAGGAATTGTAAGCATTTCAACAAGCCCGGGAGGAACAGTTTTTTTCAGGTCTTCGTAAAATTTTAGGCTCCCGTTATCAAACAGTTCTTTTATCCTTTCGGCAGTATGTTTGCCTATTCCCTTTATTTTTGTAAGGCTGTCTATTTTTAAATCTTTGCCAAAATCAATATCTGATGCCTCAAGAGAACGAGCGGAATTCTGGTAGGCTCTGATTTTAAAAGGATTTTCATCTTTTAGCTCCAGGAGCACACTGATTTCTTTTAGAATTTTTATTACTTCTTCCTTATCCATAAAAAAACGAAAGTCTTTTGATTGCTTTTATTTTTTCTGTTCTGCCAATTTTACTATCTTTAACTGCATTATGTAAAATCTCGATAGAGCGGTTATAACTCTCTCTATCCACCGGGTAAGGTATACCGTCTTTACCACCATGTGCGAAGCTAAATCTTGCCGGATCTTTTATACTGTATTTCACACCATATATCAGCTCAGAAATTAAAGCCAGAGCTCTTATTGTTTTTGGTCCCACACCCTTCATTGCAAGCAGTTTTTCAAAGTTTTCAGGTTTTTTCTCATAGGTCGAGATAAAAATTTTCTCCATTCTCCTGAAGTCCATATCATTCAGCCTTATATGGTGTCTTATAGGGAGAGTATAGCTTTTTTCCTGCCAGTCTTTTATTTTCTTTAAGTCTTTCAAAATATTTTTTGGTTTTTCGCGGGAAAGCCCGGCAACTGTTTCTCTTGCTTTGCTGCTTTCCAGGGCTACCAGATTGATTACTTTATTCTTTTTATCGCAGCATATGGCGCTGTGAGGTTCGCATACGAAGCTGTCCAGATCCTTTGAGAGCCAGTGGTATCTTCTTGCCATCCTGTTATCTTCATTCATTCCCTGTTGTATTACCGACCACTGATTTCCATCTTTGGTGAAAATAAAGCAGTGGTGGTAAAGCTGATACCCATCCTGCAGCGCATTACTATCAACCTTTGCCACTATTTTGCTGCTATATACAAGATTTCCAAAATCTTTCCCCATAAGGTTGGCTGCATTTTCAATTTCAAGAGGAGTCTTTCTTGAAGTTCTTCCTTTTCCTCCTGCTACGAAAAAGCCCAGATCTTTTTCTAACCCTTTTATGGATTCCTTTACGGCTCCGCAGACGGTAGTAGTAACTCCGCTGGAGTGCCAGTCAAATCCCAGGACACATCCAAAAGCCTGAAACCATAATGGATCTGAAAGCTTCTCAAGCATTTCTGCTGCGCCATATTCAGAAACGACCAGTGATATTATCTCTCTTGACAGGTTTTTCATCCGGGTAAATAACCAGTACGGCGCTTTTCCTCCATGAAGAGGGAGATTCATTGTTCCTGTTCTCATAATATAATATTTGCGCTTATAAGGTTGATAGAAAACTTTTGGGAAATCTTACCTGTATTTAACTTCTTCTGGTTAAAGGTACAAAAGCTACATCACATAAACCTATTTTTTTAATCCTGGTGCCGCGTTTAATTACCTTATAAAGTGTCTGGTTCCAGCTTGAAGGGCCGACAGGAATCACCATAATTCCGCCATCTTTTAATTGTTCGATGAATGGTTGGGGAATGTGATCAGGTGCCGCGGTAACAATTATTCTGTCATACGGCGCGTATTTTTCCCATCCAAGGTAGCCATCGTGGTTACTCATTTTTACATTTTTATATTTTTTAAGTAATTCTTTATTTTTTTTATAAAGTGAAGTAATTATTTCCACTGTGTAGACTTCTTTTGTTATTGCAGCAAGTACTGCCACCTGATAACCAGAACCGGTGCCAATTTCTAGAACCTTTTCATTTCCGGTTAGCTCCAGACTTTCAGTCATAAGAGCAACAATATACGGTTGCGATATTGTCTGTCCGAATCCAATGGGAAGCGGTCTATCTTCATAAGCTGAGTCTTTATATGCTTTATCTACAAAAATATCGCGGGGTACTTTTCTTAATGCATCCAGGACCTTTTTATCTTTAATTCCCCTGGAAATAATCTGGTTCTGGATCATATTGTCCCGGAGATGTTGATATTTCTGTATATCTGAGGATTTGGTATTCTTATTTGCTCTTATCATAACTTGTAGTGTTTTGTGATATAATAACGTGTTTTAGATGTTAATATAATTATTATTATAACATAGAAAATATTATAAAATGATTAATTTGAAACTGGCAAATATACTTACAGCTATTGCAGAAATTAAAAAATCCAGCCCTGATGATAAAAATATGTTACTGGGTCTCATAATAGCAGCGCGAACACTGAGAGATAATCCTGAAAGCATTGAGAAAATCTATAGCAGCGGAAAACTTAGGGAACTCACCGGTATGGAAGAACCGGCATATAAACTTATAAAGGAATATCTGGATACCGGAAGTATTGGATTGTATGAGGAGTTAAAATCGAAATATTCCGAAAATTTAATAAGGCTGGTAAGAATAAGCGGGCTGGGGAAAAAGAAAATGTTTAAAATCTATGATACTTTTAATATCAAAAGCCTGGAAGATCTAAAAGATAAGCTGGTAGATAATAACAGAATTGCTAATGTCCTTGCAGAAGGTGGTTCGGGAAAAAATAAGGCAGGTGAATCTTATACTGAAAGGCTTAAGCAATCACTGGATTATATGGAAAGCATAAGGGGAATGTTCCCCAGATGGCAAGTTGAACTCTATTTAGATGAAATAAAAAATAGTCTTTATAAAATTAAAGATATTGAAAGATTTGTTTTTGTTGGTTCCCTGAGGAGAAAGAAATCTATAGTAAAAGACATAGACATACTTATACAGCCTTATTTTAACAATCCGTTATATGATTTTGAAAGAAGCGAGAAACTACCGGGAGAAATCCGATCACTTAATTTTATAAAAAGATTGTTAAGCAGTGACATAAGGAAAGAAAATATAAGTGCAAGATTTGAAACTGTTTTTGGAATAGAAATTGAGTTTATTATAAGCAGCGCTAAAAATTGGGCTGTAGATATGTTGTATACTACTGGAAGTAAAAAGCATATAAAAAAATTAGAAAGAATAGCGCAGAAAAAAGGGTATTTTAAAAGTGGAAGAATAGATACCGCTGGTTTTTCTGAAAACAGCGGAGAAGGGACAGGAAATTATCTACCGGTTGATGATGAGTTTTATGAGAAAAATATTTACAGCAGGTTGAATTTACAATATATACCTCCGGAGCTGAGAGAGGATCTGGGAGAAATAGAGCTGGCGGAGAATTTTCTGGTGCCATCGCTTCTGATCATGGAAGATATAAAGGGTGATCTTCATATTCATTCCAGATGGAGTGACGGAATTATAAGTCTCCATGACATGGTTGAAAGAGTAAAAAAATTTAATTATGAATATATAGCAATCACCGATCACACGGAGAGCAATTATTATGGCAGGGGCCTGGATGCTAAAAGAGTGCAGGAAAAAATAAATTATATTAATAAATTAAAATCCAGATTTAAAGATTTTTATATTTTAATGGGTTCAGAAATCGAAATCAGGGGAGTTGGTAAATTAGATTATCCTGAAAATATAATCAAAAAAATGGATATCGCAATCGGTTCGATGCATTCATCCTTTTTAAATACCAGAGCTGAGAATACAGCCAGAACAGTCAGTGCAATTGAAAATAGGTACATTGACTTTATTGCGCATCCTACAGGAGTAGTTTTTGGAAATAGAGCGCCCTATTCTATTGATATTGACAGGTTGATTTCAGCAGCTGCTAAAAATAATAAAGCTCTTGAAATAAATTCATATTTTTTAAGGATGGATCTTAACGAACAAGATGTCCGTAAAGCCAGAGAGATGGGGGTAAAAGTGGTTATAAATACGGATGCTCACCGTCCAAATAATATGGATATGGTAAGACTGGGAGTAGATGTTGCCAGAAGAGCGGGACTCCAGAAAAAAGATGTATTAAATGCGCTTACGCTTAAGGAATTAAAGGCGTGGAAGAAGCAAAGAAGTTAGCTGTTCATTTCTTATAATATTTAAATATCTTCTTATCTTTAAAATCAGGTATGAATAAATCCTCTTTACTATTCAGCGATATATGATCCTGTGTCCAGCCGTAACTAAAACCTCTCTTTTCGGCATATTTTACTACTTCCAGATATTCTTTTGCTGTAATCATTCTATTTAATTCAGGGTACCTGGATGCCTTATAAGTTGGATGATACTGGGCCATGATGCTCAAGTAAACGTCGGTGGATAGTTCATTTTTAATAAAGTCCAGAGTCTTTTTGATTCCTCCGATATTTTCAGGTAAAACCAGCAGTCTTATCATCAACCCCTTTAAGGCTACTCCTTCCGGGTCAACTTTAAGTCCTCCCACCTGTCTGTACATTTCTTTAACTGACTGGCGGTTATACCGGACGTATTCTTCAACCATTGAATATTTTCTGGCCATGTCGTCATTGCTGTACCTCATATCCGGCATGTAGATATCAATAATCCCGTCCAGCATTTTTATAATCTTGGGGTTATCATATCCGCCGGTATTAAACACCGTAGGGACTGAAAGCCCTTTATTTCTGGCAATGGAGAGAGCTTTTACTATTTGCGGGATCCATATAGTAGGAGAGACGAAATTAATATTATGACAACTTAAATTCTGTAATTTAATCATGCTATCTGCGAGTTCCGATATACTGCATTTTGTTCCTTCAAATTCCTGGCTTATCTGATAGTTCTGACAGTAGACACATTTCATATTACAGTAAGTAAAGAATATGGTTCCTGAACCCCTGTTTCCTGAAATTGGAGGCTCTTCTCCATGATGGGGCATAGCTGACGATATTACAGGATTGTAGTCGGCATTACAGAAACCTTTCTCTTCTGATTTTCTGTTAACCTTGCATTTGTGAGGGCATATTACACATCTATTTAAAATTCTATCCAGTGATTTTAAAGGTTCAAAAATTTTCATGTTAAATAAGGTACTATTTGGATTAAAATAATAAAGTTAAGATATAATAATTTTACTACTTTGTGAATGGTTTTTTTCTTTCAGCTACTTTTAAATTGTTTTTAATTACAAGGCTATCTACGTAGTTGAGGGTTTTATCAATGATATGGGGATATTTTTTTAGGATTTTTTCAATCTTATAAATTCTGTATTCCAGGAAATATTCAGGAGGTATATCCAATCCATCAGAAATTAACTCTATAGTTGTGATTGGAGGATGGCCCTCTCTTTTTTTTAGTTTACTAAAATAACTATAGTTTAAATTTGTTTTGTTTGCCAGACTTCTGAGCTTTATCCTCTTTTTATCTATTATTTCTTTTAAAGCTGTACCAAAGTTTTTATTAGAATACATTATATAAAGTTAAATTAATTTAAGTCATTTGTCACTTTAAACTAATTCTATAATATTAGGGTAAGTTCTATAAGGTTTTTAGCTGATAATAAGTTGACAATTATATCAACATTTTTATAAAAGGAAGCTATTTTATATAATAAATGGGTAACAGAAATAAATAATCCAGTTAATGAATTATTAAAATATTTAGTATATAATCTATATAATTAGCGAAGAGATTAATTGTAAAAATCTTAAAAAATCAGGTAATGAAAGCAGATAGAGATATTAGAATATTACTGAATGTAGATTCTGAAAATGACGCCCTGTTATTTTTAAATAAAATAAAGAGTAAGGGTTATAATCCAAAATATAAAATTGTAAAGACTTGTAAAGACGTATCTGATGCTATAAGTAAAGATGAGTGGGATATAATGCTGGCTGATTATAAGTTGTTGTCTGACTTTAATTTACTGGATATATTAAGAATGCTTAAAGAAAGTGATCTTGATATCCCATCTATAGTTGTTTCGGATATGGTTGGTGAGGGAAAAGCAGTATCTTTAATTAGGGCAGGTGCTGATAATTATGTTATGAAAAAAAATCTTTCCAGATTAGTACCAGTCATAGAAAAGGAGATCCGGAATGCAAGATCAAGGTCAAAGCAAAAAAAAGCTTTAGAGAAGCTTAGGGAAAACGAAAGATATTTTAGATCACTTGTAGAAAATGCTTCAGATATCATATATAGGTATAGATTAATTCCTGAACCGAGGTATGAGTATGTCAGTCCCTCAGTAAGGAGAAATCTAGGTTATACTCCTGAACAATATTATGCTGACCCTGAATTTAATTATAAGATTGTTTATCCGGATGACAGAGACACCTTCAAAAAGATACTTGATGGAAATTTCGATTTTTCAAAATCTGTAGAAATCCGGCTTATTCATAAAAATGGCAAGGTTATCTGGTTTGAAGAAGCGATAACGCCATTTTTTAGCAAGGAAGGCAAACTTGAGGCTATAGAGGGAATCCTGCATAATATATCTGGAAGAAAAAAGATGGAGAGACACCTGTCTTATATGTCCTTTCACGATAGCCTTACTACTCTGTACAACAGGGCATATTTTGAAGAAGAACTAAAAAGGCTTGATACAGAAAGACAGCTTCCACTAAGCATTATTATTGGTGACATAAATGGGTTAAAGCTGATAAATGATGCATTTGGGCATAAAGAAGGTGATAAGATGCTTAAGAGCTGTGGGAATGTTCTTAAGAATTGTTGCAGAGCAGAAGATATAGTTGCAAGATGGGGAGGTGATGAATTCTCTATACTGCTCCCCAGGACTGATGAAGAAGTTGTATTAGAGATTGTAAGTAGAATAAGAAAGATAAGCAGCAGAACCAGCGGTGGCAAAATACCTTTAAGTATAGCCATTGGAGCTTCAACAAAGAGTAAAAGTCATCAAGATTTTGCGAAAATAATAAAAAAAGCAGAAGATGATATGTACAGGCATAAGCTTATAGAAGCAAAAAGTATTATCAGTTCAATAATATCGTCACTTGAGAAAACATTGTTTGAGAAAAGTATTAAAACTGAAAAACACACTGCAAGAATAAAAGAAATGGCTTTAAAATTAGGAAAATCTATAAAGTTATCTCAAAATGAAATTGACGAATTATCTCTTCTGGCAACAATCCACGATATAGGAAAAGTGGCAATTCTTGATGTTATATTGAATAAAAAGGAGAATCTGGGCAAAAAGGAATGGGATATTATAAAGCGGCATCCTGAAATAGGTTACCGTATTGCAGTCTCATCCAAGCAACTCTCAAGTATTGCTGAATATATTTTAACCGTTCATGAGTGGTGGGACGGAAACGGTTACCCTCAAGGACTAAAAGGGGAGGATATACCTGTTCTATCACGAATAATAGCAGCAGTTGATGCCTATGAGGTTATGATAACTGGTAGACCGTATAAAAAGGCAGTTAGCAAGAGTGAAGCAATAGCAGAGTTAGAGAAATGCAGCGGTACCCAATTTGACCCACGGCTGGTAAAAAAATTTATTAGAATTTTGAAGAGAAATAGAAAATATTAAGTTGACCCTGTTACTATCACAGCCTTCAGTGATTATATTTTAAATCAAACTACTGCGTTATATTTGAATGCTACCATTATTTTTATTATTTTGGATTCATTTTTTCAAGTTGTTATTAAATGCTCATAATAGTAATTGCATAAATACATAAATATGATAATATATAAAATAATTTTATATAACCTGCATCAGGCAAAAATTGTATAAGACATCAATTAAAAACTGGCCAGAGCTTGAAAGGCCCAGGGAAAAACTTATAAAAAAGGGACCTGAATATCTTTCCGATTGTGAGCTTCTGGCGATAATACTAAGGACAGGAATTGGAAGCAGTAAAGAAAAGCTTTCTGCTCTTGATCTTGCTAAAAAAATACTGGCCGAATACGGCAGCCTAAAAAATCTGCTGGATCTATCGCTATCGGAATTTTTAAAAATTAATGGGATTGGAAGAGCAAAGACAGCTCAGGTGATGGCTGCACTTGAGCTGGGCAAGAGGGCAATCTCCGAGAAAAATGGGAATAATAAAAGTTTTAAGTGCAGCGAGGAAGTGGCAAATTATTATATCCCTCTTCTTAAGGATCTAAAGAAAGAACAGTTTATAGTTCTTCTTCTGGATATAAAAAATAAGATAATAAAAGAAGTTTTAATCTCGCAGGGATCCTTGACGTCTTCCGTAGCTCGCCTAGCGACACTATTTTTCGCTGGACGGGTGAAGGCTATAGCTCACCTAGCATAAACCTTAAATTTAAAAAGAAAATCAAAGTTATCTAAATATAAAAGTTCGGTACAATACCGGGCTTTTTTGCATTAGATAAAGATTTAAATAGGAAGTCCTATGATGAGTAAGGATAACTTAAGAGATGGGCGAGTAAAGAATTGATTTTATCTTGAAAATGATCTACTAATTTATAATTTTATGAACAATAGAGAAATAAATAGAAAAAATATAAGTAAAAAACCTGGACCACCTTCCAGCAACCCCACCGGCTCCTCAAACAACAAAGAATATAATTCTATCCCATCAGATAGATTTTATACTTTAAAAGAAGAGGTAACCCT
>Ga0209979_1000568_pt1 | contig 48221 bp, 52 predicted proteins | sample AnhtaG_FD_183114 | JGI IMG/M metagenome (GOLD analysis project Ga0209979, IMG submission 183114) | Deep subsurface microbial communities from Anholt, Denmark to uncover new lineages of life (NeLLi) - Anholt_01485 metaG (SPAdes) (version 2) | ecosystem: Environmental > Aquatic > Marine > Oceanic... | reverse complement strand
CTGAGAGACTCCTGCCGGTCCGAGCAGCGATTATGAGTGGCCGCTTTGAGAAATTGTGGCAAAAGGCCTACAGTTTGCCCCCAAATTGAAGTGCACCCCTCGGCGGCGGGTAACAGTTCCATCTCCAGCGCCATGGTCCCCAGCGCCTCCTTCTCCGGCTGGTAGATGGCCTGGCAGGCTTCCACCAACTCCTCGGCGGTGAGGCCTGTCCCGGCCAGGGGGCAGGCTTACTCCTCCGTAGCGCCGACGGCCACCCAATGCGCGCCCCCACCCGACGATTTGTACAACCCGTGCTCCGATGTGGCTGCTATCAGCTTCCGATCCCGCCCCAACTCCGGCGAGAGGGCCAAAGCCAGAATGGAAGGCGGCGTCCCGTCACTATCGGTCAGAACCCCCTCCCAGGCTAGCTGCCAGCTTGCTCCCCCATCAATCGATAGATGCCCTGATCCAGGCCGATGAACAGTGTCTGATCTGTCGCGAAGTCGGGCGACGGGGCGGAGAACGGGGGTTGGTGCGGGCGAGGGGAAGGCGTCTGCTGGCAGGAGACCAGCAGTAGAAGCAGCGGGATGGCTAGACAGATCGCTCGATGGATCACTGGCAGCTCTGCTTCCGCCAAGGGGATCGAGACTTAGAAGGTGGTATTCGGGTAACTGAACGCGACCTTGATCGTCTCTTCAGGGTGCTCGTCAATCAAGCAATAGGCCTCCGCTGCGCGCTCAAAGGGCAAGACGTGGGTGAGAAGTGGCCCTGTCCTCACCTTCCCGCTGGCGATAAGGTCAAGCGAGGTTCTCATCGCCCGGCTGTAGTCCCAGAGGGGATGGTCTCGATGCGGGCATCCCCAGACGCCCATCGAGGAGATGAGTTGGGGTCTGTTGTGGTGCCACTCCTCTCCAAGGCGGAGGGCGTCCCCTGCCCCTTGATAGTAACCCAAAGCCACGACCGTCCCCCCGACCTGTACGGATCGGATCGCCTCCTGAAGCGCCAGATAGTGCCCAGAGGCGTCTATTGCCACGTCAACTCCCTGCCTTGAGGTAGCCTCTTTGATCCAAAGCGCCACATCCCCGTCCTCCGGGTCGAACACCGCATCCACACCCAGTTCCTTCCCCACCTGTCGGCGCTTTGTGATCCTATCCACCCCGAAGTTCCGGGAGGCTCCATTCAGGCGCGCCATCTGCACCACCAACAAACCGATCGTCCCCAGTCCGAAGACCCCCACCAGATCTCCGAGTTTGATCTTGGCATCGTGGACTGTATAGAGGGCGACCGTTGAGAGGGCCAGGAAGATGCCTTGCTGGGGCTTCATCCCCTCAGGGAGGGGAAGGACACTTGAGGCTTGTGCGATGTTGGTCTCCCGGTGGGGAGCTTTGACATGCACCAGGTCGCCTGCTCGGACGCTGCTCACCTCTGAACCCACTTCGATGACCCTCCCCACCATCTCGTAGCCCAATCTCAGTGGATAGAGCACCCCTTGCTCGGCTGGGAGGAACAGGCGATACCGGGGATCAAACCTCTTGTTGTAGAAGGGCGCAGTTCCTCGGTAGAGGTTAAGTTCGGTGCCGTGGCTGATCCCGCTCAGGACGCTTTGGATGCGCACCTGATCGGAGGTGAGCGGAGGCTCCTCGTAGTCCCGGAAAGTTATCGTACGGGGTGAAGTGACGACGAATTCCTTAGGCATTGTAGACTCCTTTCAATCCTTCGCTATGCCTCCACAATCGTCGGCCGGGGCATGAGGTCGGGGAGATCCTCTCCGAAAGCAGCGTTCCACTTCGCTGACCATTTCGCCATCTGCTCCCACATGGGGTCAACCTCTTCTCCCAGGTTCTGCTGAACCCAACTCGCCAGCCGGGACCTCATCCTCTTCAGCCGTTCCCCTTCCCTACCCGCCAGGTTGACCACCTCCACCGGGTCGCGCTCCAGGTCATAAAGCTCCTCTGTGCCTCGGAAGTAGTTGCGCATGTACTTCCACTTCCCCTGCACCACCGCCCGGTACTCGTGGTCCTCAATGAGCATCTCGCTTCGAGCTTTCCCCTGGCCCTCGATCAGGGGCAGCAAATTCATCCCGTCGAAGGAGGGCAGGTCGCCCTCTTTCGCACCTAGAAGCGCGAGGATGGTGGGGGCGATGTCCGCCTGCTGGACGTATCCCTCAACGGCTTTGCCCTGCGGCATCAGCCCCGGGCCCCAGATTATGAGCGGAACGAATGCCACGGCTTCGTGGAGCATCCGGTGGTCATAGGTCCCGTGCTGCCCCAACTGCTCGCCGTGGTCGGAGGTGATGAAGAGTACCGTCCGCTCCTCGAGGCCCAGCCCCTTCAGCGTCTCCACGACCTCTCCCACGAGGCTGTCCACATAGCGTATCTCGCCATCGTAGAGGTCTATGGTCACCTTGCTCCTTTCCGGGCCAGGCTCCCATATCTCCCCCACTCTCCCCCAGCCGGGGACGTAGGAATATCCTGCCGGAGCCTCTTTCACCTGCAGGTCGTCGAGGTTCCCGGGCTCATGTTTGAAGATGCCTCTGAACTCCGGGGGCTGGTTGTAGGGAGTGTGGGGGTCCCAGTAGTGGACGAAGAGGAAGAATGGCTCGTCGGGCATGCGCCCTGAGCCAGGGGATGAGTCTCTCATTCACGTCCCCGCCGAGGAGGTGATAGTGGATGGGTTGGGCTGTCCTGGAGGCATTGACATAATACTCGAACCCGCGCACGAACTGGTCCATAGGGGACGAGAAGTTGATGAGGTTGTCAAAAGCGGCGGTGGTATATCCGCCTATCTTCTCCTGGATCAGTTGGGGCAGGGTGGGGATAGAGTCATCGAAATCTATCAGATTGGGCAGATTCCAGGGCGTGAGGTAGAACCTGTGGTGTATGGGCCAAAGCCCGGTGATGATGGAGGTGAAACCTGGGCCTGTGGGTATGGCGGTGGCATGGAAGTCCCTGAACAGCACCCCCTCCTCGGCCAATCTGTCGAGGTTGGGACTTGTGTCACGAAAATACCCATAACAGCCCAGATGGTCCGCTCTGAGGGTGTCAATGGCTATGAGGATGCAGTTTATTCTTTCTTTCATGTCGTTTCCCCTCTCGCAGTAAGGGCGAGGCATTCCCAAGATCGTCCCACACTTGCTCCGAGTGCTTATCTATACAAGGGCACTGTGTAATTGAACCGGTCCCCATGGAATGCCTCGCCCCTACTAAAGCCGGTGTTGCAAGTCAATGAGTGTGGGATACATCTGCCGATAAAGCTGGTATCGCTCATCGTAGGCGGACATACTATCAGCCTGAGGCGCAGTACGCCGCTGTAGATGTACTCTCTGAGCAACGGCTGTTGCCAGATCAGGGTATGTGCCGGCTGCAACGCCAGCCAGGAGCATGGCACCTAAACAGGCCGCCTCTGTCACCTGGGGAACGCGTAGCGGCACCTGACAAATATCAGCCTTTGACTGCAGCCACAGCGGGCTGCGGGCACCCCCGCCCACGGCGTGCAACTCGGTGATCGTTACCCCTGCCTCCCTCAAGAGATCGAGATTGACCCGCAGTTCGAAGGTGAGACCTTCCAATATAGCTTGGGCAATGGTCGGGCGGGTTGTGGCAAAGGTAAGCCCCAGAATGGCTCCCTTGGAAGTGGTGTCCAACCAGGGCGTGCCGCTGCCAGCAAAGTGCGGCAAAACTAGAAGCTCTGTTGGCCCCGCGGGCACGTCGGCCAGGATAAAATCATAGGGGTCCTGGCCGCTGGCGATGGCCTCATCGCGTTCGGCTGGACACAGGGTATCGCGGAACCAGCGGAGCAATAGGCCGCCACTGTGATTGAGGGTCATCGCCAGGTACAGGCCGGGAACCACGTGGCGGTAAACGGAGATGTTGCCCCGGCGAAGGGTTTCGTTCAAAGCGGGCGTGCTCATGGCAACTTCCACCACCTCGGCGGTGCCGGTGGAGACCATGGCCAGTCCGGCCCGCACAACCCCGCTGCCGAGCGCCGCGCAGGCTTGATCGTGCCCCCCACTCACGAGCAGCAGCTCTCGGCTCAGCCTCAGCGCGCTGGCCAGGTCCTGCCGCAGCGCGCCCACAATCCCACCGCCATCCCGGGCCAGCGGGGCTAACCTTTCCCGCTCGATGCCACACTCCGCCAGGATGCCGTCAGCCCAGTCGCCGGCAGCCCGATCGTACATCTGGGTGCGCGATGCCAGACAATGGCTGATGACTGCACGACCACCCAGGCGGCGCAGGAAAAAGTCTTCGTATAACAGGAATTGATGGGCTGTCCTCCACACCGCAGGCTCATGGCGCTGGAGCCAGAGGAGCTTGGGCAAGGTGTTGATGGTGTGCAGGGGCATTCCTGTGCGGTTGAACAGGGCCTCCGCGCCAAAGTGCTCTGCCAGCCACTGGTTTTCCGCTCCGGTGCGGGTGTCCATGCCCAGAATCGCCGGGCGCAGGGGCCGGCCGTCGCGACCTACTGGGATAATGGCCTCACCCTGAACCGAAAGGGCCAGAGCTCTAGGGGGGTCGTGGCGCGCCGTGGCCACGGCCTCGCTTAGAGCATCCCACGCCAGTTGCCAACCCATCTCCGCGTCCTGCTCGGCCCAGCCTGGGCGCGGCGTGAGAATAGGATACTCCCGCGCGGACTGGCCGAGAACATTCCCCTCACTGCTGAATACTATGGCCTTGGAGCCGGTGGTACCTATGTCCAGACCGATGAGTGACATGGGGAGTTCACCCTTTCTACGGGGTGACAATCACCTTAAGACCAACGTGGTTAGCGGCTGTCTCAAAGGCCTTTCTGATGCTTTCCAGCGGAAAGGTATGAGTGACCAGAAGGTCTGCGGGGATGAGCTTGCGGTTGATCACATCCAATGCCAACTGGTGCATGGTGGGGTGATAGGAAAATGCCCCTACAACTTCGATTTCGCCGTAATGAATACGGTTAGCATTCAGTGAGGTCAGGGGATTGGATTTTGGCAAACCCCCGAAGAGTATCACCCGGCCGGCCTTGCGCACGCTTTCGACCGCTTGTGTTTGTGTAGCGGCCACCGAATTGGCGCAAATGACAATATCTGCCCCCAAGCCATGGGTCAACTGCCGCACACGGGCGACTACATCCTCGGTTGATGGATCCACGATCACGTCAGGCTGGAAGCGTTTGACCATCTCGCGCCGCTTCGCGCTTCGCTGAGAAACGATCACCAACGCGCCTCGTGCTTTGGAGATGACAACGTGCAGGCATCCAATCGGACCGGCGCCAATAACGAAGACTGTATCATCGAAGCTTGTCCCTGCTCTTTCATGCGCTGCCAAAACCGAGGAACAGGGTTCAGCCAAAGCACCCTCGCTGAAGGACATGCCATCCGGCATGTGATGTACAATACCCTTCATCAGTATTTCCTTGGTCAAGACCATCTTTTCAGCAAAACCACCGGAGTAGCCAGGCGCAATACCGATCATACGGATGTTGTCGCACAGGTTATACATTCCCCGCTGGCAATAATAACAGTGGCCGCAGTGAATGTCAGGGGCTATGGCCAGATGGTCGCCGGGGGAATAGCTGGTGACATTGCCGCCCACCTCCAAAACGACTCCCGCCACTTCGTGCCCCGGGATCAGGCCATCAACGCCTGGCAAGGGGCCCTGCTTCCAACGCCGCAGGTCGGAACCGCACACACCGCAGGCTTTCACTTCCAGCACCAGGCCATCGTCAGGGGCAACCGGGTCAGGAGTCTCTCTTATCTCCAATTCACCCACTCCGACCAAAACCGCTGCTTTCATCGAGCACTCCTTGTCTGATCAGCGCACGTGGCCCACGGCAGCCTACCTCTGGGCTTCCGCCAACTTCTTACCCACAGCACCTCCGGGGTGGGTCAGGCCAAAGTCCTGTGGCGAATATCCTCTCAGTTCAAGCAATAGTACACAAAGAGCGTCACCTGCGGCGCCGTTGACCAGGGAGCTGCCGGTAGCGATCACGCCGTAGGGGTCTACGTCCCCTACAGCCCTGACGTTGAAAATGACGTCGCTTATCCGGCCCAGTGGCGACTCTGGATTCTCAGTTTGGGCGATGATCTTGGCTCCTCGGACGCGCGCTATTTCGGCGAGTTCGTTGATCTCCGCGCTGTGGCCACCTTTGGAGATAACAAAGAGGACATCATGGGGGGTAATAGCCCCCGCGCCACCGTGTAGGCTATCGGCGGCGCTGATGCACAGCGCTGGCGTGCCGCAGCAGGAGAGCAGATGGGCGAAACGCTGCGCCATGGCGTGAGAGGTACCCATCCCGGCCACCAAGACGTGCCCCCGACAGTTCAGCAGGAGGTCCAGGACATCCGTCAGGCTTTCGCTAAACTGATCTTTGAGGGCCCTCACCGCCTGTGCTTCACGTTCAATCACTTCTCTGGCCCTGGCAACCACCTCTGGTTTTGAGTAGTCCGCCATTTTTCGCCTCCTTCATCTCGGCCTTTCAGCCCTCCGTCAGCGAGATATTGGCGGTACAGGGTGGCGCTTCCGCCGCCTCGTTTGACACGCTTTCTCAAGTGTGGTATCATACGATATGAATTACCACGGCGGATTATACTCCCCCTCCCCACAACCGTCAAGGAGGCCCAGTGATCATAGATGCTCACGCGCATCAGGACTGCGATTACGTCTTTGAGGAAGTTATGTGAAAACGGCATAGCAGATTGGGAATTTGCCGTGACTTCACGGATTTCGGTTTGGATGAAGCAATACCCGCTTGTTGCCTACTTTGCCTTGGCCTTTGGAATCGCCTGGGTTATTTGGATTCCGATGGCTGCTTCCTGGCAGGGGCTTCTTCCCTTCCAAATCCCCGCTATCCTTGGGATCATCCTTGCAGGCTGTGCGCCAACCGTGTCGGCGGTCATATTGACTGGAATCGAAAGCGGAAAGAATGGCGTCGACCAATTACTTGGTCGGTTTACGTTGTGGCGTGTTGGAATCCACTGGTATGCGTTTGTGCTGCTTTCGGAGGCCGCAATCGGGCTTTCTGCGATTGGCCTGATAATCGTGCCGGGCGGTGCAGTGGAATTGCCCCTGTATCTCAGTCAATGGCACTTAGTGTTGCCCATCTTTCTATTTAACGGTCTAGTGGCTGGATTGATGGAGGAGTTCGGCTGGCGTGGATACGCCTTGCCGAGGCTTCAAGCCAGCCGAAGTGCGGTATCCGCCAGCCTGATCATCGGGGTGCTCTGGGGATTGTGGCATGTGCCTATGTGGTGGAAGGACTTGCCCGTCGAAATCTTGGCCCGTATGCTCTTGGGCATCGCATGTGCAATTCTGTACACGTGGGTGTACAACAACACGAAAGGTAGCCTGCTAATGCCCGTTTTGTACCACGCTGCGGGCAATACCGCTCGTGGGATGCTGCAATTAATGGGTGTACTTTCTCTGCCGTATGGTAAATTGAGTTGGGTTGTGAGTAAACCATATCTGTATGCTAAATTGACTTGGGCTGGAGGTAGACCGTTTCTGCCACTTGGTGAATTGAGTTGGGTTGTGCCTAGACATCATATGCGGCGTATATTGAGTTGGGTTGCGGGTCCTTTCCTGCCGTATGCTGGATTGACGTGGCTTGCGGTCATCACCGTTGTCATTGTGGCCGGGCCAGCCCACCTTTCCCGCAAGCCGACTTCCTGAACGTAATCGTTGGCCGTACCTTTGCGAGGAGCTGGATTGGTGGCTGGGAGGGACAGCGATGGAGGTCTTTGACCTGCCGCAGGGGGAGTGATCCGTGACCACACACATTGGGTCGGAGGAGTGACAGGCTAACTATCGAAGGAGTTGGTTGTGGCCACCGAAGTGATCATGCCCAAGATGGGCCAGACAATGGAAGAAGGGACCGTCCTGGAGTGGTACAGGACCGAGGGCCAGGCGGTGGCTAAAGGCGAGCCACTCTTTCAGGTGGAGTCAGACAAGGCAGTGTTCGACATAGAGTCCCCCGCCAGCGGCACGGTGCGCCAGCTCTGGTTCCCCGCCGGGACGACGGTTCCCGTGCTGACCCCCATGGCCATCATCGCCTCGCCTGAAGAGGATCTGAGCAGCTACGAGCCACCTGCGGCCGCCGCAGCGGCTGAAGCACCGGCCCCCTCCGCTCCAGCGCCAGAAGAGGTCGTTCCACCGCCCCCCAGGCCTGAGGGCCGTGTCTTCGCCTCTCCCCGTGCGCGGCGGCTGGCTCGCGAAAAGGGGATTGATCTGGCCAGAGTGACCGGCACCGGCCCCCAGGGGAGCATCGTGGAGCGGGACGTGCTGGCCTACCTGGAGGCTCAGCCCCGAGCCACTCCCGCAGCGCGGCGCATGGCCGCCCGGGCGGGGATTGAGCTGGCTACCCTGCCCCGCACTGGCCCCGCAGGCCGGGTGTCACGGGCTGATGTGGAGGCTGCTTTGGCGGCGAAAGCACCTGTGCCGGAAGTGCCTACTGTGGGTGAGGTGGTGCCGCTGACGGGGGTGCGTAAGCTCATCGCCCAGCGGATGGCCGAGAGTGCGCGGACTGCGGCCCGACTGACCCTCACTGCCGAGGCTGATGCCACAGAGCTTGTGGAGTTGGTGAAGCGCTTCCGCGAGCTTCTTGAGGGTCAGGATGGGATCCCCGGCTACAACGATCTGTTTCTCAAGGCCATGGCCCAGGCACTTCAGGATCACCCCTACCTCAACGCTCGCTGGACAGAAGAGGGGATCGAGCTACTGAGCGAGATCAACGTTGGGCTGGCGGTGGACACTGAGCGGGGCCTGGTGGTGCCCGTGATAGACGATGTGCCGGGCAAAGGGCTGCGCGACATCGCCCGCGAGCGGCGCGATCTGACGGAGCGCGCTTTGGCGGGGAAACTCCTGCCCGATGATCTGGCGGGCGGCACCTTTACCCTGACCAACCTGGGCATGTTTGACATTGATGTTTTCACCCCTCTCATCAACCTGCCTCAGTGTGCCATCCTGGGGGTGGGGCGCATCCGGGCCAAGCTGGTCGTCTACCAGGGGGAGATCTGCGCCCGGCAGATGATGGCTCTCAGCCTGAGCTTTGATCATCGCATCGTGGATGGCGCTCCGGCGGCCCGCTTCCTGCAGCAGGTGAAGCGGCTGATCGAGCAGCCAGCGCTCTTGCTTCTGTAGGAGGACGAGTGACTTTGAGAGCGGCTGCCTCCAGCCGCTGGTTCGCGGCTCAGGGGAGCCGCCCCCAAGATCAGGAGAGAGAAGCCATGGTGGATGTGGCTGTCATCGGCGCAGGCCCAGGGGGTTATGTGGCTGCCCTGCGCGCCGCCCAACTGGGCGCTCAGGTGGTGCTGATTGAGCGGGATCAAGTGGGCGGGGTATGCCTCAACCAGGGGTGCATCCCCTCCAAGGCGCTGCTGCGCAGCGTGGAGGTGTACCGGGTGGCCTGCGAGGGGGAAAGGTTTGGTGTCACGACCTCTGGGGTGAAGCTCGATTGGAGGGTGGCCCAGGCCCGTAAGAGAGAAGTGGTCAAAAGGTTGGCAAGAGGCGTGGAGCTTCTGCTGGACCGGGCGGGCGCTGAGGTCATCTGGGGCGAAGCGCGCTTCCTCTCCGCCGATGCAATTGCGGTGGAGGCAGGAGACCGGATCGAAGCCCGGCATTTCATCATCGCCACCGGCTCCCATCCCGCACGTCCGCCCATCCCCGGCCTCGATCTTTCCGGCGTGCTCGACAGCCAGCAGGCCCTGGAACTGGAGGAGCTTCCGGAGAGCATCTGCATCATCGGAGGGGGGGCCATCGGCGTCGAGTTCGCCACGCTTTTCGTCGGCGCCGGGATGGGGGTCACGCTGGTCGAAAGGCTGCCCCGATTGCTCCCCACACTGGATCACTCCCTGGGCCAGAGGCTGCAGCGGAGCCTGAAGCGGCGGGGAGTGGAGGTGCTGACCCGGGCGCGGGTGACGGGCGTCGAAACTGCGGATGGTGGGTTACAGATAACGATGGTCACGGAGGGTGGGGGGAGGCAGGTCCTGCTGGAGAAGGTGTTGTGCGCTGTGGGGCGGCAACCCAACGTGGAGGGGCTGGGGCTGGACGCGGCGGGGGCGCGCTACGATACCTCGGGCATCCAGGTGGATGATCGGATGCGCACCAGCGTGCCCACCATCTACGCTATCGGCGATGTGGCCCAGGGGAGGTGGCAGCTCGCTCACGTCGCCTCCCACGAGGGCATCGTCGCCGCGGAGAACATCTGCGGCCAGACCACCCGGATGCATTATAACGCCGTCCCGGCCTGTGTGTTCTCCTCGCCCGAAGTGGCCAGTGTGGGGCTGAGTGAGGAGGAGGCTCGGGAGCAGGGGCGCGATGTGCGGGTCGGCACGTTCGATCTGAATGGCAGCAGCAAGGCGCTGGTCTATGGTGAGCCAGAGGGGTTCATCAAGGTCGTGGCCGAGGGGGAGTATGGCCAGGTGTTGGGGGTACACGCCATTGGCCCTCACGTCAGCGAGCTTATCCTGGAGGGGGCGATGGCCATCACCCTGGAGGCCACCCTGGAGGAGTTTGCAGCCACCATCCATCCCCACCCCACGGTGAGTGAGGCGCTGGCTGAGGCGGCGCTGGCAGTGGAGGGGCGGGCGATCCATTCGCTCAAAGGGTATCGGTGCCAATAGCGCTGGACCTTTTTCGACGACTACGGCCGGGCGATCCTGGAATACATGGAAGGAGAAGGGCTGCACGATTTATGAATGCGGGGTTAAATGAACGCTGCGAACAGATAGCTTCCGAGTTGGTAAGAGGATTGCGCGACTTGTATGGCCACCGGTTGAAGGAAGCGCTTGTGTTCGGCTCTCATGCCCGGGGAGATGCAGAAGACGGTTCCGATTTGGATGTAGCTCTCGTGCTCGACACCTTTGACGATCCCTCCAGGGAATTGGAGCACACGGCGGAACTTGTAACAAGGCTGTCTCTTCAGCATGGGTTGGTCATCGCCCTATGCCCCATTCGCCTCCAAGATTGGATGGGACGACGGAGTCCACTTCTACTCAACATTCACCGCGAGGGAGTGAGGATAACGTGAGTGAAGAGGGCCAGAGTCTATTGCGCAAGGGCGAGCAGAGCATTCAGGCAGCGGAACTCCTGCTGCAGCAAGGGTTCACAAGCTTCGCTGCTTCGCGAGCCTACTACGCAATGTTCTACGCCGCCGAAGCCTTACTCCTGAGCAAGGGACTCTCCTTTTCCAGGCACAGCGCTGTGATTGCTGCTTTCGGAGAGCACTTCGCCAAAACCCGATTGCTACCTCCTAAACTTCACCGCTATCTCATTCAAGGATTTGAGGAAAGGCAAGTGGGTGATTACGGCACCGAGGTGGAAATCTCCTCACGCGCCGCTGAATTGGCGATCCAACCGGCGAGGAAGTTTCTCGCAGTAGCCACAGATTACCTGCGGGAAGGAGTCCCATGAGATACCTGCTGATCGCCTGCGAAGTCCTGGCCCGCGAGGCCTACCTGTGCGCCGCCCGCTCGCCGCACATCGTGGACATTCAATTGCTGGAGAAGGGGCTGCACGATACGCCGGAAATACTTCGCCAGGAGCTTCAGACCCGCATTGATGGTGCAGATGAGCGCTACGACGCCGTGCTTCTGGCCTACGGACTGTGCAGCAACTCCACCGCCGACCTCGTGGCCCGAAAAGTGCCCCTGGTCTTGCCCCGGGCTCACGACTGCATCACCCTCTATCTGGGCTCGCGAGCGCGCTACGAAGCGGAGTTCTTTGCCCACTCGGGCACCTACTACTACACTGCCGACTACATAGAGCGCAGCGATGGGGTATCGTCGGTGGCCCTGGGCGCGGTGTCCGACGAGCAGCGGCGCAAGACCTACGAGGAGTACGTGGAGAAGTTCGGCCGGGATAATGCTGACTATCTGATGGAGGTGATGGAGGCCTGGGCCAGGAACTACAGCCGCGCGGCCTTCATCGAGATGGGAGTAGGCCCCTCGGATGGGGCGGAGCGAAGGGCTAGGCAGGAGGCGGAGCGGAAGGGCTGGACCTTCGAGAAGCTGATGGGCGACCTGATCCTCATCCGCAAGCTCGTGGATGGCGAGTGGGACGAGGACTTCCTGGTGGTGGAGCCAGGAGAGCGAATTGTAGCCACCTATGAGTCACGGATTGTGGAGACATCTCCCCATCTCTCGGCTGATGGCTGAAGGTGATGAGTCATGGGAAAAGCATTGACCGAGACCATGCAGCGTCCATATGCCTGTACCCAATCAGGCACGGGTGAACAGACGGCCGTGAAAGAGCCTCGTTGGGCCACAGAGGTGGCACAGCTCTGGCCGCCACAGGGTCAGTGGACGGAGGAGGACTACTTCTCCCTGCCAGACACCAATCGGCTGGTCGAGCTTTCAGAAGGGGAGTTGATTATGCCACCTCATCCGACATATACCCATCAACTGGTCGTCGGTCGGCTGTACCGCCCTCTGTACGCTTTCGTGGCCGAACATGGCCTGGGGATCGTCCAATTTGCGCCCTTGCCGGTACGATTATGGCCCGGTAAGATCCGAGAGCCGGATATCCTCTTCATATCCCAGGAGCACAGTGATCGCATCGGCGAACAGGTATGTGGTCCACCAGACCTGGTCGTGGAGGTGCTCTCCCCGACCACCTGGCGCACGGACAGGCGAGAGAAGATGGTGGAATACACCCAGGCTGGCATCCACGAATACTGGATTGTGGATACGAACGAAGGGACTGTCGAGGTCTTTGTTCTTCGTGAGGGGGCGTATGTGTTGCTGGACAAGTGGGACATTGGTGAGATAGTCCACTCCAAGTAACTGTCTGGCTTCGAGATCGCTGTGGACGCGATTTTCTCCACGCAGGGGGGCTAAGCGATGAGTGACATCTATCTGGAACTGACCGTTGCCAACATCAAGGACCCGGAGCGCCAGCAGGAGGTCTCCTTTCTGGTAGACACCGGGGCGACTAGAACCTGGATCTCGCAAGAGATAGCTGACGCGATCGGGATCGAAACAGTCGGAACGGTCCCTCTCGAATTGGCTGACGGCAGCATCCGTGAGCTTCCCTACGGCTTCTGTCTCTTTGTCTACGACGGCGAGGTTGTGGCAGGAAATGTCGTGATCGGACCGCCTGAGAGCGAGCCACTTGTGGGCACCCACGTCCTTCAGGATTTCCGTATGATAGTGGATATGGACCGGCACGAGATAACCCGTGGCCAAGCCATGCGAGCGAAAGAGGGGAGGAATGTATCCCCGGAGCCAATCCAGGAAGATGTATCCTCAGCAACAACCACGCTGGAGTTGCCGGCCGAGTTTGCTTGGTTCAAGGAATTGAGTACAGAGGAACGTGATGCTTTCTTCGTGGGGCTGCTAGAGATTCTGGCCTCTAACGGTGAAGATATCCTATCCAGGTTGGACGAGTACTTCCGTGGCTGGTGTGCCACCGTGGGACTCACATCCAATCCCGAGTTCGTGGAGGAGTTCAAACGGAGAGAAGAGGCTGAACTTCGAGGGCCTTTCTCTTCACTTGAAGAGGCCTTCGGAAGTGCGTGAGCCCAACTTCGAGAGTACTGCTCCGAAAATAACCACAGAGACACAGAGGGCACGGAGAAAAACAAAAAACTCTCTGTGTTCTCCGTGTCTCCGTGGTGAAATTTTTAGAGACTCTTTCAGCGAAAGGAAAGGAGCGCAACGATGAAAGTTGGAGTGTTCGCCGTACTGTTCGGCGGGATGAAGTTCGAGGAGGCCCTGGACTACATCCAGTCCGTGGGCTGCGAGGCGGTGGAGATTGGCTGCGGGGGCTACCCCGGCGATGCCCACTGCAAGCCAGCCGAGTTGATCAAGGATGACGCGGCGGTCAAAGCCTTCAAGGAGGCGGTGGAGAGCCGAGGGCTGGAGATCAGCGCCCTCAGTGTCCACGGCAACCCTCTCCATCCTAACCCCAAGATCGCTCAGACGCACCACAGCGATTTCGAGAACACGGTGCTCCTGGCAGAGAAGCTGGGCCTTGACACCGTCGTCACCTTCTCCGGCTGCCCCGGTGGTGGCCCCGAGGACAAGACTCCCAACTGGGTCGTCTGCCCCTGGCCGCCCGACTTCTCCGCGGCGGTGAAGTGGCAGTGGGAGGAGAAGCTGATCCCGTACTGGCAGAAGACGGCTCCCTGGGCCGCTGAGCACGGCGTGACCCAGATCGCGCTGGAGATGCACCCCGGCTTCTGTGTCTACAACCCCGAGACGCTGCTCAAGCTGCGGCAGGCGGTAGGTCCCTCCATCGGAGCCAACTTCGATCCCAGCCACCTCTTCTGGCAGGGGATTGACCCGGTGTACGCCATCCGAGCCGTGGGCGAGGCCATCTTCCACTTCCACGCCAAGGACACCAAGATTGATCCGGTCAACGCCACGGTACATGGTGTACTGGACACCAAGTCCTACGCCGACGAGATCCACCGCACCTGGATATTCCGCACCGTGGGCTACGGGCACGGGGAGGATGTGTGGCGGGCTATTGTCAGCAACCTGCGGCTGGTGGGCTACGATGGGGCGCTGTCCATCGAGCACGAGGATAGCCTGATGTCGGGCAATGAGGGGTTTGAGAAGGCAGTCAGGTTCCTGCAGGGCCTGATCATCAAAGAGAAGGCTGGTGTGGCCTATTGGGCGTAGCAAGTGTGTGTTCATTCTGAGAAAGGACGGGAGCTATGACAGAGAAACTGCCTGCGGCAACTTTGCTGAAAGTCGGGGTGGCAGCAGCGGGGCAGATCGCCAAGGTGCTCCACATCCACGAGTGGGAGGAATCCCCCGACTGCGAGCTGATCGCTATCTACAACGGCGACCTGAGCTTTATCCCTGATGTCATCAAGGAGTACGAGCCCAAAGGGGTTAAGTTCTACGATGACTTCGACGAGTTCCTCGCCAGCGGGGTACAGGCCATCAGCGTGTGCGAGCGTAACTTCCTACACGCGCCGCTGGCGATTAAGGCCCTCCAGGCAGGGGTGCATGTGCTGTGCGAGAAGCCCATGGCCACGAATCTGGAGGACGCGCGGGGGATGATTGATGCGGGCAAGGAGGGCGGCGCGCTGCTCATGATTGACCAGTCGCAACGCTACAGTCCGGTACACCAGAAAGCCAAAGAAGTCATCGAGAGCGGGGTGCTGGGGAAGATGTACCACCTCCAGACCACCTTCGGCCATTCTGGGCCGGAGAACTGGAGCCCCACTGCCCAGTGGTTCTTCCAGAAGAAGTACTCCGGCTTTGGCCCCCTGGCTGACCTGGGTGTGCATAAGGCGGATCTCATCCGCTTCCTGACCCGCAAGGAGGTGAAGCGGGTGTGCGGCTTCAAGGCTACCCTGGAGAAGCAGAACACCGATGTGGAGGACAACTCGGTGGCCATCCTGGAGTTCACCGACGGCACCATGGGCACGCTGTGCACCAGTTGGACCACCAAGGGCACGGAGGATAACTCCTTCACTGCCTTCTGTGAGAAAGGCACGCTGCGCATCAGCGTCGAACCGGGCAATCCCCTGGTGGTCTACAGTGCCGAATTGGGGGGCAAGATCACCTTCGATGTGCCGCCCATGCAGACCAACGTGGAGGGTCAGTGGTTCCTGGGTGTGGTCCAGGACTTCGTGGATGCTATCCTGGGCCGCAAGCCTTGTCCCATCCCCGGCGAGGAGGGCTACAAGGCCCTGGAGATCATCGTGGCGCTTGACCGCTCCTGCGAGACTGGCCAGTGGGTGGAGCTGCCCTTGCGGTAGAAGGCTGGGCTGGAGTCCCCCCAGCCAGGCTGGGACAGGCAACTTCGGCCCAGTCCTAAGGTGGAGGGTAGGTGAAGGATGGCGAAACCGGCTGTGAGCGGGAAATTGAAAGCGCAACCTCGGCTGACGGTGGAGGTGGCCCGGCTATTCCCTCTCCAGGGAGAGTGGACCGAGGCGGACTATCTCGCTCTGCCGGAAACCAATTACATCGTCGAGCTATCCGAAGGGGAGTTGATCATGCCGCCGCCACCATCTGTTGCTCACCAGACCATATCAGCTCGATTGTTCTCGACGCTGTACTCCTTCGTGCGCGATAGGGATCTGGGCACGGTGCTCTGTGCTCCAACTGGGGTCAGGCTCTGGCCGGGCAAGATCCGTGAGCCGGACATCCTGTTCGTGGCCAGGGAACACGCCGACCGCATCAAGGAGGACATGATCTACGGAGCACCCGATCTGGTGGTGGAGATCCTCTCCTCGGGCACTGAAGAGACCGACCATCGGGAGAAGTCCAATGAGTACGAGCAGGCTGGAGTGAGCGAGTATTGGATCATTGATCCGGAGGCCTCAAATATCACGGTGTACGCCCTGACCGAGGGAGCACAAGCTCGAGGGCGTGTTTGACTACGGAGAAATGGCCAGATCGGCGCTTTTGGAGGGGTTCGAGATCGCGGTAGATGAGATATTCGAATCTCAAATCCACTGACATTTGGAGACCTGTCGGAAAGCGCCAAAGGCTGTTCAACGGAGTAGCGGGACTTGCCCCGCGTCAGTGCGCAGCCAAGCTGCGCTATTCTTGGATTGGTCCATAAGTGGCTCATCGTTCGCTCATTTCTGGAGGCGAATCCAAGATTTGGCCTCTTAGAGACAAGTTATTGTCAACTTGCCAGCCGGATTTGCTTCAAAAGTGCTTGTCAGGCGACCCTGACAGCCGAGCAGTGTCCCAGCGACTTGAGATATAAATCCGCATATAGTAGCTGGTTTGGCAAAAGCACTAGATGTAGTGGTACGGCGATTTCGAAAAGTGCCATGAAAATAAGCGAATGATGAGTAAGTGAGGTAAACTATGGGTGATACTATCAACGTTGGGCTTGTCGGCTATAAATTCATGGGCAAGGCCCACTCCAATGCCTGGCGGCAGGTGGCTCGCTTCTTCGACCCCAAACTCAAGCCGGTGATGAAGGCCATCTGCGGTCGCACCGAGGAGGCAGTGGCTGCCGCAACGGAGAAACTGGGCTGGGAGGGGTACGAGACCGATTGGCGGAAGCTCGTGGCCCGCGGGGACATTGACCTGGTGGACATCTGCACCCCCGGTGGTGTCTCCCACAAGGAGATCGTGCTGGGCGCTGCGGAGGCGGGGAAGCACATCTTCTGTGAGAAGCCCCTGGCCAATAGCCTTTCCGACGCCCAGGAAATGCTGGAAGCGGTGCAGCGCGCCGGGGTCAGGCACATGGTCAACTTCAACTACCGCCGTGCCCCGGCTGTAGCCCTGGCCAAATGTATGATTGACGATGGGCTGATCGGCCAGATCTACCACTGGCGGGCGGTGTACCTGCAGGACTGGATCATAGACCCCGACTTCCCGCTGGTATGGCGGCTGGACAAGAGCATCGCCGGAAGCGGCCCCCTGGGGGACTTGGCCGCCCACTCGGTTGACCTGGCCCACTACCTTGTGGGGGAGATCGCCCAGGTCACGGGGATGATGCAGACCTTCATTGAGGAGCGGCCCCTTCCGGCGGAGATGGCGGGCCTGGCCGCGGTGGCTGGCCAGGAGCGGGGCAAGGTCACGGCGGAGGATGCGGTGGCCTTCCTGGCCCGCTTCCAAAACGGTGCTTTCGGCACCTTCGAGGCCACCCGCTTGGCCGCTGGCCGCAAGAACTGCAACCGCTTCGAGGTCAACGGCTCCAAGGGGTCCCTGGCCTTCAACTTCGAGCGGATGAATGAGCTGGAGTACTACTCCCGTGAGGATGACCCGGACTATCAGGGGTTCCGGGTGATCCAGGCCACGGAGCCGACGCATCCCTACATGTCCGTGTGGTGGCCGCCCGCGCACATCATCGGCTATGAGCACACCTTCATCCACGGGGTGTACGAGCTGCTGAACGCCATCGCCGAGGATGAGATGCCCGTCCCCAACTTTGTGGATGGGGTGAAGTGCCAGGCGGTGCTGGAGGCAGTGGAGAGGTCGGCCCAGAGCGGGGAGTGGGTCAAGGTACAGGGCGTCACAGGGTGATGGTATCGCAGCGGGAAGTCCATTGCCGATGGCTGATGGCAGGATCCCCACATGCCATCAGCCATCGGTTATCAGCTATCTGACGGATGAGTGGAGGAATCATGAAAAAAGCATTGATCGTACAGGGTGGCTGGGAGGGGCATGAGCCAAAGGAAGTTGCCGAGATCCTGGCCAAGGCACTCAGGGAGAATGGCTTCCAGGTAGAGGTCTCCGATACCCTCGACACCTTTAAGGAACAAGAGAAGCTGAAGAAGCTGGATCTGATCGTCCCCATTTGGACGATGGGGACCATCGAGCCCGATCAATTGAACCCTCTGCTTGAGGCTGTGAGGAAGGGCACGGGGATTGCCGGGGTGCATGGAGGCATGGCCGATGCATTCCGTGATCAGCCGGAATACCAGTACATGGTCGGCGGCCAGTGGGTGGCCCATCCGGGGGGCGACGAGGTCACGTACGAGGTAAACATCACCGATGTGCCCAGCCCCATCACCGAGGGCATCAAAGACTTCACCGTGACCTCTGAGCACTACTACATGCACATGGACCCTGGCAACACAGTCCTGGCAACCACCCGCTTCGGCGATGTGATGATGCCGGTGGCGTGGACGAAGATGTACGGCAAGGGGCGGGTGTTCTGTTGTTCGCTTGGCCATTCGGCCAGCATCGTCCGACAGCCAGAGGTCCTCACCATGGTGATCCGGGGCATGATCTGGGCTGCGAGGTAGGGGCGAGGCATTCCATGAGGACTAGCTCAATGACACTGTACCCTTGTATGGGCAAGCAATCGGAACAAATGCAGCCTGTCCTGAGGGCCCCCGAAGGGAACGATCCTGGGAATGCCTCGCCCCTACGTGTTGGCATTATTGGCTGTGGCCGCATCGTGGAGGAGGGACACGCGCGGGCCTTTCGGGACAACAGCAGCCGCGTGGAGGTCGTGGCCCTGGCTGATCCCTCCCCGGAGCGGCTGAGAATCGTCGGCGAATCGCTCGATGTGCCGGAGGAGGGACGCTTCGCCGACTACAAGAGGATGCTGGCCCAGACAGAACTGGATTTGGTGGACCTGGCATTGCCCCACTTCCTGCACGAGGAGGTGACGGTTTACGCTGCGGAGCAGGGAGTGGCCATCCTCTCGGAGAAACCCCTCTCCACCTCGCTGGAAAGTGTGGATCGCATCCTACGGGCGGTCGAGGAGAATGATGTGCGCCTGGGTGTGTATCACAACTACAAATGGATGCCCGCCTTCGCCAAGGCCAAGGAACTGATCGAGGAGGGGCGCATCGGCCAGCCCTTTCTTGTCCGCTTCGAGTACCTGGGAGGCGGCCACTACCCAGGTGCCCAGGGGTACGATCCTGATTGGCGCACCAAAGCTGTCCGCGCTGGAGGTGGCTGCCTGCTCGACAATGGCTACCACTTCTGCTACCTGGCCGAGTGGCTGATGGGATCGCCGGTGGAGTCGGTCTACGGCCGGGTGGGAACCTTCGTTCAACAGCAGGACGTGGATGACCTGGCCCTCCTGCTCCTGAGCCATGCCAATGGTGCTATCAGCAGCATCCAGTTCAGTTGGGCGGTGAAGTCCGGCGGGGAACGGGCCAGTGAAGTGTACGGCACTGAGGGGACGCTGCGTTTCCGATGGGGCGAGCAGCCCTTGGCCTTGTATGAGAACCGGGTGGGGGAATGGGCCTATCCAGAGGTGGATGCCGACGCGCATAGCTTCAGCGCCCTGCTGGGCGAGTTCCTGACCGCCTTCCGGACCGGGGGGCCGATGCCGGTGAGTGGCGAGGAGGCGCGTCACAACCTGGCCATCGTCAAGGCGGGCTACGAATCCAGCCAGCGAGGAATGCCCGTGTCCGTAGCGGAGCTGCTCCACGCTTGAGCATCCTTAAGGGGGACGAAAATGGCCGAAAATGCGAAGACAACCCTGGAGGAGAGAATGGCGAGGGTAGAGGGCATTCTTGAACAAATGAATGAGCGGTTGAATCACCTGGAGAACACAGTAAATGGCCTGCGAGGGGAGATAAATGGTCTGCGAGGAGAGCTCGCCCAACTGAGAGCCGAATTTCACACTGACTTCAGGTGGCTCATTGGTTTTGTGGTCGGTACATGGATAACGTTGATGCTGACCTTGATATTCAAGGGCTGAGCTGATCGGTCTCATGCGAAGAAGCAGATTATGAATCGAGCCAGCGGGGATACCCATGGAGGAGCTACTCTGCACTTAAGCAAGCATCAAGGAGGGATAGAAATGGCCGAGGACAAGAGGTCAACTCTGGAGGAGAGAATGGCCAGGGTGGAAGGCACTTTGAAGTAGATGAGTGAGTGGCTGAATCACCTGGAGGGGGCGGTAAATAGTCTTCGGGCCGAACTTCATACCGACTTCAGATGGCTCATCGGCTTTGTGCTCGGCACCTGGATCACGCTGATGTTGACTTTACTGTTCAAGCCCTGAGAAGAACAGGGAGGCTGAGCACAATGCCCACTTTCACTGCCCATCAACTCCCCGAGTTCCTGACCGCCTTTCAGACCGGGGGGCCGCTTCCGGTGAGCGGCGAGGAGGCCCGCCACAGCCTGGCCATCGTCATGGCCAGGCAGGTACGAATCCAGCCAACGGAGGGCCGTGGTGCCCCTGGCCGAGCTTACGCAGTAGCAAGGGAGATGCTCCCCCAAAAGGTACTTGTTACACCGGGTACAGGAGCATCGGTTTTGAGGAGTCTGTCGTCACTCGGTAGGGCAGACGCCCCACCAGAGCAGGTCAAACAGCACCAAAATAGGGATAAGATCTCACCTTTGGGTCTTCTAGCTGTAGTCACGTCCCACCAGTTGCTAAAACCGATGCTCCTGACACCGGGTATAGCGTGCTTGACCGATTCGGCCAATGGGTTCAGAATGATGTATGATCACGCTATCCCCAGACAATACACTGCCCCAACCAAGCTCCGAGGAAAGAGCAGGGCTGAGGCGGGGAGGTGTTCTGGATTGAGAGGAGCGCGCAGATGGCCAAGGGCAAGATTCTGGTTATTGACGATGACATAATGGTGCGCTGCTTCCTGGATGACCTGTTGCAGAATGAGGGTTACCAGGTGCAGGTGGCGGCGAGTGGTCGCGAAGGACTGGAGTGGGCGGCCAAGGACAATTTCGACGTGGCCCTGGTGGACATCAAGATGCCCGACCTGGATGGCATGGAGGTGTTGTGCGCCCTGCGAGAGATAGACGAGGACCTGAGGGCATTGATCATCACCGGCTATCCCGCGCTAGGGACGGCCATCCAGGCGGTGCGCCTGGGTGCCTTTGACTATCTGGTCAAGCCTCTGGAGACTGGGAGGGTGCTCATCAGCGTGCAAAACGCACTGGTGGCGCACCACCTTGCCGTCACCAACAAGCAGCTCTTGCACAATCTGCAGCGTGCCAATGTGGAGTTAGAAATACGGGTTCAGGCACGAACGGCAGAGCTGGCAAAAGCCAACCAAGCATTAAGGGCTGAAATTGCCGAGCGCAAGGGGGCGGAGGAGGCGCTGCGGGAGTCACAGCAGTTCCTCCAATCCACACTCGATTCGCTATCAGCCAACATTGCCATCCTCCGCGCGACTATACATGACCGACGATTCCAGCCGTGCCCGTCTCATTGGCATCATTATTCTGGCCAGGTTCCTGAAGCTGCCCCCGACCAGGTATGAGGCAGTGATAGAAAAGGTGGAAAGCTCACCCATGTTCACACAACTCTGGCCCGGCATCATCTCCACCAGCCTGTTTCCGAGAGGTCAGGTGCTGGAGGCGGCAAGGGTCCTGACGCCCAACGCCATCGGGCAGTTGCGAAACGACGAAGAGGGCTTTTGCGTTAGCTACCAGCAGGCCGGGTTGGCGCGGGAATATCTCATTGATGAAGGGGGGATGAGGCGCTGGCGACAAAGTCAATCGCTCTCAGCCGCCGAGGAAGAGGAGATACTGGCGCTGAGGCGGCAACTGAGGCTCATCAACACCAGGAACAGGCTGACCCACATGATACTCATGGGCATCGCCGAACACCAGAAGGCCTACCTGGCCTCAGGCGATCCACTGGACCTGAAGCCGCTGAGCCAGGTTGCTCTGGCTGAATGGATAAGGAGCGAAGGGCAGGGGGACAGTCGCTTCCTGCCGCACGGCAGCAAACTGGAGTTGGTTGACAACAGCATGATATCCCGGCTCACCCGTGGCATGAGCGTGCTGAGCCCCCAGGGCCAGGACATCCCCCTGCGGGATTTCTTCCCCAGCACTCGCGATGTGCACAAACGGATGATCGAAGCCATCCTTGACGAGGAGAAGGAGCAGATCAGGCGAGGCGATATCGAAAGGGCCTACACTGACGAGGAGATCAAGGAGAAATTAAAGGAGCGATACGGCGTCTCGATCTCGCGGCGCACGGTCAGCGTGTGTCGTCAGGGCATGAGGATACCGTCCTCCTATACCAGGAATAGCAACCATACGTATCCGCCCGGGGAGGCCCATTTCTCCTTCCACTATGCGCTGAACGTGGCTTCGGTGAAGGCCAATGCGCCGGAAGTCCCTGGCGTGTATGAGATATCCCTGGCCGAGGTGGAGGTTGACTATCCTCTGTGCTCCAGTGGGGTGGTCTACATTGGAAGCACAAAGAACCTCAGGAAGCGGCTGAGGGATCACCTGCGCCCGGGCTCGAAGAACGGCGATTTGAGGACCCTGCTCAGCAATCATCGAACTGTTTTCAGGTATATCGTGAAACTCAGGGGCGCCAGAGCCGTGGAGAAAGGGCTTTGCCAATGCTTCATTTCGGCCTATGGTTCATTGCCCCGCTGCAATCGAATCAGGGTATAATTCAGAATCGTGGGGGCACTTCCTCCTGCCTGTCCTGGCCAGGGTGTGAGTTTCAGGGGCGTCCTCGCCATTGGATGTAAGCCTTCGAGCAGGAGATGGAAATGGAGCCAGAGGTGCCCGGGCTGGAAGAGAGGATGGCCCGGATAGAGGGCATCCTGGAGCAGATGAATGAGAGGTTCAACCAGCTGGAGGGCACGATCCAGGCCCTCGATAACAGGCTCGATAGCTCCTTGAGGGAGCTGAGGGTCCAGATAAGCACCCAATTCAGATGGACGGTGGGCCTCATTATTGTAACATGGATTACGGTGCTCGCAGCGGTGCTGTTCAAGTAGGCTTTGGGTCAGGGAGGATCAAAGGTTTGACAATTTCGACCTGGTGTGGTATATTTCTTCTGAGTTCTGATGGGGTATAATTCAGAATCATGGGGGCACTTCCTCCTGCCTGTCCTGGCCAGGGTGTGAGTTTCAGGGGCGTCCTCGCCCCGTCGCCTGTGCCTGCGGCACGGGTGCAGGCGAGGTACTGAAATAGCCTCGGCGGGGACGCCTCGGCCCTCGCGAAGGAGATTGCAGGTCGGTTACCCACGAATCTGACGTATACCCATCGAATCAGTCCATGACTGGGAGGAGGGAGAATGGACGAGAGAGCAAAGCTGCGGACAGAATATGTGGGGGAAGGCTTCAGACTAGAAGGCTTCGAGCCTGAAGGCGACCCTCCCGAGGAAGAGCTTCTGGCCAGCTATCGCTATCTGGCCAGCATCCTGGATAGCATGCTGGAGGCCGTCATTGTGGTCAATCCCGATGGCACCATCCGCTCGGTGAACCGCGCCGCCCTGGAACTGCTGGGTTACGGGGAGGAGGAGATCATCGGTCAGCCGATTGGCACTATCTTTGAAGAAGAAGAAGAAGAAGAAGAAGAAGAAGAAGAAGAAGACTTCAGGGGCACCGGGCTGGCGAAGTTGGTGCGCGAGGGGGCGGCGCGGGACGTGGAGCTGACGCTCCTGGCCAAGTCGGGCGAGAGGATTCCGATGTTGTTCAACGGCTCCGCCATCCGGGAGGAGGATGGGCGTCTGGCCGCCGTGGTGGGCGTGGCCCGGGATATCCGCGAGCGCAAGCGGATGGAGGAGGCGCGAGCGAAGGCAGAAGCGGAAGCAGAAGCGGCGAGGGCTACAGCGGAAGTTATCGAAAGTATGCCTGACCCGCTTATAGTACTTGACCTCAATGGGGTGATAGTTTCCGTTAATCCTGCATACACAAGAATGTTTGGCCATAAACCAGAGGAAAGAATTGGGGAAAGCTTTGATGAGCTTGGAGAGAACCTTAAAGCAGAAGATATTGAGAGATTCATGAAGCTTCTGGCCAAGTTAATAGAAACGGGCCACGAGGAACCCGTCGAAACGGAGATTCGCACGAAGGATGGCAGGGAAATTCCGACAAGTGTCGCCTACTCACTAATCAAGGATGCCGAAGGTAACCCCAAGAATATTGTCGCCGTGCTCAGGGATATCACCGAGCTCAAGCGCGCGGAGAAGGCGCTGCGAAAAGCGCACGATGAGTTAGAAATACGGGTTGAGGAACGAACTACAGAGCTGGCAAAAGTCAACGAAAAATCGCGGATTGAAATCGCCGAGCGCAAGCGGGCGGAGGAGGCGCTGCTGGAGAGTAAGGAACACTATACCAGCATCATTGAAAGCCTCCCTTCCTCTCTGCTCACCATTGACCACAACTTGAGGGTGGTATCTGCCAACCGGAATTACTTGGAGAAAGCAAGGAGAAGCGAATCGGAGACCATCGGGAGGAGAATCGAAGAGGTCTTCTCCCCCGCTGTCCTGGCTTCCAGCAAGCTGGAGGAGAGGATAACCGAGGTCCTCAAAACTGGCAAGCCCTTTATGGGTGGGCAGATGGAAAGGCTTCCCCGCCTTTTCGGTCGAGTGTACTTCTATCGTCTCAGCCCTTTGAGGGACAAAAAGGGCGTGGTGAAAAACGTGGTATTGTTCATGGACGATGTCACGGAGCAGAAGCGTTTGGGCGAGGAGGTACGGCGGGCCGAACGTCACCTGGCCAGCGTGGTGGATAGTGCCAATGACCTGGTGGTCTCTATGGACGCCCAAGGGAGAATATTGACCTGGAACAAGGCCGCCGAAAGCGCCTCAGGCTTTAAGTCCGAGGAGGTGAAGGGCCAGTATCTGCTCGACCTCTGTGGGGAAGAGGGCCAGCAGGAGATGGGGTCATGGCTGCTGCGGTTGGCAAAGGGCCAGTTCACAAAGAAAAGTATGGAGATCAACCTGAGGACCAAGGGAGGAAAGGAGGTCCCCATCTCCTGGGCCGGTTCCCGCATGCTCGACGATGAACACCGGATCGTGGGTCTCGTCGCCGTCGGGCGGGACCTGACCGAGAGAAAGCGGTTGGAGGCTCAACTGATCAACTCGGCCAAGCTTACTTCTTTGGGGATCATGGCCGGGGGGATCGCCCACGAGATCCGCAACCCCTTGGCGATAAGCTCCGCTGCAGCCCAGCTCCTGCTGGAGAGGACCGATGACGAGAAACTGAGGAAGGAGGCTGCCGAGAAGATCTATTCTGGGGTCCAGCGGGCCTCATACATTATAGAGAACCTGCTCAAGTTTGCCCGTCCCCCTGAGGAGCGCATGATATCGATGGACATAAGCGAGGCCCTCGAGGAGACATTATCTCTGTTGGCCAATCAGCTCAAGGTACAACAGATAGAGCTGCGGAAGGAATTGGCCTCCGATCTGCCGCCGGTGGTCGCCAACAAGAGCTTGCTGCAGCAGGTTTTCAGCAACATGATCCTCAACGCCTGCAACGCCATGCCCGATAGGGGAGGCCTGACCATCACTACCAGGGTGAACTCCGATAACCAGGTGGAGATAGAGTTTGCCGACACAGGTCGTGGCATTCCGAAGGAGGATTTGAGCAATATCTTCGACCCCTTTTTCACCACCATGCCCGTGGGGGAGGGGGTCGGTCTGGGGCTCTCCATCAGCTACAGCATCGTGCAGCAGCACCAGGGCACCATTGAGGTGGAGAGTCAGGTGGGCCAGGGAAGCGCGTTTACCGTTCGGCTGCCGGGCGGGCCTGGTAGCATGTAGCATGTAGCATGTAGCATGTAGCAGGTAGCAAGGAGGCCATATGGCGGCGAGTTACGAGGATTCTGAGGTCTACAAGATGGCGAAACAACTCGCAGCCGAGATTCATCGTATGACCCTCGGAGAGCTGCCCAAGTTTGAAATGTACGAAGAAGGTTCCCAGATTCGTCGTTCAAGCAAATCCATCGTGGCCAATTTCGCGGAGGGTTACGGGCGACGAACCTATCGGGCCGAGTACCTCAAGTTCTTGACCTACGCTCTGGCATCATGCGATGAAACCAAAGCTCACCTTGAACTTCTCCATGAGACTGGCTCTTTGAAACCAGACCGCTTCCGCTATTTCTACAACGGCTACCGTGCACTAGGCGGCAAGCTCTACAACTTACGCCAGGCCGTCATCGAAGGCCGTGCCCGTTGATCCGGTAGCAAGTAGCAGGTAGCAAGTAACTCTTGTCTGCTACCTGTTACCTGCTACTTGCTACCTGTCACAAGGAGTCTGAGATGAAGCAGGAACCTCCACGGATTCTGGTCGTAGATGACGAGCCGGACATGTGCTGGGCATTGGAGAACATCCTGCGTCCCGCAGGCTTCACGGTGACCACCACGACTACCGGTGCAGAGGCCCTGGAACTGCTCGCCGGTAGGGGCGACCCTGCCGGTCGCCCCTACGCCGCGGCCTTTGTGGATGCCAAGCTCCCCGACCTGGATGGCCTGGAGCTGGCGGCCTTGATCCGCCAACGGAGCCCACACACCGCCATTGTCCTGATTTCCGGCTATTTCTACCAAGAAGACAGGGCCATCAACGAAGGACTGCAGAAGGGCCTCTTCATCGGCTTCATCGCCAAGCCCTTCGATCTGGAGGAAGTCCGCCTGATGGCCCGTCAGGCCGTGGAGCGAGCAGAGAGATCGCAGATCGTAGATTGAAGATTGCAGATCACCCCAATCTGCAATCCCTCGAGGGGGGCAGTGCCAATGGCCCGCATTCTGGTGGTGGATGATGAACAGGACCTGGTCTGGGCGGTACGACACAGCCTGAGCGATGAGGGCTACGAGGTGCTCACCGCCTACGATGGTATGGAGGCCCTCGCCGTTGCGCGACGCCATCGTCCCGATCTGGTCATCCTGGACATCGTCATGCCCCGGCTGGATGGCCTGCAGGTCTGTCGCAGACTGCGCCGGGACCCCACACTGGCCGCTGTGCCCATCCTGTTCCTGACGGTGCGCAGCGCCATCGAGGACCGGGTCAAAGGATTGGACGAAGGGGCCGACGATTACCTGGTTAAGCCCTTTGACCTGGGGGAGTTGAAGGCCCGCATCAGGGCTTTGCTGCGCCGTGGCCGATCCGCCTCACAGGGAGACCTGGGACCTGAAGGTCTGGGCTCCCTGCTGGTGGTGGGTCCCCTTACCCTGGACCTGCACACCCGCCGGGTGCGCGTGGAGGAGAAGACCATGCAGGCCTCCCTGCCTGTTCTGAGCGAAGGCGAAGGGAGGGCACCCGAAGGACTCACACCCACCGAGTTCGACCTCCTCTACCACTTGATGACCCACCCCGGCGAAGTCTTCTCCAGCCGACAACTGCTGCAGCAGGTGTGGGGCTACCCTCCGGGAACGGCTGACCCCGGCCTGGTGCGCTGGCACATCAGGAACCTGCGCGCCAAGATCGAACCCGACCCCGCCCATCCTGTCTACATCCGCACCATGCCCCGCCACGGCTACGTGTTAGACGAGCAGCTGTCTTCGCTTTAGCCGCCACTTTCTGAGCAAGGCTGCGGAGGTGCACAGGAGAATTCATAACCGTTCAGTATACGTGTAGGGGCAACCCCTTGCGGTTGCCCTCGCTTGGCAGTGGTTTTGCGTCCAATTGTCGGGCGTCAGGTCGGGTAAGGGCAAGCCTTACCCCTACGTGACGGGGGTACACGGTTACGAGAATTCTTCTCCGCTTCCCTGCTCCTCAGCCCCTCGGCTCTTCTGCTTCCCTGCTCCTCCGCTCCCTGGCTCCTCTGCCCAGTGGCCCCGCAGTCAACGCAACCTTAACGCAACCCTAACGCAAGACTGGCCCAAGGCTAACGCTCACAACGGGCAATTTGGTTGAAAAAACGACGGCTTTGTGGTATAATATAGGGAGCGTCGGAAAGGCCGACGTGTTCAATCTCTTTGAAAGGAGCCAAGAAATGGCAGTAGAGAAGGCGATTGCGTCCTCGAGTCTGGTTGAGGTGATTGACCGGATTCTGGACAAGGGGATCGTGGTTGACGCCTGGGTACGCGTCTCCCTGGTCGGCATTGAGCTGCTGGCCGTGGAGGCCCGGGTGGTGGTCGCCGGGGTGGACACCTTCCTCAAGTACGCAGAGGCCATCGGCTTGACCCCACTGGCCGCGCCGCCCGCCTAGACCATCTGACCTAGTCGTCAGATCACGGACTGCTGGTGACGAAGTCGAGGCCTCCCGCCGGCCCCGCCCAAGCGAGAAAGGCGGGGGGCCTCGGCTTTTGTCTACCGGCGAGCGTTGACTTCAAAAGTAACCGTCCCCGTTGAAGATGTGCTGATAGGCATCAACGGGGATAAGGAGGTGAGATAGTATGCCTACTGCTGAGGAAATGCGAAGTCTGGGCGAGGAACTTGTGGCCGCACAGCGTGCCCGGGCAGCCGCGATCGCCGGTCTTAAGAGTGAGACCGCTGCCACGCTGAGCCAGTACGACGCCGCGCATCGGGCTATGGCCCGGGAGACGCGCGACCGGCTGGCCCAGGCCACAGCAGCTCTCAGGGCCGACACCGCAGCCTTCGTGGACGAATTGGCCGCTGGCACTGCGGCGCGCAAAAGCGAGACCGCCGCCACACTGAGCGAGCACGATGCCGCGCACCAGGCCATGGCTCGGGAGACGCGCGAGCAGCTGGCCCATGCCACAGCAGCTATGCAAGCCGACACCGCAGCCTTCGTGGACGAACTGGCCGCCGGCACTGCGGCCCGCAAGGACGAGGTCAGTGCCATGCTGGGTGAGTACGACGCGGCCCATGAGGCCATGGCCCAGGAGACGCGGGAACAGTTGGCCCAGGATGAAGCGGCCCTGAAGGCCGACACCGCTGCCTTCTTGGACGAGGTGGCCGCCGGCACTGCGGCGCGCAAGGACGAGGTGGCCAGCCAACTGGCGGAGCTCGACGCCGCGCATCAGGCCATGGCCCGGGAGACGCGAGAGCGGCTGGCAGCCGACAGGGAAATACTCGAGGCCGACACCGCTGCCTTGATGGACGAGGTGGCCGCTGGCACTGCAGCGCGCAAGGACGAAGTGACCCGTATGTTCGCTGAGTATGACGCCGCGCACCAGACCATGGCCCGGGAGACGCGGGAACAGTTGGCTCAGGACAAAGCGACCATGAAAGCCGACACCGCGGGCTTCGTCGACGAACTGGTCGCTGGCACCGCGGTGCGCAAGGACGAGGTGGCCAGCCAACTGGCCGAGCTTGACGCTGCCCATCAGGCCATGGCCCAGGAGACGCGGGAACAGTTGGCCCAGGATGAAGCGGCCCTGAAAGCCGACACTGGAGCCTTCATGGACGAACTGGCCGCTGGCACTGGGGCGCGCAAGGACGAGGTCAGTGCCGTGCTGAGCGAGTACGACGCCGCGCATCAGGCCATGGCCCAGGAGACGCGGGAACAGTTGGCGCAGGATGAAGCGGCCCTGAAAGCCGACACTGGAGCCTTCGTGGACGAACTGGCCGCTGGCACTGGGGCGCGCAAGGCGGATGTGGCCAGTCAACTGGCCCAGCTTGACGCTGCGCATCAGGCCATGGCCCAGGAGACGCGGGAGCGGCTGGCCCAGGATGAAGCAGCCCTGAAAGCGGACACCGAGGCCTTCATGGACGAGGTGGCCGCTGGAACTGCGGCGCGCAAGGCCGAGGTGGCCAGCCAACTGACGGAGTTTGCGACCGAGATGGCCGAGTCCCGCGCTGCCTGGCGCGAGCACCTGGCCGCGGCGCCACCGCCGGTTGAGGTAGCACCACCGCCACCACCGTCGGTCGAGGCCGCTCCACCGCCGCCACCACCGGTCGAGGTAGCCCCGCCGCCACCGCCGGTCGAGGTAGCGCCACCACCGCCGCCACCAGTGGAGGAAGTAGTTCCCGACGACCTGACGGCCATCCGGGGCATCGGCGCGAGCATGCAGGAGCGGCTGAACGAAATCGGCATCATGACCTACGCTCAGTTGGTCGAGGCTTCGCCCCATGAGGTGCGACAGGCGCTTGGCGATTTCGGCCGGCTGGCCAGGGTGGAACAGTGGATCGCGGAGGCCAGGGACCTGGTCTGAATGAACTGGCGAATCGCAGGAGGGTGGCTGGGCCCTGCTGAGGGCGGGCCTGCTGGGCTGCCGGCGACGGGGTCCACCATTCTCTTGTGCAAACGTGAAGCGAAGGCGTGAAACGCAAATTCACGCATCACGTTTTACGTTTTATGCATCGCGTATCACCCTGGACTGTTACGCAAGGAAATAGGGAGAATAGACTATGACAACCATCCGACCGCAAGCGCCCCGGGGAGGACATGCCGAAGAGGGAGCGCTCAGCGACCTGAGAGCACAGAGGGTGACGCAGGAAGCGCGAATGGCTGACCTGCCGATGCCGGAGGCTGGCGCGCCGGGCATGGGGGCCCTGGGTCGTGCCGGCTTCGTGGAGACCCCCTTCGTGCGCAGCATCCTGGACCGGGCTATAGCCTACGTCGAGGGCGGGTTCCCCATCCACTTCCGCGGGCCCACCGGCTGCGGCAAGACCACCCTGGCCCTCCAACTGGCCCAGCGCATCGGCCGGCCGATGATGCTCCTGGTGGGCGACGACGAGTTCGCCACCTCGGACCTCATCGGCGGCGAGCACGGCTACAGCCGCAAGCGGGTGATTGACAACTTCATCCACTCGGTGATGAAGACCGAGGACCGGGTGGATTACCGCTGGGTGGACGCCCGGCTCACCATGGCCTGTCAGCAGGGCTACACCCTCATCTACGACGAGTTCAGCCGCTCGCGGCCGGAGGCCAACAACGTCTTCCTGCCCGTCCTGGAGGAGCGCATCCTGATCCTGCCCACCATCAAGAGCAAGAGGGGCTACCTGCGGATTCATCCTGAATTCCGGGCCATCTTCACCAGCAACCCCACTGAGTATGCCGGCGTGCACCCCAGCCAGGAGGCGCTGGTGGACCGCATGATCACCATTGACATCAGCCACTTCGACCGTGAGACAGAAGTGCTGATCACCCAGGCCCGCACCGGAGTTGATCAGGCCGCGGCGGAGCGGATCGTGGACGTGGTGCGGGGCTTCCGGGAGGCCACCGAGACCAACCTCACGGTGCGCAACTGCATCATGATCGGCAAGATCATGGCCGCCAACGGCGGCAACCTGAGCTTCGGCCAGATCTGCCTGGACGTGCTGTCGCGGGAGCTGAACCCCCGCGGCAAACCGAACCGGGAGCGGCGCGACGTTCTGCTGGATCTCATCGGCAAAACCCAGTAGAAATTAGAGATTAGAGATTGGAAATTGGATATAATCCAACCTCCAATCTCCGACCTCCATTTTCCAACTTCCAGAAGAGGAGGATTGACGATGCCTCTCATCAAATACTGCGACAGTGTGCGCTCGGCGCACGACATCCCTCATCAGGGCAACGTCCGCCACTTGACCGGCGCTGGGAACATCTACCAGCAATTAGAGAGCATGAACCGGGAAGAGGCGCGATTGCGGAAGCAATACGACATGTGGGCGGCCAGGGCCCAGCGCGTCGAAGACCGTATGGCCCAGATCAACGCCCAGCGGCAGGCGCTGCTGGCTACCCTGGAGCCGGCCATCCAGGCCGCGGAGCAGGAAGTGGGGCTGCGATAGGGGTAGCGAGTGGAGTAACGAGTCAACGAGGGATGAGTAACGAGAGAAACACCACTCGTTACCCGTTACTCATTACTCGTTACCCCTATGAAAGGTGATGGCATAGCCATGGGCAGAAGGCATGGCAAAGCGGGGGGCTAGGCTCAGCAGAAATGGCGTTAGCCCCCTTTTTTGATTGGCAGCAATCTTGAGCTTCGCATTACAATCGCCCAGGAGTAGAGGCTTTAGCCGGTCCGGTCAGGAGACGAGGCTGAGCGACCATCATCCTCCACACATTTATCTCGACGACACGTGGTACATCATCACCGCCGCGACGCTCAATCACGCTCATCTCCTGTCGCGTGAAACCGCCAAAACACTCGTCAGCGATACGCTCAAGGAGCTGATCATCGAATTTGGCATCACTCTGCGCGCTTGGGTTATCCTGAACAACCACTACCACCTGCTGCTGAGAGTACGAGTGGGGAAAGACCTGCCCCGTTTCTTTGGTCGTCTGCACGGCAGCACATCCCGCCAGATCAACCTGTGGGACGCGGCGACCGGTCGGCAGGTCTGGCACAACTATTGGGATACCTGCATCCGGAATGAATATGACCTGTGGACACGGTTCAGCTACGTCCACAACAACCCGGTTAAACACGGTTACGTGCAGCGTCCGGAAGATTGGGGCTTCTCCAGCTATCATTACTACCTGCGCGCCAAGGGCGAGGAATGGCTGGCCGATTGCTGGCAACGTTACGCGGTGATTGATTACATCGAGGGCGACGACTTTGGTGGCCCTATTCCGCCTGAAGGCTCCATTCCTTCCGTCTGAGAGTTGAGACTTAATATGAGCAAGGTCATCGGGATTGACCTGGGCACGACGAATTCGGTGATGGCGGTGATGGAGGGCGGCATGCCCATGGTGATCCCCAACGCCGAGGGCGGCCGCCTCACTCCCTCGGTGGTGGCCATCGGCAAGAACGGCGAACGGCTGGTGGGGGAGGTGGCCCGGCGACAGGCGATCATCAATCCCGAGAACACTGTCTTCTCCATCAAACGCTTCATGGGGTGCAAGCTGACCGACAGCTCCGTGCAGTACGACCACAGACTGGTGCCCTACCAGTTGAGCGCGGCGTCTAACGGCGACGTGCGGGTATCCATGAACGGCCGCGAGTACTCCCCGCCGGAGATCTCGGCCATGATCCTGCAGAAGCTGAGACGGGATGCCGAGATGTACCTGGGTGAGCCGATCACCCGGGCGGTGATCAGCGTGCCCGCCTACTTCAACGACAGCCAGCGCCAGGCCACCAAGGAAGCGGGCCGCATCGCCGGGCTGGAGGTACTGCGCATCCTCAACGAGCCGACCGCCTCGGCCCTGGCCTACGACTTCCCCCCCGAGAGGCGGGAGACCATCGCCGTCTACGACCTGGGCGGTGGCACCTTCGATATCTCTATCTTGGATCTCTTCGCGGGCGTCTTCGAGGTCCTCTCCACCAACGGCGACACCCACCTGGGCGGGGACGACCTCGACCGCTGCATCGTGGACTGGCTCTGCAACGAGTTCGGGCGGGAGCACTCCATTGACCTGCGAGAGGACAGGGTGGCGCTGCCTGCGGCAACTGCGCTGCAACGGGTGAGAGAGGCGGCCGAGCAGGCCAAGATCGAGCTCTCCACCCGGTTGCAGACCGAGATCACCCTGCCCTTCATCGCCCACCCCCCCTTTCATCCCCCCCGCAGGCGGGGGGGACAGAGGGGAGGTGGAGGTCCCAAGCACCTCCACATGACCCTCACCCGGCCAAAACTGGAGCAGTTGGTGGAGGACCTGATCGAAAGGACCGTCGAGCCCTGCCGGCAGGCCATGGCCGACGCGGGACTCAAACCGACGGACATTGACGAGGTTATCCTGGTGGGGGGGCAGACCAGAATGCCAGCCGTGCGGGAGAAGGTCAAGAGCATCTTCGGCAAACTGCTCGTCACGGAGCTCAATCCTGAGGAGGCCGTTGGCCTGGGAGCCGGGATTCAGGCCGGCGCTCTCGTCGGCGAGGTCAAGAACCTGCTGCTCATTGACGTCACTCCCCTGACCTTGAGTATCGAGACCAAGGGGGGCATTGCCAACCCTATCATCCGGCGCAACACCACCATCCCGGCGCGCAAGGGTCAGCTCTTCACCACGGCCAAGGACGATCAGACCAGCGTGGAGATTGTGGTGGTGCAGGGTGAGCGGGTCATGGCTGTGGAGAACACGGTCCTGGGCCGCTTTGTCCTGGATGGCATCCCGCCCGCGCGGCGGGGCGAGCCGAGGATCGAGGTCACCTTCAAGACTGACGCCGACGGCATCCTGCAGGTCAGGGCCCAGGATCAGGCCACCGGCAGGGAGCAGCAGATCACCATCACCGCCTCCAGCGGCTTGTCGGAGGAGGAGATCTTGCGCATGGTGGAAGAGGCCAAAGAACACGACGAGCGGAACCGGCAGCGCCGCCAGGAGATCAAGGCCCTCAACCGCGCCGATAGCATGGCCTACCAGGCCGAGAAGACGGTGGAGCGATACGGCGACAGACTGTCACCACCACTCCAGAGCAGGGTGAGGAGCGAGGTGGCCGCTCTACGCCAGGCGCTGCGGGTGGGCGAGGTCGAGGCGGTGGAGCGGGCCATGCGGGAGCTGGACGAGACCACGCGGATGATCGCCAGGGATTTTAGCGTGAGGCGTTCGACTGAGGACGTTGTGGACGCTTCGAAAGGGTTGAGGCATATGACAGCGAATTTAGAGGATTAAACGAATTTCCCTGGTGAGAGAGGTTCAGCCCGAAGGCTTGTCGAAGGGATGAGATGAATTCTATTCGATGAATCCTTGAATTCGGTGTCATATGCGAGCGACGTTGGGGCATATGACAGCGAATTTAGAGGATTAAACGAATATGGCCGACCTCATCTATCCTGAACTCAGTTACATCGTGCAAGGTGCCCTCTACGATGTTTACAATGAGTTGTGCTACCTTGAGCTTTCGGAAGAAGGGTGGGAGAACGCTTTCCTGATCACTCTGGCAGAACCAGGTGTCTCTGCCCAGCGACAGGTGGAGTATGAGTTACGTTACAAAGGCTATCGGATTGGCCGCTTCTTCGTGGATGTGTTGGTCGATGAGAGGTTGTTACTTGAACTGAAGGTGGAAGACGAGTTACTGCCCATTGACGTGGCCCAGGTGATTACCTACCTCAAGGCAACTGATCTGAAACTGGGCATCCTGGTCAACTTTGGGGGAGACAAGCTAGAATTCGAGCGCATACCCAACTTTGTCAGCCAGCGATCTGCCCGTCCTCCTCAGGGCAGTGCTATTCAGTCCTCAAGCCCTCTGCTATATCCGGAACTAACAGGGGAACTGCGGGCTGTCCCGTACGAAGTGCATGGCGAACTGGGCCCTGGCTTTATGCACATGCACTACCGGCGTGCCACCCAGATGGAGGTGCGCTGGCGCGATATTCCTTACGAGGTGAAGAAGGAGATTACCATCCGGTTTCGCGGGCAGCCTATCGAGAGGCGTGAAACCCGGCTTCTCATCGTGGACGACAGGGTGCTCCTGGCACCCATCGCTGTCCGCCAGATCACACCCGGGCTCAAAGGTCGTTTCCGTCAATATCTCAGGCTTCTGGATCTCAGGCTCGGGCTCATCGCCAATTTCCATGCGCCAAGTCTGGAGATTGAGACGGTGCGGATATGACAGCCTGTTGAAGCGATGAACCGAGTTCGATTCGATGAATCCTTGAATTCGTTGTCATATGCGAGCGACGCTGAGGCATATGACATCGAATTCAGAGGATTAAACGAATGATGAACTGAGCGGAAGGAGGGTCCAAAGAGATTGCAGTGACTTCCAGTGAGCTAGAGATCCTAAGGGCCATCCAGCGGGAAGGCGGGGTGGCGGGTGTGACGACGATAAGCGCCGCCTGCGACTTGACGTCTGGCTATGTAGACTTGCTCTGCCGCTACCTGAAGAGGGGCGGCTATCTGTCATTGGCCGGTCGGTCAGGGGTATACCAACTCACCCTAAAAGGGGAGGCTGCACTGCGAAGGACGACGCTTGAGCTGGGCCGCTATCTTGAGGCTCAAGAGCGAAACCAGATAGCGTGGGTCCTCGATCGCATCCTCGCCAGCCTGCGCGAACTTGAAAGACCCGGCCGCCCAATGACCAGGCGGAGCTGGGAGGAGGAGAGGATAACGGGCGCCAGGCCACCTGAGGAGATCGCCATCAAGACTGCCTTTATTGATCCCCTTGAAGGCGTGGATGTTGAGATGGAGGCGAGCTTCGACAAGATCGGCACTCTCGAGGAGACGGCCTCTGATATCGCGGAGGGCGTTGCCGCCCTGCGGAAACTGAAAGCGGGCACCGAGGAACAAGAGGAGTAGATACCATGGCGAAAAAGAAAGCGAAGGTCGCCCCGAGGATAGAAAAGGGGAAAGGCCTGGACGTTGGCACGGCCTTCATTGTTTGCGCCGAACAGCACGGGGAGAAAATTGCGTTTCGGACGCAAAGGGATGCCTTCTTCGACATCGAACACAGCGACTTCACCAAACAGATGCTGATCAACTCCAAGGTAAACTACATTGAAAAGGATGATAGTCTATACGTCGTCGGCAACGAGGCCATGGAATTCGCCAACATCTTCCATGCGGAGTTAAGGAGGCCACTGAGGAGAGGGGTGATCAGCCCCTCCGAAAAGGAAGCATTACCCATGGTGGAGCTGATCATCAGGGGTGTAGCAGGCAAGCCGGCCTATAAAGGCGAGACCATCTATTTCTCCACTCCGGGGCCAGCGCTGGATGCCGATTTCGATATGGTCTATCACCAGAAGACCTTGGAGGGGATGCTGACCAGGCTGGGATACACGCCCAAAACCATCAACGAGGGGCTGGCGGTTGTCTTTTCCGAGTTGGCGAAGGAGGGGTTTACGGGGATGGGTCTGTCTTTTGGTAGCGGCATGGTCAACGCGTGCCTTAGTTACATGTCGGTGCCGATACTCGCCTTCTGCGTCACGAAAGCTGGGGATTGGATTGATCAGCAAGTGGCCGCAGCGGTAGGTGAAACGGCCAGCCGAGTCTGTGCCATCAAGGAGTCGTCCCTCGATCTGACGAAGCGAGATGGGCTTTCCAGAATAGAGGCCGCCTTATCCATCTACCACGACAACCTGATCGAATACGTTCTGGCCCACATCATGAGGGAATTTGAGAGGAGCGAGAAGGCGCCCAGGATGGACAAGCCGATCGTCATTGTCCTCTCGGGGGGCTCTACCATGCCTAAGGGGTTCTTGCAACGGTTCAACGATGTGTTGGCCCAAACCAAATTCCCTCTGGGCGTGGGGGAGGTGAGGATGGCCTCTCAAGCCTTGTACAGCGTGGCCAAGGGGGCCCTGATCGCCGCCACCGCCGACGAAGCGGAGAAGTAGAACGCCAAAGGGGCGAAAGGGATGTAATGAAGGCATTACACATAGCGATAGAATCTCACGGACCGACTGACCAAGGACCAAAGAGAGGTATCGAATGGCAGAAGACGTCAAGTACATCTACGGAGTGATCGCCAGCGGGGAGGCGATGAGCTTCGGGCCTATGGGCATCGGCGACCGAGGCGATGAGGTCCACACTATTGCATACAAGGACCTGGCCGCTGTGGTCAGCGATTGCCCCCCCATTGACTACACGGCCATAAAGGACACGGATAAGGAGAAGGTGATTCGTGACCTGGCGGCCCATCAGGCGGTGATCGAAGAGGTCATGCAGCGCTTCACCGTCCTGCCCACGAAGTTCGGCACCATGGTCAGGGACCAGGGCGAGGTGGAGACCGTCTTGCGTCAGGGGTGTTTTGCCTTCCAGGAGGCCCATGCGGCCATCGCGGACAAGGTCGAGGTCGAGGTGGTGGCCACCTGGGACCTCCCTTCCGTCTTCCAGGAGGTCTCCGCCGAGGAGGCGATCGCCAGGCTGAAGGCCAAGATCGAGGGGATGTCCCGCTTGCGGAGCACACCCCAGAGAATCGAAGTGGGCAAGATGGTCTACGAGTCTCTCAACCGTCGGCGGGAGAACTACCAGCAGGAGGCCCTGAGTGTTCTGGCCGGCTGCGCTCTGGACCTGCAGAAGAACAGCCTCATGAACGACGAGATGGTGATGAACGTGGCCTTCCTGCTCGATAAGGGGCGGCAGGAGGAGTTCGACCGGCGGCTCGAGGAGCTGGATGAGAAGCTGGGCGGCCGGTTGAACTTCCGGCGCATCGGACCCCTGCCTCCCTACAGCTTCAGCACCGTCGAGGTGCGGCCCATGACCCACCAGGAGGTCAAGGGGGCCCGGGAGCTGTTGGGTGTGGGCCAGGAGGCCAGCCTGAATGAGGTGAAGCGGGCCTACTATGCCCTGGCTCAGGAATACCACCCCGATGCTCAGCCCGGCGACAAAGCCGCCGAAGAGCGCTTTGCCCAGATCGTAGCGGCCTATCAGTTGCTCAGCAACTGCTGCCTGGGGCAGGCGGCGGTGCAGGGGTTCACGGCCAAGAAAGAGGCTGAGGGGTATCGCTGCAGCTTCGCCCCGGCGGCCATCAAGGAGAGCATGCTGATCACCGTCAGGCGCATGGGGGGCGAGACGTTGTAGTCCGAAGAGTTCAGTATTTTACCACAAAGACACAAAGGCACAAAGAAAAAAACGAAAAACTTAGTGTCCTGGTGTCTTGGTGGTTTTTATGAGATTTGAACCCTTATGAGCGGTAGTAACGACGACCAGCGAATGCTATACCTGTACTGCCTGACCAGGAGCGATGATGAGAACCCCTTCAATCTGGCGGTGAAGGGGATCGGCGAGCACGGCGATGAGGTCTACAACGTCTCGTTTCTCGACGTCGCCTTTGCGGTCAGCGACTCACCCCTGGACGAATACGAGACCAACCGGGCCAACACCATGAGCCACCAGTTGGTCTGTGAAGAGCTGATGAAAGAGGGCTACACCGTTGTCCCTGTAAGGTTCGGGACGATAGCCAGGCGCACCAAAAGCACCGCCGAGGAGAAGATCAAGGCTCTCCTCCAGAGAAGGTACGGAGAGCTTCACGACATACTGAGGGAGATGGAGCAGAAGGACGAGCAGGGGTTGAAGGTTTTCTGGAGGAAGGAGCGCCTCTTCCAGGATATCGTCAGGGAGAACCCGGAAATACGTCTCATGCGAGACCGCCTGGCCACCCACCGTCATTCCCACTACGATAGAATAGAGCTTGGCACCCTGATCCACAATGCCATCGAGGCCAGGAGAGACGTGGATGCCCGGAAGCTGGCCCTCGCCCTGAGCCCCCTGGCCGAGAGGTACGAGACCAACAAGATCCTCATGGACATGATGATCCTCAACGCCGCCTTCCTGGTCCACAGGTCGCGGATAGAGGAATTTGACCGCCAGGTCAGCGAGTTAGACGCCAAATACGGCGACCGAATGATGTTCAAGTACGTGGGTCCTGTGCCGCCCTTCAACTTTGTGGAACTGGTCATCCATTGGGAGGAAGCAGAAGAGGAACTTGAAGTTGTGAAGAAGGGAGAAATGGGTGGAGGAGGCGTTGCCTGATCTACTGGTGTCATTGCGAGGCGTGCTGTTTGCGCCGAAGCAATCCCCACCGTTGCTTGCATTTGAAGGCGGGAGATTGCTTCGCTCCGCTCGCAATGACAGAAGGAACTCGTGTCATTGCGAGGCGCGCTGTTTGCGCCGAAGCAATCCCCACCGTTGCTTGCATTTGAAGGCGGGAGATTGCTTCGCTCCGCTCACAATGACAAATGAAGGTAGTTACGAAGATAGAAACGGAGGGATGAGAAACATGGCAGCAAAAAAGGCTGGTAAAGGGGGCGAGTGGGTGGCGGTGCAGTGCGCCTATTGCGGAGGCCGGGGCAAAGACCCCTTCGGAATCCCGCACCCCAAGTCCAACTGCGCTGTTTGCGGCGGCCGGGGAACGGTACGAGTGCAGGAGCCGTACGTGTCTTGTGCCCTGTGCAAGGGAACCGGCAAACATGCCATGCGCCGGCTGACCTGTACAGCTTGCAAGGGCAAGGGAGTAGTGACGGTGCCGGAACGACGGCAGACCTGTCCGGCCTGCGGGGGAACAGGGCGGGCTAAGATCGAATACGACCTGGCCTGCACCACCTGCTCGGGCAAGGGAGTGGTCGCGGCCTGAATTGGCTTATGGCCTATAGCTTATGGCTGATGGCTTATGGCTTATGGCCTGCCATATGCTATATGCCATACGCCATCTGCTAATGATAGAGGAGGAAAAAATGGCCAAGAAAGCAACAGCAACGGTGCAATGTGCGTATTGCCAGGGCAGCGGCAAGGATCCCTTTGGAGTGTTGTCACCCCTGTCGGCCTGTGGGGTGTGCGGGGGCAGCGGGCAAGTGGAAATCGAAACGCCCTACGTGTCCTGCGCCTTCTGCGGGGGGACGGGCATCCATCCCCGCAGCCGCCTGACCTGCACCGCCTGCATGGGCAAAGGCGTGATCCACGTCGAGGAGCCAACCGCGACCTGCCCCACCTGCGGCGGGCGGGGTGTTGACCCTGCGGGCGACTTGCGACTCTTTTGCACCACCTGCGGCGGCGCGGGCGTGGTGACGGCGTAGAAGAATGACACTCAAGACGGCCATGAAAGAGGAGAAGCAGGTCGAGATTAAGTGCGCCTTCTGTGGCGGCACGGGCAAAGACCCCTTCCACGTGCTATCGCCCCTCTCCAACTGCGGTATCTGTGGCGGCACGGGGATCGTAAGCGTTAAGGAGCCCTACGAGACCTGCCCCGCCTGCGGGGGCACGGGGGTCTACCACCGCAGCCGGCTGAGCTGTGGCACCTGCGGCGGCAAGGGCGTGGTCCCCGTCGAGGAGCCCCGCTAGGTCACACGTCAAAGGAGGCAAAATATGGGGCAAAAAACACCAGCGGCGGAAGGCTGGGTCGAGTTGACCTGCGCCTTTTGCCGGGGCAAGGGACTAGACCCCTTCGGGCTGCTGTCAGTGCTCTCGACCTGCGGAGCCTGTCGTGGTGCCGGAAAGGTTCTGGTGAAGGAGCCGTATGTGCCCTGCCGCGCTTGCGGCGGGACGGGCATCCAACCCTTCACCCGGCTGGCCTGTCTGGGCTGCGGGGGGAAGGGAGTACAGAGCATCGAGGAGCCGGTGGAGACCTGCCCCGTCTGCGGAGGCACAGGCATTGATGGGTTACACCTCTACTGCCTGCGCTGCCACGGCGCGGGGGTGGTCACGGCCGCAGAATAGGCCATGGCAGTTAGCAAGAAACCCGTTTTCTCCTGCGCCAGGGCTACTCTGGCTGGCAAATCGGTTCCGTAACGCTGGCGGATTTGGATTGCAGGCGCCAGAAAGCGGGTTTCTGGAGCGGAGTCATGTAGTAGGGGAGACTGAGACCCATGTTTTTCACATCCTGGCTAGAGCACCAACTGCTCAAGACGGTGCTCAAGGTGGCCAGCTTGCCCGTGAGCGGTCCATACCAGTCTGCGAAGTGGATGTTCGAGAAAATCCACGAAGAGGTCGAGGGGGAGCAAACCGACGAAGAGCGCGTCAAGAGCCGGCTGATGGAGCTGCAACTGCGCTACGAGATCGGCGAGATCGAGGAGGAGGAGTATCTGGAGCAGGAGAAGGTCATCATGGAAGACCTGGCGGCTATCAGAGAGTGGATGAAAGACGCGCAATACGAGCCGGACGAAGCCTGGTGGCGCCGAACCTTCCCCGAAGCCTTCGCGGAAGAGCAAGAGTAGGCATGTGGCCGATACTTCGGCTGCACTCCCTGGCCTGGCCAGGACAGGCAGTACAGGCACTTCGGCTGCGCTCAGTACAGGCCTGCCCAGCTTCTTGCAGAACCCGGAGCTGCGCTTCATCTTCTTCGGGGGCAAAGGAGGCGTGGGCAAGACCACCTCGGCCACGGCCAGCGCCCTCTACCTGGCCCGCCAGAGGCCGGACAGGAGGGTGCTGATCGTCTCCACCGACCCGGCCCACTCCGTGGGAGATAGCTTCGCCCAGGCCGTAGGGGATGAGATTGTCCCTATCAAGGGCGTGGACAACCTCTGGGCCCGCGAACTGGACGCCGAGAAGGTATTGGCCCAATACCGGCGCCTTAACAATCCCATACTGGCCGAGATCGCCAACCGGGGGACGCTGTTCGACGAAGAGGATATCGCCGATTTCATGCAACTCACCCTGCCGGGGATGGACGAGGTGATGGCCATCCGGGAGATCATAGAGCTGATCAAGTCCGGGGAGTACGACCTGGTGGTAGTGGACACTGCCCCGGCTGGCCACACGGTGCGCATGCTGCAACTGCCGTCGCAGATGAGGAACTGGGTCAAGACCCTGGACATGATGATGGACAAGCACCGCTTCATAGTGCGCACCTTCGCCGGCCGCTACATCCCCGACGAGTGCGACCGCTTCCTGGAGGAGCAGAAGCAGGACGTGACCTTGGTGGAGCGGACGCTGAAGGACACCGAAACCACCGAGTTCGTACTGGTGACCATCCCCGAGGAGATGGCCATCTACGAAAGCGAGCGGCTCTTTTCCACTCTGAGGAAAGAGCGCATCCCGGTGCGCAACCTTATCGTCAACCATGTCATCGGCGGGGATGGCCTATGCGCTCCCTGCCAGCGCAAGAAGGCGGAGCAGGCAGAGGCCCTGGCGGAGATAGAGGAGCGATTCGCCGCCGACCGTTCGGCTGAGCGCGTCTCGACTGAGCTCGACGAAGTCTCACGGCGAAGCCTGCGCCTCTGGCCGGTGCCGCTCCTGCCCCACGAGGTGCGGGGCGTGGATCAGTTGACCGATTTCGTGCAGCTCATCGCCGGGGCCACAAAAGAGGACAAGGAGACAAGGAGACCTCACCCCCTCACCCCCTCGCCCCCTCGCCCCCTCAGCCTGTCGCTACCCTCGGCCAGCTTCATTCTAGTCGGCGGCAAGGGGGGCGTGGGCAAGACCAGCGTGGCGGCGGCCACTGCCATCCGCCTGGCCTCGGAGTTTCCTGAGAAGAAGGTGCTGCTCTTCTCCACCAACCCTGCCCACTCCGTGTCCGACAGCCTGGACCAGAAGGTGGGGGCCGAGATCACCCCCATCGAGGGCTTTGACAACCCTTCGACAGGCTCAGGACACGGCCTGTACGCCCAGGAGATAGACGCCCCCCAGTTGCTGGATCAGTTCATCGAGGAGCAGCGGGAGGCCGCTGATGAGATGTTTGAGCGCTTCATGAGCGGAGGCAACGTGAGAGTGGCCTTCGAGCGGGAGATCATGGACCAGTTGGTCAGCACCACCCCGGCGGGGCTGGACGAGCTGATGTCGCTGATGGAGATCATGAAGCTGGTGGACGCCCAGGCCTTCGACATTTTCGTCTTGGACAGCGCCGCCACCGGGCACCTGATCCGCTTCTTGGAGCTGCCCCACCTGGCCCGGGAGTGGTTCGCCACCTCGGCCAGGATGCTGCTCAAGTACAGGGGTGTGGTCAAGCTGGGGGCCACGGCCGAGCTGACCATCAAGTACTCCCGTCAGACCCGGAGGGTGCTACAGCAACTCACCGACACCACCGGGACGGAGTTCATCGTGGTCACCATCCCCGAGGCCATGGGCATCGCTGAGAGCGAGCGGCTCATCCAGCGGTTGGGGCGGCTCAAGATCCCCTGCCGCCAGATCCTGATCAATTTCGTCACCCCGCCCAGCGATTGTCCCTACTGTGCGGCCAAGCGGGAGGAGGAGCAGCGGTACATCCAGCAGGTGATCGCCGAGTACCCCGATCACCGCCTGGCCCAGGCGCCACGACTGGACCACGACCTGCGGGGGATTGATGACCTGGTCGAGTTCGGGAAGATCCTATATTAGCAGATGGCCTATGGCGTATGGCCTATGGCGTATGGCCTATGGCAAATGGCTTATAGCATGTGGCTTATGGTGTATGGCAAGCCATAAGCTATCGAGCGAGCGATAGCGAGTGGGCTATCGGCCATAAGCTATTGAGCGACCGAAGGGAGCGGGCTATTTGCCTTTCAGATTCGAAGGTCTTGATATCTGGCATATGGCGCGGGCGTATGCTACGAAGGTCTACGCGGCAACGGCCAAGTTTCCGCGTAAAGAGGATTACGGTCTCACCTCACAGCTCAACCGAGCTGTGAACTCTATCAGCCTGAACATCGCTGAAGGTTCGGCTAAGAGGACGAACAAAGCTTTCGATTATTACCTGGAGATCGCGGTAGGTTCCACCTTTGAGGTTGTTGCAGGGTCCTTCTTGGCACTGGACAGGGGTTATATTGCCGAGGACGAGCAGAAAGAGCTGTATGACGAAGGTGAAGTCTTGGGCAAAAGCATCAATGCCTTCCGCCGCACCCTGCGCCAACCGTGAGTTAGCATATAGCGTATGGCATATAGCATATGGCGGGCCATAAGCCATCAGCTATAGGCTATCAGCCATAAGCCATCAGCTATAGGCTATCAGCCATAAGCCATCAGCTATAGGCTATCAGCCATAAGCCATCAGCTATAGGCTATCAGCCATAAGCCATGAACGCGTTGCCCAGCTTCTTGCAAACTTGTACTGAGCATAGCCGAAGTGACAACGGCCTGCGCTTCATCTTCTTTGGAGGGAAGGGGGGCGTGGGCAAGACCACCTCGGCGGCGGCGACGGCCCTCTACCTGGCCCGGCAGAGGCCGGAAGAAAGGATACTCGTCGTCTCCACCGACCCGGCCCATTCTCTGGGGGACAGCTTTGGCCAACCCATCGGCGGCCAGGTCGTGTCCATCAGGGGGGTGGATAACCTCTTCGCCCTGGAGCTGGACTCGGAGAGGCTGCTGGCCGAGTGGAGAAAAGAATGCAACCCCATGATCGCCAGGATCGCCGACCGGGGCACCTATTTCGACGAGGAGGACATCAACGATTTTCTCCTGTTGACCCTGCCGGGCCTGGACGAGGCCATGGCCATCATGCAGATCGTGGCCACCCCCCCTTTCATCCCCCCCGCCTGCGGGGGGGACAGAGGGGGGGTAGAGGGGCAGTACGACCGGGTGGTGGTAGATACCGCTCCCACCGGCCACACCCTGCGCCTGCTGGCCCTGCCGGCCCAGATGAAGCTGTGGATCCAGGTCATGGACAGGCTGATGGAGAAGCACCGCTTCATCGTGCGCAGCCTGGTGGGCCACTACAGGGCCGACGAGGTGGACCACTGGCTGGTGAAGATGGAACGGGAGATCAGGCGCGTGGCGTCGCTGCTGCAGGACGCCGGGGTGACCGAGTTCGTGCCGGTGACCATCCCCGAGGAGATGGCCATCTACGAGACCGAGCGCCTGGTCTCCGTCCTGAGGAAGCACCCCCTGGCGGTCAGGAATCTGGTCATCAACCAGGTCGTGAACTACGACGCTTCGACAACCCTTCGACGGGGCTCAGGACAAGGCTCAGGAGACCGCGGTCGCTGCCCGACCTGCCAGCAGAGGGGGGAGGATCACGCCGGGGCGCTGGCCCAGATCCAGGAAGAGTTCGCCGACCTTCGCCTCCTCACCGTGCCGCAGCTCTCCCACGAGGTGCGGGGGATGGAGGCGTTGACCGAGTTCGGTCAACTTCTGACTGATGACAGGACGGCAGAAGAAGACAGGGGCTTGCGGGTCTGGCTGCTGGACATGGTTATCCGCTGCCGGGACCAGGTACAGGCGTGGTGGAACTTCCTGCAGGCGCGGTTGGACTCTCTATGGACGCAAAGGAGCGGAGGTGATCTTCTCCCCTGCTCCCCTGCTCCCCTGCCCCTCTGCTCCCTGTCTCCCCCTTCGGCTCGCTTCATCATGATCGGCGGCAAGGGAGGCGTGGGCAAGACCACCACCGCTGCGGCCACGGCCCTCTATCTGGCTCGCCAACGTCCTGACCAGAGGATCCTGGTCTTCTCCACCGACCCGGCCCACTCAGTGGGCGACAGCTTCGACCAGCCGGTGGGGGCACAGGTCACCCCCATCGAGCCTCACGACAACCCTTCGACGGGGCTCAGGACAGGCCTGTACGCCTACGAGATAGACGCCGTCCAGTTGCTGGAGGATTTCAGGCGGGAGTGCCGTTCGGACGGGGAGAAGCAGGCGGGGGACTTTCGGGAGGAGGTGTCCAGCCAGATGTTGGACCTCGTCCCGCCGGGGCTGGACGAACTGATGGCCCTGCTGGGGATCATGGAGCTGGCGGAGGAGTACGACATCTTCATCCTGGACACCGCGCCCACCGGCCACCTGATCCGCTTCCTGGAGACGCCCGAACTGGCCCAGGACTGGCTCAAGGCCGCGGCCAGGATGTTGCTCAAGTACAAAAGCACGATGCGGCTGGGGAAGCTGGCCGAGTTGGTGGTCAAATACTCCCGGCAGGTGCGGACACTTCGCCAGCAATTGGTGGACAGTGCCCAGACCGAGTTCATTGCCGTCACCACCCCCGAGGCGATGGCCGTGGCCGAGAGCGAGCGGCTGCTGCGCCGCCTGGGCGGGCTGAATATCACCTGTCGGCAGGTGCTGGTCAACAAGGTGACTCAGAACAGCAGGTGTTCTCACTGCACCGCCAGGCGCAGGCAGGAAGAGGGGATCATCCAGCAATTGATGGCCGGGCACCCCGACCTGCGCCTGGCCCAGACGCCTCAGCTCCCGCACCACGTCAGGGGCGTTGAGGACCTGGTCGAGTTTGGGGAGATGCTGTACCAAAGTTAGCGTATGGCAGATGGCAGATAGCCTATGGCAGGGCGTCAGCCATAGGCCATAAGCTATCGGCCATAAGCAAGATTAAGGAGGACATCAGAATGGCTCAAGAGGAAACAACCAGGGGAACGGTCCTGGAGCAGGTCGAGGCCGCTCGCAGAAAGGGGCTGCTGAGGATCTGCCAGGAGGCAGAGCAGAAGGAGCACTACAGCGAAGCTATTGACGGCTACCGGCAGATCATTGACCAGTATCATGGCACCCCGGAGGAAGAGGAGGCCAGGCAGAAGATGCTAGACCTGGCCTATCTCTTCGAGAGTGAGGGGCAAGCCTACCGGGCGAAGCACCTCTACTGGCTCCTGGAGCAGCTCTACACGCCGCAGAGGTATGCGGACGTCCAGGAGGCGCGGCGGGGGCGGGTGCAGGAGATACTGGACAAGATCCACGCGGAGGAGCGAGCCGAGGAGGAGCGCCGAGCCAGGTTGGAAGTTGGAAATTAGAAGTTGGAAGTTGGAAGTTGGAAATTAGAAATTAGAAAGTAGAACCATCCTCCATCCTCCATCTTCCATTCTCCATCTTCCATTTTCCATCGTCCATTCTCCATCTTCGGCGGAAGGAGACGAGCCAGAATTGGCCACACAATACATGGAACCGACCAGGGACCGGGCCGGCACCCTGGTAGACGTGATAGATGCCGTCCTGGACAAGGGGTTGGTCATCAACGCCGACATCACCGTCTCGGTGGTGGGCGTGGAGCTGCTGGGCATCAAGATCCGGGCTGCCCTGGCCTCCTTCGAGACGGCGGCCAGATACGGCCTGGAGTTCCCCTCCGGGACGAACATCGAAACGGTGGCCTGGAGGGAAGCCCAGATTGCGAAGGAGACCTGTCCCCAGTGCGGCAAGCGGGTGCCGGCCGAAGAGCTACTCAACGTGAGCTGCCCCTGGTGCGGCTGGGTGAGCGCCCGCGCCGAGGCCCCGGTGGCAGAGGCCGTCTAATGGAGGACGGAGAATGGAAAATGGAGAATGGAGATCGGAGGTCTGATTTCCATCATCCACTTTCCATCTTCTGCCTGTGGTCGGCGATCGCGAGAGGATGAGACGAACATGCTGTTCATGGAACCCTTCTGGATCTTGATGGATAAGATCGCGGAGGCGGCGGCAGAGGAAGATGAGATGAGGCAAGACCCCAGCTATGTGCGCTGCCTCAACTGCGGTGGCTTCGTGCTGAAGAGCGAAGTCAGGAAGAAGGGGTATTGCTACCTCTGCGGCTGGACGCCCGGAGAGGAAACTCGACCGGAGCCGAAGATGCTAAAGGTGAAATGCCCCCAGTGCGGCCGCCTGGTGCTTAAGAGCGAGTTGATCAAGAGGGGCTGTTATCTCTGTGGCTGGAAGGGAGACCAGGGAGGAAGTCGGAGTGGCGACTGAAAGGGATCGGGGCGATGAGCGCCTGAGCGGGGCGAAGCACGCCCCCCGGCCGGGGGAGGTAGTGGCAGTGCGCTGCGGCTTCTGCGGCGGACGGGGCATCTACCCCTTCGGCCACCCACCTTCGGGAGCCAACTGCGGCGTGTGCAACGGCCGGGGGTGGGTGTACATCAGAGCGCCCTACGCCTGGTGCCCGACCTGCCGGGGGACGGGACGCCTCGCCGGACAGTGGATGACCTGCCGGCGCTGCCGCGGCAAGGGAGTGGTGCCTGTGCGGGAGTCAGCATAGGGGCAAAGCAGTTGATGGAGAAACCTTGAGTAAGGGAGCAAAACAGATGCCAGTAAGCGACAGGGAATTGGAGGCTCTGGAGATCATCCAGCGCTACGGAGGGCAGGTCGGCTACAGCACGGTGGCCCAGGTGATGGGCTTGGGCTCTAATTATGCTAAGACCATCTGCCAGGGCCTGGGGGAGACCGA
>Ga0209979_1000567_pt1 | contig 48380 bp, 38 predicted proteins | sample AnhtaG_FD_183114 | JGI IMG/M metagenome (GOLD analysis project Ga0209979, IMG submission 183114) | Deep subsurface microbial communities from Anholt, Denmark to uncover new lineages of life (NeLLi) - Anholt_01485 metaG (SPAdes) (version 2) | ecosystem: Environmental > Aquatic > Marine > Oceanic... | reverse complement strand
ATAACCTTGTATCTTTGCGCCTCTTTCATCGTCAGGTTTAACACCCTAATCACCTCCTCTTAAGGAGGCGATTATAACCTGACACTTTCTATTTGCAAACTACTGACATTATTATATTGCGAAGACAGATTTTATTGACCAATCTCAAAAAGTCTGGTATTTGGGGTTGGGAGTCCTTTAGAGTCAACTCCCTTCGCGTTGAGTCTCAAGGCTTAGCACTGAAAAATTAAACTCTTACCGTGAAGTTTTCCTTCCTATGATTACTGAAGGGTACCACCATGAAAATATATTTCTATAACCTTTCAACAGTTTTTCAATAAGATGGGGTTTCAATAGCATTTGGTCCATACAGAATCCTGAACAGTACGTCCATAACCATCAGACTCCAAACAAATCCATAAGTTTATCTGCGATTTTTTTGTAAATCTCCTGGTTATCGTAATCGCCTTTCTGTTTTTTCCTTTTGGCCTCTTTCACTTTTTCCTTTCGAATGGGAGGTGAATTATCGGAAAGATCAGCTTTCTTATCTGAGGTATGACCATCCGCTCTTTTATCTTGACATTCTGATTGAGGTAAGATACGACTTATCTTTTTCCCGGGCTTTTTTCCTGAAGACGGAACAAAAAGATTTTCCTTTTTTTCCTCAAATTTTTCTTTTCCGCTGGAAGATAACACTCTGTCCTCTCCTGTGCAAATGTTTGCACACCCTTTTTACATCCGTTCCCTTTTAAGCTAACATGTTGTCTGGCATGATGATTCACCGCTCCGCTCAACTTCATGTAGATCAAATCTCGAGCCTATTTTTGTTCATTACCAACAGATTGTAAGAATCTTTTGTCAATCTTCCTCTATTATTTATATCGACCTGGAGGCTTTAAACTTTATGGTTCGAATTTACAAGATGGGCTTTAAGGCAGAAAAATGGGATGAATGGTTTCTAAATCGACCTTATCTGAAAGATTGGTCGTCACTTTCAAAAAAGCCAAGTCCATATCTTTTGAGGGGATGGTGGTCCTACCACTTCTGTGGACAAACTAAACAAACACGGTAAACTTATACCTAAATTTGCGGAGGTCTGGAATACAGCTTTAGAATTCCTCGGTCGACTGTCTCTTATTTTTTCAGCCGTGATCCATATTGATAATCCATCTGTTGACGGATTTGTTCCTTAGCCTCGAGACCTACCAGCTTTTCACAAAGATATAATCCCAAGTCGATGGAAGAAGTGACCCCTCTGGCAGTAATAACATCACCTTCATCAACAATCCTTTGATCCACCACCAACGAACAGAATTTACGAAGATCATCAAATGCACTCAGATGAGTGGTAGCCTTTTTCCCCTTCAGAAAACCTGCCGCACCCAATAAAAGAGATCCGGTACACACGGATGCCTTTAATCGGCAGGGCTTGCCAGTCTTCAACCATCCAATGAAATCTGCATCATTGGCTAATTTTCTGGAACCTAATCCACCCGGCACAATGATCATGTCATACTCTTGCAGAGGTACTCCCACTCTGGTGGGCATAAAACCAAGCCCGGCCCTGTCCCTTACTTCTGAGGAATAAGAACAGATCTCCCATTGCAACTGAGGCATAAACCCCATGATCTTAAGCCGGGTCAATGGATCATACACACCGATAAAGTCCAGCGCAGTCATCCCGTGGTAAATGATGAACCCAATCTTCATACTAACTTCATCAACTTATCTGACTAATGGATGGTGAGTTCCTTTAACAGACCTTTTATATGATAAACTTTGTCTAAAAGAAAAAGAACATAGCGGATATCCACGTTGATCGCTCTGGTAAGGTCAGGCTCGAAAAGATAATCTGCGCTTATGCTCTCGTAGTTTCCGTCGAAAGCCAGCCCAACCAATTCTCCTTTGCCATTCATAACCGGACTGCCGGAATTCCCGTTGGTAATATCATTGGTGGAAAGAAAATTAACTGGAATGTCTCCAATTGATGCATCAAAATAAGAACCAAAATCCCTTTTGAAATATACTTTCTTAAGCTCTTCTGGCGCGTCAAAAGGCTCCAAATCAGTATCTTTTTCCATAACACCAGTCAGGGTGGTTATGTAATGAAAGCTGACTGCATCCTGGGGAGAGTAACCTTTAACCTCCCCATAGTTGAAACGAATCGTGCCGTTAGCATCCGGATATAGCTTCCTTTTTTTCCACTCAGCATAAGCCTGAATCAATTTCGGTTCTAAGTAAGTGAGAGTACCGGAGAACTCTTTTTCTTTATTTCTTAACTCTTCTCTCTCCACCTCTAACTGTTTGGCAAAATCAATGAAAGGATCGTTTTGTCTCTCCAACTCATCTTTGCTCATGCCAAACATCTTGAGTCTCTCTTCTACGGCCCCGAGTTTGGTCTCCTCATAAAGATCATGGGCGAACTCCTCTAGAATATCAATTCTGTCCTCCTCCGCTATGCCCTCAAGACTCTTTTCTATCGCCCGAATCTTCTGTTCGGGGGGAAGCAGGAGCGCCTTTTTTAAAAAGTGGACAAAGACCTTTTCGTCGGCTGAGGGAACTAAATTGATCTGTGCATCTTCCAACCATTCCCTTATCTCTAACGTGTCTCTATCCTGATAACCAGGTTCCCTGTCTTCATCCTCTTTCTTTTTTTCTATGCTCCATTTATAGATGGTGGAGGCGAAATCCAAAAAATCACAACGATTGGTCATCCAGTCTATGATAAAATCTTTGGCCTGAAATTTTTTATATTCCTTGAACAAACCATCCAATTCAGGCAAGATATGTTCGTATTTTTTCTTAAGCTTTGGATTCGCGTTCAAGAATTCCGTAAGCGATTTCTCCTCGTCAATCTTCTTTTGCAGAATTCCAGCTCTTTTAAATCCCTCCAGCATCCCCTGATTCTTTTTGAGATAGTTATTCAGACCTTTAATTTTAGAGGATAATCTTATAGCAACCGAGGAATCTTCTGCTGATGCTTCCTCCAGGATGGAGATTACCTCCCGGCGAGTTCGAATGTCTTTAGGATAATCATGGTTTACCATCTCATCGATTGAGAAGGAGCTTTCATAGCGCTTGGTCGTTCCTGGAAAGCCAATCAACATCACGAAATCCCCCTCCTGTATTCCAGAGGAAGAAAACTTAAGATAGACTTTTGAATTATAGGGGCCGTTTTCTTTGGAGTAATCCGCGGATTTCCCATCCGGAGCTACATAAGCTCTAAGGAAAGCAAAATCACCGGCATGTCGGGGCCACATCCAGTTGTCTATTTCCCCGCCGTAATCCCCGATAGAGCTGGGAGGAACGTATACCAATCTCACGTCCCTGATCTTAAAGTAGGTAAATAGATAATATTGGCTTCCCCCATACATGCTCACCAGCTTACACTTTACATCTCTGTCTTTTTCAGCCTCTTGGATAATCTTCTTGGAGATTTTTTCGATTGCCTCATATCTTTTCAGGCCGCTCATCTTTTCGCCCACTGCGCTCAAAACTCTTTGGGTCACATCATCGAACGACTTGGTGACATATACATCATATCCGATCGCCGGAAGTTCCTGCTCTTTTGTTTCGGCATAAAACCCATCTTTCAGATAGTTATGCTCCGGTGTGCTCTGTCTCTGGACAGCGGTAAAGGCCACATGGTGATTGGTTACAATCAACCCTTCTGGGGACACAAAGGCACCACTTGCACCACCCACCTTGACCACCGCATCCGCAATCCCTCCACCTTTTGGATTATAGATCTCCTCCGGATCAAGCTCAAGTCCTGAAGCCTTCAGACTATCGATGGGCAGTTGATCAATCGAATCCAAAAGCCACATTCCCTCATCCGCCAAAGAGGTCAAAAACAAAAAGCCCAAAAGAAATAGGATCAAGAAACTTTGCAGCATTCTTTTAATCACGTTATCCCTCCGTGTTAAAACCAATCTCAAAAATAATTATTTTGAGAAAGATAGGCAAGGATTAAATTTTTTGGGTTGGAATCTTCTGAGGTAATCGGAACTGGTACGATCTTATGTGTAAGTATTTTCCATCCGAGAGTTAGAAAATCAGCATTTCAACTTTTTTGATATCGCAAGCTGAGGTAGTGCAACTGCTACACTTGATTTTTGGCATTAGCTACAGAGCGGCTAACCACAACTACTGAAATATCGTCTGACTGCTCACACCCAGCTGTGAAACTATCCACTGATTTTAATATCAACTCCAAAATCGCAGTGGCTTCCAACTCAGACACATTACTCAACACTTGCGAAAGTCGGTCTTCTTCGAACATCTCTTCCCTGTTATTTGTCGCCTCTGTCACCCCATCGCTGAATAAGACCAAAATGTTCCCTGTATTTATTTCACACTCCCCTTGGGTATAAACATCTCCATCTAAAATCCCCAGAGCCGAACCTTTACCCTTCGTCCTGAACTCAGTGTCGAAGGATGGTTTAGCTCAATATAAGATATGGTGCCGCAAGACTTCAAGAGGTGAAATGTCAATCCATGTTGTTTTGATCTTTTACTTTAGAACCAGATTTTTATTGCGCTTTGAAGTTCTAAACCACCAACTCCTCCTAGGTCATATTCTAACCATTTACTATCAATTTCATATCCTTCTTTTTCGTCCCAAGGCGCATCAGCGTCCTTGAAAGACGACCATGTCATAAAAAAGATACCCCCTATATTAGCAGAAAGACTTACTGACCTATTCAAGTAAAAAGTGCATCCGGCACTTAGTCCAGCGTTATAAACGTTATTTACCCCTACGAATCCTGAGTCCCTACCCAGTTTATCCTTGTATGTACCAGGAGGCCTCGCCCACTCCAATCTTCCACCTATTATGCTCATCCCGATTTCTACGTGGAAGACTTCCAGAAACAACCGTTCTGGCATCATCTCTAAACGCGCTACCATGTCAGCATTGATCATGTTCCACCCTTGTCGAGGACCGATTTTGATATAGCCCGAAGAGAACTCTATCCACCCATCCCACCGCCCCAGATATTCGGTTGCTTGTGCTTCATAGAACATACTGGGCATATAAGTTAACAAGATTCTGTAGCCTAAGTCGTCAATAACTGGCGGAACTCGTCCTGAAGCGCTGATATAGCTTGGATTGGGGTCAATGCTGGTCCGGAACAGAAGATATTTTACCCCTAAGCCGAAATCAACCGGTTCCTGACGTCTTACAAAGTACCCCACCTTCGGCCTGCCTCTAATTACCCTTGCCTCGAAATCCAGTTTTCTTACTCCAGTGACTTCAAGCAAACCTGCTTTTTTTTCGTCAGGAGTGAAGACATCCAAGCGGTAACCTTCTTTTATTCCAATATTGCTTCCGATATCCACAATCACGCCTTTATTCTCGAGCGATAAAATGGTCGAAGGAATAGGATACAACCTGTTGATTTGATGCAAGATGTCTACAGGCAAGTTCAGGAACTCAATTAGAGAGCGGGTCTTACCGAGGGCATTGGTTAGGTCAAGCGGTATGACGCTTTTAGGACTGTATAACAGTACATTAGTTTCGAATATTATCTTTTCATTATGGTCATCTGTTAGAACCTTCTGATCAAATTTTATGAGTAAGTGTTTATATCCAGCTGCCATCGTGTCCGTAACAACAAATCTGGAAGATAAGATGTTCTTTAAATCAACAAGAAGCAGATTTTTAACCACTTCATTATTTCCCTCAACCCCAATTGAAATAATTTCTTTCTCTTCCTCCAAGGAGAAAGCTGTGGTAATACCTATATCTGGAAACAGCATGATAAACAGAGTCGCTAAGAATAGAAAAACTGTTCCCTTGCCGAGCAGGTAGAAACTTTTACTTTTTAGGTAGAAAAATGAAAATCTCATAATAGTTCCTCCTGATAGAAAATCGAATTTTCCCAAAAAATAGTTTCTTATTTTTGTCAAACATCTGAAGCTATTGAATAATTGGATAGGTTTCTATCCCTTGCCGAAATTCGATGCCTCACTTTCCTGTGGTCTTTGGTTAGCTAACGTATCTTACTACAATCACTGAAATATCATCAGCCTGCTCACATCCAGCGGCGAAGCCGTCGACAGACTTTAATACGGATTTCAAGACTTCAGAGGCCTCCAGTCCAGATACTGTGTTCAATGTTTCCAATAGCCTTTCTTCTTCAAACATCTCATCGTTCTGGTTAGTCGCCTCGGTTACTCCATCGCTGAATAAGACTAAAAAATCTCCTTTGTTCAGCCTGCAGACCCCTTCTTTATAGGGAACACCATCTAAAATCCCTAAAATTGGCCCACCCTTGTCAAGCCCCTCATGTTTTTTCTCATCTGGTCTCATTAGTATTCCTGCAGGGTGTCCACAATTTATATAGCGAAGCTCTCCTGTATGAAGATCAAGCAGACCCAAAAACAGGGTGACAAAGGTTTCAGGTGAAGTTGAGGATAAAAGATGGCGGTTTAACTCTCCAATCAATTCTGAAGGTTTATCCATTAATATCACAGCCCGGCTTCGGATACCTGAATGCACACTTGCCATAAGAAGGGAGGCACCCAGTCCCTTTCCGGCAACATCTCCTAAAGCAAAGAGCACCTTGCCCGGAGCCACCTCAAAGATATCGTAGTAATCTCCTCCCACTGCACGCGCTGAACGACAGATTCCCGCAAACTCCCAACCTGGTGCAGTGGGTAACTTCTTGGGGAAAAGATTCTGCTGAACTTGTTTTGCAATCTCTAAATCTCGAGCAAACTGTGCTTCTCTCTTAGCTACCTCTAAAAGTTCTGCATTCTCTAAAGACATCCCCATCTGTCTGGCAACGGTAAGCAAAAGCTCCCTATCTTCCCCACTGAAAGGCTCCTCTGAAAGCTTGGCTCCCAAACCCATCACCCCCAAAGGACCTGAGCTACCCTGAAGTAAAATCAATAGCTCGCAGTTAAGCTCAAGTAACCTTTTCTCTTCTTCAAGTTCTGAGTTCAACTTCTCTGGATAAACATCCAGCCAGGGCTTTTTCTGCTCTAATTGCTGAATGACTGAATCTTCAGATTTAAGCTCAAGGGATGAAACAGACACTGCCTCTTTTTCCAAGTCTTCAATGGAAGCCAACCGACTTGTGCCATTTTTCAAGTCCAGAACACATTTTATATCCTTGGTCTGTGCTTCTTTTAAAAGCAAGACAACCCTGAAAGGATGCAAAGCTTTTAACACCGTTGATGCTGTCCGCTTAAGAATCTTTTCCCGCTCTCTTAATTCAGACAACTGATCGCCTAACTCCAAAAGGAGGTGCCTCACATCCAAGGTCTCCCTAAAAAATCTGCGATCAATGGCTGGCATAATCTTGCGGTTAACCCGGCTCAAGCCCACAATAACCAAAAGCGCACTCCCCACAGCCAAGCCGCTTACCGCAGTGAGTGAGCTTGCAAGCTGAGTACCACCATGCCTCAACGCCTGCTGAACTATAAAAAAGATGATAACCCCTTCAAGTAGAAGTGCTCCTTTTGATAAAAGAAGATGCTGGAGTCCTTTCCTGAGGATGAAGCGAATCCCAAACGCCTTGCGGGTAAGAATCGCATAAGCGAAGGAGAGCGGAAGAGCGCTAGACAAGACAACAGGTAAATAGAATGTCAAGAAGCCGTAAGCGGGACGCCAGGATTCAGGCGTAATTCCATACATCAAACCCATGACCACAAAGAGTATCATGCCCAGCATACCTATAAGAAGGCCAAATTCGATGATTTTGAGCCGGGCCTGAGGGCGGTGACGGGTCTCAATCCGCTGGGCAATAAGAAGTGAACCCCCAATCCCTACAATAACCAACACGATCCGTTCCTCGATGCTTGCAAAAAACTGTCCCAACGGATTGGCAATAAGCCAGGTTGATTTCCAGCCGTAAAGCTCGGTGAGAAAGGCTCCCGACGTTAAGAAAAAGTAGAGACCTGAGAAAAGAAAAGCTACCCATTGCCACTTCAAGAGCACCTTGCCCAGACCTGAACGGTTAGGAAAGGTCGAGAATATCCGCAGTGTTAAAACGAATGCCAGTCCGAGCGAGAAAAACGCGAAGCAGAAAGCCATAGCTATGGCCCAATCGGGCCAGGAGTGCACAAGAGGTATGGGGAAACTGATGAACATAGGTGCCACCCAGCATAAGAACCAGATGGAGCACTGGAAAGCAATCGGATCCCGGGGTCTGAGCCAGCCGATAGGCGCTCCTACAAGGAGAAAAAGAAGCTGCATCAGTAGGAGCGGTAAGTAGAGAGTCCAGACTACCTTGCGCACAGATCCCTCGATGGGGAACCCGAATACGTTCCAACTAAGTGGGGGTCTTTTCCCCAGTGTGGTGTCTACTGTTAAGGTCTTGCCGTTTCTTAGCAGTTCGATTTCTACCTTCTTGCCCGGGGGAGTAGCTCTGATTAAACGAGTGAACTGGTTGTCGTCTGTGAACTTCTTTCCATCGAATCTCAAGATAACATCCCCAGCTCTTAACCCGGCTTCATCCGCCGCAGTTCCAGAGATGACCTGGTCCACCAGTACCCCCATGGCAGATTTCAGATCCAAACTATCGGCTATCTCCGGAGTCAACCATTGCGAGGTAATGCCCAGAAAACCTCGCGAGGATGCGATGCGCATGTAATCTTCAAGAACCAAAACCCGATGCTGGGTGACCCCATTTCTAATCAACTCAAGTTGAATTTCCTTGCCCGGACTTGCTCCAACAAAGGCGCGGAAGAAAGCTTGGGGTGTCTCTTTGAGTCTTACACCGTTAACAGCAATGATTGAATCCCCGGCTTGAATCCCCGCCTTTTCCGCCGCGCCGGTAGACTCTACCACCGCAACAACCACACCACCCCTCTCCCGAATCCGATAAATATTCCTATAAGTATCTTGAAAGTCGAGTTTGTCTCCACTGAATCCAGGATAAACATAACTATAACGGACATACTGATGAACCATCCAAAATGAAGCTACTACCAGTGCGGTGAGAACAACGGTCATTATTGCAAGAACAAAGTAGCGAAAAAGGAGAGTCAGCTTTGGCATCTGGTCTTTTTTAGGACCCATATAAGTTCGCTCACTTTCGCTCATAAATAGGTAGTAGAGCTGTCTCTTAAGTTGATCAAGCTTATATAACTATTTATCTTATTCCGTCTAAAAAGTCAAGCTCTTTTGACAAGAATTGGCGGTATCCTTGTGGGGGAGACCATGAAAGATTCTGACAAGATAGGAAACAGACCAACTTTGGTGCATCTTTATAGTTCCTGGCGATTCTTTTGGGGAATGTTTGAAGAGACTAAGAAGAAAAAATAGTTTTTTTATCTTTTCGGACCATCTGTGGGACAAATTCGTTATAGAAGTGCGAACGACAATCTTTGATATGGCAATCATTTTCTCTCAGGTGCTCAACTGTCCTTCTGTGCTCAACACCAAACCAGAGCCTATCGGCTGGCTGGGTAAAGATGTTGCCAAAAGAGGTGTTCTCAGGACGATGATCAAAATGATAGCAAGGGTAAACATCACCCCAGGGATTTATGACCAGATAGATGGGAGAAAGCCAGCATCCCCGGCAAAACTTCCCGGTTTCAACCTCTCCATACACTTCAAACGGATGGTAGCTATTCTTCAGTTCCTTTATTAGTGTATCCACCTCTTCCCTCTGTTCTGAAAGCAGACCACCAAATACTTTGTGGTTGATTCGAAATTGGATATAATCCAGACCTACATCCTTAGCCAGACAGGTTATCTGCTCCACGAAATTCATATTGGTTTGACACAACCAAACTCTAGCTCCCACGATCAGATCCGATTTTTTCCTTTCTCTTTCGGAGACGATCCTTTCCAGATTGCCCAGCACTTTCTGAAATTCCCCTGGGTTTGGAGGATGATGAATCCGATTATAAACCTGGTCATTGCTGGCATCTAAATTCACTCTTAAAAAAGAAAAACCCTTCACCAGAAGGCCAGCTATCTTTTGATCAAGTGAGGCGGCATTGGTCAAAAGACTCAATTCGAACTTCTCTTTTATGCACATCTGTGCAAATTTATGAAATTCCGGATGTAGGGTAGGTTCTCCTCCTCCGGAGAGATCAATGAATTTAACTTTCAAGGAATGCAAGCTCTCGAGGAGTCTTGAAAAGCTGTTTGAGTCCATAAAGACATTCTCTGTTTTGTGGTCGCCTCCGTATAGGCAGCCAGAGCAGTTATGATTGCATGTGTAAGACAGGTAAACTCTGGCTAAGGCAGGATAAGGAAGGCCCCCCTTTGAAATTTTCTTAGCCTCAGGAAAGATCCTCTCCATCGTTGCCTTTTCAAAAGGAGAGAACTTCTCTTTTGGGCCTGGTTGGCGGATGTTTCTCTCTTGAGAGAAGGTAGCTTTTGCTTTCAGTTCTGCTTCTTTTTCAGCATTTATTCCCAGGTAATCTTTGATTCTCAAAAAAACTCCTCCCGTTTAAAATTTGAGGATCTTCTCCAATTTAGTGGATAGAATTCTGGGTAACAAAAACAGGCGTAAGGAGTTAATGAAAGTGCCGTTCTTTGAGACCTCACCCCCTATCCTCCTCTCCACAAATGTGGAGAGGGGTTCACCCTGAAGGGATTCACCCTGAAGGGATTCACCCTGAAGGGGAACAAGGGGGAGAGGTAGAAAAAGAGGGAATTTTGCACTTTTCCACCTAAGGCGAATCCGCCCAGGCGGACGAGCGCCCATACGGGTGGGGGCGTCTGCCCGCTTCCGGCGGAATGGCAAATTGAACCCCTATAGTCGTATATGTGCCTATGCATATTCATTCAGGTATTAGCAACTAATTTGGAGAAGAACCAAATTTGAGAAAGTTTCAGAAAATCCTCGATAAATGAGAGCTTTTATGTGAAGAGGTTTGTGCTAAAAGGCTGCGATAGCCACATTGGAGATTATCTCAAGCTAATGTTTCTGGGGGTTTCTCCGGCATGCTTAAGAATTTGCCGGTCATGCAGCAGTTTCTTTGCCAAGACGTTTTCGTCGCAATCGTTTTCTAAGCTCATCTAAAAGGTAATGTTTTGTAGTGTAAGGACTGTTGGGCATAACCGCCTGCTTGGCTAATCTCTTTTTGGAATTTATCACCAGAGGACCTAAAAGATCGGCTGAAGCTTGTGTCACATCCTGAGGAACTGTGACTATAACATAGGTGACCAGATCCTTGGAGTTGGTATAATTTAGCTCTTCCAACTCTTTCTCGTTGATCTCCAGTTTGAAATTCGGAAAAAGGTGTAAAGGATCTGTGATCACGAAAGCCACATTGGGATCCTCCACGGATTGAAGCCATCTGAAGGGAACAAACTCCTTCCTCTCCAGAATCACATACTGAGTTAGCTGAGAAAAACCAAGAACTCCCTTGGGAAGAATAATTACTTCCTTCTCTTTAAAATCGATCTCTCCAAATCTGGTTGTGACGAATTTCATTCTTCCCCCTTAGTATGACCAAGCTTTATGATGCGTGCCAATCAAAAACCAAAGGTCGTTTGAATTCCATTTCATTTCATCCCCCCAACTTTTATGATCCTGTAGGGATTTTCTCATTCAAAGGAAAATCAACTTGAAGAAGAAATCATTTCTTGATCTATTCGCTGGTCTTCAAATCGTCTAACCTTCTTCGTAATAGACGAAGCTTGAATCAAAAGGTCTCCGATTGTGTTTGTTCTTTTCTAAGGAATTTGATCGTTCAAAAGAAGAACTCTGGGTTTGATCCTGCCACCATCTTCTATACTTCTCCACCTTTCGATTTAAATCCTCATCTCTTTTTTTGTTTCTGGTTTTGAAAAACACAACTCATCCTTTCGGTTTTGCTCTATTACCTCTTTTTGAGTTTTTGTTGTTTTCAGATTTATCAGTTTCAGTAAGATCAGAGGCTAAGGTTTCCCCGGGTGGCTTGTCGTAGTTCTCTTTTGTCATGGTGACAATCTCGGAAACCCACTCCACGGTGCTGACAACCGCTCTTTTATTCTCTTCCTGGATTTTGAAATATATTTCCTCTCTATGTATGGTCACTTTCTGGGGAGCGATTATCCCCAACCTCACCTGTCGCCCCCGCACTCCCAGGATGGTTATCTTGATATCATCTCCAATGGTGACGCTTTCTCCCAACTTCCTTGTCAAAATCAGCATAGTCACCCTCTTTCCAAGCGCAAGAATTCAGAAGGTTTTTCCATCTTTACTTACAGATTGCCAGGATTTCTTAGGATGAATTCAGTCTTTTCTTTGATCATCTGCATCAACTGACACACTTCAAACTCGATTGGTCGTTTTTTCAGCGCTTACATTTCATAAGAATCGGTAAGAAATTCAAATTCCTTAGCTTTCCTTTCCGTTTTTGTGTCACTAGATCAATTTATTATTAGCCGAAACTGATTTCAACTTTTTCATGATATATAACACCCTTTGACTCTCTCCTAAGACCGACTCCAAGGCTCGTTCAATCTTTTCAATCAATTCCCTGTTTTTTTCCAGTTCTATCTCCCCGTGCCGGGAAAGCTTATAAAGTCTTCCCACCTCCATTCTTACTACCCGGACCATCCGGCTTATGTCTGAGGTAGCGCGACCGGTCTGATCAACCAGATCCAGAATGTCATCATAAACCCGGGTGGAAAGGCCTCCTGCCTCCCTTGCCTTGGAGGCGACATAAGCTAAGTTGGACGCCATTCTCTTCGCCTGGGTGGAAAGCTCCTCCAGCGACCTCAAAACGTCCGAAGCCTTTTCGATCTCTTGGGACTTGATCATATCCTCCCTCGACAGTTAGCCTTGTTATTGGGATCACTTTGTCAAAATAATAAAAGGTCAAAAAAATCAGGGTCTTCTCCTTCAGGATGAATCCAAAAGAGTGGCTAATATGCGTATGCTCGTATGAGTGCATACGCACATTCATACGAATATGAGTTTTATGTGCCACCAAGAGCTGAACTTTAGGCTTTTTCTACCTCACCCCCTTTGTTCCCCCTCTCCATTCTATGGAGAGGGGGAACAAAGGGGGAGAGGTTTTCAGCATGTTCCTATGGATCCTGCGGACAACTTCATTAAGTTTTTGAGAATCTTTTTCATACTTAAGAATTTTAGTCCTATGGATCCAAATTCGGACCACTAAAATGAAGAAGAACCAAAAATCAAATTCACCTTCAGAAATTTACCAATTCTTTTATCTTTTCTTTAAGTTCATCCAAATTGGGGGACTTCACCAAATATGCATCTGCCAGCCATGACTGAAAGTCGCTTTTGTAGGTGGAATATGCCGAATTCAGTATGATGGGCGTATTCTTGTTGATCCTCCTTAAATCACCCAATATCCCCAAACCGTTTTGATCTTGGAGTTTGATATCCAGAATCACCAGATGCGGTGATTCACTCTCAACCATCCTTAAGGCTTCTTCCCCTCTGGTGGTGGTTCTCACCTGATACCCATCTTCAGACAGCTCTTTTTCATAGAGCTTTAGAATGTGATCCTCGTCATCTATCACCAATATGGTCGCCTTGCTGGATGAACTGATCGGGTTTTGTTTCACTTGAGGTTCTCCTTTAGATTGTTTGATCCTCATCTTTTCCTCCCGGTTTTAATATTCAACTTGAGATTTCGATCCTATGGATCCTGCGGATGATTCGCCAGCCGGCTCTCCCTCTGCTAAGGGAAGTTCTATGTAAAAAGTAGCTCCTTTTCCTTCCGCGCTCTCCACACCAATATTGCCTCCATGATTTTTGATTATCTCTGAGCTTATGGTCAGTCCCAGACCGCAGGCTTCAGGTCTGGTGGTGAAGAAGGCATCAAAGATTTTGCTCACGTGTTCTTTGGGAATGCCAAATCCGGTGTCTTTAACCTCTATCCTCACAAATTCCTCCCTCTGTCTGGTGGTGACAGATAATATCCCTCCCTGAGGCATAGCCCAGATGGCATTGCGGAAGATGTTTAACAGAGCATGTCGGATAAGATCTGGATTTGCCCGAACTGACGATAGATTTTTAAAAGGAAACTTGACCATCGAGATCTTGGTGGAATCCATCTCCGGCTCCATCATTTCACAGGTCTGGTCCACTAAGTCATTTAAATTGACCATCTCAAGATGGGATTTATCAGGTTTGGAAAAATTGAGCACATTGTTCAAAACATTCTCCATCCTTTCGGTCTCTTTAGCTATGATCTTTATGTATTGATAATCTGGACTTTTTGGATCCATTTTCTTTAAGATGGAGCGCGCAAATCCTCCGATGATAGTCATGGGATTTCGTAACTCATGCGCTACCTGGGAGGTGATCTGTCCTAAAACTGACAGCTTCTCCACCTTCAAAAGCCTTTTGGTGTTTTCTGCAATCCTTCTGTTGGCTTCCGCTAATTTACTCACCTTTTCTGCCAACTCCCGATAGAGTTGAGAGCTTTCTATGGCGGCTGAGGCATGATGAGCACATATGGAAAGGAGTTCGACATCCTCATCTTCGGTGGGTTTTTGGGTGATAAGGTTGTCAGCAACGATCACTCCCAGCATTCTGTCCTTCGATATCAGAGGAGCTACCGCAAATTGATCGGTCTGCAGGATGTCGAAAATATCTTCATTTGGTTTTCCTTTTTCTCTGGCGATGTTGAATGCCCTCTTATTTAACATCGACTGAATTAGTGGATTTCTTTTATCGGAGAGGGGGATTTTAAGCTTTCCTACAATCTGATTGACTAAAACGTCTTTCTCTTTTAAAGCATCTTTGTATGAGTGGAGCACCTCTTCCAAAGACTGCTTTTGGGCTGAAAGGGAATCCCAGATTCTTTTTGCTTCCTCCGGGTTGGAAGGTCCGATGGCCATCTTTCCCTCTAACATGGTTCCCCTCTGGTTCAAAAGCAGAAGGAAAGCACGATTGAATCCCAGCCCCTGTCCGGCGGTAACACCGATTAAGACGATTTGAAGTATCTCCTCCAAATTCAGGGTGCTTCTTAGAACTTTGCCTAACTCACAAAGGATGAAAAGCTCGTTTATCTTCTTCTGCAGATTCGAGTGTAAGTTTATTGTACTTGAGACATCCTCAACCAAACCCACTGCCCCCGTCGTCTTTCTTGCTTCATCTTTAACCAGAAAGACCCAGATGACAAGATTTAAATTTTTAAAATCCTTCACCCTGACCGATAAGGGTTTTCCAGAGATCACACAATCTTTAACCTGCCTGGAAATTTGATGCTTTAGTGATTCTCCCTCCTCCAGTGTATTTTCGGCTTCTCCCCCTAACAGCCTGAACAAAAACCTGTTCAAATACTCCAGGTTTCCTTCAGATGAGCTTTTGAAAACCCCCAAAGGTAGCTGGTCCAAAAGCTTTTCTAAATCTTTAAAACCAGACTTTGCTGTCTGGAAAGCGTTATTTGATCCAATGAGGTTCCGCATAATATTATTCTGAAATCAATTGAGTTGATGATCTTAAAGAAGGGTGGCACTGCCTGGAATCGACTTTCTGTGCCACAAGCTCTCGGTGTTCAGCAGATGAAACTTCTTTTCAGCAGTCTTTCTGTCGCTCTGGTAATTTGATTGACCTCGTTTTTGATCTGTTTTAACCCGCGTTTAAACTCAAGATCAAGGTTTTTACTTGCCCGTCGGGATTTTTCATCACGCCGGGGTGAAAAACTGTCCAGAAGAAACTGAGCATTTTCCGCTATACTGGAAAGTGGGGTTTTGATCTTTAAGTTCAGGTTTTCTAACAGTTGTGGGGTAGGAATCATGCTCTCCATCCGGATGATCTTTTCCTCAAGTTGGTTGGAGTGCTCTCTGGCCTGTTGAATATCCTCTTGGATCCTTTCCAGCTCCGAATGATAAAACATCCTCTCTAAACTTAATGTCACCGGGAGGGAAATCAGACTCAGAAACTTCACATCTTTCGGTTCGAAAGCATGAGCTCTTATGTGGCTTAAATTCATAACCCCGAAAAGTTCACCATTCAAAATCAGAGGTATGGCCAGGAAAGATTTAATTCTCTCTCCCCCTCTCTTTCGATGTAGATTAGAAAGAAGGATAGGTCTTTTCTCCTTGGCAACCCAGGCGGAGATTCCCATTCCAGAATCGAACCTGACGAAGTCAATTAAATCCACCTTCTTCCCCACCGAAGCCACCTCCTCCATTTGATTCTTCTTTTTATCTAACAAAAAGAGGCTGGCTTGACTGAACTCCACAGATTTGCCAATCAAATTTAACACCCCTTCGAAAACCTTTCTCTCTCCGGTTGATTGTTCAATCATCTTGCAGATACCGGTCAAAACGTTAAAACCGGTTTTCATGCTTTCTAAGTTCCAGTCTGCATGTAAAGATTTTTGCCTTTCAAAAAATTTTATGGATTTAGCAGTTCTTTTATTTTTGTTTTTACTCTTCTTCATTTTCGTCTGCCCCCCGAATCTATTATGATTTTTGTGATGTGCCATTCCAGTGACTATTAGTTTCAGGATATAATATTCCCTGGTGACTCTGCCTTTTCCGACTTGAGTTTTTCAACCAATTAAAAAATCCTTAGCCCCCATGAGCCCCTTATGACCGTTTATGAAGCCATAGAAGAGAGGTGTTTTTATTCGAAGTTATTCCGCTTTTCCGGCATTGGTGAAAAACACCAGCAGGTCCCATGGATCCTGTCGACTTTCATCTACTTTTATCTGGTAGCAATTTCAGTGGTGCGCAAATAGCTGGTGATGATCTCCCGCAATTTGCGGCCAAAACTTGCCACTTTCACCGGCAAGTGTTCTATCTGCTCCGGAGAGGTGAGTTTCTCTAATTCCTCTCTGGAGGTAAACTCCACGCCCACCAGGAAATCACCTTCCCCTGAGGATTCCACCCTTTTGATCTTCCCCAACACCCCTTCCAAGACCACTAATTTATTCAGGTTCAGGGTCAAAAGCATAAAGCCTTCTTCCGGCACCGGTGAGTAGGTAAGCAAAAGCATTCCTCCCTCACTCAGATTGAGAATTTCACCGGAGGTTCGGTCTTTGGTCAGTTTTATCTTCCCCTTTTTACATGTCAGCGGACGGAACTGGATGGGAGAGGATAGCTCTATGCGAACATATTTGCGACCACGAGATGTTTTGAGTGGGAACGGAGTTCGTCCCAAAGTAGTCGTTTGGGAGTCGGTCTTTACATCAAAATCTTTTGTATCCGACAAAATTTTTCCTCCTTTCCAACCCTTCAAACAAACTTAAAGCAGTTTGAGGGGATTTATAGCTAATCGGAAAGAAACATTTACTCCTTAATAACAAAGTTGGTATTTGAGCTTTCGAGGTGTCGGGAACATTTCTGCCAATGCAAAGTTTAATTCGTCGAGTCAAAAATAAGCTTTCAAAATTCAAACGAGCAACTGCGATCTCTCTCCTAATATATGGGACCCTGAATATTACAATTTCAATTCTTGCAGCTCCTCCCGGTTTGTCCTCTTCTTCTCTGGAGCGATGGGAAATCTCAAAGAGAACTTCATCTCTCTGCCTTCAAGTTTTTCCCACTTGAGGTCTCCATGACATCTTTCCAGAATTTGAGAAACCATCTTGAATCGGTCATTGGCTTTCAGATCGGTAAAATCAGGATATCCATCTCTTTGGACCTCTTCTCTGGCACAATATATATTCAAACAGAGAGACTCTTCTTCTGTGGATGTTTGCAGGCGAATGCTTCCTCCGGAAGGCATATGATCTCTCAACTCCCAGATCAAGCTTAAGAAAGATAGCTCCAGCTGTCCCGGATTTCCATATACCGCGGGCTGATCATCTTCTAAGTTTAGTTCAAATTTGATCCTGTTCGACTTCAATATATATTCGAGCAAAACAAGATCGCTTTTCAAGATATGATGAATATTTACTTCTCCTGCATCAGTGGTTTCATCAAATTGTCTGTGCAGATGATCGGAGAAGTCCTTTAAAATTGAGCCGATTCGATTAGCATTGCCCTCGATCGTTTCTAAGATGTTGATATTCGAAGACCTCTTTTGGAGTTTTTTCTCATTCATTTTTAAAAGTTGAGCTCTACCCAAAATTATCTGAAGGGGGTTGTTTATCTCGTGCACCATTGCTCTGAATAGTTCTGCCGTGGTGAGGATTTTCTCGGTATCAATATGGTAAGACTTTTCTTTCTGTGGGAAGAGAGAAGATTTTTTAAGATAAGAATTCTCAATGCAGGAAGCAAAAAGCTCCACCCAGAAAAGCAGATCTGCAGATGATCTCTTCTTGGCAAGATCAACCTGTTTGAAATACGCTACCCAAAATCCATCTTTTTTGTCCAGAATCTTAAATGGGATCACCAGGAAGTTCCCCTCTTTTTTTGAGGGAAGAATCATCCTTCTTTTTTGACTAATTGCACAATCGATATCGCCCCTTCTCCAGAAAGCTTCTATTTCATCCTCGAACTCCTCTGAAGGCTCTGAAGATATGACCACTCTTTCCAAGCCACTCTTCTTATCGCCACGGAGAAAAACTCCACAATCCTCAAAGCCATACAACCCTCTTAAAAAATCCAGAAGCCAGGAAAGTCGATAGGTTAGCACTGGCTCTGGAAGCGCATCTTGTGAGGGGGCCATCTGCAAAAATCTGCTAAAGCTCACATCATATTCATCCAGCACCTTTTTCTTAGAGGGACTCATCATCTGAAAAAGCCTGTTGTTGATCCGGACAAGCTCATCCAGCTTACAGCTTAGGGAGAGAAGCAATTCACCCACCTCTCTTTTTCTCTGATCCGGGTGAAGTGGCTGATTCGCCTCTGCTTTTTCGGTCATCTGCTCATCTGGCAAAGTGGGATTTCCAGATATCTTGTTAAATCTCATGTGATTCCCCCAGACTGACCCAGTAAAACAAGAAACCTCATTTTTTTCTTACAGAGCGAATTTTTCTTTGACCATCCCCCTGAGCTTCAAAACAGCCTTGGTGTGTATCTGTGAGACTCTGGATTCGGAGATTTGCATCACCTCGCCGATCTCTTTTAGCGTCAGTTCCTCATGATAATATAAAGCCACCACCAATCTCTCCTGCTCGGAAAGATGGCTTATGGCTTGGATCAGATATGCTTTAAGCTCCTCCTTTTCCAGATCTCTCAAAACATTTTCATAACTTAAATCCTCCAGAGTCTCAACCCGGGGGACCTGTCGATTATCTTCCTTCTTGTAAATCAGCTCATCTAAAGATAGTATGGTGGTGGAAGAAACGTCATCCAATGCGGAGAAAAGCTCTTCTGATGAGATCTTCAAAGATTTGGCAAGCTCTCTGCCAGAGGGGCGTCTGCCCAGTTGGTTTTCCAGTTTGCTTGTGGCTTTGTCGATCTCTCTGGATTTTGCTCTGGTCGAGCGGGGCACCCAATCTAAAGAACGGAGCTCATCCAAGATGGCTCCCCTTATTCGCGGAACTGCGTAGGTCTCAAATTTCACTCCTCGGGAAGGATCGAAGTTGGATAGAGCTTCGATCAGCCCGATGACTCCGGTATTGATCAGATCGGAAAGCTCCACCGATTTAGGAAATCCCATAGCCATTCTTCCAGCCACATTTTTCACCAAGGGCAGATACTGTTCCAAAATTCTCTGTCTAACCTGGGGATCATTATCTTTTTTAAACAGCACCCATTCTTTCTGGACTGCCATCTAATCTACCTCGCTTTGTGAAGGTTTAAACTCCCCGGATACACATTGTCTCTGTGCATCCCGTCCCTTTTTGAGATTAGTCGAAAAAAAGGTGTAATTTGGGATATCGTTTTTTTATATCGTCTCCTATTGGCTAATTCTTTAGTTTTGGAAAGAAAGCAATCCGAAGCTTTGAGTAAGGAAAGTTTAGTTGCAAAAAAACGAACTCTTTTTAGGAAACTCAGTTTCAGGGCAGTGAGAAGCAACTGATTCTGGTTCTTGGAAATCGGTTTAAATAGGACAACCAAGGCTGAGCCAAATTCCGAAAAGAGAGCTTTGTTCAATTGTGAAGCAAAATTGCAAACCAAGCGCATCTCCAATTCTTTCAGTTCCATTCAGTTTTCAGTTCCGCCTTCTTCATACAGCTTTGAAAACTTTTGCAAACTTTGTGCCAAAGTCTTTGAAAGGGAAAATATGACATGTAATTGTATGATATATAATGCATTACGCCAATTAGATGAGGTGTCAGTTTAAGTCAGAGAAAAGACTATTTAGGAAAGAATTTCCTAAAACAGACGGAAAAATGTTCCCACCCTTTAGTTAGCTATGTGGATTCCGACTGGTTTAAAAAGCAACACTTTTCGGTTGACAAACCACTTAACAGAGCATATTATTCATTTTGATTGATTACAGATTTTTGTAGATCGTGGTTCGTAGGGACAGGGCTTGTCCCTGTCCAAGTTTAGAACAAGACAGACACAGCTAAGCAAAAACTTTAACAAGAAGGGCTTATGAGAAAATTTATCTTTATCTGGGCTTTAATTCTAATTCTTTTATCCTCGCTTTCGGCTAGTTCTCAAACTGTTTCTAAGGATACTTCTCAGAGTGCTGAGCAGATTTTGAAACAGAAAGCGCAGATTGATAGCTTGAAGATGGAATTTGAGAAGGTTAAGAGCGAGGGCTATGAAAAGGCGATTGAAGGTGCGAATAGGAGTATCTTAATTTCAACTCTTGTGGTTATTTTTGTAACTTTACTTGCTATAGCGATCGGTATTTTCGGTTATTTTAGAATTAGGGAAATAAAAACAGACTATAAAGAAACTAAAGCGGAACTTAGAAAAAGTTTTGAAGACGAGTTAGAAAGAGTAAAAGAATATAAAAACGAGATTAAAGCAATATGCGACGAGATAAAAGAAAAAGGCAAATTCGTTGATGAAGAAACGGAGAATTTCAAGAAGCGAATGAGCGCTCAGCGAGAAGAAGTCCCTGCGGATTTCTCCAAAGAGGTTTCTGAATTAAGAAAAAAGGATTCCAAGACAGCTATCCAAGAATATGAAAAGGTAATGAATAAGATTTTCGATGAAGAAATTTATTCCACGATGGCTTATAATTATTATGTTGAGGGAAGATATGAGGATTCCATTGTTGAACTCAAGAAAGTTATAAGACTAAATCCGCAAAGTTATGATGATTATTACAACTGGGGTGTGGCTTTACAGAAAGCAGGCAGGTATGAGGAGGCGATAGAGAGGCTTAGGAAGACAATAGAACTGAAGCCGGATTATGCAAGTGCTTGGTATAATATCGCTTGTGCTTATTCATTACAAAACACGAAGCCAGAGGCGTTAGAGAATCTTAAAAGAGCCATTGAGCTTGACCCTACTAATAAAGAAACAGCAAAGAAAGATGCGGATTTCAGGGAACTGTGGGAGGATGAGGATTTTAAGAAGTTGGTGGAGTGAGTGGGAATTGTTAATTCCCAACAGATGAAGCAGATTAAAAAGATAAATAGATAGCGTCGGAGATAAACTCCGACGCTACATCCTTATTTACGAAGGGAAGGGCGGGTAGCCGTCCATATGGACGTGCGGGGTAAATAATTTCCAAAATAACATAAGAAAGCGCCGGAGAAAAGCCCTTCAGGATGAACTCCGACGCTTCCAAGTATTCCAATTTTGTGCCAGGTGTAATTGCTGGTTTCAACTGCCGGCTTTTCTTATGGATTTATTTTACTTCCGTTCAGTCTGGGATAAGCCTTTCCTTTCCGGTTCCAAATATTCTTTGTCCCAAATCGGATCGGTGAGCTCAGCCACCTTCCTTCCATACTGGCAAAGACCTTCCACAAAATCTGCCGACTCCAAAGCCTCTGCCGCTTCTGGATTGATGGGATTGGCCCGCTGTTCCTTTACAATCTGGTAAAAGCGACGATGATGGTCCCGGATGGGACAGGGGACGATTTCATTGCCCACCTGATGGGATGGTTGCATATAGCCATAATCAGTTTGCCATTCTCGGACCGCTTTGAAAAAAGGGCTATCCAGAACCGTAGTTATGTTTCCACCACTCTGGTATATCTGTTTTATATTATGCGTGGAATAGGGCGTGAAAACACAGGGCATCACATTGCCGTTCCAGTCGATGTAAAAGTACCCTCCTGTCCTGCCGGCACATAAACAGCCGTCGCTGATGGATCCGGAGTTCCAGAAATCAGCAACGAACAGCTTGTGTTTTTCAATCAGTTCTCTTTCTCTCAAATACATGTTCAGCCTCTGCTCCGGGGTAATCAAAAGGTCTAAGGTGAACTTACAGCCAATGGGCATATATTGGAATATCCAGCCATAGATTGTCCCTTGCTGATTGAAATAGAAATCTATGAACTCATCTGAGAGGAGAAGCTCTGCATTATCTTTGGTGGCGGTCAGAGATATGCCGAAAGGAACTCCAACTTCTCTTAAGTTATCCATTGCTTTAAGAATCCTGTTATATACCCCCTTTCCTCTTCTTCTATCTGTCTCCTCCTCAAAACCTTCAATCGAGATGGCTGGCGTAACATTTCCTAAATCTGCCATCCTCTCCGCCCTTTTTTTATCAATCAAGGTTCCGTTGGTGAAGATCAAAAAGTAATTATTATCATGCTTTTCTGCCAGACCCAGAATGTCCTTTCCCTGGCTTTTCCACATAAAGGGTTCCCCGCCGGAGATGACGGTGAAAAACGATCCCCAGTATCTGGTCTTATCAGCGATTATCTGATCCACCAGGTCGAATTCAAGCTTATCCTCTGATTGAGTTAAATTACCGGCATAACACTGGTCACAATGAAGATTGCAGGCGGCGCCGGGGCTGATGGTCAGAAAGCCGGGCGGATTAAAGCCGTGATCCTGCTTAAACTTCTGAAGCTTATCCGCCCCTCCTAAAAATATATTCCCCAAAAACACCTTCAAAAGCCCTTTCCTCACCCGGGGGGAGATGTTCTTATTCTTCAAAGCTTTATCCACCGCATACAACAGGTTTCTGGTGACCAGGTATTTGTCCTCCTGCACCTTGCGCGGACGCTTAAGAGGGTTCATTTCCACAAACAACTCAAAGATCTTCTTGTTTGCCTTCTTCAGTATCATCCCCCGAACAGCATCGTTTGCCATGGCGGCATTAAGCAGGCTGGTGAAGGTAGCCAAAAATATTGCCTTTTTCTTCTGGGTAAAATCCATTTTCCCCTCCAGTTTTCAACTTTCTTTACTGCCTAAAGGGCAAATCTCCTGCTCACAAAAGATCGATCTTTTACTTATTTGATTCGTAAAATCTTTTCCTGTATACCTCCCACTGGTACCCTCAGCCTTGACCTGAAAATTAACACTTTGCTCCTAAAAAAGTCAAGTGTAAAAATAGGTCGGCTGAAAGAGACCTGTAAATCTTTATTATATATAGCGAACAGGAAGGATGGCAAATGGGAAAGGGATACAACTTGACCTAATGAAAACAATCGAGGTTTTAGCTAATGACAAACTAAAAGAAGATTTACTCAAAAGCAACGGGGTTAAATACTTCAGCGGCTTAATTGATTCCAGGTGCTAAATCAGCCTATTTAGAAAAAATTCGCGGGTCTCTGGTGTTAGAAGTACCGAGGTAAATGCAACGGCCGGAAAGTTCAAACCTCTATCCTATGGTAAACAGACGACAGGCGACCATGATGGTCGCCTGTGAAAAGAGCCGGTAAACTCTTACGATTCTTCACCGTGAGCATATAGTATCAGTTTACCTTATAAAAACACAAAGCGTTCGTCATTCATTGTCGAACCCTTCATCCGGTTGTTGGATCGAGCCCATGCTGTGCATCTCCTTAGTAACTATGGTGGGCGTAACAAAGATGACCAGGTCGCGATTGGCTATCTCTGTCCGGGTATATCGAAAAAGATAACCCAACAAAGGGATGTCCTTCAATATGGGAAGCCCGACGCGGGTCCTCATCTCCACCTGGGTGGTTAATCCGCCTATCACCGCAGTCTGGCCGTTCTCCACCACCACATTGGTCTCGGCATTGTTGGTATTAATGATCACTCCATTGGCATCGAAGGTATAGGAGCTACGCTCCGGCTTGAGTTTTAAAAGTATTCGGTTCTCTGAAGTGATATGCGGAGTAACCCGCAGGATGGTCCCCACCTCCTCGAACTGTATCACCACATTTCCTGCCTCATCGAATTGCTTTATGGGAATTTTTTGTCCCATCTGAATAAAAGCCTCCCGGTTGTCCACCGTGGTGATCTCAGGATGGGCTATTATCTTGCCCTTGTTGCTGGACACCAAAGCGGAAACCACACCTTCTATGTCAAAATCTCTCCCGTCAACGGTTGCGACGGTGGCAAAGGTGTAGGTGGCGGTGGGGTCGCTCACTCTGTCAGTATTTTGAGAAAAGCTTCCTTCGGACTTATTCTCCTCCAGAAGCTCGGCGCTTCTTCTGGAGATTATGGACCAGTTGATCCCCAATTCGGTTAAAGCTCCCGATTCGATCTCCAGAAGCTGAGCCGAGATCCTGATCTGGTCGGTCTCCCTGTCCAGGGTCTGGGCCAGTTGCTTAACCTTCTGGATATGCTCAGGCGTATCCCGGATAACCAGAGAGTTGGTGCGATCGTCTGTATCGATGGTTCCTCTCTGCGAGATTACCGCCTTAATGGATCTAACCATGTCTTTAGCTGTCCCGTGCTTTACCGGGATAACTGCTGTTTCCAGAGGAACCATTGCAGATTGATCGGCTCGATGCTTTTCCAAGAGTGCCTGCTCCTGGAGGAACTCCTGAGTGGGAAGCACCCGGATATAACCTTTCTCCTCCACCCCGGTCAGGCTATAAGTTTTCAACAAGATGTCCAGCGCCTGCCGCCAGGTCACGTCCTGCAAGGTCAAGGTCACCGAGGCTTCCACCGAAGGAGAAGCCACGATGTTGACCCCTCCATAATCAGCTAAAAAGCTCAAGACCGAATGCAAGTCCGCATTTTGTAGGTTTATCGCGGTTATGATCTTATCGGCTTTCCCGGATTGAGAAGGCTCCGCAAGAATCTTCCCTGCTCCCCCCAGAACAGAAATCAGCATCGCCAGGGAGAGATAGATTCCCCAGACCGTTCCGGTCCACCTGAGCCATCTGTTCCTTTGAAGAATCTTTCTCATAAGTTACCTCTCTTTTAATATTCCAGGTTAAGTTCCAAAACCATTATTTGATACCCACCATATTCCTCAACATGAAAGAACGCCCTATCATCCTCAACGCTGATTATATATCCGTTTTTGATTCTGTCCCCATTCATCAGAATATAACCGAACCCCAACTCATTTTCCAGCAAAGCCCTATTTCCTTCTTCATCCTTTAAGATTCCCACCAACTTTAGATTTTCAAACAGAGGTAGGGACGCTTCTCCAAAGCTCATATCTTGCCTCTCTGTTAACGGCAAGAAGGGGTCCCTTCTGGTCCCGGAATTGTAATAAACCATTTTCCTTTTAGGAACCAAGCCCAGCTCAGATTCCTGGGGAGTCTGAATCAAAATCAAGCTTTCTGCCAATGCGTGGCTTTCTTTGGCCGCTACCGGTTCAGGACCCAAAATCCTGCCAATTCCCTTTTGAATGGAACCCGGAGTCCCTGTGGAAACATCCTCTTTCCCCTCAGTTCCAGCCTCTGTTATCTTTGTTTTTTCGGTCGCCTCCGCCTCAGAAGACTGGCCTTCAGGAAAAGGCCCCAACGGGACTGGAGATCGATCTATCTGCCTTCTTGGAGAACGTCGTTTGGACAGGCTTTGCTTCGAGCTTGATTGGGAGACAGAAGGAGATGAAACATCCTTTTGGGTCTTATCCTCTTCAATTCTTCTGGCTTCTTCACGATGGGAAAAGGATTGGATTTGCTCGGTGGTTTGCCTCGAGGAAACTTCGGGCGTGAATTTAGGCAAAAACAACGCTGGTTCCTGTTTGATGATCTGCGAAACTTCTTCCTTCTTTATATCTTCATCCTCAGATTGTGTCTGAGATAATAAGACCGGCTTCTTCTCTGCAGATAGAACAACCTCACCCGTATCGGTATAGCTGACCGCCCTTCTGTAGATTCTCTCTTTCTGAGTTGGTTCAGCTTTCTCCTTTTCAGAGACTTCTAATTCAGGTGAACTTTCAGCACTTAGAAGAGAAGTTTGAGACTTATCAGACTTCTGATCTTTCTGGGGAACTGCCTCAGCTGAAGCAACTTTTGTCTGCTTTTTTTCCATCGCTATCTTTTGATCCTTCTCTTTCTCTTTTACCGCTGCCCACATGGGAAAATCCGGGTCCTGAGTAGTCAAAATGGCGATGGTGGCTTTTTTTTCTGTCCCGGTGTCAATCATCTTGTAAACCACCGGGCCGTTCAGGTCTAAAACGACTCTGACGATCCTCTCCGGTACAGTCTGAAACTGACTGGTGCGGATAGCCTTTATGATGCCCGGTGGAAGCCCCTTTTTAAAGTTATGTTGAGGTAAACCAAAAATAGCATCCTTACAGTCGATGATCACCCGATAAGGCTTCCCATCCTTTGCCTCCTCTGTGGAGTGAATAAACTCAAAGGGCTTGTCCGCATATACACAGATTTTGGTGAAGTTTCCATCCTTCTTCAGGCTGATATTCTCGATTCGGCAGCTCCCCCAAGCTGGGCTTGTGGAAACTAAAAACGCACCAAAAAAGAGAACCACCAGAACGATTACAGATAGTTTTTTTATTGAATTTATTCGCATGTATCACCCTTTTTAAAATTCTACTTTCTTAAGCCTCTCCTCTTCCCTGACATAGTAGGTGGTCAATTTCAAAGATGCGGTAATACTGTTTTCTTTCTGTTCAGGTGTCTGTCCCTCCTGTGGTTGTGCGGTTATGGTCACATTCGACACATTTGCCAGAAAAGGGAAGTTGGCGATCCTGCTTAAGAAGTCCCCCAAGTTATGGTATGATCCAAAAATTTCTATGTCAAAGGAGCTAACGTTATAAAAGCTCATAGGAACCACATCCCGGGGGATGATCTGAATGATTCCGGTTTGATTGGCAGAAGCGGCAGAATGCATTTGCATCAACAACTGGGGAATCTGCTTCTCCTCGGGCAGCAGGCGCTCTACTTTATGGTATCTTGCCAGAAGTTTTTCGTATTCCTCTTTCAAACCTTCGAAGCTTTTTGTCTTCATCTCCACAAGCTTCAGATCAGACATCAGGTTCTCGTATTGGACCTGTTTCTGTCCTATCAAGGTGGCATTTTTAGAGTAGATCCTGGCATACCAGAAATAAAGCACCAGGAAGATCACCAGACCTCCCAAAAGTAACTTTTGTATCTTTGGATCCTTTAAATCCATCTATTCCCTCCCGGCGACCAAATTCATTTCAGAATCTTTCTTCTCGTTAATTAAAGCCAACTCATGGACAGCGGTGTCAGCATCCGGGTTTTCAAACTCTGGCACATAATAAAGATCGCCCACCAGTTGGAAGGAGAAGGTTTTATATTCCTTGATTTCCGCTCTTTTTACATATTGCAGTTCCATATTCTTAAAATATTGCGATCCCATGAGTTGAATCAGAAATGAGGCTAAGTTGTTCAAAGAATAACTATACCCCTCTATGGTCACCCTCTTGACTAAAGACTCAAGCCGGGGAGAAGAAACGGTGCTATCTGTGCTTGTATCGACAGTTGCCTCATTTGGCGATTCCTCTTCCCCCAAAAGGGAGAGCCACAGATAATCCGGAACTCTTCTGCTTAAATCTTCCAGCACCCTAACCCAGACTGCCCGGTTTCTGTCCAGCGCATCTATGGCAGACATCCTCTGCAAGATCTTATCCTTAAGCTGGGTCAAGGCATCCACCAGCTCTATGTCCCTATTTAGCTCGTCGGTCCTCCTCTGTGCATCAGCAATCTTTTTATCCATAGCTTTAAGCTTGATGCCTTGAAGAACACTGACTCCCGCAATCAACACCACCAGAATCCCCACAAAGGCGGCGATAAGGGTTAGGCTTTTATCAAAGGCGATGCCGCGTCTTTTCCCTCTGAGCTCCCTGGGGAGCAAATTGATTTCGATCTTGGCCATTTTATTTTGCCTTTCTTGAAGCCAACCCCACCGAGACAGCCAAAAGTGGTGCTATTCTGTCAGGCTGCACATCCTTGAAGATATCCGGATCATATTCTATATTTCTCAAGGGATTGGCTATCTCAATTGGAATGTTCAATTTTGATTGTATGAATTCGGGCAAGAACGGAATCAGAGCACCCCCACCAGAAAGAACGATCCAATCCACCTGTGGCACTTTAGCCGTGGATTTGAAATAGGAGAAAGCTACTTCCAGACCCGAGATCAGTTCCTCTGAAGCTGTGACCACGGTGGCTTTGAGCATGTCCTGATCGATGGAGGTTCCCATCTCCCCCTTAATGGTCTTGGCTGCCAACTCCTGATTGATGCGAAATTCCTTCATTATGGCGTTGTAGACCAATCGTCCACCGCTGGCTAAGTCTCTGGTGGAATGAAACAATCCGTTCTTGAGAAAGGTGATGCTGGTGGTATCGAATCCGATGTCCATCAAGACGGTCACCTTTTCCGGATCAATTTCATAATTAACGTCATATGCATTCAGGATGGCAAAGGCGTCGGTGTCCACGATCACCGGTCTTAAGCCCGCTTCTGTGATCAGCTCCACATAGGAATTTAGAAATTCGTTTCTGGCGGCGACCAAAAGCACGTCCATCTTCCCAATCTTTTCATTCACGTTGACGATGTGATAGTCCATGGTCACATCTTCCACATCAAATGGGCTTCTCTGTTCCGCCTCAAACAAAATAGCCTGCTCTGCCTCCATACCGCTCTTTTGATCCATGGTGATCTTATCTGTGATCACGCCATGTCCGGAGATGGATATAGCCACCTCCCTCAACTTTGGATCGCATTGCTCCACTAAGCTCTGGAGATTGAAGATTATGATGTCTTTGTCTCTGATCTCCTCATCCACTATAACCTCCAGCGGAAGCTCCCTCATCCCCAGAGAAGTCAGGGTGAAGCTTCCGGATCTCTCCTCCAGCTCTACCAGTTTAATGGAGGAAGCACCGATGTCTAAGCCCGCCACAGTTTTTGCTTTTTTTCCGAAGATCATACCAATCTCTTTTTTTAAGTTTTGCCTGACAAAAGTGATGATTAAGAAATTACACTAATTGTGTTTTCGGCTTAAATTTTAAAAACCTTAAGCATCTGTAAAAATTTTTCGAAAAGAAATAACATCACCCCTTCTGGAGAAATTCCCAAACGCTTTTGGCCTTGCATGCTTGGCTTATAACTACAATCGGCAAGGAGTAGAAGAAACTTAATTTCTTTAACATTTAAATGTCAAAAAATCTCATATCCTCCTAAGAAGCATCTTTTAAATCAAATTGATTAATCAAGCTCACCAGGGCGATCATTTATCAGCGGTGAAAATATCAGACGCAGTTTACAACGTCTGTTGAGACTTCAACCTCCATCTTCCTTTCCATAAGATGAGAAAAAGTGGAAAGGAGATGACACAGAAAACGATCACAGTTTTGTTCTTCAGGTGTGAATTATACGGGGTCTGTGGACACAAAATCATATGGGGGCAACTATTCTGCAGAAGAGAGAGGTAATAGTTTACCCAACCTTATGGTCGAAAGAGGCAGGTAGTAGAACAGGAAGCTTAGGTGAGGAAATCTATTTCATCAATCTTGAATGAGAGAGATTTTGGTCTTTGATTTTGGAATGCTTTAAGCCACAGGGGCAGTCTTTCCAATAAGGAGAGATATCTTTCAGGGAATAAAGGCAAACTCCCTCTCCCACTGGAGACGATTTCTTTCTTATTTCAAACAGAACTTCTTTTCAATATCACTCCTCATCTGAATACTGGAAGGTGAGCCTCACCCTCCCGGTAGAAGCCAGAACATCTATATCCGCCAGCTCACCACCCTCATCCTTACTTATGGTCACATTTCCGGAAGAGTTGGCACTCCCGTCCGGCTTGAAAACAATGGTGTTATTACTAAAAGTAGAATAATAAAGGGATACATCCTGACCCAGGCTTACGGTCTTGATGACTGAGTCGCCGATATCATAGGTGAACAAGCTCGGATTGATTTGATCTTTAAACACGATGTATCCGTTCTGGCTGTAATCGAAATAGAGTCCAAACTGACCTCTTTGAGCAATAGCATCAGATCTGGCCAGTCGTAGGTCGGAAACGATATCCCGACTCTTGTTTTTGAATTTCAGTCTGGGCATGACCCCTCCAAATTGAGGAGCAGCCATAGCAGCAACGACTCCCAGCACAACCACAACGATCACCAGCTCCAGTAAGGTGATTCCTTTGGAATTCTTATTTCCCATCTTTTTCTCCTTTGAACTCATCTCTTCTAGCTTTGTGCGCTCTACTCCTTTGTTTCTTTTTAGCAAACCCTTTGCCAAACAGGTCATTTTAAGTGTCCATCATCAAATAACGCAACACATTGAGGCTGAAGACGTTCAGCCTTACGGATTTTTACTGTTTAATGAGAAGCTGGCTGACGGGCATATTTTGAGCAAATAAACATAGAGCCGAATCGACAGATTATGGGAAAATTCCCATAGTGTTTCTCCTAAAAACGATTGACAAATTGGGATTTTTGCGTAAATTAAAGAAGGAGTACATTAGAAGCTTATTTGCAATATCTTCTAAAACTCCTGCTAAGGTTCTGTCCTGTGACAGAGTGGTTAAAGAATTGTGGCTGTTTTGCTGATACCTATAAATAAAGGAGCAGTAATCATGTTAACTTCTTCAATTCTCAAAAGGTCCACCTTATTCTTTGTTATCCTTTGCTTGGTTGGTGGAATGAGCGCCCGAATAAGTAGCCAGCCTCCACAACAACTCAGATTTGTCTTTCCCAAAGAGAGTCCGGTCATATCAGAGAAATTCAGCCAACATTTGGCAAAGCTGGAACCACAAGAGAAGGTAAAGGTGTGGGTTTTCTTTACGGATAAAGGGTTTAAGGACCTGGAAGGTTACCACTCGGCTGTAGCTCAGGCGGAGAAAGCTTTGACCTCCAGAGCCGCTTGGAGAAGATCTAAAACCATGAAGCAGAGTTTGGTTAACTTTCATGATCTTCCGGTGAATCAGGCTTATATTGACCGGATACTGAATTTTCAGGCCAAGTTCAGACAAAGAAGCAGATGGTTAAATGCCGCCAGTTTTGAGGTTCCGGCAAGTGAGCTTGAAAAAATATCAGACTTGAGCTTTGTCCGATCCATAAAACCGGTTCTGGGGGGAAAGAGAAAGCCAATCAGAATAGAACCTCCTCCAGAGGATCCGCTTCAGGGAAAGGGCTTATTTGATCTGAATTACGGCGCCTCCTATTCCCAGCTTCAACAGCTGAACATCCCCGCGGTTCACAATCTGGGATATTATGGACAAGGCGTCATAGTCTGCATGATGGATACTGGCTATCGCAAAAACCACCAGGCTTTTCAGCTGGCTTTCTCGGAAGGTAGAGTTTTGGCTGAGTGGGATTTTATCAATAACGACGGCAATACTCAGAATGAGCCCGGCGACCCGTCGGCACAGCATAATCACGGCACCTTAACCTGGTCCACCCTGGGTGGAGCCGCAGATGGAAATCTATATGGACCCGCATATGGTGCTTATTTCATCCTGGCAAAGACAGAGGATATCTCCATGGAGGAGCCGATCGAGGAGGACAACTGGGTGGCGGGGATGGAGTGGGCGGACAGCATCGGTGCGGACGTCATCTCCAGCTCTTTAGCATACATCGATTGGTACACCTACTCTGATCTGGATGGAAATACCGCGGTGACCACCATCGCCGCAGACATTGCTGCTCAAAAAGGGATCGTAGTCTGCAATGCCATGGCAAATGCAGGACCGGGAAGCGGAACCTTACATGCTCCAGCAGATGCGGACAGCATCCTCGCCTGTGGTGCTGTGTATTCAGATGGAGGAATTGCCTATTTCAGTTCCCGAGGACCCTCTTACGACGGAAGGATCAAACCGGAGGTCTGCGCCAGAGGAGTCTCCACCCGCTGTGCCGACCCTTATAATCCTACCGGATATACCTATGCCAGTGGAACTTCACTTTCTACTCCTCTCATAGGCGGCGCGGCGGCGGTGATTCTCTCCGCTCATCTCAACTGGACCCCCATGCAGGTGAGGGAAGCCATGATGGAAAGCGGCGATAACTCTTCATCTCCCGACAACACTTATGGCTGGGGCATCCCTGACATTTTAGCCGCCATTCAGTATAGCTTCTATCTTACCGGAGATGTAACCGGCGATGCTGTGATCAACCTCGCAGACGTGCTCTATCTTATAAATTATCTTTACAAAGGTGGATCTCCCCCCTCTCCCTTATTTTTAGGCGACGTAAATTGCGATGATGAAGTTGATCTTTCTGATGTGCTCTATCTTATAAACTACCTGTATCAGGAGGGACCTGAACCCTGTTCGCATTAATGCAGGTTCCAGAACCTAACTTAAGTTAGATTCTGGTGAATCAGAATTGATTCCGGAATGTAATTGGTTCGTTCTCTGCCTTTCGTCTCGCGGGATCCAGATCAAAAACGTGAGTTTGGGATATCCTCTACCGTACCTAGAAATGCTGCGGTATAGATTGCCTCACAGCAGCGGTGGTCGGTTTCTCCTTCCTACCCTTCTTGTGTCTCTCCAACCCATTAAGCTTTTCAACAGCTCGATAAATCAACCACTTATCCCTTGGCGATTTTTTATGGAGACATCAAAAAATCCTTGACAGAAGACAAAATATCCATAAATTAAAATGCAGAGGCTCTTTTTACTCAGCTTAAGTGATAATTGACCCTTCAAATTCGGGTCTCCCTTTTGAAAAGTAAAGAACCTCAAGAAAAAAATTCTTGCCTTTCTAGCTTTTGGTGTCGCTTCCTGCTTTAGGGATCTGTCTTTAGAGAGCCTGGCGGAAGACTAATAATTCGGGGCCGTGATCTTTTAGGGCGAAACAATTTCTGTCTTCCAGCTATCCTTTAGATAATTCGAGTGAAGAGTATTCAGAGAACTATTAACCTCATATTAGCTTGAATTATTTCACTTGAAGGGAGGTAGCGATGCGGTTAAAAATAAAAAAACAGCTAAGGGGCGGCGAATATTTTGTCTCTTTTGAAAACATGGACTTCAACCGGGAGGAGACAGAAAAGATAGAAAAGTTTGGCATGCCCATCGTCGATTTCAGCACATATGGCCTAGGGGCTCACAAACTCAACCAGATAAGCCTCTTGATCAAATGCCCGAGCGCAGAGGAGGCAGAGGAGAAGATCGGCAGCATCAAGCAGAGCATCAAAGATAAACTAACCGAGCTTTTAGCCCAAGTGGATAACTTCTCCCTTGAGGAGGTGGTGAAGACTTCAAAAAAGAGGAAAATGTTGGTTTTAGGTTTCGTATGCGCTTTTGCGCTTCTACTGTTTTCTGCCTACAAGGGAGTGATCTCATCACAGCAAATCGCTAACCGGGAGAAACAACTATTTGGCTCAGTACAGGCAAACGTTGGAGAGGATACCATCACCCATGTGGGTAAACAGGCTTTTTTTGAAGGTTATCAAGAATCCCAAGGTGGTCCGGTCACCAACTACGAAAGAGACCTCAACGAGGTTGGCAAGGCGCAAGCCTTTGCCAGAGGTTCGTCGGGAGAAATGCACTCCGGTTCCGTAACGTGGGCGAGGCCAGATTTCACCATAACCGCCGTTCCCGAGACTTTAGTGAGGTATTCAGATTGGGACTCGGACATAACAGCCTCGGGGGGCAAGGCAAATTCCAATCACTTTAAGTTAATCCTGACTCCTTTGGAGGGATTCGAGGGGCCAGTTACTCTTGGCGTTTCAGGTTCCTCTTCCCTGCTCAGAAGTCATCTGTATCCAACAAAAGTCGAAAAACTTCCGGGCAGTTCGACTTTACTCGTTTTCCTTTCACCCAGTTCTCTTCCTCAGATTTGTCCCGACATAACCATCATTGCCAGGGGTACAACTCCTAGCGGAGATCTCATTACTCACGAAATAAAGCTGGTGCTGGCTATCCGTCAAAAGTCGTCTTACCAAGGTCCGGTTTGGTACGTCTCCGGCCGGGGGAGCGACCAATCAGGTGATGGGGGATGGGGATCGCCCTTCCGAACCATCCAAAGGGGAATAGATTGTGCTAAAGCTGGGGACACCGTACTGGTGGAAAGAGGACTTTATAGGGAGAATGTAAATCTGATAAATAAAAGCAGGATACTGCTGGCAAGTCATTTCATATTTGACCAAGAAGAGTCAACCATAAAATCCACCATCATTGAAGCTCAAAAAGTGGGTTGGGTGGTGACTATTGGTCGAAGCCACGAGGTCACCTTACGTGGCTTCACTATCCGCAAGGGTAAGGGTGATAATGGTTCTTATGGCGGAGGGATATATTGTTATAACTCCAGTCCTAACATTTTCGATAATATTGTAACCAAAAATGAAAATCATTCCGGTTATGGTGCAGGCATATACTGTTATGAATCCAGACCCAATATCTGGCGTAACCAGATAACTCAGAATTACAATTATGATGGTCATGGAGCAGGCATATATTGCTTCAAATCCAACCCTGATATTCAACACAACGTTATCAGCGGGAATTACGCAAGTGGCGGAGGTTCGGCGATCCATCTTTTGGAGCCCAACTTGGTCAGGATAACTCACAATTTGATTCACAGCGATTCCGGGGCTTCGGCAATTGTTTTGTATAACAATGATTTTACTGGGGACTTTCAGGTAATAAACAACACCATCAGTTATAACCAGGCAGATGCTATCAGATTCTTTGGTGGGTCTTGGTCTTTCGAGAATAACATAATCACCCACAATCACGGTTATGGCCTGTTCACCCTTGAGGGAATTGCTTACTTGACTCATAATAACGTCTGGGGTAATGTCCGCGGCAACGACACAATGAATTATTATGGATTGGGAGAAAATCCGAGTGGAAACAACGGTAACATCTCGGAGGATCCGGGCTTTGGAAATCCGGCGCATGGGAATTTTCATCTCTGCTTGAATTCTCCCTGCATAGACTCAGGCAATCCAAACGATCCTGTTCCTCCCAAAGGAGGCTATCGTGTCGACATGGGAGTTTTCGAGTACATCTACCCGGACATGCTTTGTGGTGATATGAACAGAGATGGATTTATCGATTACGGAGATATAAGTTATCTTGTCAATTTCCTATCCGGGAAGGTTTCCGCACCTAACCCTTACCAGATCAGTGATGTCACCTGCGATGGTAAAATAAACAAATACGACCTTGGTTACCTGTATAGGTTTCTGTATTATTACGGACCGACGCCCTGTGCAAACTGCAATTCAAAAGATCTCTTGATTGAAAAATAAAGAAAGCCGACCCACAGAGGTGGCTTTCCATTTATGCCACAAACGGCTGCGGGGACGGCTTCTCACAAAAGGAACGAACCTCCTTGCCACAATGAAGTGCCAAAATCTTTACGCATCGATGCCATATTTTTTTATCTTTTCGAACAAAGTGGTATAGTCAATTTTTAACGCGCAAGCGGCTTTTCTTTTGTTTCCTCGAACCTGACTGAGCACCCGCATTATCAAAGCACTTTCCGCCTCTGCCTGAGCATACTGCCCCACCTCTTTTAATCCTGCTCCTTCTCGCAATCTTATCTCATTGGGCGTGGGAATTCTTATTGCCAGATGCTCGGGTAAAATCTTTTTCCCCTCGCACAGAATTATAGCTCTCTCTATGGTATTTTCCAACTCCCTGACATTTCCAGGCCAGTGGTATTTACCCAAAAGAGCCATCGCCTCCTTGGAGATACGCTTATTTGCCTTTTTCATCTCAGCACAATATTTTTTTACAAAATAGTCGGCTAACTCCGGTATGTCCTCCCTTCTTTCTCTTAAAGGCGGGATGGTTATAGGGAAGACGGACAATCTGTAATACAGATCTTCCCGGAATTGTTTTTTCTCAGTTGCTTTTTTTAAGTCCGCATTGGAGGCAGCGATCACTCTCACATCTACGGTTAGAGTTTTTGTTCCTCCCAATCGTTCAAAGGTTTTGTCCTGAAGAACCCGGAGAAGTTTCGCCTGAAGGGCAATATCTAAATCTCCCACCTCATCTAAGAAAATGGTTCCTCCCTGTGCGATCTCAAATTTTCCCATCTTCCGAGCCACTGATCCGGTATATGCTCCTCTCTCCGACCCGAAAAGTTCATTCTCCAAAAGCTCTCTTGGTATGGCGGCGCAATTGATAGCCACATAAGGACCCTTTCTTCTGGCGCTGAGGCTATGTATGGCGCGAGCGAAAAGCTCCTTTCCCGTGCCGGATTCACCTAAAACCAACACCGTGGTATCAGAAGGAGCCACCTTTTGAATGAGTCCAGAGACCTCTTGCATCTTTTCACATTTTCCAATGATCTCCGCATATCCTAAATTATGCCCCAGCTCCTCTCTTAAAAGGACGTTTTCCGCCACCAACCTGCGGTTCTCCAAAGCTCTTTTGATCAGAACGCTTAGATGATCGGTATCGAAAGGTTTGGTAAGAAAATCGAAAGCCCCCTCTCTCATGGCTTCAACTGCCTTCTCGATGGTGCCATAGGCGGTCATCAGGATAACTGCCACATCGTGATCCATCTCCTTCAATGAGGACAATACTTCAATTCCATCCATCTTAGGTAGTTTTAAATCAGCCAGCACCACATCATACTTCTTGTCTTTGGCCCTCTCCACCCCACCTTCTCCGTCTCTGACAGTCTCCACCTCATATCCTTCCGCCTCCAGAGTCTTGGAAAGCATCTCTCTCATGCTATCTTTATCTTCAATCACTAAAATCGAAGGCATAGCCCCCTCCTTGTTGTCAAAAAGATTCCTTCAAGAAGAAAAGAATCATATTACTTTCGATGTAATCGACACAAGTTGTGATCTCTTTTGATTGAAAAAAGAAATTGTATGAAAAATGGGCAAGCAAAAACGCTCACTCATAGGGGCAAAAAAACTTGGAAGTCAACATCGCACACAATGTGAACGCTACATGGGATAAGCGAAAAAAAATTGTAGGGACAGGGCTCGTCCCTGTCCTGACTTTTTTGATGCTTAGGGAATTCCCGAAGCTTTTTGGCATCCCGCCTTTGGCGGGATGCATCAAAAGAGAGGTTACTCTGTGGTAGCCGCCCCGCCTCAGGCGGGGCGTAAGGTTTATCAGTTCTTCATGGTTTACAGAATCGACAAGGACTGTGACAGGAATCCAGAGCCTCCTCTCTGGTCTTGAAAATGATTTTATTACTACCCGCCATTTGTAAAGCGTATTTACAATCAGGTCGGTGAAATCGAAAGGAGCGTTTATTCCCCAGATAATATTCTTCTTTTTCAGGCACCGGGATTGACCATATGCCGATTCTTGCTTTTCTGGCTTGTCTTTGTAGAGAGCAAAAAAGATTTCTATATTTTAAATTGAGAGGATGAATATATACCCAAGCAAAACCCCTTTTAATCAATTCCGCATTGATTAAAATACTGTCCACCCATACATAAGCTAAAATCCTGGAATACTTATCTCGGATCTCCTGGTCATATTCCAAGGATATTCTCTTTCCTTCCACCATTTTTCGGTTGACCTCTTTTGCCTCCTCAAAATAAGGCTGGGATTTTTCTGGGGCATCTATGCCAATATATCTTACCGTCTCCCCACTCTGCAACACTATAGAATCACCGTCGAAAACTTTTTCTACTTTCCATCCTTCATGACGAGGATAAAAAATGAAAACTAATAATGCTACGGCTAACACAAAAATTAGATAAAATATCCATCTTGACTTAAAAAAACTGCTTCTCATGTCAAACCCCTTGTCTTACGAATTTTGAATTACCCTTATTCCAGACGCCAGTATCCAGACCCCAGACACCAGACTTCGGACATCTGGCGTCTGCTTTTATTGCAACACCAAATCGCTGGTGCCGTCTTCATTCTCTGTGACGTAAACCAAATTCTCCACCGAATCTTTTATATCATCTATGTGGGTTATTAAGAATATCTGCCTGAATCTATTTTTTAGCTTGGCTAATGCGTTTAAGATATTCTCCTTTCGGAGCGTATCCTGGCTCCCGAAGATCTCATCCAGGATAATAAAGGAAAATCCCACCTGGCTGGATTCGGAGATCAGAAGGGAGATGGCTATTCGCAGACACAAATTAGCCAGATCAGTTTCTCCGCCGGAGAAGCGGCTTATGGGAAACCTTTCCCCCTGATCGTAGATATAGATTTCGTAATCCTCATCCAGTTCCAGATCCTCGTATCTGTTTTCACAAAGCTCCAAAAAAAGAGTCTTCGCATAGCGGGAAAGCGTTGGTCTGATCCGTCCGATTAAGGATACTCTGAAATCTGAAAATAACAGGTCCAGCTTTTCCAGATACCGCTGTTCCTTCTCCCATCCTTTTATATTCTGTTCCAACTGGATGGTATTTTTGATCTCCTCCTCAATCTGATCGATCTCTTTCCGTATCATCTCCATCTGATGATTGATGTCCTTTAAAACCAGTTCAGTTGAGTGCACTTCTTTTCTTTTTTCCTCTAAATTTTTTTCCACATTTTTATATTCTTCTTCCGAAAATTGCAGGCGTGAAAGAGCCTCCTGTATTTTTTCTTCTTCCTGTTCCAATATCTGAATCTTCTCTTTCAGCTCTCTTATGCTCTTCTCCACCTGGGGCAATCTTTTAAGTTGAGAAGCAAGCTCGGTTGATTTCTGTTTCAGTTTTTCTAAATGTTCAAATTCTTTTTTGAGCTTTTCATGATATGAGGGATCATAGTCCACTTCACCCAAGTCTTTCAAAACCTGTTGCAATGAAGAAAGATTTTTCTCTTTCTCTTCTAAGCCACTTACTAAATTCTGCCTCTCCCCTTCCAGTCTAAAAAACTCCTCTGCAGATTTTTGTAACCTTTCCTTTTGCGCTTCCAAATGAAGCTTTGTCTTTTTCAAATCTTGCCCTACTTTCTTTATCCTTTCCCTCTCTTTTTCTATGGTTTGTAATCTTTCTTCCAACTGATTTTGCTCATTCAGAAGATGCTCTCGAATCTTGTGATAATCGGATCCCATAGGTCTTAGACAACGATCGCACACCGAATCGGGACCAAGTTCCTCAATATGCTTCAACTGCGATTCCAATTTACTCTTATCATCCTTTGCAGATTTATAAGATGCCTCCCTCTTCATGTAAAGGCTTCTTGTCTGCTCCAGCTCCTTCTCAACTAAAACCAGTTTTTCTTTCGTCTCTTTCAGATTCTTTTCGATCTCACTTTTTGGCTCAAGCTCTTTATTTATAAACGCCAGTCTTTTTTTATCCGAAGTTAGCGACGATTCTATGTCTCTCTTCTGATTTTGCGTGACATTTCGATGCTCTGCCTTTATCCTTTGCTCGTCCAAGAGAAAAATCTTCTTTTTGATCTCCTCATAAGAGGCAAGTAATTCTTCCAGTTTTTTCTTCTCGGAACCAATCGCTGTCAGATTCGCACTCTCCTCTTCCTGTGATTTTAGCTGAGCCTTTTGGCTCTGTTTCTCTGTTTGGGTTATGCTTCTTTTTTGACTAAGGCGGATGTGTTCTTCATATTTTAACTTTAGCGTCCCCCAAAACTTTTCTACTTCCTTCAAGCCGGATACTTCAGACTCAAATTTTTCTTTTGTGACTTTGGATTTATCTTTTAAAAGGGAAAGATTTTCTGACTTCTCTTTTTTCTGTGCCCGAAGCTCGTCCTTGTCTTTCAGATGGGATCGGTTGAAATCGAGCTTCAACTCCAGTTCCCTTTTATCTGACCTTAGATTCTTCAAAGCCGCATCCACTGTTTCGATTCCTAACATGCGGGCTAAAAGTTCTTTTCTCTTGTATGGCTGAAAATCGGAGAGGACATTAAGCTCTCTTTGTTTGGCGTAAAAGGAGGTCATAAAAGCCTTATAATCCATGTCTAGGGTTTTCTGAATAAGCTCATTGACCGAATTGTTTCCCCTGGCTGACACCTTTTTGTTTATGATGACCGAAGCATCCACAGAAAGAGATGCTCCTTTTAGCTCCCGCACCACCCGAAAGTTATCTCCATCCATCTCGAAATCCAAGATCACCCGACACACATCCGCCTTTCGGGCGAAAATGGACTTAATTTGATCTTTGCTGGTACGGGAGGCATCAGTGCCGAACAGAGCCCAGGCGATAGCTTCCATCAAAGTGGACTTGCCGGCGCCATTGTTCCCTATGATCCCCACTATCCCATCCGGAAACTCAAGCTCCACCCACTTAAATCTTCTGTAGTTCTCTAATCGAATATTTCTTAGGTGCATCCGCGAAATCGGTTAATGGTTCGTGGTTCATAGTCCATAGTCAGAACTAAGATTTTGTCTGCCTACTGCCTACTGGCTACTGGCTACTGCCTACTGCCTATTGCTTTCTGCCAACAAATACTTCAATCCCAACTCCAGCAGTCTCTCTTTCTTCAGATTCTCCACCGGCACCTGTTTCAGGAACTGGTCGAATTCCACATTCAATTTGCCGATGGAGGTTTTAGTTGATTGATCCTTCCCCTCTTCTTCTTTTTTTTCAAATCTCAAGTCAAAATGGAATGCCCGTGACTTCAGCTCAGCAACTTTTCGAAAATCCAATGAGTTGTATATATGCTCTGGAATATTTTTTACCTTTAGCCTGACTATCTTCTCTGCAATATCCGCCGCCTCAGTTCTTTTTTCAATCTCTTGTAAAACCTGTTCTTGGTCTAAATCCTGAGCTTCGACAAAAGGAAGCTCGATCATCTCCCTGGCGGAGACTTGATGGAACTTGACGTTTATGGTCGACGAAGATGTTTCTGTGGACTGTGGACTGTGGACTGTGGACGTCTCTATCTCCACTTCCACAAATCCCTTCTCTTGCCCCAGCTCCGCCATGGACAATCTTTCGGTTGATCCAGCATAATACCCCCCGGATTTCACCTGGCAAAAGCGGTGATAATGTCCCAGCGCCACATAATCGAAGGGCATCTCCAGATAGGAGGATGGGATCTCCTGTTCAGCCAACTCACCCATGGAGAACTCCGGAATTCCTGCCACCACCCCGTGTAGCATAAGAACGTTGAAGGTTGAATTCTGTCCGCCGTCCGCCGACGGCTGTCCGCCGACAATTTTCACCTTTGCCACCTCTTTAGAAAAATCCTCTTGATCCAAACAATGAGGAATAGCGTGGATGGCAACCTGATCAAGTTTTAGAAGCTCGTACTGATTCCTGTATACCAGATGGAGATAAGGAGAAAAAACTTCAAAAAACGAAAAAACCGAACCCACAGTCCTCTGCTTGGGCGTGTCGTGATTGCCCGAGATGATCACCACGGGAATCTGCAGATTCACCACTCGCAAAATCTGTCTAATGGCAAAATTGATAATTCGATTGGTGGGTCTTACCGAGTGAAAAAGATCCCCCGTATGCAGGACAAAATCAGGTTTAAGCTTGATTATCTGATCGATTGAAGATTCAAATGAATGGCAGATGTCCTCTTCCCTCTGATTAAACCCGGAGGGTGATAATCTACGAGAAAATCCACTTGCCCCAAGATGGCTGTCAGATATATGAACAAATCGCATTTGTAGATCGATTCTTGCTCACCAGAACCTAACTTGAGAGCGTGTCGAAAAACCACAAAAATGCCCTTTATGTCATTCTGAACGAAGTGAAGAATCTAATAAATTCAACATGTTACAAATTTGAGATTCTTCGTCCCGCCGCTGGCGGGACTCAGAATGACATTTCTCGACAGCCTCTTGAGTTAGGTTCTGCTGTATTCATAAAACACGAGTCGGTAGCCGCAACCTTCAGGTTGCGAAATACGTGCGCCCCGCTAGGGCGGGGCGGCTACCAAGTTCGAGCTTCTCGATAGGTTCCATCAGAAGAATTCCCGATCTATTTTTGCCTTTTCAAATACATTTTCTGCTTTGCTTCTATCTTTCAACCATTCCTCATAGAGATGTATCTTCGCCGGAATGGCAAAGGGTGATTGAGGAGAGGTGATCAAAGCCTCACCCGCTTCCAGCATCTGAATCTCCGTGCCCAAATCGGAGATATCCTGCTTGGCTGAGGATTTCACTATGTTTCTGTCTCTCTCATCAGCCAATCCCAGAATGAACAGGGTATTGAATTGAGACAGAAGCTCCTCGTCTATCAATTTTGGCTGTTGAGTGATGGCGCATAGTCCAGTTTTGAATTTTCGTCCCTCTCTGGAAATTTGGGCAAAGATGTTTATATCCGATCTTCCCTTTTGAGAAAGCACCCTCTGTGCCTCTTCCATTACAATGATGGTAGGCAGAAGGGCTTTGAATTTTGATGGATCCTGATATGCCCGGCTGTGATGAAAAAACACTGCTCTGGAAAGGACCGCCGATATCAAAAGCTCCTCCTGCTCTGACATGTTAGAAGTATCCACCAAAACCAGCTTGCCTAACTCTAAATCTTTGATCACATTTCTGGTAATGGACAATTCCGGATCTTTGTGGATAAATGGAAGCCTAAGGATCTGTTCCACCCTTCTCTGAACCACACCAGCGGTCGATTCAAAAAACCCTTTTCCGCTGGAAAGCTTAATTAAAAGATCCTCTATCCTGGCGTGCGCTATCTCCTGCATCCAGTTTTGCCCAAACAAATATCTTACCGCATAAAGCATCTCCACCTGCGGCTGGGTGAAATCGTATATGTGACGGAAATCCTTTATGTCTATTTCCTGCGGACTTATTTTGAGCCTGTTGTGGGGACCTTTTAGATTTCGCGAGCTGTAAACTCTCAGTCGTTTTTCTGCCAGAGGATGATCCACCAAGCCCTTATGGGCTGGGTCTCCCCCACCATCGTAATACTCACCATGGGGATCCAAGATCAGCATGCCATATTGGGAAGATTCCAGAACCGTGCCGGCAAGCACCTTCATCAGATTGCTTTTTCCCATGCCGGTGGTAGCGAATATCCCTATATGATAAGGAAAGACCTCGCCTGAGATTCCCACCCGAAAGTCCAGAACATCTTCCCCCGATCGCAAAGATCCCACCTCCAGATCACCCATGAAGTTTTTTAAGAATTCAAAATCCTTTTTCTGCGGGGTCCTCACCCTGGAAAAATGAGAGGGGATGGTTTTGGGCTTGCGGAATGTATTTTCCTTTACATATCCTAAAGGAACACATCGTCCCACCTTATAAAGCCTTCTCTCCTTCTCATGGAATTGGAAAGGTTCATCTTGCTTATCCAAAAGCATCATGTTTCCTGCGGTTCTCTCCGCCCAGTTGGGATCGGATGCCTCCACTCCATAGCTTACGTCCACCACCCTCAAATAGTAGGGCAACCCTCTATCTTCATCCTCCGCCAGAAGGATATCCCCCAGATGCAAATCCTCTTCGTAAAAGGTTCGAAAATAAAGTTCGGTTATCTTCTTTCCGGTGATTCTTCCTTTATAATCCATCTCAGTATCCTTTTTTTCGATTTTCTGTCAAAAGTGTAATTCAAGTCTTTAGACCCTTCCATGGATCACGCGTAGGCAAGCCTTTACGGCTTGCCAGCCAAGTCATGAAGGCTTGGCTACGCGACCCTTTTCGATTGAGAGCACCAGAACCTAACTTAAGTTAGGTTCTGGAATCCTTACTCTACTCAACTCCAGATTCCTTTTTTTGTTTTCTATCAAAACTGTAATTCATGATTTTATCCTCTTTTCTATTTGTAATATACAAGCCATGAAGGCTTGGCTACGCCATTCTTATATCGTAGGGACAGCCCTCCTTTGTGGCTGTCCTCCTTAAAGTCAGGACAGGGACAAGCCCTGTCCCTACATAAATTTTCTACATAAAATGACTTTTTACCATACCTCTCATCTATTCAAATCCGCATTTAACACCTCATGAAAATCGGTAAACAAAAGGTCCCAGTCCGAGGTGGTGACACCCTTCTCAAAAGCCCTGGACTGCAGTTTGTATCTAATGTCCTCTATCTCCGATAAGGTGATTCGGGAGATATTGTGAACTGCCGCCAGAGGATAAGGGTATCCCAAAAAAGCCGGATCGTCGGAAAGATATGATAAAATACAGAAAATCAAATTCGGATCCACCGAATCAAATCGATTGACATCTATACGGAATGCAAAATCTGAGGAGGCTTTCAGCTTAGCCACATAGATTTTTCCGAGATAACTGGAGCCGGTGGTATGAAGTTTCTCATCTGATATCTGGCAGAACCATTTTGAGTTGGGGCAGAACTTCTCCGCTGTTTTCGTCACCGCCGGAATCAAAGGAGATTTATCTCCCCAATAAAGGGTGCTGGTTTTGGTCACCCCTACCAGATGAACACCTTTATCTTTAGCTTTCCGGGTGAACTGGAGCATGAAATTGTAAGGCGGCGCAATGCTTGCCTTAAGCGATCCGTCAATTAACAACATATCACCGCTTTCCAGCTCATCTAAAAGCTTTTGTGCCAACTTCCATTCGGAGAAAAGGCGGAGACGATCTAACATCTTCTCTATTCCCGGAGCCTCAGATGGCTCTTCACCAACCAGATCCCGATAGGCGGAAACATACATTTGGGAGAGATTAGCTTGTGAGATTATCTCCAATTTTAAAGGTATAATCTTCTGATCGATCCTTTTCCTCTGTTGATAGACGACCGAGCCAACCCGATAGACCCCGATCAGAAATGATCTCCCCTTAACCACCGTAGCCGAACCACCATCCACCGCCGCAACCCTTCCCCGTGGCTCTTCTTCCTTTATTATATGGAAGGAGAGCTCATCTAAGTCCTTATCCAGAAGCAAAGGCTCTTTTTCTTCTTCCCCTGTCTCCACCTCGATATAGGAGGGCTCGGAATCCAGTGCCTCCTGGATGAAGCTCACCGCCTTATTGATCTCATCCTCAATGGTTTCGTCTATATCCAGCATTCCTGCTTTTCCTATTTAACTTGAAGGCTGTATAATTTTGGTGGCTTTTGCACGCAACCTAAAGGTTGCGGCTACCTTTTCTTTGTTCAAAGTTGTGATACTTTGGTAGCCGCAGGTCAGTTGACTCAAATGAGCTTTAGCCTGCGATTCGTTTTTTTCATCCCCTTAGTCTATTGCTCCTCATCCGCTCCCATACTAAAGTTTTTTATTCTCCATCTCCCTCTTTTTTTATTCAGAAAAAGTTTAAGCGGCTTTTCGACCTGCTCAAGCCTTTCTTCATCTGTGGCATATTCTGAACTCAGTCCCAGTCTCAGTCTCAACCTCACATCCGCACTATCTTTCACGATCACAAAACTCTTTTTTGTTATCCGGGCACCTTTAAGTTCTTTCCCAAAAGAGAGACTATCCAAAAGCTGGGAGGCTATGTTTTGTTTTTTGTCTTGTGTGATTGAGTCTAACACCGTTTTACTTCTCTGGTTTACCCCTCTTTCGAACTTCGCCAGAAGTTGTTTTATCAATGCCACGTCATCATCCGGCTTTTTACCCACACAACTACAAATCATTAAAGCCACAAAAGATGTCCAAACAACTTTAAAGAAATATCTTTGCCTCTTCATCTTAATTGACGTGATGATATTGAACCAAAAACCGATACAATTATAAAAAGAAATTCTGCCAAACACAACTTTTATTTTTGAGGTTCTTCTCCATTTTGGTTGCTGAGATTTTTGTTAAGAAAAAGATCCTTAAACACTTAATGAGTTTACCTTTTGAAGACCTCTCCCCCCGTCCCCCTCTCCGCACTTGTGGAGAGGGGGAGGATCGAAGATGCATACGCATAGGGGGAGAGGTAAAAAAGCAAGCTTTTCTTTCCCAGGGCAAAATATAAGTTCATAAATCAGCAACTCTTCTGGATTCACCCTGAAGGATTCATCCTGAAGGAGAAGACCCATTTTTGAAAACCTTTCGAAAACCTTGCGTAAAAAAAGATGAGGGCTTACTCTGGTCGGATAGGGGGGCTAAAAAACTATCCTTGGGGATCCAGAGCTCGCCCTCAATATCTCAATATCCTCCGGACAACTTTCCTTTTTTCTTTTGAAACCAAACAGAATATAGAAGCTGTTAGAGAAGACGTCAAGAGAAAAGTTGATTTTTCAAAAAAAAATTTGGGGCATAACTTTCCGCCCGCAAATTCTTTGATACATAAAACAAAAAGACGGAATTTTTTCAAGCATCTCTATTTTCGTTACCACGTTTTCCGTTCGTTCAATTCATAAAGAATCCGTTTAATCCACAGGTATAAATAAGACCCGGAAATTGGCAAAAACTGAAAAGTGGGCGTATTAATTATAATAAACACTCTCAGAGTACTTTTGTAAGAATGGATTGGAAAAGCTTTATAAAGTCTATATTCGCGGGATCTGTTGGACTGGTGTTTTCGCTCTTTCCTTTTCCGATAGAGGCTCAACACCCTTTCGCACCAGACTCAAGCATCATCAAACTCTCCAGCACCCTCTGGTCAGATCTAAGGGATATCGAGTTTTGTGAGTCGAAAGCTTATTGTGTTTTCTTCGACGGATTAACTGTTGTAGATCTCTCTGACATCAATTCGCCTTCCCAGATCGGGCAAGTGGAGCTTCCCCAAAATGGTCAGAAAGTGGATATTTCAGGCAACTATGCTTATCTTATCGCTCTTGACAGCTCCATTCATTTAATTGACATTTCATCGGTTAACCAACCCCTCTTGATAAACAGTTTCAGGACTTCCGATCTCCTTACCGATATTAAAGTTCGAGACAATTGGGCGTATGTGGCTGCAAGAGATGCCGGACTTTTGATTCTGGATGTCTCAGATCCCTTTAACGTCTCTTTGACTGGTTCATGTAGCATAGCTGGTTTTCAGGCTATCTCCCTTTACCTGTATGACAGTCTGGCTTACCTGGCGGGAGTTGGAGGTTTGAGACTGATCAACGTTGTGTCTCCCCACTCTCCCTTCTTGTCCGGATCCAGTGATGTTATGGTGGCACCAAATAAAGTTTTTGTCAATGCGGATGAAGGAGAAATCTATGCTTATCTGGGCAACTCGGCACGGATTTCGATTCTAAATGTAACCAATCCCCAAGACATCTTTCCTCTCTCCAGTTACACGCCGACATCCACCATGGCTGATTTTTTTGTCTCCGACGATTATGCCTATCTGGGTTTAACCTACCGAGGGCTTCTGGTACTGGATATTGCAGACAGAACTTCCCCAGAAGAAGTTTCTGCCCTTCGGCTGGGAGACTACACCAAAGAAATCTTTTTTTATTCTGATTTTGTCTTTCTCACAGACTACTTCGAGTCCACAAAGATAATCAACGTCTTCAATCCTGATCGACCCTTTGTTTGTGGCAGATGGATCATTCCCGGCACAGGTGAGGATGTAGTTGTGAAAGATGATTTTGCCTACGTGATGTGCCGCAATTCCGGACTTCATATATTAAATGTAGGGGACCCAGCTCATCCTCAGATGGTGAGCACTCTTTATGCCCCTTATAATAATAATGGGGTTGACGTTGAAGGAGATTACGCATACATCACCGCTCTTTTAACCGGAATGCAGGTGGTGAATATAAGAGATCCCACCTGTCCAGAGGTGGTGGAAAGATACCAGCCAGAGGGATACACCTACGGGGTAAAAGTAGCGGAAGGGTATGCCTATCTTTTAAATGCCTAAAATGATATTCAAATCATAGACATACAAAATCCTGGTAGCTTGATCCCCAGAGGATCTGTCCAGACTCCGGGAACTGCCCAGGAAGTTTTTATACGGGGCGAGTATCTTTACGTTGCAGACCTGTCCGCAGGACTAACCATTATAAACGTAACTGATAAAGACGATCCTTTCCTGGTCAGGTTCATTCCTACGGTGGGAAGATGTAAGAATGTGTTCTCATCAGGCAACCTTTTGTTCTTGGCCTGTGAGGAAGTGGGAATGGAGATATATGATATCACCGATCCGGAAACACCTATGTTTCAAAGCTTTTATTCCACCTCTGAGGAAATTAAAGATTTGTATGTGGAAGACCCTTATGCCTATTTGACTATGGCAAATCACAAAATAGAGGTGATTGACATCTCCTCTCCTTCTGATCCTGTTCTGGTTGTTAGCTATCACCTTCTGGATAACCCGGGCAATTTAACGGTAAAGGATGAGCACATTTATCTGTGTGATGGTCGTTCCTTTAAAATCTTAAGATTTCTCCCACCCCCCTGGTTGCCTAAGGCAAGTACGAAGAAGATGTGATCCGTTGATTGACGTCTCAGGAATATGGTTTCAAATGTGAGCCCTCTCCTTCAGGATGAATCCTCCCTCTTGATAGGGGAAGGTAGTGAGAGGGTGAAGCTGAATGCATACGCAACTGTGTATACTCGTATGAGTGCATACGCATCACCCTCCCCCTCACCCCCTCCCATTGTATAGACCGGAGAGAAGGGTAACAGGTGTTCGGACACATGGGTAACACTATTATACACGATAATCATGCTTTTTCAAGTTAATATGTGCAATCCTTTGTTTGCAGTAGAAGACATCCATAACTCCATCCTCCTGTGGTCTAGGTCGCAGGGCGACTCGTTCGCCTCTGAAGGCTTTGGGTATCTTATACTCATCTC
>Ga0209979_1000566_pt1 | contig 48381 bp, 54 predicted proteins | sample AnhtaG_FD_183114 | JGI IMG/M metagenome (GOLD analysis project Ga0209979, IMG submission 183114) | Deep subsurface microbial communities from Anholt, Denmark to uncover new lineages of life (NeLLi) - Anholt_01485 metaG (SPAdes) (version 2) | ecosystem: Environmental > Aquatic > Marine > Oceanic... | reverse complement strand
CCTCCTGAAAGAACCGGGGAATCAGCTGGCTCAACTGCTATAATTTTAACCGAAGGTTTTTTTTTCTTTAAAATTTCCCCTGCACCGGTAATAGTTCCACCGGTGCCCACTCCGGCAATAAATATATCCACACTTCCACCAGTATCAGCCCATATCTCTGCAGCAGTTGTTTTGCGGTGTATTTCGGGGTTTGCAGTATTTTTAAATTGCTGGGGCATAAAGCTATTCTTGATACTTTTCTGGATTTTTTCTGCTTCTTCCACTGCCCCTCTCATTCCCTCCGGTCCATCTGTTAAGACAAGCTCGGCCCCGAATATCTTAAGAAGCTGCCTTCGCTCCAAACTCATTGTGTCCGGCATTGTAAGAATTAACCGGTACCCTCTGGCAGCACACACAAAAGCCAGAGCAATGCCAGTATTTCCACTGGTGGGTTCTATAATAACCGTATCTCTGTCTATTAAACCTTTGCTTTCAGCGGCTTCAATCATTGAGACTCCTATCCTGTCCTTTACACTTGAAAGCGGATTGAATGATTCCAGTTTTGCCAGTACTGTAGCACCCGTCCCCCTTGCTAACCTATTTATCCTAACTAAAGGTGTGCGGCCAATTGTTTCTGTAATATCGCTAAATATCTTACCCATAAACTTAACCTCCAGACCATAAGTAAAGTAACCTAAAAATTTTATACATAATATAAATTACCAAACGCTATAGTTTAATTTTGAATCTAATTCACTCATAATATCTGGCTCCTTTTCTTTTAATTTAATATTGATATATTGAACCTTTTCCTTTAATTGATATTATGATTTGACTTTTTAAACCAGGAATTTTTAATTTTAAACATATTACAATAATTCTGGCATACTTTCCACTTTAAAAATAATGCTGGCTCCTCTTAATTTTATTTGACTTTTAATATAATATATCTATAGATGGAAGAGAGAGTCAGAAAAAAACAATTTAGAAAGAACATCAACTACAAGTATTTTATTTACATTGTAGCCATTATAGCTTTACTGCAACTGCTGACTCTAAGAGCCTGTTATCAGGAGAAGATATTTAAGCTGCCCGAAAAATTATTTTCTTCCAAAATAGATTTTCCCATTTCTGAACTAACCCTTGATATAACTTATGGAGAGCCGGAATCCAGATTTATGGAAGATAGTGATGCTTATATGACTGAAGAAGATTCTGCAATAGAATCGGATGAAAATCAATCCAATGATATAGAAAGCCATAATTTATCCGATATCCAGAAAGAAATCGTTCTTAAAGCACTAGAACTTCTGGATGAAGATATAGAATATGGATACGAAGTTTTCCCCGCTACCGGTTACCCCAGCAGTAATGTGTGGATTTCTACCGATGTGATCTCTGTGACCCTAAGAGATTGTGGTTATGACCTTATGGATCTGATATATGAAGATATGAACGAACATAAAGAAGACTATCCCATGGATATAAAAGGCAGAAAGACAGCAATAAAATATATTGATTTCAGAGATGTTTTTTTCCAGGAACAATTCTTCAAGCGCAATGCATTGACAACATTGCCTGTTGAATATGATAAGGAGAATGAAGATAATAGTTTTCTGTGGCAGCCGGGGGATATAGTTTATTTCCAGTTTGATGAAAATAACCCTTATGCAGATTTAGGAGGCTTTATTTCTTCCCATCCTAATGAAGACGGAGTTCCGCTGGTAATAATGATCTCCAAGGAATTAGGAAAAGTCAGTGAGGTTGATAAGCTACTGGAAGATAAAATAGTGGGACACTTCCGCTACCCTCCTCCGGAAGTTGACTAAATTACAGCAGCTTTATCTTTATCTATATAATATTTAAAATATATTTTTCTCGCTATATAAACAAAAGGGGTGTCAAGAGCTGCTACTATCAATTTCAATATATAAGTTGTAAGCAAGATCTGAAACCATACATTCATTTCATAAAGACCCCATAAGGCAGCAGTGCAAAATATTATACTGTCAATCAACTGGCTGACCATAGTAGATAGATTGTTTCTTATCCATAACTGATGTGGTTTACTAAATATCCTTTTCCAGAATGCAAATGCCCATACATCGTGTAACTGGCTTACCAGATATGCGGCCAGACTTCCCAATGCTATCCGGGGCATAATTGCAAATATTGTTTCAAGAGAGCTCTGGGCAAAATCCGAGATATGTGGAACAAACTGCAAACATATCCACATAATAGCTGTCGCGCCAATCATGAAAAAAAATCCCATAAAGACTGCTTTCTTTGCTTCAGCTTTACCGTAAACCTCACTCAGTATATCTGTAGCCAAAAAAGTGGTGCCATAGATAATATTGCCCAGAGTCGCTACCAGAGCAAATAACTCAACTGTTTTTAACACCTGTATATTTGCCAGTATAACTGCAATTCCTATCCAAGCATAAAGACCCAACTTTCCAAAAAATCTATATGCAAGTAACACCACACCAAAGTTAAAAATTATCAGTGATGCCCATAATAATTCATTTTTAAATAACATATTTAACCAAAATGCTATATTTATTAATTATTAATGAATTTATAATCCCATTTCTTTACAACCGGTAGTTTAATTTTCTTCTGAACTGGCAGTAAATATTTTAGGGGTTTTAGCCACTCACCAACAGGAATTAATTCAAATATAGTCCCATATCTTATATCAATCGTTTTTAATCAGTTCTTCCTGACAGTCCAACTAAAATTTTTTATATTCTACAACAAAAAATATCTATTTGCACTTAAAAATAACTATATCAAATGCTATTAAAGTAAATTTTTGGAATAATAGCATATATTAGGTTATAATAATTTGGAAACATTATAATTATATTTAATTTATGTATTTTCAAGAGGAAGGGTTTAAAATGACCGAAGATAAAAAAATTGATAAAAAAGATATTAGTTTCATCATAGGAGGAGCAATACTAGGAGCAATTGCCGGTTATATTATAAAGAGGGTGGGTATAAAAAACATAATGAATATGTTAAAGCAAAAAGAAATCATTCCACCCTCCATTTCAAACTTAATAAATGAATTCACCTCCAGGAGAAAATCAGAAGAGTAACTTCCTTATCTGGTTAAAACTTACCCGGGTAAGGACTTAAATTAATATAAAAAATTATTTTATATAGTTTTATAGTTTTTTAATTATTTCTTTCGAGGCATCTTTTTCATTACCATAAAGTAATAAACAATTGCTGCTATACCATTCAAATTGCCAACAAAAAAAGTTACAATTAATATTACAAGCCAGATAGTTTTTGCGTTTTCTCCGCCAGTGCCAGCCGGAAACTCATCTGGTTTTCTCCTGGCACAATCCACTAAAGCAATTATCCATATTACAAAGAAAAAAAGACCAATTAATCCAAAAATAACTGCTATACATATCAATATACCTGCAAATCCAGCAGCAGCCATTCCTCCAATAATATCTTCTGCTGCATCTTCAGTAGCACAGCCCACACCCAGCAGCGCTACTGCTGCAAATGATAATAGCAAAGCCAGTGAAAATAATCTTTTCATTATTCCTCCCTGAATTACTGAATAATATTGGTAAAAAATTTTCTTATTCTAACATTAACAATAAACCCAATCAATTTTTTTAAAATTAATCAATTCTTTATCTGGAACTTATTTATTTCTCTATTTTTTCTGATAATGCTTCCCAATCAAAACCAATAAATACTATAAAAGTATTGTTCTTTGTCCCAATTAACATAAATGCCTGCTGTTCATCCTCCTTTGAAGCAAACAACATTGTAGGTTGTCCTGTATTCTCAACCTGCTCCTCGCTTTGTAATTTCTGTATATCCCATCTTTTATTATCAAACGAATCATAATAATCTAATACTTCTATCTTATTGTCTGCAGTTGAATAAACTGTAGCGCTTACCTCCTGCTCCTTTATTTCCTGTGGTAATTCGTCTAAAACTGAAAATTGTTCTTCAGATAAAACTGCGCCATATTGATCAATCAATTCCAGAATTCTCTCTACATCGCCATCTGCCTGCGCCAAGGCTTTAGAATCAGGATATACAAGCTCGCTTGCTACAAGGTCTTGATCAATATTCTTTCCAGTTTTAACTTCAATTCCGGTAAATCTTCCTAAAAGTGAAAACAGGGGACACACGCAACTTGTACTAATAACAGTTATTGCCAGGAATAAAAAAACCACTATTAAAAATAACTTTAATTTTAAATGACTTTTATTTATCCACATAAAACACCTTCCTTCCTATTAAATTTTAATGGTGGTAATTTTTATATTACAATTTTTTTATTTTATATAAATCCTTGGAATCCTGTTTTTAAACATACACACTACCTCATAATTTATGGTCCCCACTAGTTGCGCAATATCCTCTACAGTTATTCTCTGTTCTTTAGAATCACCTATCAAGATAACCTCATCGCCAACACTAATATTATTATCCCTTGCCACATCAGTAATATCTATCATAAACTGGTCCATAGTAATATTGCCTACTACTGGCGCAGCCATTCCATTAATTAAAACCATGGCCTTGTTGGACAGCAATCGACAGTAACCATCCGCATAACCTACAGGTACAGTGGCAATTACGCTATCCCTTTCGGTTTTAAAAGTGCCGCAATAGGAAATAGCCTCACCTCTGGAGACATTCTTTATAAAGGATATTTTTGTTTTAAGGCTAAATACAGGTTTTAAATTAGATATAACATTGCCCGCTTCAGGACCAAGCCAATCATTATAATCCCCGGCATAAGGATTTAAGCCATATATAGAAATCCCGGTTCTTACCATATCCAGATGCATATTCCTATACCTGAAAAAGGCTGCGCTGTTGGCACAGTGAAAATATTTTGGTGCTATTCCATTATTTTTTACCTGTCTTATAATTTCATTAAACCTGCTCCACTGCAGTTCAGTATAAGAGCTTTCCCTGCTGCTGGCGCAGGAATAATGTGTAGAAATGCTCTCCAATCTTAAATTGGGAAGAGCTGCTATTTTTGAAATCTGGTCGGCAGCATCATTAAAATTTATTCCTATCCTGTTCATCCCTGTATCCACATTTATATTTATAGCTGCTTCTTTTCCAATCTTACTGCATTGTTTCGATATAAATTGAGCTGACTTATATGAATTTATACATGGAATTAAATTATGCTCTAAAGCCTCTTCTATTGCTCCAGCAGGACTTTCACCTAAAACGTATATAGGTGCATCAATTCCCGATTTTCTTAGCCCGGTTCCTTCTTCAACCAGTGCCGTTCCCAGTGCATATGCTCCGCTTTTTATTGCCTGCTTCGAAATCTCTATCGCCCCATGGCCATAGGCATCAGCTTTAACTACTGCCATTATTCTGATATTTTTAGAGGCGGCATATGATTTAATTATTTTTAGGTTATGGTCAAGGTGAGATAAATTAATTTCAGCCCAGGCAAACCTTTTATTTATTACACTATCTTCCTGCATAAAGTTCGCATTAAAATAATTATGTTTTCAAATCATTGATTTTACAATATCTGCCCTGGTAATTATTCCTACCAGATTACCATCATTATCCAGTACCGGAACTCTATTAACATTGTCCCTTATCATTATATTTGCAACTACATTAACTGGTGTATCTTCTTTAACTATTTTAACCTTACTGGTCATTACATCCTCTACTTTTGTTCCTAAATATTTTCTGAGATTTCTCTTAAACTTGTTTAAACTTTCAAGATATATAATACTGTCCAGTAATTTGAAATACCTTGGAAAATGAAGATCAGCGTCCCTTACAATTAAATCTCCTTCAGTAGCAATCCCCACCAGCTTACCGCTGTCATCAACAACAGGTACTCCGCTTATCTTATTTTTTATAAGCAATTCTGAAAGTTCTGCCACTGATGCGTTCTTGTTTATAGTAATAACTTTTTTTACCATAACATCTCTCGCTAAAAGCTCTGACATTCTAAGTTCCTATCATATTAATATTATTAATTTTAATAACCTTTAATATTTAATTTTTTCTACCTCTAAAAAAACTCTCTTAATACCCTCCAGGAGATCCGTTGCAGTAAGAGAAGTTCTGCTGGTTTCTTTTACCATAATATCCGCCGCCAGTCCGTGGATAAAGACGCCGCATACGGCACTTTCCACCAACCCCGCTCCCTGGCAAAGAAGTGAGCCAATAATACCTGTCAGTATATCACCCGTACCTGCTGATGCCATCCCCCAGTTTCCGGTAGGATTAATAAAGGTCGTACCCTTATAATCTGAAATTACAGTCTTAGCTCCTTTAAGTACAGATATTAATCTATATTTTGCAGCAACTTCCAGATTTATTTTAATCCTGTCTTCTAAAGGGACCTTGCCTAAACCCATTATTAATGACAATTCTCCGGCATGAGGGGTTATTATAACATTTGTCAGGTCAAGTTTTTTTACACTCTCAACATCTCTCGGTCCGTAAAGTGCATAGAGGCCATCAGCATCCAGCACTAACGGTTTTTTTATATTTTTTAATAGTTCCCTTACCAGGCATATTGTACTTGGATTCCTTGAGAGTCCAGGACCTATTGCCAGTGCATTAAATCTATCGCTTAAACCTAATATTTCATTTAGACTATCTATGTGTAAAGAAATATCTTCTGTTTGTTTAACCGGATATGTAATTACTTCTGTTAATTTTTCCTCAAAGATACTATTCAACTCCCGGGGGCAAACAAGAGTCACCACCCCTGCCCCGCATCTTAAGGCTCCCATACAGGTCATTGAAGCTGCCCCGGTAAACCCCGCAGAACCTGCTATTACCAGCAGGTTTCCAACTTTATATTTATAGGTCCATGATTCTTTTAGGGGAATATTTTCAGCTACCCACTGGAAATCAGGTTCAAAAATCTGCTCATATTTAGAATAATACTTTTCCGGAATACCTATATCAATAACCTTAATCTCTCCTGTAAAATCTGCTCCGGGATAATTAACCAGCCCTATCTTCTTGCAGCCAAAGGTTATGGTTTTGTCTGCCCGCACTGCTGTTCCTAAAACTCTTCCATTATCAGAATCCACACCCGAGGGAATATCAACAGAATAAATTTCCAGGTTTCTGTTCTTCTCTTTAGCGGAATTTATACTTTCAATTATTTCATTTGCAGGTCCGTAAACATCCTTTCCGTGCAGGCCTGTTCCAAATATGGCATCTAAAACAAAGTCAGCTTTTTCTAATTCTTCTTTAAATAAAGAACTTATTTTTTTATCTTCCAGATTTAAATAATATACATCATTATTTCTACCTGCTTTAAGCTTTTTAAAATAAAATAAGCTGTCAGGGCTAAATTCTTTCACCGTAGATATATGAAACACAATCACTCTCATTCCATAGTCCAGTAAGTCTTGAGCCGCTACAAAACCGTCGCCACCATTATTCCCGCTTCCACAGACAACCAGACCACGGGCAGCTCTCTTGAGTTTTTTATTCTCAAAATCACTTATGATTTCTTTGGATATTCCACTGCCGGCATTCTTCATAAGCCATTTTGAATCAATTCCACCGCTTATAGCCTTACTATCAATCTCTGCTATTCTGCTCCCTTTTAGAATTCTTTTTAATTTCATTTCTCTCCAGGCCGCACTTAATTTGCCCTATATTAATTTATTTAATATAACAAAAAGTACTGTGGTTTATAATTTTAATAAAAAAAATAACTTTTTGGTAATTTTAAATTATATAATTGCTACCGCATAGGCTACTGCAAAATTTTCTGTTGCGGAAACTGATATTTTTATCTCTCTAATTCTAAGTTTTTTGCTGAAATTATAAGTCTTTCCGTATAATTTTATAAAAGGAGCTCCAGTATCCATATTTTTCAGTTCAATTTCTTTTAGAGAGATATTCTTGCTCACCCCCTCTGCTAGTGACTTGGCAACTGCTTCTTTTGCAGCAAAACGGGCGGCAAAACTTGAATACTTACCCCTATTTTTTTTCCTGCAGTAATCTATTTCATTTTCAGTGTAAACTCTGTTCAAGAATCCTGAATTGTTCTTAATGGCTGACTTGATTCTTTCTACTTCTATTATATCAGTGCCAATTCCAAATATTTCCATAAATCCTCACTCCACTGTACTGCTTTTTGCAAGATTTCTCGGCTAATCCACATTTCTGCTTAAGGTTTTTAGCTATATAATAAGAATATAATTGAATATTATAACAGAAGCTTTAAAAAATGGATAAATTAGAATTGTTAATTGAAAAACTTCTTAAATTTTTAGATTATGTATCAAATAGATTCTTAAAATCTCTCATACCTTATCCTTCTATATAACTCTTCTTAATAAAAGGAGAGGTCATGCAGGATAACAGACCAAAATAATCAAGATTAAAAGAAATTATACCGCCAGCTTCCAAATTTAAATAACTATCTCTGGATTTTCTAAATTTATCTTCTTCTATCCCTAAAATAGTATGGTCACTGCTTTGACCTATAATATATAAACCAGGACTGCAGCAGTAAATATTCTTACTATCGACATCCTGGAGTCCTAAAGCCAAAATAACTTTATACACTTTACCATCTTTTCTTTTTACCTCTATTATTTCTGCCTCAAGAAGAAAAGAATCTGCAAAAGCTCCCTTAATAGGCTTATAATTTACTGTATCATGCCCCAGAAGTATAGCCTCCCCTATTCTCACCTGATTAATCCCCTCGGGAATTTTACCTTTTTCAATTAAATTCCAGACACTTGAGTTTCCACCTGAAATAATCGGCATGCTCCTGCCAGTAACTTTCATAACCTCTTCCCACAAATCTTTAAGCATCTTTAAACTTTCTGGAGCAGGACCATTTTGGGTAATACATCTTGCATTAGTCCCCAGTCCGTATAATTCAACAGACCTGTAGTTATCTACAACCTGCCTGCAAAAATCCACTACCTCTCCTGGGAGCAGTCCTTCTCTTTCATCATCTGTTTCAACCATAACTATTATACGGTGTTTTATTTTTTTCTCCTGGCAGATCTCCGCTATTACTCTTACTACTTCCAACTGGGTATTCAGGCTAATATCGCAAATTTCAACTAACTCGCCAATTTCACTTGGCATGGGACCTCTAAGCATCATAAGCTGCTGTCCCTTCCCATAAAAATTTCTTAGTTTCCTGAGGTTTTCCAGCCGGCTATCTCCAAATATATTAACTCCAGATTTTTTCATTGCCGCTGCTATTTTTATATCACCCAAAACGCACTTGGTGACACCAACAACCAATACGCCCAACTGAGCGCACCGAGCACTAATGATTTTACTATTATGGGAGATTTTCTCCAGATCTATTTTTAAACAAGGATAATTCATTAAGAAAAGATAACTATCTTTTAGAAAACTGAGGCCTTTTCCTGGCTTTTTTGAGACCGTACTTTTTCCTCTCCTTAACCCTGGAATCCCGGGTTAAAAAACCCTCTCTTTTAAGTATTGGCCTGTATTCTTCATTAATTTCCAGTAACGCTTTTGAAATACTATGACGTAATGCTCCTGCCTGTCCTGATATTCCACCTCCTGTTAAATCTGCAATAACGTCATACGCATTTTCGGTATTGGTAAGTCTGAAAGGTTCCATAATAACAGTTATAAGAGACTCTCTCTTAAAATATTCTTTAAAGTCCCTTGAATTAACCATAATCTTTCCTTCTCCAGGAAATAATCTTACTCTGGCTATCGATTGCTTTCTCTTTCCTGTTGCACTATAAACTACCTGCTTTGCCAAATTAGTTCTCCTTTTTATAAATCAATTTTTTCAGGTTTTTGCGCGCTATGCGGATTATTCTCACCCTTATATATTTTTAACTTCTTTAGTATTTGCCTGCCCAGAATATTATGTGGTATCATTCCCCTTACCGCATTTCTTATAACAAACTCGGGTGATTTTTCCATCATTTTTTCCAGGCTGATAACCTTTAGATTACCCACATATCCGGAATGCCTGTAATAATTTTTACCTTTCAGCTTATTTCCGGTAACCTTTATCTTATCTGCATTTATAACAATCACAAAATCACCGCAATCTAAATGTGGCGTATAAGTTGGTTTATTCTTACCTCTTAAAATCCTGGCTATTTCCGTACACAATCGCCCAAGATTTTTATCCTTAGCGTCAACCAAAAACCACTTTCTTTTAATTTCTTCTTTCTTTAAAATAAATGTTTTGAGCCCAACATTTACCATAACTTCCTCCAATCACCTAAAATATTCAACTCTTGTAAGAAAAAGGCCCTTTGCCGGAACTATTTTCCCGGTCAACTTTCTGTCTCTTTTCATCAGAGCTTCTCTTATACTCACGAGTTCCCCCCCACCGCTTCCTATTTCAAGTACAGTTCCTGCTATAATTCTAACCATATTATATAAAAAAGAATTTGCTGCTATTTTAAAAATTACTAAATCATCTTTAGTTTTTTCTACCTTAAACTTAAATATTTCTCTGACGGTGTTACTGCTCAAGCAGTCAGGATTACAAAAAGAAGCAAAATCTTTTACTCCTAAAAACATCCTGGCAGCTTTTCTCATCAACCTTATGTCTAGTTCTCTGGTTATAAGAATACTGTACTTTTTCAAAAAAACACTCTGGTATTTTTTGTTTACTATAAAATAGCTATATTCTCTCAAGCGCGCATCCCTTCTGGCATCAAAAGAAGGGCCGACCTTTTCTATTTTTTTGATGACTATATCATCCGGGAGCAAACTATTTACAGACCACAAAATTCTGTAAATATCTAAATCTTTGCCAGTTTTAAAATTTATTACCTGATAAGTGGCATGAACCCCGGTATCAGTTCTTCCAGCATATTTAAAATCTACTTTTTCATCTAAAACTTTTGAAAGAACTACCGCCAGCTCTCCCTGAATAGTTTTAGTCCCACCTGGCTGTATTTGAAATCCGTTATAATTAGTTCCGTCATATTCCACCACAGCCATGTAGTTATTCATCATCTTATGCCATATAATTTATAATTTTCAAAATAACATTAATTTTCACTTTTATTTTATCAGCAGCTCCATTATTACCAATTGAGCTCCATCTCCAGCTCTGTTTTTATACTTAACAATCCTGGTAAATCCGCTGGATCTCTGATACATTCCCGGCGCTATTTCATTAAATAATTTCTGTACTGCTTCAGTATTACCCAGTAGTCTAATACAATTTCTTCTAGCTGCCAGGTTATCCTTTTTAGCTATGGTTATTAATTTATCCACAAAACTTCTTACATACTTAGCTTTTGCCACCGTGGTTTTAATTTTTCCATTTTCAAATAATGAAATGGTCAAATTTCTCATAATTGCTTTTTGGTTACTGCTGCTCCCACCGAATCTCCTACCTTTTTTAGGTATTACCATATTCTACTTCTCCCGCCCACTATTTTTGCTTAAAGGATAATCCCAGTTCTTTTATTTTATCTTTTACTTCATGAATAGATTTCTGTCCAAAATTCCTAATATCAAGAAGCTCATCCTCACTATATTCCAGTAACTTTTCTACAGAATCAATTCCTTCCCTCTTAAGACAATTATGTGCTCTTACCGAAAGTTCCAATTCTTCTATAGAAGGATATTCTTGTTTTTTGTCTTCCTCTTCAATTTCTTCAAATATAGGTTCGTCTTTACTTTCTTTGTCGGATAAATCTATTAGAAGCGCCATATAATCATTAATAATTTTAGATGCCTGGCTTAAAGCATCTTCCGGTTTAACGCTGCCATTAGTTTTTATATTTATAGAAAGCCTATCAAAGTTAGTCATTTGACCAACTCTTGTATTTTCAACTTTAAATCGAACCAATCTTACCGGTGAAAATATAGTATCAATAGGTATTACTCCAAGAGGTTCTCCCTCCACCACATTTTCTTCCGCATTTTTATAACCTTTATTTTTTTCAACCCTTATTTCTGCATTTAGTTTCCCCTTTTTAGTCAGGGTGCAAATATATGCATCTGGATTTACTATCTCAACATCAGAGGATAATTTTATAGCTGAAGCCTTTACGGTTCCAGGACCTTTCTTTTCAAGTTTCAGCAATACCGGTTCATCACTTTCCATTTTAAAAACAACTCCTTTAAGATTAGTGATAAATTCTATCATATCTTCTTTCATCCCTTCTAAAGTTGAAAATTCATGCATTATATCTTCAACCCTAATTCTTGTAATCCCCACTCCTTCTATAGACGAAAGTAGAACTCTCCTAATGGAATTACCTAAAGTGTGCCCAAAACCTCTTTCTAATGGCTCAATAATAAACTCACCACAAAAATCATCTTTATGCTTAATGCTCACATTGGGTTTATGCATTTTTAGCAATTTATATCTACCTCCTAAAGAAAAGAATATTCAAATGAATATTTAAATTACTTAGAATAAAGCTCTACTATTATTTGTTCTTTAACAGGAGCTTTTATTTCATCCCGCTCCGGATATCTTAATAACTTCCCCTTTAGATTATCCAGATCGACTTCCAACCACTCAGGTATGGTTAGACTTCCTCCGCTTTCTTTTGCTTCCATTATTGGAGTTATTTCCTTACTGGATGGAGCAACACTTATTTCCTGTCCTTCTTTTAACTGATATGAAGGTTTATCAACTTTTCTGCTATTAACTTGAATATGCCCATGGCTAATTAACTGCCTGGCCTGGGCTCTGGATGTAGCAAAACCCATAACATAAACAATATTGTCAAGCCTGGTCTCCAGTAACTGGAGTAATATTTCTCCGGTAACCCCTTTTCTCTTTACTGCTTTTTTGTAATAATTTCTAAATTGCCTCTCCCATACCCCGTAATATCTCTTAGCTTTTTGTTTTTCTCTTAACTGAGCATAATACTCAGTTTTCATAGGTCTTCTCTTAGCTCTCTGTCCGGGAACGTAAGGTTTTTTTTCCAATACACACTTATCAGAAAAACATCTCTGTCCTTTTAAAAATAACTTTTCTCCTTCTCTCCTGCACTGCTTGCAGGTAGATCCTTTAGCTACTGTCATTTATTTTATAACCCCTTTTTTCAAACTTTTTTAAACTCTTCTCCTCTTAGGTGGCCTGCAGCCGTTATGAGGTACCGGTGTTACATCAATTATATTACCAATTTCCAGTCCAGCTGCCTGTAGAGACCTTACAGCAGTTTCTCTGCCAGACCCCACACCCTTAACTCTCACATCTACTTTAGTAACTCCATGCTCCTGAGCATTTCTAGCCACCGCAGTTGCAGTTATCTGAGCAGCAAACGGAGTACTTTTTCTGGAACCTTTAAAACCTTGTCCTCCAGCACTACCCCATGCAATAGTATTACCATCCAGGTCAGTTATATTCACAATGGTATTATTAAAAGTAGACTGAATATGGGCAATCCCGTAAGGTATATTTTTTCTTTCCTTACTTTTTACTCTTCTTTTACTGGTAGTTTTTTTAGCCAAATTTACCTCCTGAAATTTTTATTGTGACTGACTTTTCTTTATGCCAACACTTCTTCTCTTACCTTTTCTGGTCCTGGCATTTGTGTGAGTCCTCTGACCTCTAACCGGCAATCCTCTTTTATGCCTGATGCCCCTGTAAGAGTTTATCTCGATTAATCTTTTTACATTCTGGCTTACTTCTCTTCTAAGATCTCCTTCAATAGTGTAGTTATTTTCTATATATTCTCTTATCTTAACTAGTTCATCTTCACTGAGATCTTTAGTTTTTATACTATTATCAATATTTAGTTTGTTCAGCATTGCTTCTGCCGCTGACCTGCCAATGCCAAAAATGTAAGTCAGAGCTATGCAAATGTGCTTATCATTTGGTATATCAACACCTGAAATCCTTACCAACTGGAAACCTCCTTAACCCTGCCTCTGCTTATGACGGGGATTTTTACAAATAATAATAACTTTCCCTTCTCTTTTTATAATCTTACAGCTTTTACATATTTTTTTAACTGATGGTTTAACTTTCATTCTTATTCCTTCTTTCCGTCATCTTCTTCCCATCATTTAAACCTTAAAATATAAATCTTAAATATAATTATTTTTTTCTAAAAGTAATTCTTCCTCTATTTAAATCATAAGGTGATATTTCGACTTTAACTCTATCCCCAGGTAAAATTTTTATATAATGCATTCTCATTTTACCTGAAATATGCGCCAATACCTTATGACCATTATCAAGCTCTACCCTGAACATAGCGTTAGGAAGTGCTTCTAAAATGGTTCCCTCAGCTTCTATTATGCCTTCTTTTTTAGAAATCTTTAAACCTCCATACTAATATTTTCAATGTAAAAATAGCGCAAATGGATAGATTATCAAAAAACTTTTAGTATGTCCACAATATTTTACCACCACTATTAAATTCTGGTTAATATTAAAGGACCATTTTCCAATACCGCTACCGTATCCTCAAAGTGACAGGAAAGCTTCCTGTCACTTGTCACAACAGTCCACAGATCATTTAATATTTCAACATCACTGCTGCCCTGATTAAACATAGGCTCTATGGCTAAAACCATACCCCGTTTTAGAACCGGTCCCTGTCCAGGAGGCCCGTAGTTTAATATCTGGGGTTCCTCATGCATCTCCCTACCAATTCCATGACCTACAAAATCTTTAACCACTGAAAAACCATCCACCTTGGCTTTAGTTTCAATCTTATTGGAGACATCTGAAAGTCTGTTTCCAACCACGCACAGCTCTATACTTTCATCAAGTGCATCTTTGGTAGCATTCCATAGCCTTTCCGCAATCTTACTTACATTTCCAACTTTATAAGTTCGGGCGGCATCTCCATAAAAACCATTTATTTTAACTCCAATATCTATAGAGACCAGTTCCCCGTCCCTTATAACTCTCTTGCCTGGAATACCATGAACCACTTGTTCATCAATTGATATACAGACATTACTGGGAAAAGGTTTTTTACCAACCTTCCCTACATAACCCTTAAAAGCAGGAACAGCCTTTTCACCGGTTATAATCTCTTCGGCAATCTTATCTATATAATCAGTGGCGATACCAGGCTTTATAATTTCTTCTATTTTCGAAAAAACTTTAGCTACAATCCTGCCAGCCTCCCGCATTAATCTGATTTCATCTGCCGATTTGCATATTATCATAGAAATTTCAATATCCTTTCGGTTATTTCTTTCTCTTCTCCGGAACCATCGATATTTACCAGCAGTCCTTTATCAGCATAAAAATTAATAAGTGGCATAGTTACAGATTCGTACACTTCCATCCTGTGCTTAATAACCTCCACATTATCATCTTTTCTTTTTATTAAATCTCCTCCACATTCTGGACACTTTATAAAGTTTTCACTGTTATTATTAATACCGAATATACTTTTACACACTTTGCAGGTCGCCCTCTTGCTGAGTCTGCCAATAATCTCATCTCTATCAACAACTATATTTATCACTTTATCCAACTTTATCCCCATATGATCCAGTGTACTTGAAAACATTTTTGCCTGCTTTAAATTCCGCGGAAAACCATCCACTAAAAATCCATTTTCTGACCTACTGTTTCTTATCATATTCTTTATTATTTCAATTATTATTTCGTCTGGAACTAATTTTCCGCTCTCAACAAATCTAACTGCCTTTTTTCCTAACTCAGACCCTTTATTTATTTCATTTCTTAAAATATCTCCCGTCGAAATACAGGGTATATTAAATTTATTAGAAATTACTTTCGCCTGGGTACCCTTTCCCGCACCCGGAGCTCCAAGTAAAACTATCCTCATTTTAGAAACCCCTCATAATCCCTCATAGTAAGCTGAGACTCAAGTTGCCTCATAGTATCTAAAGCAACACCTACGGCAATAAGTATAGATGTTCCGCCAAATCTAAAGGGTATTCCCATATAGTTAATCAATATCTCAGGAAGAAGAGCAATTATTGCTAAAAATATAGCGCCTGGTAATGTTATCCTGTTTAAAATATTGGTCAAGTAATCTGCTGTATTTTTTCCAGGCCGTAGTCCTGGTATAAATCCCCCGTACTTTCTCAGATTATCTGCGGTGTCCAGAGGATTAAAAGTAATAGCGGTATAAAAGTAAGCAAATATAATAATAAGCATACTATAAGTAATGGCATAAATTGGATTTATTCTTCCCTGTATAGTTGGACTTAACGCATCAGCAAAGGATTGTACCCACCTGTTGGGAATAAATTGCGCAATTGTTGCCGGAAAAAGCATAACTGATATAGCCAGAATTAAGGGCATTACTCCAGATTGATTAACTTTGAGTGGTATGTAAGTACTTTGTCCGCCAAAAACTTTTCTTCCTACAATCCTTTTTGCATACTGAACAGGTATTTTTCTCTCACCTTGCTGGATAAGTATTACAGCTATAATTATACCAATAGATAAAATTGCAAAAAGGGCTAAAAAGAAGTAATTCGTACCCCGCAGTCTGAATAAACTTATAAACTCCCCTGGTATTCTGGAAATAATACTGGCAAATATTATAAGTGAAATCCCGTTTCCTATTCCATGAATATTTATCAATTCACCTAACCACATTATTAAAGTAGTTCCGGCAGTCAATGTAATAATGATTAAAGCAACATGCATAAAGTCAAAATTAGGTATGGCACCAAAATTTCTAAAGAAAAAAACCATTGCAGTAGATTGCACCAGAGCCAGCCCTACAGTCATATATCTTGCTATTTGATTTATTTTTCTCCTGCCGAACTCTCCTTCCTTTGCCAGCTGCTCCAGCCTGGGAATTACAACTTGAAGAAGCTGCAATATAATAGAGGCAGTTATGTAAGGCATAATACCCAGAGAGAATACTGCAAATCTTCCCAGCGCTCCTCCTGAAAACAAATCCATCAAACCCATTACCCCGGTTTCAACCTGTTCCAGGATTTTAGTCGCATCTACTCCCGGTAAAGTAATATTAGCCCCAAATCTATAAATAGCTAAAATACCAATAGTGAATAATATTCTGTTTCTGACTTCTTTAATTCTAAAGGCATTTATAATAGCCCGGAACATTAAATCACCTCTACTTTTCCACCCGCTTTTTCAATTTTAGCTACAGCGCTCCGGCTGAAATAATTGGCTTTGACAGTTATTTTTTTAGTAAGCTTGCCATTACCCAATATTTTTACAGGATTTGACTTTTTCATAATCAAACCATTCTTTTTTAAAAAATCATAGTCAACAATACTACCATCTTTGAAATTTTCTAACTGCCACACATTAATTACATTATTTATTTTCTTCCTGGTATTTTTAAAACCTTTGAGATGCGGTAATCTCCTTTGTAGAGGCATCTGTCCGCCTTCAAAACCTATTCTGGTTTTACCACCTGATCGGGACAACTGTCCTTTGGTGCCCCTTCCGCTGGTAGTTCCATGTCCGGAACTGTTCCCTCTACCTACTCTTTTCCTTTTCTTTATAGACTCAGGAGATTTTAAATCACAAAGCTTCACTATTTTATCCTTCCAATATTATCCAAACTTATAATATTAATTAACTTCCGGTTCTTCTATCTTCCGCATACCCTTAATCTGCTCCGGTGTTTTAAGCATCTTTAGACCACTAATAGTTGCATTAACTATATTCAAAGCATTGGCACTTCCTAATGATTTTGTAAGAACATCCTTTACGCCAGCCAATTCCATTATTATTCTCACCGGTCCACCGGCAATTACTCCTTTACCGTGAGAAGCCGGCTTCATAAAGACATGACCTGCGCCAAACCAGCCATCAATTGGATGGGGTATAGTTCCATCAGTCAAAGGCACTTTAAACATATTTTTCTTTGCATTATTAATGCCTTTTTGGATTGCGGTTGAAACCTCTTTGGCTTTACCAAAACCAACACCAACCATACCATTCATATTACCAACTGCTACCAGAGCGCTGAAACTAAATCTTCTACCACCCTTAACCACTTTCGCTACTCTATTTATTTTTATAACCTTTTCCCTTAACTCCGTATCTTTAGAAAGATCAGCCACTAAATATACTCCTTAAAAATATAGTTAAAATTTCAATCCGCCTTTTCTCGCACCTTCAGCCAGGGCTTTTACTCTGCCATGATACCTGTAGCCACTTCTATCAAAAACTATTTCATTTATACTTTTCTTCTTTGCCATTTTAGCCAGGGCTTCGCCAGTCCTGAAGCTTATATCTATTTTTCCTTTATCTCCATCTTTACTTTCAATTTTCTTACTTGATATAGCAACCAGCGCAGCGCCGGTGCTATCATCTATTATCTGACCGTAAATATGCTTATTGCTCCGGTAAACAGAGAGTCTCATACGATTGCTGCTTCTTTTAACTTTAAACCTGCTTCTTATTTTTCTTCTTAAACTTTTATCCCTTTTTTCAATTTTACTCTTCACAAAATCTCCTATAAGAAATTTAAATACCAGTAGTAATAGCTGCTTTACCAACTTTTCTTCTTATAATTTCATCGCTATATTTTATACCTTTACCCTTATAAGGTTCTGGTTCCCTTATGCTCCTGATCTTAGCAGCCATTTCTCCAACCACCTGTTTATCTATTCCCCTGACCACAATTGTAGTATTATCCGGGACATCAAATGATATCCCTTGAAGAGGATTGACTATTACCGGATTTGAATATCCTGCCAATATTTCCAGATCATTTCCTTTCTTACTGGCTCTAAAACCCACACCGACTATTTTTAAGGTTTTGCTAAAACCACTGCTTACACCTATAACCATATTATTTATAAGGCTTCTATAAAGACCGTATTTAGCTTTATTCTCATTACTATTCGAAATTGGAATAACAGTTAACCTATTGTCTTCCATCCTTAATTTAACAGAAGTGTTGTCAAACTTTTGAGAAAGCTCTCCTAATTTTCCCTTTACAATAATATTGTCCTTATCTATTTTGATCTCTACCTCTTCCGGTATATTAATAGGTTTCTTTCCTATTCTGGACATTTTAAACTCACCTTTCTAACTACCATATAGAACATATTACTTCCCCGCCAACTCCTAGTTTTTTAGCTCCTGTACCTGTAAGTACACCTTTTGACGTGGACAATATAACTGTTCCCAAACCACCAAGAACCTTAGGAATTTCATCCTTTTGCGCATAAACTCTGAGTCCTGGTTTGCTTATTCTTTTAAGCCTGGTTATTGTGCTCTTTTTGTCTTTATTATATTTTAAGTATATTTTAATTAAGCCACCAGCGTTCTCATCTTTACGGATTTCATAACTTCTTATATAACCTTCTTCACCCAATATCCTGGCTATTTCTGTTTTAAGTTTTGAATAAGGTATACTGACGCTATCCATCTTAGCAATATAGCCATTCCTTATTCTGGTTAACATATCTGAAACAGGATCTGTAACTGCCGACATAAACCCTCCTTTTACCAACTGGACTTGGTCAGTCCAGGAATTTTTCCTTCATGAGCCATTTCTCTAAGACAAATTCTACATAATCCAAACTTTCTAAAATAACCTCTGGGCCTACCGCACCTAAAACACCTGCTGTACTTTCTTGTTTTGTATTTAGGTTCTCTTCTTTGTTTTTCTATAAGTGCTTTCTTTGCCAATAAATGTCTCCTTATAAAACTTGCGTTTTTTTATTTTTTAAATGGAAACCCAAACTCCTCCAGCAAAAATAATGCTTCATCATCACTTTCTGTACTGGTGGTAATAGTAATATTCATACCTTTTACACTTAAAATACTGTCATACTCTACTTCTGGAAAAATTAACTGTTCTTTTATGCCAATAGTATAATTTCCAGAACCATCAAAACTTTTTTTAGAAAGACCTCTAAAATCCCTGATTCTTGGAATTGCTATACTAAGCAGTCTATCCAAAAACTCATACATTCTCTTTCCCCTTAAAGTAACCATACAGCCTATCGGGTTTCCCTGTCTGACTTTAAATCCCGCAATTGATTTTCTGGCTTTGGTTATAACAGGCTTCTGGCCTGTAATTTTAGCCAGATCCTGACTGGCAGATTCCAGTTCCTTTATATTTTGAGTCGCAGAGCCAATACCCATATTTACAGTGATTTTATCTATCCTGGGTACTTCCATTACATTATTAAATTTACGCTTTTTCAACATATTTGGAATTATTTCTTTTTTATATTTTTCTTTTAACCTCGGCTCCATCAATATCACCTCAAGCATTTATCCTTTAAATCTGCTGATTGCACTTCTTACATATTCTGACTTTTTCACCAGAATCCTTAACTTCAAAACCCACTCTTGCCGGCTTGCCGCAATTAGGGCAAACAAGCATAACATTTGAAATTTTAATGGGTCCCTCCTTTTTAATAATACCGCCAGGTTTGCTTTGATCCTTCTGCCTGATATGCTTATTTATAATATTAGTACCCTCAACATATAATCTATTTGTAATGGACTCTATTCTAAGTACTTTTCCTGTTTTTCCTTTATCTTTTCCTTTTATTATCTCAACCTTATCATTTTTCTTTATTTTTAACATTTTTGATGCTCCTGCTACAAATAACTAAATTACCTCTGGTGAGAGTGAAATTATCTTCATAAAATTTTTATCTCTAAGTTCTCTTGCTACTGGACCAAATATTCTGGTCCCTCTCGGGTTATTCTGCGTATCAATAATAACTGCCGCGTTGTCATCAAACCTTATATAGGAGCCGTCTGGCCTCCTGAATGTTTTTTTTGATCTTACAAGTACAGCTTTTACTACATCGCTTTTCTTTACCACTCCTCCTGGATTTGCCTCTTTTACTGTAGCAATAAAAGTATCTCCAATACGTGCATACCTCTTTCTTGTTCCCCCTAAAACTTTAATGCATTTAATTTCCCTTGCACCCGTATTATCCGCCACTTTTACCTTACTCTCAGCTTGAATCATTTTTAAATCCTTCTTTACTCCGCTTTCCTGATTACCTGGACCAGTCTCCACCTCTTAGTCTTACTAACAGGCCTTACTTCAGAAATTTTTACCACATCACCCAGCTTACAGCTGCCTTCAGGATCATGTACCTTCAATTTCTTTATTTTCTTTAAAATCTTCTTGTATAAAGGGTGTTTATAATGAGATTCTACGGCAACGACAACCGTCTTATCCATTTTGTCACTTACTACTGTTCCCACTCTTACTTTTACTTTTCCTCTTTCCAAAAAACCCCCTTATTTTTCTCTGCCTGATTTCTTACTTTCCTTATTAATCTTTATACTTAAGCTCTTTCTCTCTAAGCAAAGTTTTTATTCTGGCAACATCCTTCCTTAAATTTCGTATCTTTACCGGATTTTCTAATTTCCCTTTAGCTTTTTGAAACTTCAAATTAAAAATACTCTTTTTTATATCCGCCAGTTTTGCTTCTAATTCTTCTTTTGTTTGTTCCTTTATCTCACTTATTCTCATTTTCCACCCGGTTGGTTATAGTTCTTCATAAACAAATTTTGCTTTTATAGACAATTTATTAGAAGCTAATCTAATTGCTTCCTTTGCAACTTCCATACTAACACCCGAAATTTCAAATAGGATTCTTCCAGGCTTAACCACAACTACCCAATTTTCCGGCGCACCTTTTCCTCCGCCCATACGGGTTTCAGCCGGTTTTTTAGTAACAGGTTTATGAGGAAAAACATTTATCCATACTTTTCCTCCCCTTTTTATATACCTGGTAAGAGCTACCCTTGCAGCTTCTACCTGCCTGCTTGTTAACCAGCCAGATTCCAGCGCCTGCAGCCCATATTCTCCAAAAGAGAGCTTGGTACCACCTTTGGCAATACCTTTCATTCTTCCTCTATGTACTTTTCTATGTTTTACCCGTTTAGGCATTAACATTGCTGCCATAAATATCCCCTAACCTGAAATTTTTTCTTCTTCCTTCTTCTCTTTATCCAGTTTTCTTTCCTTTCCCATCTCTTTCTCATCCAGTATGATATCTCCTAAGTATATCCAGACTTTAACTCCAATTTTCCCAAAAGTTGTATTTGCTTCTGTAAATCCATAATCAATATTCGCTCTAAGAGTATGCAGTGGGACTCTTCCTTCTCTATACCATTCAGTCCTGGCCATCTCTGCTCCTCCCAATCTTCCCGCACATTGGACTCTTATACCTTTTGCTCCTGCTTTCATAGATAATGAAACAGCTTTTTTCATAGCTTTTCTAAAGCTAACTCTTCCAACTAGTTGTGAGGCAATACTCTCTGCTACTAATTTTGCAATCAGTTCAGGCTTCTTAATTTCTATTATATTCAACTGTATAATACTACTGGTTTTTTTCTCTATTAAATCCCTGATGTCATTAATATTCGCTCCTCTTCTACCTATAACTATACCCGGCTTGGAAGTATACATATCTACTTTCACTTCTTCTTCTGTTCTTTCAATCTCAATTTTTGAAACCCCGGCATTTCCTAGTTGATCCTCAATTATACTTCTTATAACGATATCTTCTCTTAGAAGCCTGGCATAGTCTTTTGCAGCATACCACCTTGATTGCCACCCTTTATTAATTCCAATCCTGAGTCCAATAGGATTAACCTTCTGACCCACCTCCTAAGCCTCCTTCTCTTTACCATTGGATACATAAACTGACAGGTGCGAAGTTCTCTTTCTGATCCTGGTAGCCCTGCCCCTGGCTCTTGGCCTGAACCTTTTTAAAGTTGGCCCTTCATTTACCAATATTCTAGAAATAAACAAATCTTCTTCTTTCATTTTGTGATTTTCAGTGGCGTTAGCTACGGCACTTTGTATAGCTTTCTTTACCACAACTGCAGCTGCCCTGGGTGTTAAGGATAATATATCTATAGCATCTTCTATTGGCTTTGACTTTATCATATCAACAACATATCTTATTTTTCTTGGCGACATTCTTATATACTTTTCAACAGTTTTAGTTTCCAAAACTCATGGCTCCCTCTTTAAACTACTGCGCTTTCCTTACTTCTTAACAGTAGCCACCCTTTCACTCTTTCCTTTATAAATATGCGGCCTTATAGATCTCGACGGCGCAAACTCTCCTAACTTATGGCCAACCATAGACTCCGATATGAATATAGGCACATGCCTTCTTCCATCATGAACAGCTATAGTGTGCCCAACCATTTCCGGGAATATATTTGAACTTCTAGACCAGGTCTTTATGATTTTTTTCTCTCCTGATTCATTTAGCTTATTTATTCTTTTTAACAGCTTTTCTTCAACAAAAGGCCCTTTTTTTAAAGACCTTGACATTCCAGTCCTCCTTCAAATGTAAAGATTAAACCCATTATTTATTCCTTCTCCTGATTATGTATTTATCAGTTTTACTATTTTTCTTTCTGGTCCTATAGCCCAGCGTAGGTTTACCCCAGGGAGTAACAGGATTTCTCCCGGAACTTTTGTTCTTCCCTTCTCCTCCTCCGTGAGGATGATCAACAGGATTCATTGCTGTCCCTCTAACAGTTGGTCTTATTCCCAGCCATCTTTTCCTTCCTGCCTTACCCAGCTGAATTATTTCATGAGTTGTATTTCCAATCTGACCAATACAGGCTCTACAATTTAACCCTACCAACCTAACTTCACCCGAAGGAAGCTTTATATTAGCGTATTTTCCCTCTTTTGCTAAAAGCTGGGCATACCCTCCTGCTGATCTAACCAATTCTGCGCCTTTTCCTTCCTTAAGCTCTATATTGTGAATTATTGTTCCAATCGGTATATTTTTTAAGGGAAGAGCATTACCCACCTTGATATCAGCCTTTTCTCCTGATATTACAGTATCTCCTGCTTTTAATTTAAGAGGAGCAATTATATAGCTTTTTTTGCCATCCTTATAACTGACCAGAGCAATCCTGGCATTTCTGTTAGGATCGTATTCAATTGCTTCTACCTTAGCCGGAATACCGTCTTTTAATCTTTTAAAATCTATAATTCTATATAATCTTTTATGTCCACCACCGCTATGTCTCCTGGTAATCCTGCCATTAACATTTCTACCAGCATCTCTTTTTAAAGGTCTGGTGAGCGATTTCTCCGGTCTTTTTTTAGTCAAAACCGAGAAATCTGAAACTGTTGCATGCCTTCTCCCAGGAGTAGTGGGCTTATATTTTTTAACAGCCAACTTTAATACCTCCAACCTAAATCAGACTGATTCAAAAAAATCAATTTTATCTTTTTTACCCAGAGTAACTACAGCTCTTTTTTTGCGGGCGCTCGTGCCTATCGATCTTCCTAACCTCTTTGGCTTAGATTTAATATTCATAGTACTTATTTTTAAAACCTTTACCTTAAATATCTCTTCAACTGCCCTCTTTATCTCACTTTTTTTTGCCCTGATATCGACAAAAAAAGAATATCTTTTATTCTGAACCGCAGCATAACTTTTTTCCGATACAACCGGAGAAAGAATTATATCTCTAGGATCTTCCATTGCCTAACCTCTTAATAAAATCATTCAGTGAGCTCCTGGTAAAAACCACATAATCTGCCGAAAGGATAATATAAGCATTTAGTCCCTTTGCGCTTTCTACCGTAACATTGCCTATATTCTTGAAGGATTTTGCTTCACTGATATTTAAACTATCAAAAACCATAAGTACTTTCCCCTTATCCAGATTAAGTTTCTTTAGTATTTCTGCTGCTTTTTTTGTTTCAGGGTTTTTAAAACTTAATTTATCAATCACCATAATTTTTTTATTTTTAATTTTTTCTGATAATGCTATTAACTTTGACTGCTTTATTACTTTTTTATTTAATTTAAAAGAATAATCTCTTGGCTTAGGCCCAAAAACTACTCCCCCGCCTCTCCATATTGGAGAACGGATGGAACCGGCCCTGGCATTTCCAGTACCTTTTTGCCTCCAGGGTTTTCTCCCTCCACCTCTTACTTCACTTCTGCCTTTGACCTTATGTGTTCCGGATCTTATAGAAGCAAGATACCTTCTTACCTCCTGATACAGGATCTCAGAATTCACTTTCTGCCTGGCTATTTCATTAGATATATTTATTTTTTCCATTTCCTTGCCACTTGAGTCTACAACATTTAAACTCACCATTTCATTCTCCCAAAAACTCTATAATTTACTAAATTTTCCTCAAAAAAACTAAACTGCCCTTAGCGCCTGGAACGCTTCCTTTAACTAAAATTAAATTCTGGTCTTCAATGATATCAACTATCTCTGATCCAGGAACAGTAACTTTGCTGCCTCCCATTCTTCCAGGCATCTTCTTGCCCTTTGCTATCCTTGAAGGAGTAGCACACATTCCTACCGAACCTGGTATTCTATGGGAATGAGAACCATGGGACATTTTTCCCCTATGAAATCCATGTCTTTTTATTACTCCGGCAAATCCCTTACCTTTACTATTCCCGGTTATTTTGACTTTATCTCCTACCTTGAAAATTTTAAGGTCCATACTATCCCCGGGCTTATACTCCCTGTCAAATTTATCCACTCTGATTTCCCGCAGGTACTTCTTCAAATTCACTTTATTCTTCACAAATTCACCCTCATGCGGCCGGGTTGCTTTCTTCTCTTTTATTTTACCAAAACCTACTTTTAGAGCATTATATCCATCTTTTTCATTATCCTTCACCTGAATAACTATACATGGCTCAGCTTCAATTGCCGTAACATACAATGCATTGCCATTTTTATTAAAAACTTGAGTACATCCAATCTTTTTTCCATATATCGCATTTACCATCTTCGTATCACTTCCCGGAAAATATCTTATGTTAAGACTTTATTTCTATACCCACGCCAGCCGGTAAACTTAGTCTCATTAGCAAGTCTACTGTTTTTGGTGTAGGACCAATAATATCTATAAGCCTTTTATGAGTTCTTATTTCAAAATGTTCCCTCGAATCTTTATTTACATGAGGAGATCTTATAACACAATATACATTTTTTTTATTCGGTAGTGGAATTGGGCCAGAAACTTTGGCTCCAGAACTCTCAACAGTCTCCACTATTTTTTTTGCTGAACGATCAATAACTTCATGATCATAAGCTTTTAATTTGATTCTAATTTTCTGAGTTAATTTACCTGCCGCCATCGTAATTATTTCCTCCTGCTTTTAATTACCTTTCTCCTTTTTTCTACTCAATTACCCTGGTAACACTGCCAGCTCCTATAGTCCTTCCCCCTTCACGGATAGCAAACCTCTGCCCTTCTTCCATAGCTATGGAGGATATTAGTTTTATCTCCATTTCTGTGTTATCTCCAGGCATTACCATCTCCACACCTTCCTTCAGGTTTACTATTCCGGTTACATCTGTAGTCCTGAAATAAAATTGAGGTCTATACCCGTTAAAGAAAGGAGTATGACGTCCTCCCTCATCTTTGGACAGCACATAAACCTGAGCCATAAAATTAAAGTGAGGGGTAATAGAGGAGGGCTTGGCTACAACCTGTCCTCTTTCCACATCCTCTTTCTGCATTCCTCTTAATAGAAGCCCTACATTATCTCCTGGCTGGGCTTCATCTAAAAGTTTCCTGAACATCTCAATACCAGTTACCACTGTCTTTTGGATTTTAGGTCTTATTCCCACTACATCTACTGCATCCTGCAGCCCAATTTTTCCTCTTTCCACCCTGCCGGTAACTACAGTTCCCCGTCCGGTAATAGAAAATATGTCCTCTATAGGCATAAGGAATGGCTTGTCTATATCTCTTAGAGGTGTTTTTATATACTGGTCTACCTTTTCCATAAGCTCAAGCACTACCTTGCAGTTGGGGCAGGCTGTCTTATCTGTGCATTCGCATTCCATTGCCTTTAGCGCTGACCCCTTAACTACCGGTATTTCATTTCCTGGAAACTCATATTTGGTAAGAAGATCTCTTACTTCCATCTCTACAAGTTCTATTAGCTCAGGATCGTCTACCATATCTACCTTATTTAAAAATACCACAATGTAGGGTACCCCCACCTGTCTTGCCAGAAGTATATGCTCTCTTGTCTGGGGCATTGGCCCATCTGCAGCAGATACCACAAGTATTGCCCCATCCATCTGGGCTGCGCCGGTAATCATATTCTTTACATAGTCTGCATGGCCAGGGCAGTCCACATGAGCATAGTGGCGGTTAGTTGTCTCGTATTCCACGTGGGCAATGGCAATGGTTATGCCTCTCTCTTTTTCTTCAGGGGCAGTGTCAATGGAATCAAATGTCCTTTCCTCTACATCTAAGCCTGTGCTTTTAAGGCACCTGGTAATAGCTGAGGTCAGGGTTGTCTTACCATGATCCACATGGCCTATAGTCCCTATGTTTATATGAGGCTTGGTCCTTTCAAATTTTTTCTTAGCCATAATATATCCTTTCTTTGTATTTATGTTAATTTAATTTATATTAATAATCTATACTGCAATTTTACTTCCTTTAAACCTTTCAATAATTTCGTCTGCAATCCTACCTGGTGTTGGTTCATATTTCTTAAACTGCATAGTAAAAGTAGCGCGCCCCTGAGTTTTGGACCTCAAATCCGTAGCATACTCAAACATTTCAGCAAGCGGCACCTCTGCTTTTATAATCCTATTCTTATTTCTCAGTGATACAGATAATATTTTTCCTCTCCTCGAATTAATATCACCAATAACATCTCCCATATACTTGTCCAGAGCAACCACTTCAACATCCATTACCGGCTCAAGTAAAATAGGAAGACATTTTTTCATACCTTCTCTAAAAGCTTTTGACCCGGCAATCCTGAAAGCCATTTCCGAAGAATCTACTTCATGGCAAGATCCATCTAAAAGTATGGCTTTAATATCAATAACTGGATATCCAGCCACCTCGCCGCTTTGCGTAGCATCTTCTATTCCCATTTCAATTGGCTTGATAAATTCTTTTGGTATAACTCCGCCTTTTGTTTTATCCTCAAATTCAAATCCCTTACCGTATTCATTTGGTTCAAAACGAACAACCACATGACCATACTGCCCTCTTCCACCACTTTGCCTGATATATTTTCCTTCTACTTGTGTTCCTTTAGTTATTGTTTCCCTGTAAGATACCTGAGGTTTACCTACATTTGCTCCTACACCAAACTCACGGAGCAATCTATCTACTATAATTTCAAGATGAAGTTCACCCATACCTGAAATAATTGTCTGTCCAGTTTCACTATCGATTTCCATTCTAAAAGTAGGATCTTCTTCTGCCATTTTAGATAGCGCAGTAGCTAATTTTTCCTGGTCGACTTTTGTTTTAGGTTCAATAGCAATTGATAACACCGGCTCAGGGAAACTAATAGATTCGTATTTAATAGGCTTATTTGGATCACATATAGTATCACCGGTATTTACATTCTTTAAGCCAACAACTGCTCCTATATCTCCACTATAAGCCTCTTTTAATTCCTCTCTGCTATTGGCATGCATCTCCAGCAATTTGCTGACTCTGTTTTTATTACCATTATTTGCATTCAGTACCTGCATTCCACTTTTTATGGTTCCGGAATAGATTCTCAAATAACTTAACTTTCCTACAAATAGATCAGTTGTTATTTTAAATACCAGGCCAGAAAAAGGTGCATCAGCACTGACTTCCCTCTCAATTTCCTTTTCGTTATCCGGATTAATCCCTTTAGGGGAAGGTACATCACCTGGAGACGGGAGAAAATCCACTACCCCGTCCAGTATTGGCTGCACCCCTTTATTCTTAAAAGCAGCTCCGCAAAGGACAGGAACACCATTAACATTTATAGTTATTTCTCTGATAGCTTTTTTTAATTCTCCTTCACTTATTTCAATATTTTCAACATATTTATTTAAAATGTCATCATTATAATTAGCAATATTTTCAATAAGTTCCTGTCTGTATTTCTCCGCAGTAGATTTAAGTTCTGAAGGTATATCCTCATACTCGAATTTAATTCCCATTTCATCTTTATATATAATTGCCCTCATACTGATAAGATCAATTATTCCTAAAAAGTCTTCTTCTTTACCTATAGGAATTTGTATGGGTAGTGGATTGGCGCCAAGTCTTGTTTTAATCATATCCATAACATAGAAGAAATCTGCTCCACTTCGATCCATCTTATTGACAAAAGCAATCCTGGGAACATTATATTTATCAGCCTGTCTCCATACAGTTTCAGACTGTGGTTCCACTCCTCCAACTGCGCAGAATATAGTAATCATACCATCAAGTACTCTTAGTGATCTCTCAACTTCAACAGTAAAATCAACATGTCCGGGAGTATCAATAATATTTATTTTATTATCCTTCCAGAAACAGGTTGTTGCAGCAGAAGTAATGGTAATTCCTCTTTCCTGCTCTTGTATCATCCAATCCATGACTGCTGCTCCATCGTGAACTTCTCCCATTTTGTAAGTCTTACCGGTATAATATAGAATACGTTCCGTTGTAGTTGTTTTACCTGCATCTATGTGAGCAGTTATACCTATATTTCTTGTATTTTTTAATGAAACCTGTCTAGTCATATATAGTCACCTACACTACCACCTATAGTGCGCAAAAGCCTTGTTTGCCTCAGCCATCTTATGTAAATCTTCTTTCTTTTTAATACTGCTTCCAGTATTACTGGCGCCATCTAAAATCTCGGCAGATAACCTTGCAGCCATAGTCTTTTCCTTCCTTCTGCTTGCAAAATCAACTATCCATCTAATAGCCAGCGTATTTGCTCTTTCCGCAGAGACTTCCACCGGTACCTGATAAGTAGCTCCGCCAACTCTTCTTGGTTTTACCTCCAGCACAGGCCTTACATTATCAAGACATTTATCCAGTATCTCTAATGGATTTTCTTTGGTCCTTTCTCCCAGAACTCTCAGACTCTTATATACTATATTCTCAGCAATACTTTTTTTACCATCTGTCAGAACCTTGTTAATCAGTTGAGATACAACCCTGCTTTTATAAACAGGGTCTGTCTTTATTTTCCTTTTCGGAGGTTTTCCTTTTCTTGGCATTTATTAACTCCTCATAAATTACTTTGGCTTCTTAGCTCCATACCTCGAGCGTGAAGATTTTCTATCTTCAACCCCTGCAGTATCTAACGTGCCCCTGACAATCTTATATCTCACCCCAGGTAGATCTTTTACTCTACCGCCTCTTACTAATACTATAGAGTGCTCCTGTAGATTATGACCAATTCCTGGTATATATGCTGTAACCTCAGCTCCATTTGTAAGCCTTACTCTAGCTACTTTTCGCAGCGCCGAATTTGGCTTCTTGGGAGTAGAAGTATATACTCTAATACATACACCTCTTCTTAAAGGATTTTCCTGAAGAGCAGGTGTTTTCTTTCTCTTTTTTAATCTTTTTCTTCCTTTTTTAACCAGTTGACTTATAGTAGGCATAAATACCCTATCTTATAGCTCAATTTAACAATACTACTACAACAAAAAATGATTAATGATAACCTTTTTTGAAGACACGAAAAAAGAGATTATCATCTAAAAATTAAAATGTCAATATAAAAAAATGGCTATTTTATAGTATTTTTTTACTTATATTTTAGATATTAATTTCTATTTCTTTTGCTTCATCCCCTTCTGGTTCCTGAAGGATTTCTATCTCATCTTTATTGTCCTCCTTATAGCCAGGGTACTCTAATTGATAACCCCTATAGCTGCTCATGCCCGTTCCCGCCGGTATAGCTTTACCTAATATTACATTCTCCTTTAGTCCAGATAAATTATCTATTTTATTCTCCAAAGCTGCATCTGTTAGCACTCTGGTAGTTTCCTGAAATGATGCAGCTGAAAGAAAACTATCAGTCGCCAGAGAAGCTTTGGTTATACCCATCAAATTTTGAACAGCTGTTGCTGGTACTTTCATATTAGAAATTAATTTGTTATTCTCTTTTTCATAATAGAGCCTGTCTACAAGCTGTCCTGGAAGAAAATTACTATCCCCGGGATCAATTATGGTAACTTTCTTCAGCATTTGTCTGACTATTACTTCCATATGTTTATCATTTATATCCACACCCTGGGCTTTATATACGTTCTGTACCTCTTTTACCAAATATTGTTCGCATTCCTTAATTCCGTTAATTCTTAATATATCATGAGGATTTCTTGGCCCCTCAGTCAATTGATCTCCTGCAGAAATCTTATCCCCGTTTTTAACCCTTAATCTTGCTCTAATCGGGATCTGATAAACCTTTTCCTGCTTGCCGTCTTTACTCTTTATGGTAAGCATTCTAAATCTAGAATCTATATCTTCAATTTCAACCTTTCCTGATATTTCTGCTATAAACGATTGTTCTTTAGGCTTTCTGGCTTCGAATAATTCTACTACCCGGGGCAGACCGCTGGTAATATCAAGACCTTCAAAAGTTTTTTCATGCTTGTGCACATGTTTTTTTCTCTTAGCAGTAAGAATCAGTTTAGCAAAAACCTCTCCAACCCCAACATTTACTTTTTTATTTATCTGGAGTATTTCTCCTTTAGGAATAATTACATCTACAATATCTCCTCTCTCCATCTGAACCTGGAAAATTAATTTATGTGGAATATGTTCAATATTTATCTCAATAACCTCGCTTGTATCCTTCTCGGTGAGGTCGGCTTTTTTAATATTCAGCTCAGATAACAATTCTTTTCTGAATATAAGCTTTCCCTTAACTGGCGATTTTATAGACTTCTGGATTACAGTACTTGCTACTCCACCTGTATGGAAAGTACGCATAGTCAGCTGTGTGCCTGGCTCCCCAATAGATTGCGCTGCTATAATCCCTACCGCTTCTCCAATTTCAACCACTTTGCCAGTAGTAGCGAGATCTCTTCCATAGCATTTCTGGCAAACTCCGGATTCTGCTTTGCAAGTCATAACTGTACGCACTTTTACACTCTCAATATTGGCATGTATGAACTTCTGCAGGTGCTTTTCAGCAATTTCTTCACCACCTTTTATTATATTCTTTTTAGTATTAGGATTATTAACATCTCCCAGACAGGTTCTTCCTATTAAATTAGTATTAGGTTCTCCCTCAAGAGTTAAAACATAAAGATTTATACCATCCTCGGTCTCGCAGTCATTAATTTTTACCATAGTATCCTGTGCAACATCAACCAGCCGTCTGGTCAGATATCCCGAATCTGCAGTTCGTAGTGCGGTATCTGCAAGTCCCTGTCTGGCACCATGGGTGGAAATAAAATATTCCAAAACCGTAAGTCCCTCTCTAAAGTTAGATTTGATAGGACTATCTATGATATCTCCTCTAGCATTTGCTACCAGTCCTCTCATACCTGCTAACTGACGGAGCTGTTTTATATTTCCTCTAGCACCGGATGTAGCCATCATATAAACCGAATTAAATTTGTTAAAATTCTTTTCCATAGCGATGGCTACGCTTTCATTAGCCTGTGACCATGTTTGTATCACTGCTTGATGTCTTTCAAATTCTGTTATCAAACCTTGCCTGTAATAATCCTCAATTCTTTCAACTTTTTTCTCCACACTGCTTAAAATCCTGGCTTTTTCAGGTGGTACATCTATATCATCTATTCCTATAGTAATACCTGACCTGGTGGAATATTTAAATCCTGTTTGTTTAATAGCATCCAGTGTCTCAGTAACAACATTTTGAGGAAATTTGTTTATGCATTCAACAGTAATATCAATAAGTTCTTTTTTAGATATTTCTTTATTAATAAATTTGTAATCCTCAGGCAGCGATTCGTTAAATATTATTCTTCCAACTGTGGTCTTGATTACTTTCCCCTCAATTTTCACTTTAATAGGTGTATGCAAAGATATAAAACCATAATCAAAATCTAAAATAGCATCCTGGGGATTATTATAAAATCTCTCCTTTCCTTCTGATTCTTCTCTTTCTGAAGTCAAATAATATATTCCCAGAATCATATCTTGAGAAGGAACAACAATCGGTTGGCCGCTTGCAGGAGATAATATATTATTTACAGACAGCATCAAAATCATTGCTTCGGCTTTTGCCTCATTTGATAAAGGTACATGAACAGCCATCTGGTCGCCATCAAAATCTGCATTAAATGGAGGACAAACCATAGGATGAATTTGTATAGCCTTACCCTCTACCAGTACAGGCATAAACGCTTGTATACCAAGCCGGTGAAGTGTTGGTGCACGGTTAAGCAGGACAGGATGATTTTTAATTACCTCTTCTAATATATCCCAGACTTCATTACTTTCTTTCTCTACCATAGTCTTGGCGCTCTTTATATTCTGGGCAAATCCCTCATCAACTAATTTCTTCATAACAAAGGGCTTGAATAGTTCCAAAGCTATTTTCTTTGGAAGCCCACATTGTTCCAGCTTAAGATTGGGATTAACTACAATAACCGATCTTCCTGAATAATCCACCCTTTTACCTAAAAGGTTCTGTCTGAATCTACCCTGTTTGCCCTTAAGCATATCACTTAAAGACTTAAGTGGCCTGTTTCCAGCACCAACTACAGCCCGGCCTCTTCTTCCATTATCAAAAAGTGCATCAACGGCTTCCTGAAGCATTCTCTTTTCATTGTTAATAATTATTTCAGGGGCATCCAGTTCTAGTAGTTTCTTAAGCCTGTTATTTCTATTAATAACTCTTCTGTACAGGTCATTCAAATCAGATGTGGCAAATCTTCCACCATCTAACTGAACCATAGGCCTCAAGTCCGGGGGAATTACGGGGAGTATATCCAGAATCATATATTCTGGCTTATTATCCAATTTCATAAGCGAAGATAATATTTTTAGTCTCTTTATACTCCTGATTCTTTTCTGGCCTTTGGACTTCTTCACAGTTTCCTTAAGGTCCTCGACTTCTTTTTTGCAATCAATATTTTTCAGTAGTTCTTTTATAGCCTCTGCACCCATTCCACCTTTAAAATACCGTCCATAAATTTCTTTCATTTTCTTAAAAAGAGCTTCGTCAGAGACCAGCATCTTTTCCTCTAAATTAAAGAAAAAAGTATCAGCTCTTTTTATCAGATCAATTTCTTCCTGATATATTTCCTCCTCTTCTTCCAGGAGCATCTCTGTCTCTTTTAACATTTTCGCTTTCTTTGCCTCTAAATCCAATTCAGGAATTTTTTTCTCTCCAGTCTTATCATCTATATCATTTTCATCTTCTTTAAAATCTTCATCTACTTTCTTATTTGCTTGCCGAACTTCAATTAAACTTTTTTTATCACCAATTTTATTATTTTCACTTATAAAATTATCTTTATTTAATTTTAATTCTTTCAGTCTTAGCTGGTGCAATTCCTTTGCCCTGTCCAGAGCCTTCTGGTATAACTTTTTAACTTCCTCTTCTTCAGCAGCTATTTTCTCTCTGTTGATACTGGTTATAATATAGGAATCAAAGTAGAGAACTTTTTCCAAATCCTTGGGGCTGATATCCAGAACATATCCCATCCTGCTGGGAACTCCTTTGAAAAACCATATATGTGAAACCGGAGATGCAAGCCCAATATGCCCCATTCTTTCCCTTCTTACATTAGCTCTGGTTACTTCAACCCCGCATCTCTCACAAATTATTCCCTTGAATCTCACCCTTTTATATTTCCCGCAGTAACATTCCCAGTCTTTGGTGGGGCCAAAAATTCTCTCACAGAATAGCCCATCTTTTTCCGGCTTTAATGTCCTATAATTTATAGTTTCAGGCTTTTTAACCTCGCCATTGGACCATGATCTAATTTTTTCTGGTGAAACAAGCCCAATTTTTAAAGCATCAAAATTATTTACATCTATACTTACAACCATTTACAAAATCCCTCCAAATTAATTAGATTAGTCTTAAGCAATACTAATCATTATTTTATTTTTTACTTCTTACCTTTTTCTTTTTGGGCACTTTAGTGTTGCTTTCTTCTTTCTCGTCTTCTGATTTCTTTCTCTTTATTTTTTTATCCTTTCCTTTAGTTTCTTTCACTTTCCCGTCTTCCAGATCTTTCTCTTCCTTAAGATCAATTCCTAAATCCTCCACAGTTTTCATAATCTCATCTTCAGCTCTCGATACTTTTACTTCCTTCCCTTCTTCTGATAATACCTCCACATCAAGTGCCAGGCTCTGCATTTCTTTTATAAGCACCTTAAATGATTCTGGAATTCCTGGCTTCTCTATATTTTCACCTTTTACGATTGCTTCATAGGTCTTTACACGTCCTGTTACATCATCTGACTTTATAGTAAGCATTTCCTGCAACGCATAAGCAGCACCATAAGCCTCCAATGCCCACACTTCCATTTCTCCAAATCTCTGACCACCAAATTGTGCCTTACCGCCCAGTGGCTGCTGGGTAACTAAAGAATATGGACCGGTAGATCTTGCATGAATCTTGTCATCTACCAGATGAAGCAATTTCATTACATATATATAACCTATAGTAATATTATCAGATAGTTTCTCTCCGCTCCGGCCATCATACAAAGCAGTTTTTCCGCTCCGGGGGAGATTGGCCATCTTTAGCAATTTTACTATATCCTCTTCTTTTGCTCCCTCGAAAATAGGTGTTGAAATATAGACAGGACCGTCGCTGCTAATATTCTCCTTTTTATTATTCCATCCTTTATAAGCTGCCCAGCCAAGATGAGATTCCAGTAGCTGACCTACATTCATTCTTGAAGGAACTCCCAGAGGATTAAATATTATATCTATTGGGTCACCGTCTTCAGTATAAGGCATATCCTCTTCAGGAAGAATTACTGATATGACTCCTTTATTACCATGTCTCCCTGCAAGCTTATCACCAATGGAAATCTTTCTTTTTTCTGCAATGAATACTCTGACAAGCTCATTTACTCCTGGTGGAAGGTCGTGTCCCTTTTTTCTGGAAAATAGCTGTACATCTAAAACTTTCCCGCCTTCACCATGAGGCACTTTAAGGGAGCTCTCTCTTACTTCCCTTGCTTTTTCGCCAAAAATTGCCCTCAACAATTTTTCTTCTGCCGTAAGCTCTGTTTCACCCTTTGGTGTTATCTTGCCAACCAGTATATCTCCTGGTTTTACCTCAGCTCCAATACTTATAATTCCACGTTCATCTAAATTTTTTAAAGCTTCCTCCCCTATACCTGGTATATCCCTGGTTATCTCTTCCGCTCCAAGCTTTGTGGTCCTGGCTTCTACTTCCTGTTTTGAAATATGAAAAGAAGATAGGATATCTTCTTTTACCAACCTCTCTGAAATAATAATTGCATCCTCATAGTTATATCCTTCCCAGGACATGAAAGCTACTCTTAAGTTCTTACCCAGCGCCAGTTCACCGGCACTGGTTGCAGGTCCGTCTGCAATTACACTACCATTTTTAACTTTTTCACCTTCTTCCACAACGGGCTTTTGATTTATACAGGTTCCCTGGTTTGATCTTCTAAATTTATACAAGTGATGAATATAGTTCTTTTTATTCTTGTAATTTATCTTAATATGGTCTGCGCATACTTCTTCAACTACACCATCGTCTTTGGCAAGAACCAGTACTCCACTATCCCTTGCTACCACTTCTTCCATTCCTGTACCTATCAGTGGAGGCTCAGGTTCAATTAATGGCACTGCCTGACGTTGCATATTAGAACCCATTAATGCTCTATTGGCATCATCGTGCTCCAGAAATGGTATAAGAGATGCAGCAGCGCTAAAAACTTGCCTTGGTGACACATCTATATAATCTATCATGCCCGGTTCAACATTGACTATTTCATCACCTGAACGGGCCATGACTCTTTCTTCCAGAAATTTACCGTCTTTTCCGACCTTTGCAGTTGCCTGGGCAATTACATAATTTTCTTCATTATCTGCAGATAAATACTCCACCTTATTGGTCAATTTACCATTAATAACTCTTCTGTAAGGTGTTTCTATAAATCCATACTCATTTAATCTTGCATAGGTAGCCAGAGAGCCAATCAGTCCAATATTAGGACCCTCTGGCGTTTCTATGGGACACATTCTCCCATAGTGAGATGGGTGAACATCTCTCACTTCAAAACCAGCTCTCTCCCTGCTCAGTCCACCAGGACCAAGAGCACTTAGCCTTCTTTTATGAGTAATTTCAGCTAAAGGATTGGTTTGATCTAAAAACTGCGAAAGCTGCCCGCTGCCAAAAAATTCTTTTAGACTGGCGACCAAGGGCCTGATATTAATTAAAGATCTTGGAGTTATTGTATCAACATCCTGGGTGGTCATTCTTTCCTTTATAACCCTTTCCATCCTTGAAAGACCAATCCTTACTTGATTTTGTATGAGCTCTCCAATATTTCTGATTCTTCTATTGCCAAAGTTGTCAATATCATCTATTTCACCTATTCCACTCATAAGTTGAACCAGATATTTAACTATTAAGAATATGTCCTTACAATTCAGGATATGTTTCTGACTGGTATCTATACCCATTTTGGCATTAATGGTATCAAGCCTGTCTAAAATATTTTTATCAGTTTCCTCCATTAGCTTTTGATCCATTTTATATCTACCTACTTTTCCAAAATCATATCTTTTTGGATTGAAAAATAAGGAGTTTATAAGATTTCTGGAACTTTCAACTGTTGGTGGTTCTCCAGGTCTTAATTTTTTATATATCTCAATTAATGCTTCTTCCTCAGTTTCGGTAAAATCTTTCTCCAGAGTATTTTTAACACAGTCTTTTTTATCATATGGCCCAAAAATGTTTAGCAGGTCTTCATTATTTCCAAAACCTACAGATTTTAAGAAAATAGTAAGTAAAAACTTTCTTCTTCTATCAATTCTCACATAGGCAATATTTCTTTTATCAGTTTCAATCTCAATCCATGAACCTCTGGTAGGTATAACTTTACACATATATATGTCTATTTCAGTCTTCTTATCTATATCTGTATCGAAATATACTCCCGGAGAACGGACTAATTGAGATACTACCACTCTCTCTGTTCCATTAATTATAAAAGTTCCTCTTTCAGCCATCATAGGAAAATCCCCCATAAAGACTTCCTGCTCTTTTATTTCACCCGTTTCTTTATTTATAAATCTTGTCAGAACTTTTAAAGGGGCAGTATAAGACATATCCTGCATTTTACACTCGTCTGGAGTTGAATTCTCATCATCAAAATTATAGTTTAAAAACTCAAGTGACATATTGCCTGTAAAATCTTCAACGGGTGAAATATCCTTTAGAGCTTCCATCAGTCCTTCTTCCAGGAACCATTGGAAAGACTTCCTCTGTATATCCAGAAGGTGAGGCATATCTATTAATTGTGGGATTTTGCCAAAATTATACCTCTGGATTTTTTTGATTTTTTGCATTAATTTATTCTCCTCTTTATTATATTCTAAGTTTGATAAAGCAGTAAAAAAGGGTTATGACAAAATCAATATAAAAACCTATGCATTGGACAAAAAACTATATAAATTAGCATTGGTAAATTTTTCCAGGAAAAACTCACAAACCACTAGTTTATCAAATATAAATTAATAGTCAACAGTCTATTTCCTTTACGAAATAATAGATGCTTCCTTTCCTTTAGTGTATTTCCTTTTAATAGTGTAATGGTTCAGTTACATTGTCATTCTTAAATATCCGGAATTAGTATGGTTTTTATAAAGGATTAAGGTAGGAGTTTCCATACATCACATGAATGTATAAACTTGATATTAAACCCTACTTTACTTCCTATATCCCAATTACTTTTACTGAACTATTTTATTTCAACCTCAGCACCAGCTTCTTCCAGTTGTTTCTTTATTTTTTCTGCTTCTTCCTTTGAAACCTTTTCTTTAACCATATTTGGTGCTTTATCAACTAATTCTTTAGCCTCTTTTAGACCAAGACTGGTTATAGACCTGACTACTTTAATAACCTGTATTTTTTTAGCTCCAGCTGATTTTAATTGAATATTAAATTCTGTTTTTTCCTCAGCGGGGGCTGCTCCCTGAGCTGAAGCTGCTCCACCAGCTGCAGGAGCTGCAACTGCCATCGCTTGCGCACTAACTTCAAATTTTTCTTCAAGAGCTTTTACCAGTTCAGAAAGTTCGAGTACAGTCATTTTTTCAATAGCACTTAAAATTTCATCAATAGATTTACTTTTACCAGCAGTTTTCTCTTTTTCTTTTACTTTATTTGTTTCTTTTTTTTCTTCACTCACTTTTTGTTCATCCTTACTTTTTTCTTTTTTTTCTTCTATTTTGTCACTTGTTTTTTTGGGTTCTGCCATTATTCCTCCTCTAATTATTATTTCTCTCTTTTTTTTCTCTAATTGCATCCAGAATCAGTACCAGATCTCTGGTTAGAGCACTTAAAACATTTACCAACTTAGTTATTGAAAATTTAATTGATATCACTAAATTGGTAAGTAAAACTTCTTTTCCAGGCAAACTGGCAAATTTCTCAACTTCTTCTGGACTTAAAAGTCTATTTTCAAGTATTCCCACTTTTACTTTTAATGTATCCAGATCTTTTGAAAAATCTTCTATTACCTTAGCAGTTGAAACCATATCCTTACCGCTTACAACAATACTGGTCGGCCCTTTTAATACTTCCTCAAGATTTATATCTTTAAAAGCATCTTTAGCTGCAATAAGGGCAAGAGTATTTTTTATTATTTTAAGATAAGAATTTATCTCCACCAGTTTATCTCTTACTACTACAGCATCTTCAGCTCTAAGCCCACTATGATCAGTAAAAATAAGACCATAACTGTTCTTAAATATCTCTTTTAACTCATTTACTTTATCCACTTTTTCTTGTTTGGCCACATTAACCTCCAGCTTATGTATTTAAAAAAGGTACAAAATAAAATCGACCCCAACAATCTTAAAGGCCGACTTAATTTTTTAAATCAACCTCAGTAGGAAATTAAGTTATTAAATCCTTATAATAACACCTACAGTCTAGGGCTGTATTATATATTTGTTTATATCAAATTCATTTTAATTTTCTTATGCCACCTCTGCTACTTCAATGCTCTTACCAGGATCAATCTTAATACTTGGACTCATAGTTGCTGATATATAAATACTTTTTATGTATTTGCCTTTAGCTGAAGCAGGTTTTGACTTTATAATTGCTTCCAATAGAGCCGCATAGTTTTCCAGTAGTTCTTTTAATCCAAATGATACTCTTCCTATAATACAGTGCACTACACCATTTTTATCAGTCCTGTACTCCAGTTTTCCTCTTTTTGAATCCTCCACCGCTTTTTTTAGTTCAAAAGTAACTGTTCCAGATTTAGGATTGGGCATTAATTTTCTTGGGCCTAAAATCTTACCAATTTTACCTACATGCTTCATCATGTCTGGTGCTGCAATACAAACTCCAAAATCCAGCCATCCCTGGCTGATTTTACCTGCGAGATCTTCTCCTCCGATATAATCTGCTCCTGCTTTCCGGGCTTCTTCGGCTTTTTCACCCTGCGCAAAAACAAGTACCTTGGGAACCTTCCCGGTTCCGTTAGGTAAAACTATAGTTCCCCTTACTATCTGGTCAGCTTTTCTGGGATCAACTCCTAAATTTACACTAATATCTACAGACTCATCAAAATTAGCATAATGGTTCTTTTTAATCCAGTTAATAGCTTCTTTTGGGCTTACCATCTTATTTTTATCCAAATTTTCTAATTTCGATAAATATTTTTTCCCTCTCTTCAAAAATTACCGCCTTTTTTACTTATTACTTTATACTTTGTGCCACTCATTTATCTACTTCTAACATAGAATTAAACTTATGAACTTACTTTTATTCCCATATTTTTAGCAGTTCCTTCTATTATTTTAACTGCACGCTCTAAAGTTCTAGCATTTAAGTCTTTTAGCTTAATTCTTGCAATTTCTTCAACCTGTTTCCTTGAAAGTTCTCCAACTTTTTCCCTATTAGGCTCGCTCGACCCCTTTTCTAAATTCAAAGCTTTCTTAATAAGAACTGCAGCTGGGGGGGTTTTGGTAATAAAACTAAAACTTCTATCTTTGTATACAGTTAAAATCACAGGAATAATCATTCCCTGTTCTTTTGCCGTCTTTTCATTAAAAGCTTTGCAGAATTCCATAATGTTAACTCCATGCTGCCCCAGAGCAGGACCGACGGGAGGAGCAGGATTTGCCTGCCCCGCTGGAATTTGCAATTTAATTTGCGCTATAATTTCTTTAGCCATAAACAATTATCTCTAATCAAATAGTTTCGTATTATACATTTTAATAGAAATATTTCTATTTTCTTCTATATTTTTGACACCTGGTTAAAATTTAGTTCAACAGGTGTCTGTCTTCCAAATATAGAAACTAGAACCTTTAATTTACCCTGATCTAAATTTATCTCACTTATAGTACCATCAAAATTCGCAAATGGCCCTGTGGTTACTCTTACAGGCTGCCCAATTTCAAAATCGGTCTTAGGTTTGGGTTTCTCAGTATCCTGCCTTTTCATAATTCTTTTAACTTCATAATCTGATAAGGGAATTGGTTTATCTTCACTGCCTACAAAGCCCGTAACTCCAGGAGTATTTCTTACTACATACCAGGAATCATCATCCAGATGCATCTTCACCAGTAGATAGCCCGGAAGCACTCTTTTAGATGATACCTCTTTCTTCCCGCTCTTAATTTCAACAACATCCTCTTTAGGTATATATATATCGAAAATTTTATTACCCATATTCATGGACTCTATTCTGTGCTCCAGGTTAGTTTTTATTTTATTTTCATATCCTGCATATGAATTAATTACATACCATCTTGGTCTCATTCAAATCACCAAACAATTAAATCTTTGTCATCAGTTCCACCAGTCGTAAGAAGCCCAAATCAAAAACTCCCAGGATAATTGCAAAAATAATAATAGTGACTATAACTACTATAGTATAATTTAAAAGCGCTTTTCTAGTAGGCCAGGTTACTCTTTTTAACTCATGTATAACATCCCTGCAAAATTTTTCAATTCTCGAAGGCAGTTTTTTTATAAATTGCTTCCAATTTATTTTCTTCCTTGGTTGCGATGGGAGCTTTCTTTCCTGCATCTGCCTTTCTATTATTGCTTTTTTCCTATACTTTCTTGAAACTTTCCTTTTAGCCATTATAATTTGTCCTCTACATTTTTTGACTTTTGGCAGGGCTCAATTTTCTACGCATATAAACCTGGCAGGGCTGGAGGGATTCGGTCTTTCGTCTCACTCCGTTCGCTGCAGAGCCGCAGACTCCTTCGTCTTCGACTCAGTCCGTCTTTTCGAATCCAGAAAACATGCCACTGGCATGTTTCCACTCACTACCTCTACCGTACTCAACGTTCTACCTATATAAACCTGGCAGGGCTGGAGGGATTCGGTCTTTCGTCTCACTCCGTTCGCTGCAGAGCCGCAGACTCCTTCGTCTTCGACTCAGTCCGTCTTTTCGAATCCAGAAAACATGCCACTGGCATGTTTCCACTCACTACCTCTACCGTACTCAACGTTCTACCTATATAAACCTGGCAGGGCTGGAGGGATTCGAACCCACAACACCCGGTTTTGGAGACCGGTGCTCTACCAATTGGAGCTACAGCCCTATCTATCTGGTCTCCTTATGAACAGTATGCTTTTTGCACCATTTACAATACTTCTTTATTTCTATTCTATCAGGTGTATTTTTTTTATTTTTTTCAGTACTATAATTTCTTCTCTTGCATTCGGTACAAGCAAAAATGATTATCTGTCTCAAGTCTTTTCACCGGTTATTATTTTTGTTAACAGAAATCGCAAGCTAATAAGTTAGCACTATATTTATTTGATGTCAACAATAAAATCTCTCTATTTTTTCTACTCAATTACCCTGGTAACACTGCCAGCTCCTATAGTCCTTCCCCCTTCACGGATAGCAAACCTCTGCCCTTCTTCCATAGCTATGGAGGATATTAGTTTTATCTCCATTTCTGTGTTATCTCCAGGCATTACCATCTCCACACCTTCCTTCAGGTTTACTATTCCGGTTACATCTGTAGTCCTGAAATAAAATTGAGGTCTATACCCGTTAAAGAAAGGAGTATGACGTCCTCCCTCATCTTTGGACAGCACATAAACCTGAGCCATAAAATTAAAGTGAGGGGTAATAGAGGAGGGCTTGGCTACAACCTGTCCTCTTTCCACATCCTCTTTCTGCATTCCTCTTAATAGAAGCCCTACATTATCTCCTGGCTGGGCTTCATCTAAAAGTTTCCTGAACATCTCAATACCAGTTACCACTGTCTTTTGGATTTTAGGTCTTATTCCCACTACATCTACTGCATCCTGCAGCCCAATTTTTCCTCTTTCCACCCTGCCGGTAACTACAGTTCCCCGTCCGGTAATAGAAAATATGTCCTCTATAGGCATAAGGAATGGCTTGTCTATATCTCTTAGAGGTGTTTTTATATACTGGTCTACCTTTTCCATAAGCTCAAGCACTACCTTGCAGTTGGGGCAGGCTGTCTTATCTGTGCATTCGCATTCCATTGCCTTTAGCGCTGACCCCTTAACTACCGGTATTTCATTTCCTGGAAACTCATATTTGGTAAGAAGATCTCTTACTTCCATCTCTACAAGTTCTATTAGCTCAGGATCGTCTACCATATCTACCTTATTTAAAAATACCACAATGTAGGGTACCCCCACCTGTCTTGCCAGAAGTATATGCTCTCTTGTCTGGGGCATTGGCCCATCTGCAGCAGATACCACAAGTATTGCCCCATCCATCTGGGCTGCGCCGGTAATCATATTCTTTACATAGTCTGCATGGCCAGGGCAGTCCACATGAGCATAGTGGCGGTTAGTTGTCTCGTATTCCACGTGGGCAATGGCAATGGTTATGCCTCTCTCTTTTTCTTCAGGGGCAGTGTCAATGGAATCAAATGTCCTTTCCTCTACATCTAAGCCTGTGCTTTTAAGGCACCTGGTAATAGCTGAGGTCAGGGTTGTCTTACCATGATCCACATGGCCTATAGTCCCTATGTTTATATGAGGCTTGGTCCTTTCAAATTTTTTCTTAGCCATAATATATCCTTTCTTTGTATTTATGTTAATTTAATTTATATTAATAATCTATACTGCAATTTTACTTCCTTTAAACCTTTCAATAATTTCGTCTGCAATCCTACCTGGTGTTGGTTCATATTTCTTAAACTGCATAGTAAAAGTAGCGCGCCCCTGAGTTTTGGACCTCAAATCCGTAGCATACTCAAACATTTCAGCAAGCGGCACCTCTGCTTTTATAATCCTATTCTTATTTCTCAGTGATACAGATAATATTTTTCCTCTCCTCGAATTAATATCACCAATAACATCTCCCATATACTTGTCCAGAGCAACCACTTCAACATCCATTACCGGCTCAAGTAAAATAGGAAGACATTTTTTCATACCTTCTCTAAAAGCTTTTGACCCGGCAATCCTGAAAGCCATTTCCGAAGAATCTACTTCATGGCAAGATCCATCTAAAAGTATGGCTTTAATATCAATAACTGGATATCCAGCCACCTCGCCGCTTTGCGTAGCATCTTCTATTCCCATTTCAATTGGCTTGATAAATTCTTTTGGTATAACTCCGCCTTTTGTTTTATCCTCAAATTCAAATCCCTTACCGTATTCATTTGGTTCAAAACGAACAACCACATGACCATACTGCCCTCTTCCACCACTTTGCCTGATATATTTTCCTTCTACTTGTGTTCCTTTAGTTATTGTTTCCCTGTAAGATACCTGAGGTTTACCTACATTTGCTCCTACACCAAACTCACGGAGCAATCTATCTACTATAATTTCAAGATGAAGTTCACCCATACCTGAAATAATTGTCTGTCCAGTTTCACTATCGATTTCCATTCTAAAAGTAGGATCTTCTTCTGCCATTTTAGATAGCGCAGTAGCTAATTTTTCCTGGTCGACTTTTGTTTTAGGTTCAATAGCAATTGATAACACCGGCTCAGGGAAACTAATAGATTCGTATTTAATAGGCTTATTTGGATCACATATAGTATCACCGGTATTTACATTCTTTAAGCCAACAACTGCTCCTATATCTCCACTATAAGCCTCTTTTAATTCCTCTCTGCTATTGGCATGCATCTCCAGCAATTTGCTGACTCTGTTTTTATTACCATTATTTGCATTCAGTACCTGCATTCCACTTTTTATGGTTCCGGAATAGATTCTCAAATAACTTAACTTTCCTACAAATAGATCAGTTGTTATTTTAAATACCAGGCCAGAAAAAGGTGCATCAGCACTGACTTCCCTCTCAATTTCCTTTTCGTTATCCGGATTAATCCCTTTAGGGGAAGGTACATCACCTGGAGACGGGAGAAAATCCACTACCCCGTCCAGTATTGGCTGCACCCCTTTATTCTTAAAAGCAGCTCCGCAAAGGACAGGAACACCATTAACATTTATAGTTATTTCTCTGATAGCTTTTTTTAATTCTCCTTCACTTATTTCAATATTTTCAACATATTTATTTAAAATGTCATCATTATAATTAGCAATATTTTCAATAAGTTCCTGTCTGTATTTCTCCGCAGTAGATTTAAGTTCTGAAGGTATATCCTCATACTCGAATTTAATTCCCATTTCATCTTTATATATAATTGCCCTCATACTGATAAGATCAATTATTCCTAAAAAGTCTTCTTCTTTACCTATAGGAATTTGTATGGGTAGTGGATTGGCGCCAAGTCTTGTTTTAATCATATCCATAACATAGAAGAAATCTGCTCCACTTCGATCCATCTTATTGACAAAAGCAATCCTGGGAACATTATATTTATCAGCCTGTCTCCATACAGTTTCAGACTGTGGTTCCACTCCTCCAACTGCGCAGAATATAGTAATCATACCATCAAGTACTCTTAGTGATCTCTCAACTTCAACAGTAAAATCAACATGTCCGGGAGTATCAATAATATTTATTTTATTATCCTTCCAGAAACAGGTTGTTGCAGCAGAAGTAATGGTAATTCCTCTTTCCTGCTCTTGTATCATCCAATCCATGACTGCTGCTCCATCGTGAACTTCTCCCATTTTGTAAGTCTTACCGGTATAATATAGAATACGTTCCGTTGTAGTTGTTTTACCTGCATCTATGTGAGCAGTTATACCTATATTTCTTGTATTTTTTAATGAAACCTGTCTAGTCATATATAGTCACCTACACTACCACCTATAGTGCGCAAAAGCCTTGTTTGCCTCAGCCATCTTATGTAAATCTTCTTTCTTTTTAATACTGCTTCCAGTATTACTGGCGCCATCTAAAATCTCGGCAGATAACCTTGCAGCCATAGTCTTTTCCTTCCTTCTGCTTGCAAAATCAACTATCCATCTAATAGCCAGCGTATTTGCTCTTTCCGCAGAGACTTCCACCGGTACCTGATAAGTAGCTCCGCCAACTCTTCTTGGTTTTACCTCCAGCACAGGCCTTACATTATCAAGACATTTATCCAGTATCTCTAATGGATTTTCTTTGGTCCTTTCTCCCAGAACTCTCAGACTCTTATATACTATATTCTCAGCAATACTTTTTTTACCATCTGTCAGAACCTTGTTAATCAGTTGAGATACAACCCTGCTTTTATAAACAGGGTCTGTCTTTATTTTCCTTTTCGGAGGTTTTCCTTTTCTTGGCATTTATTAACTCCTCATAAATTACTTTGGCTTCTTAGCTCCATACCTCGAGCGTGAAGATTTTCTATCTTCAACCCCTGCAGTATCTAACGTGCCCCTGACAATCTTATATCTCACCCCAGGTAGATCTTTTACTCTACCGCCTCTTACTAATACTATAGAGTGCTCCTGTAGATTATGACCAATTCCTGGTATATATGCTGTAACCTCAGCTCCATTTGTAAGCCTTACTCTAGCTACTTTTCGCAGCGCCGAATTTGGCTTCTTGGGAGTAGAAGTATATACTCTAATACATACACCTCTTCTTAAAGGATTTTCCTGAAGAGCAGGTGTTTTCTTTCTCTTTTTTAATCTTTTTCTTCCTTTTTTAACCAGTTGACTTATAGTAGGCATAAATACCCTATCTTATAGCTCAATTTAACAATACTACTACAACAAAAAATGATTAATGATAACCTTTTTTGAAGACACGAAAAAAGAGATTATCATCTAAAAATTAAAATGTCAATATAAAAAAATGGCTATTTTATAGTATTTTTTTACTTATATTTTAGATATTAATTTCTATTTCTTTTGCTTCATCCCCTTCTGGTTCCTGAAGGATTTCTATCTCATCTTTATTGTCCTCCTTATAGCCAGGGTACTCTAATTGATAACCCCTATAGCTGCTCATGCCCGTTCCCGCCGGTATAGCTTTACCTAATATTACATTCTCCTTTAGTCCAGATAAATTATCTATTTTATTCTCCAAAGCTGCATCTGTTAGCACTCTGGTAGTTTCCTGAAATGATGCAGCTGAAAGAAAACTATCAGTCGCCAGAGAAGCTTTGGTTATACCCATCAAATTTTGAACAGCTGTTGCTGGTACTTTCATATTAGAAATTAATTTGTTATTCTCTTTTTCATAATAGAGCCTGTCTACAAGCTGTCCTGGAAGAAAATTACTATCCCCGGGATCAATTATGGTAACTTTCTTCAGCATTTGTCTGACTATTACTTCCATATGTTTATCATTTATATCCACACCCTGGGCTTTATATACGTTCTGTACCTCTTTTACCAAATATTGTTCGCATTCCTTAATTCCGTTAATTCTTAATATATCATGAGGATTTCTTGGCCCCTCAGTCAATTGATCTCCTGCAGAAATCTTATCCCCGTTTTTAACCCTTAATCTTGCTCTAATCGGGATCTGATAAACCTTTTCCTGCTTGCCGTCTTTACTCTTTATGGTAAGCATTCTAAATCTAGAATCTATATCTTCAATTTCAACCTTTCCTGATATTTCTGCTATAAACGATTGTTCTTTAGGCTTTCTGGCTTCGAATAATTCTACTACCCGGGGCAGACCGCTGGTAATATCAAGACCTTCAAAAGTTTTTTCATGCTTGTGCACATGTTTTTTTCTCTTAGCAGTAAGAATCAGTTTAGCAAAAACCTCTCCAACCCCAACATTTACTTTTTTATTTATCTGGAGTATTTCTCCTTTAGGAATAATTACATCTACAATATCTCCTCTCTCCATCTGAACCTGGAAAATTAATTTATGTGGAATATGTTCAATATTTATCTCAATAACCTCGCTTGTATCCTTCTCGGTGAGGTCGGCTTTTTTAATATTCAGCTCAGATAACAATTCTTTTCTGAATATAAGCTTTCCCTTAACTGGCGATTTTATAGACTTCTGGATTACAGTACTTGCTACTCCACCTGTATGGAAAGTACGCATAGTCAGCTGTGTGCCTGGCTCCCCAATAGATTGCGCTGCTATAATCCCTACCGCTTCTCCAATTTCAACCACTTTGCCAGTAGCGAGATCTCTTCCATAGCATTTCTGGCAAACTCCGGATTCTGCTTTGCAAGTCATAACTGTACGCACTTTTACACTCTCAATATTGGCATGTATGAACTTCTGCAGGTGCTTTTCAGCAAT
>Ga0209979_1000565_pt1 | contig 48483 bp, 42 predicted proteins | sample AnhtaG_FD_183114 | JGI IMG/M metagenome (GOLD analysis project Ga0209979, IMG submission 183114) | Deep subsurface microbial communities from Anholt, Denmark to uncover new lineages of life (NeLLi) - Anholt_01485 metaG (SPAdes) (version 2) | ecosystem: Environmental > Aquatic > Marine > Oceanic... | reverse complement strand
CCTTCCTTGGCATCCACCAAGAAAACGATGACCTCGGCCTCGGCGATGGCGATCTCCACCTGATCCCGCACCGAAGCCATGAGATCACCGTTAGAGTCTGGAAGCAGTCCGCCTGTGTCTACGAAGGTGAGAGTGAGGCCGCCCCATCGGGCGTCGGCATAGATCCGGTCTCGCGTGGTTCCAGGCACGTCCTCGACAATGGCCAGGCGCTCCTCTATCAGGCGGTTGAAGAGGGTTGATTTGCCAACGTTGGGACGACCCACCAGGGTCACTACTGGCTTAGTCATGATTCCCGTATCACTACCTCGAGATGGTCGGGAATGATGGCCTGCACGTCCAGTGATTCCGGCTTATCGACCGCAAGCGGCACGAAGTGTGTGCCTGGTCCGTAATCAGAGACATCCACCACAACGCGCACGTCTCCTGCCTCCAGAGCCTCAAGGTCAGATAGAGGTCCTGAGAGGATGACTCCGACCGTGTCGGGAGAGAAAGCACCCTCCAAACCTCTGCCCAGGCCCTGTAGCACAGGGGTGAGTTGCACAGTCTGACCTCCTAGCACTGGGGATATCCCTATAAGGGCTTGTACGGTCCTGACCTCCTCTGACGGCGATACGCCTTCCGGGAAGACTATTCCCACTCTTTCTGAGATATCTGCTCGGGCGCCTTCCACATCGACGGGATAGGTCTCCAAATACCCAGGTATCTCTACCACTGTGGGAGGATCTCCCATCACGGTCACCGTCGGAGGATTAGCACTAATACTACTTATCCAATAGCCTGGCGCTGGTGTTCCCTGTGTCACGGTTTTGACAGAGAGCTCTCGAAAACCTACTCTATGCTCTATGGGGACAGACACCGTCACTGATTGCGGATCCACCTCCAGCCCTGCCACGACGTTCCCGACCTCATCCCTCGGAGTGATAGCGACGTCACGCTCGAAAGTATCTTTTTCCCCCCTCAGGTACACCTCTCCAGTGACTTCCACAACCTGATCCACCAGGCTCCCTGGCCCCCTTACCATCACGCTGTGAGGGCTGATCTCTAAAGGTCCTTGGTAGAACCCCTGCGGCGGCTCCCCGTAGATGCTCGCTCGAACCTCAACCTCCTTCTCTGCCCCTCGGTCCAGCCGAACGGTGAGCAAGGTGGGAGAGATCTCCAAGATCCTTACCAAACTACCCGCCTGTTCTACCTGTATCGGGACCTCGTGCAAACCCACATCCAGGCCCTCCAAATCCACATAGGCATGAAAACTGGAGGCCCGCAGGCCCCCCCAGACAGACTCTGGTGCTCGCACCTTGATCCTCACGCTTTGGTCGCCGCCACCTACGATCACCAGTCCCTCTCCTCGGTTGATCACCTCCACAGGGACCTCTTCCGGAAGGAAGCCTTCAGCAAAAGGGTTTTCCTGGATTGTGGCCGCGATCCACACCATGATGGCCAGGATGATTGCCATGATCAACGAGGCCACGTTGCCACCTAGAACACCTGCCACACCCGCCCGAGCGCGTTCGAGGAGGCTTCGTGGGCTCTGTAGAGATGAAGAGTGTCGTGAATTCACTTCCGGTGCACCTGCCCGCTCAGCTGGCGCTTGTAGGAGGACCGCAGCATCTCGCGCAACCGCGATTCATCGAGATCACGTACCAGACGACCGTGTCTGGCCACGGAGATGACTCCGTTTTCCTCAGAGACTACCATGGCCATGGCGTCGCTCTGTTCCGTGATCCCAACAGCTGCCCTGTGCCGGAGCCCTAGTCCGCGCCTGACACGGCTGGTCTCAGCCAGGGGCAAGATGCAGGCCGCCGCCGCAATCTTATCGCCTCGAATGATGGCTGCGCCGTCGTGCAGTACCGTGTTAGGTTGAAAGATGGTCAAGAGAAGCTCGGATGTCACTTCACCATCTATTGGGACGCCGGTGTCCACATACTCCTGCAGGCCCGTTTCACGCTCCACGACGATCAGTGCTCCATGCCTCCTATCAGCAAGAAGCCGGGACGCTCGCGCAATATGACGGCTGACCTCCATCGCTGTGGTCTCCGTCGAGGAAAAGCTGATCAACCCTCCCCCCCGACCGAGGCGTTCCAAGGCCCTCCGAAGTTCAGGCTGGAAGATGACCGGCACCGCCACAAGGAGCGCTGGAAGCGTATTGCGAATCAACCAGCTGAAGGCGGAGAGAGAGAGGAAGTTGCTGGCGAGTACGACCGCGATGACGAGGACGAGAATCCCCCGCATCAAGGGGACAGCCCTGGTACCCTTCACCAAGTAGAACAGGCCCCAGAACATCATCGTCACTAGGAGTATGTCAACAAGATCTCTCAGTTGGGAATGTGAAAGAACCCACAGAATGTCCGACACATCTACCCTCTCAGTCCCTCACTGGCACCCCGGTAGGTCAGCCTGTTGCCTGCGCCACCACTCAATACTCACCCATCTCCCGTAGGAGTTGCGTATATCCCTCCTTTTCCTTTGGCTCCAAAGATATTATGGTCCGAAGCGTTTCCGCCGCGTCCCTCCTACGGCCGACCTCCAACTGGAGCTCCCCCAGCGTGTCTAGTTCGCCAATGGCTTCCTGTTTCATTCCAAGTTCTATGTACAACCCACTCAGACGTGATCGGAGGGGAATGTCCTGAGGGTTGGAATCTACTAATTCTCGCAGGGCCTTGATGATCTTCTGGAATTCTCTCTGCTTCCCGAGATGGACGATCAAGCTATCCAATTCCCTCAGGGCAACATCCTCCTGGCCCAGCTTATAGTGCAGCTCCACCAGGCGCAGCCGGGCCTCTTCGTCGGTCGGTGCCAGTTCTCTGATCTTCTCATAGAGAGCTACCGCTCCCTTCCAGTGCACACGCTGAAGCTGGAGATCAGCCATGCGATGCAGTATCTTGACCTCCCAATCCGCCGGAGTTGCGGTTCGGCGAACCAACGGCAGGGCGTCCTCGTACTTCTCCAAGGCCCTGTCCACGCGAGCCAATCGGTAATAGCTCTCGCCCAAAGCCAAGTACTCGCCCAGAGCGCGATCAACTTGATCGTGCTCTATCAACAGAGTGATCAGCTTTTCCCTGATAGATACGCTCATCGGCGCCACAAGCAGCGCCCGCCCGTAGACCGCCATGGCCTGGTGAGGACTATCACGCATCAGGTAGGAGTCGGCCACCGCGGCGTACTTGCTCACCGCTTCCTCCACCTTGCCCTGGTGTGCGAAAGTCTCCGCGATCCTGAGGTGAAGCGGCAGGTATGTGGGAGCCATCTCTACAGCCCTGTAGCACTCCTCCAAGGCTGTGAAGGGCATATCATTTCTCAAGTACTCCCAGCTCCTCGCCATGATGTCGAGCACTTGCTCACCACCAGGTACCTCTAGGAACTCCGGAAGGATAGAAACGATGCCGCCATCAGCCAGATTATCAAGCTTCCGTCGTGCCTCCAGAACCTTGGCCTTCCAGCCGTGTCCGCTGAGGAAGTCCCTCAACGAATTGACCAAGACTTCAGCCTTCCGCCTGTTCGCCTGGTCTCGATAGCTATTGGCAAGGTCTCGGTATAGCGGATCGATATCATCAGCCCAGTCCTGGCTCATCATGTCTAGGTCTATGATCTTGAGGGCCTCGAGGAAATGGCCCAGAGCCTGGCCAATCCGGCCCTCCGCCCAGTGACACTCACCCAAGGCAAAGTTGCTCGCCAGAGAGTACTCGGGGACCTCAAGCGATCTACCCAGAAGATCTATCGCGTCGCTAAAGCGCAGAGCCTCCTTGTAGAGAACGCCCAGATTGAAAACCACGTCAACGCGTCCCGCTCCCATTTCCAGAGCTTGCTCATAGTAGCCTACAGCCTCTTGTATCATTCCCTGGGAATGGAAATCAATAGCCTTACCCAGAACGGCGGTGATCCCCGCGTGGCTCCCTGACGCAAGACCCTGCAACTCGGCTGGCCCTTCGTGAGGCTCTTCGGGGTGCTGCACCAACTCCTCCTCTCCCAGCACAGCCTCTGCCAGACTACTCAAGGCGTCTTGAACCGCCAAGTCGACAGGACCAAGCTCTTCACCTGGCACAAGAAGGGACGGCTCAAGGACCCCTACGTCCCCGTCTGCGATCAAGCGCTCCAGAAGGGCGCGAGCCGTGGCATTCCCTCGGTCCAGCGACAGGACCTTCTTGCAGTACGCCACCGCCTGTGCACGCTCGCCATCCTCGTGGCTCATCCGCGCTAGAGCGAGGTACTCCTCCACGGCAACAGCCGTATTGGACTGCAACTCACATGCCTCCGCCAGCCTTCTGCGAGCCTCCTTGTATGCTGGTTGGAGCCGGACAACTTCCCGCCAGGCGTCGGCTGCCTGTGACAAGACCCTCTGCTTTTCGTACAGTTCAGCCAAGTGCGTCCAAGCATGTCCTGCATCCGTAATCCGTCCCAAGCGCTCTAGAATCTGCGCTCTCTTCATGACAGGCGACGGATCATCCGGAGTCAGCTCGGAGACCTTCCTATACTCCCTCAAAGCCTCCCGCAGCCTCTCTGCCTGCAAATAGGCGAAGGCCAAGCCGCTCCAAGCCGTTGCATCGTCTGGGAATTCAGCAGTAGCCAGCCTGTACTGCTCAATGGCTTTCATCCATTGCTTGTCCCAGGCATGGCTGTGTGCTTTCTCCACGGCTCTGTCAAATAGGTCACGATCCCCTGCCATAGCTCGTCAACCAACCCTGCTGCCCGGTACCCAAGAACCACAACCCAACTCATTCAGCATCAACACGAGTGGTGAGTGAACGTACTCAATCCCCCATCAGCGTGAGCAGTAACGCTTTCTGCAAGTGCATCCTGTTCTCGGCTTGATCGTATACTATCGATTGCCCCCCGTCTATCACTTCGTCCGTGATCTCCTCTCCCCGGTGAGCGGGCAGGCAATGCATGACCATCGCATCTGGAGCAGCCAAGGCCACCAATTCGGCGTTGACCTGGTACGGACGGAAAAGCGGCATGCGCCCGGTTCGTTCTCCCTCCTGCCCCATACTGGTCCACACGTCGGTGTAGACGACGTCTGCTCCAGAGACCGCGGAACGAGCATCCGTGCCCACGATCGCCTTGCCCCCCGTCTCCTGCGCAAACGCCTGCGCCCGGCTCACTACGTCACCACGTGGCTCACACCCTGAAGGGCTCGCGACACGTATCTCCATGCCCACCTTGCTGGCTGCGAAAAGAAGTGAATGGGCCACGTTGTTACCATCGCCCACGTAGGCCAGCTTCAATCCCTGCAAGGCGCCCCGTCTCTCGTAGATGGTGAACAGATCGCTCAGAGCCTGACACGGATGGACGAAGTCAGACAGCCCGTTGATCACCGGCACCGATGCGTGAACAGCTAACTCCTCCACGTCAGCATGTGCGAAGACGCGAGCCACAATACCATCGACATATCTGCTCAACACACGTGCCGCATCTGCCACGCTCTCACGTTGACCCAGCTGGATCTCCTCTGGTGAGAGATACAGAGCTTGCCCTCCCAGATGCAGCATGCCCACCTCGAAGGAAACGCGCGTACGCAAGGAGGGCTTCTGGAAGATCATCCCCAAGGCCTTGCCCGCAAGGACAGGATTGTTCCCGCCGTGCCTCCAATCATCCTTCAGATTCCTGGCTAGCTCCAGGAGCCTCCAGATCTCGTCTGCACTGAGGTCAGCAATGGTGACGAACTGCCTCATTCCTCTCTCCCTCCGCCTCATAGTATATCATAGGATGATAGCCCAAGAAAGCGCCTTGCGCCCTTGAGACCATGTTTGCCAGTCTGCCGATGCAGACTATCTCCACCTCCACCCAGTCACCGAGCTCGAGCTGACCATCTCCAGTCAGGCTTCCGCTCTGGGCAACTTTTCCGGCCTCCAAACCCTCCACCCTAGAGAGTCCATTGGTCAGCTGCTCCACGGGGAAAACCCTCTCCACCGTGAAGGCTCCTGCCACAGTCCGCATGTGGCCAGACAGGCCGCCGACGTCGGCCCGTCGCGGGCAACCCTGAACTGGCCGTCGTGTCGATCTTCACAATAGTGGCGATAGTGCCAGAAGCCCCTGGGCCTTCTCCCAACTCCCATTCCTCGTGATGTCCCGGCCCTCCGTTCAAACAAGACCCGGACTATGGCAAGCTGCCGCTGACACTGCCTGGGGTCTTCCTCAGGACACGTGATCGCCGCCCTCCTCTCAGCAGCACCCGTCGCGTGAGTCCCGCGGCTTCTCGCTGCGCCCTTCGCCGCTCTTGGTCCTCCAGCGGTCGAAACACCGACCAGCCAACAACGGTCCGGCCCATCAAATCGGACGAATCTCTGCGAGGAGAGTGGCAGACTGTCTATCCGAGGCCGACTGAAGGCCAAAATGCCCGCTGCCAACGGACAATGGTGGTAGACAGCCCTGCGGCACCTAGCACTCTGATTCTCAACGCGTCGCATTTGCCGGGTCTCCGAGCCATGCTTCAGGGGATTGGCTCGAGCCTCAGCCTACCCCCCAGGTCCGTGCGGGACGGCAGGCTTGGCAGATGGAGCATCTGCGAACACGTCGTGAGCCAAGGTGGACATGCCGCGAAGGGCCTTTGGAACACTAATGCGACGGCCGCTGCACGACCGAGTGCCCACGACGACATGATTCTATCACGACTGCACACACAGTTCAAATGACTGAGAGTGAGGGTGTTGAGGAAGATCTTCTAGGTTTCCGAGGCGTGTGGGAACCATAGTGGCACCAGCAAGGGCTGACAATCTTCGCTTCAGGCCGAATGTATGGCTAGCGCTCTCCTATGAACAGCTACGTTGGCCTAGCTGCACGGCATGACATGCGGCTACGGAGTTCGCCTAGGTTTGTGGGACAGATGCCGTGGGTTCCCGACTACCAAGCACGTCAAATAGGCTGTTGAGAAAGGGCAACGTGGTCATGCTGCGACGGGAACGTCAACCCACCTGCGCCCCCCAGGGAGGGCGCCAAGCTTGGGCGGGGTGCCGCGCTGAGTCGAAGTGCAATGTGCAGCGGGGCAGGTCCTTGTGGAACTTCAGGTAGTGGGGTTCAGGGAGGGACTTGCGACCTGCTCCCTGCTTTGGCGAACTCTCTTGCACATCCTCTGACGCTACGTCAAGAGAACTGGTGCTTGGTCTGGACAAGAGCACCAAGCCGTCGTATAATAGCTGCTGCCATCTTCACGGGACCGCCCTGACCGTGACCTTCGCCTGCCACAGAGGATGTGCACCGCATCTCAGAGCGGCAAACGACTCAACATCCCCAGGGATACCCTGCGTGATGAAGGCAAATAGGCGCTTGTCCGAAGGACAACATCGGGACAGGTGCTCCAAGGATGGTTTGACATGGCAACAGCGTACAGCGTGGCATTACCCATCTTCGAGGGTCCCCTCGACCTTCTATTGCATCTGATCGAAAAGAGGGAACTGGATGTCACCAAGGTTTCTCTGGCTGCGGTGACGGACCAGTACCTGGACCACATAAGTCGCCTGGAGAAGCTAGAGTCTGAGAAGCTGGCCGACTTCTTGACCGTCGCGGCAAGACTCCTGCTCATCAAGTCCCGCATGCTTCTTCCCCAGCTACCTCCCGAGGAGGCCCAGGAAGAGGAAGATGTGGGCGATGAGTTGGTGAGACAACTGATCGAATACCGCAGATTCAAAGCTGTAGCTGAGGAACTGAAGGCCAGAGAGGATCAGGGGCTCAGAGCATACGCTCGTCTCTTTCCCGTGCCTGAACTGGAGAGGAGCTTCCATCTGGAGGGCGTCACCCTGGAGAGCCTAGTGGAAGCGGTCCGACAGGCACTGTTGGCTCAATCCATGCCTTCCGTGGACGACGTTGTCACTCCCTACTACGTCTCTCTTCCAGAGAAGATCGCTCAACTCGAGGAAATCGTAGTCAAACGAGGGCGCCTCAGCTTCAATCAACTGCTGGCTCGCGCTGCCTCCCGCACCGAGATCATCGTGACCTTCCTCGCCTTGCTCCAACTGATCAAACGGCGAATCGTCACGGTCGACCAAGATGAGGTGTTCGGGGAGATTGTGGTCAGTGCAGCCGACTAGATCGTGCGCTGGGGTCCACAGTCGAGAGGGGCGGAGGCAGGCACGGCCACACCCAGCGGGGCAGTCCCCAGCGCTTTCACATGCTCTGAGAGTCGTGGGGCATCAATAATGGGCACCGGTGCCGCTTCCCCTCACTGGAAGGCCGGGAACTCGGTCAGTGCAAGATCAAGGGTCTCCTCGTCCCGGGTCAGCACAATTAGCACTTCTCGGTCCCGCTGGCCGAGGTATGTCACCTGGTCTTCACTCCACCACGTCTTGGACTGGGGTCCGTCAATGGCCCGAGAACTGTCCCCCGCCCGTTCCATGAAGGTCCGATAGAAAGAGAAAAACTCCTCTGCATTGGCTGCGCTGTCCCACATCGTCTGAAGCACCAGTATGTAGCTGTCCTGTTCCTGGTTCTCGAGAAGTAGGGCCCGATCTCCATCCCATCCTTCGCCAGCCATGAGAGCTTCCTCGGGGTCCAGCTCTCTCTCGAGATAGACGCGGATGAATAGCTCGCCGAAGACATCACTCCTCAATTCCAACCAGCCGGGTCCCACGACACCGAGCAAGTCTCCCAGGTCTGGGATGTTCGCCACCTCTCCAGCAAGGTACTTGTCGGGATGCATAATCTGTTCGGTGGTCTGAGGCGGTGCAGCAAAAGCCTGATTCAGTTGAGCCCACCCGCCGTCGTCCACGAGGGCGGCGGCGAAGACGACACCCTGGCTGTACGGGAACCACGCGGTCTCCCGAACCACCCCAGGCGCGTCCTGATACTCCCCTTGTTCGACCTCTTGGATCGCGTCCAAAAGGTCAGCACGGTCGAGGTCCATCTCGAAGAGATGCTGGAGGGCATACTCCACCGTCACCAGCGTGGCATCTCCTTCAATCAGGGCTTGAAGCGCCAATCGGGAATCCGTGGTCGCAGCCTGCTCGAGAAGCGAGTCGAGGTCGAAGTGCTGATCCTGAAGGGCGTGGGTGAACTCATGAGCGAAGGTGACTTCCAGCCACAGATCACTTGTATACCGATCGAGGACAAGATAGATCTCTTCCCGCTGACAGTCATACAGACCCGCCAATCCCTTCCGCTGTGACTCGATCTGCGCCTGCAGGAGATCATAGTCCTCATCTATCAGGCCCAGGACCAACATACATCCTCTCACTGACCTCCATCTCCCGCACGTACTCCTCCTCTTCATAGAGAGCAGAGAGATACTCCTCGAGACTGTAGCGAGTAAAGGTCAGTCTTTGGATCTCCCGGAGCGACTCAAGATCCCTCAGGTCACGCACTCTGGCCTCGATTTCCTCGTACGCGCCCTCGTTGATGATCGGAAAGCCTGGTATTCGGTCATCGGGTACCACCAAACTTTTGGTAGGTACAGGGGTGTTCATAGGAGACGGCGTAAACGTGGGAGGAAAAGTGAACACGGGAGACGGAGCGGCGGTTGCTGTAGCCATGGCGGTCTGAGTGCCAACCTTCGGTGCCATAGCGGTTGGCTCCGCCTGGAAGGGACCTGTCACTACGAGCGTGCCACTTAGCGCAACCGCGACGCCACATACCGCACACGTGACCAAAGCCAATAGGCTCAGCCCGAAGCACAGGGCACAAGCTCGACTGAGGCGTCAGGCGTTTCTTGATCCGTGGCTGAGGGTTCCGCAAGCAACGCCTTCAATCCGAGACGTGCATACTCCTTGTGCGGGTTGACGGCAAGGACTTCCTTCAGATATGCGACTCTCTCCTCATCGGTCACGACACCGCTCATCCACAGCCAGGCCTTTTCGTTGTCGGGATCGAGTTCAATGACCTTCGAGAGCAACTGCCGTGCCTGCTCAGCGCGTCCAGCCGTGACCGCAGCGATGCCCTGCCTAAGCAAGAGCTCAACGTCGGATTTGTCTGCCATCGTCAACCCATTTGCACCATTTCGACCGAGGCCAGCGTCCCTGGCAGCATGCTGGTCGCCTCGCTGAGAGCATATCTTGACGCAGCGGCCTTGTCAAGGGAAACAGCCAAGCCTGTCACTCTGGCCACATAGCGCAGAGGCAAGAAAGGCCCGCAAACCTTAAACTTTCGCTCGAATGATGATAATGATCCTCTTTTCCTATTGCCAAGTGGTGGATTGTGTAGTATAATGTGGGTAATCGTGGGGAGAAGTGGGACATATTACCGAAGAATGACCCACAGAAACGGCGAAGGTGGGGCGCAGTAGCACAAATGTTCCTTGGCGAATATGTTCATCAGATCGACAGCAAGGGCAGGCTTACCCTTCCAGCCAGGTTCAGAGCAGAACTCGCCAGAGGCGTGGTGCTAACGCGGGGTTTGGACAAGTGCCTCTTCGTCTACCCTGTGGAGCAGTGGCAGAAGCTGGCTGAGAAGATCAACGGCCTTCCGCTGACGCAGAGGAACGCACGCAACTTGGCTCGCCTCTTCTACTCCGGAGCCAGCAGCTGCGTCCCTGACAAGCAGGGACGCATCCTCCTCGCACCCTACCTCAGGGAGTTCGCCGGAGTAGACGGTGAGACGGTGATCGTCGGTCTCTACACGCGGCTCGAAATCTGGAGTCCTGAGCGATGGCGTGAGATCAGGAGCGAAGTGGAGGAACACGGAGATGCGATCGCTGAGCACTTTGCTGAACTCAACGTCTGATGGATGCCAGACCGGTCCACATCCCTGTGTTGGTCTCAGAAGTGCTGGATGGGCTAGACGTTAGGCCAGGAGGGAAGTACATAGACTGCACACTGGGCACAGGGGGGCACGCCAGAACGATTCTGGAGAAATCGGATCCTGACGGTAGGCTGCTGGGCATAGATGTGGATGCCTCAGCGATTGAAGTCGCCAAGAACAGGCTCGCCCAATTCGCCGGGAGAATCCAACTCGTGCGAGACAACTTCAGACAACTGGACAAGACAGCCTCAGAGCACGGTTTCCTCGCCGCAGACGGCGTGCTCTTCGACCTGGGAGTGTCATGGCCACAGCTGCAAGAAGGTCACCGAGGCTTCTCCTTCCGGCAAGAAGGGCCTCTGGACATGCGTATGGATCTAGACGGGGAGATCACAGCCAGTCACCTGGTCAATCAACTTGGGGGAGCGGAATTGGCCCGTATCCTGACCGAATATGGCGAGGAGCCCAAGTCCAGAGCCATAGCACGAGCTATCGTGCGGAATCGCCCCTTCAGGACGACATTGGAGCTCGCCGATGTGGTGGCTCGCATCGTGGGCCGACGCCGCAGACGGCATCCGGCGACCAAGACATTCCAGGCCCTGCGCATCGCTGTGAACGAGGAGTTGAGCGCTCTGTCCGAAGCCTTGCCTCAAGCGTTGGCTGTTTTGGCTTCAGGAGGGAGAGTGGCCGTCATCACGTTCCACTCCCTGGAAGACCGCGTGGTCAAGACATTTATGGCACGGGAGTCGAGAGACTGCGTCTGTCCGCCTGAGATCCCGGTCTGCATGTGCCACCACCGCCGTACTCTGCGCATCCTGACGAAGAAACCGATTCGGCCATCGATTGAGGAGATCAAGGAGAACCCGCGCTGCCGTAGCGCCAAGTTGAGAGTGGCCACTCGCTTGTAGAGGAATGAGGAATCTGTCCGTGATCGATGATCCCATGTACCTTCCAAGCGTACGAGTCCACAACTATCATGCGGAGCCTCCCTCTTTCAGGCTCACTCGCAAGACCATGGGCCTTCTGCTCCTCCTGCTGGTGGTGGCCGGACTGATAGGTTCTTTCTATCTGAACCAGGCGAGCCACACAGCGGCTGCCGGCTTGGAGATCGTGCGCCTGACAAGGGAAAAGGAGCGTCTACGGCAAGACAGTGCGGAACTCCGCAAACAGATAGCCGAACTAGAGACCCTGTCCAACATTCGGGCCCGCGCAACTGAGTTGGGTTTCGTCGAGACAGAGAGTGTCGAATACCTAGTCGCAGATATCCGCGCTCGGGAGCCCTCCAGTCAGGAGGTCTCATGGCCGGGTTACGCAGAGCAGATAGATCAGGACGAACCGAAGCCCCTGGACTCAGAGGCGGCTCGGTGGTGGGCAGAACTGGGAGCCTTGTTTGAGTCTTGGACCAAGACACAGCGCTGAGTTGAGGCCTCCTGGGGAGGGCCTCGGCCCAGTCCGATCAGACCGGGAGTGGCTTCGCGGGACGGTGGCCCTGCTAGAGGGATTGACCAGATAATGGCAGAATCCGATTGGCCTGAGCGCGCATCCAAGAGACGACTAATGCTCCTCTGGATGGCGACGGTCGCAGCCGTGTTGATCCTGGTCGGCAGGCTATTCTATTGGCAGGTGATACGACATCAGGAGTTGCGAGAAGTCGGAGAGCGGTGGCAGCTCGTTGACCTGCCAATTCCCGCCCTTCGAGGAACCATCATGGACCGAAACGGCTTCACTTTGGCCCTAGACGAATACGAGTTCGAGATTTTCGCCACTCCTAAGGACATCCTGAACTCTGAGGGACTAGCTGCTGAGCTGGCTCCCGTATTGCACATGGATCAGCACAAGCTAGCCGAACTGCTTTCCCGGAAGAACGAACCCTCCGTGTCATTGGTCTGGGACGCACCGTGGGGAATGGCCAGAGAGGTAGAAGACATCAAGGATAGCTGGAGTGCTGCAGCTCTGGGCATCAGTGCGGCCCGAAAGCGCGTATATCCTGAAAAGGACGTGGCCTGTCATTTGCTGGGTTTTGTGGCATACGATCATGAGGTTGACTACGCGGCGTACTACGGAGTTGAGGAGTACTACACGGAAGAGTTGCGTGGTACGGAGGGCCATTGGGGAGGCACAGGTGACACCCTCAATTTGCAGCTAAGCCTGGGTGCCGCCGAAGTGGAATTGCCGCAAGATGGCCTCGATCTGATACTGACCGTCGATCGCACGATCCAGTATTTCGCGGAGGATGAACTGCGGAGAGTCATAGAGGAGTATGGCGCTGAGAGAGGGACGATCATCGTCATGGATCCCCAGAGCGGTGCCATTCTTGCCATGGCTAGCTACCCCTGTTTCGATCCCAACCCCAGCCTCGGCAAGGTCATACCGAAGGAACTGTTCATCAATCCCGCGATCAGCGAAGCGTATGAACCAGGGTCGGTGTTCAAGGTGGTCACCATGGCCGCAGCGCTGGATTCAGGCACCGTGGGCCGGCACAGTACCTACTATGATGAAGGACAGATATTCGTGGGGGGTCAGATCATCCTGAACTGGGACAGAAGGGCCTACGGAGTCACGAATATGACCGACCTGCTGGGGCATTCACTGAATGTAGGTGCGGCCACTCTGAGCACCAATATGGGCTCAGAGACGTTCTACGACTATGTGGAGCGCTTCGGCTTTGGACAGGTCACGGGGATAGATCTGCCGTACGAGTCGACGGGCATTCTACGAGCGCCAGGCCAAGGCAATTGGCGCGAGGGTGACCTGGGCACCAACTCCTTCGGCCAAGGCATAGCAGTCACTCCGATACAGATGATCACTGCCGTAGCGGCAGTGGCCAACGAGGGCGTGGCGCCCAGGCCCTACGTCGTGCAGCGAGTCGAACGTGAGGGTCAGATCATCCAAGAGTTCCTCCCTCAGCCGGGCCGTTCCGTGATGTCTCCATCAGTAGCCACGGAGCTAACGGAGATGCTGGTCGAATCCCTGAGTGGCAGGGATAATCTGAGCATACCAGGGTACACGATCGCTGGCAAGACTGGGACAGCGCAGATCCCGGTGACAGGTGGGTATCACCCTGAAGATACCATAGCCTGTTTCGTAGGCTACGCACCCGCCTACGACCCTCAGTTCATCATCTTGGTCAAACTGGACAGACCCCGAGAGTCACCATGGGGCTCGGTGGTAGCTGTCCCAGCGTTCAGGCGACTGTCCGAAAAGTTGTTCATCTATCTGCGCATACCGCCTGATGAAATGAGGATAGCTAGCAGGTAGTGCATCCGCATGATAAGACACAGTCAATGTGCGTCAGTCAGGGGCCACAATATCGGAGTACAGACGAGAACATGATTCTCAGTATCGCAGAGATCTGGCAAGGGATAACCGGACAACAGCTGGACGACCCGAGAGCAGCCGAGTTTGGCTTTGAAGACGCGGTCGTTGACTCGCGGCTTGCGAAGGAGGACGCTTTATTCATCGCTCTACGAGGAGAGAAAGATGACGGTCATAACTATGTTGTGCATGCGTTCGAGCATGGGGCCTCGGCGGCCATCATAGACACAGTTGTCGACGGTGTGCCCTTGATCGTAGACACCACCCAGCGTCCCCTGACACCGCTACCGGACCTTCTCACACCCCCTGTGTGCCTCCTGGTTGAGGATACCTTGAAGGCGCTGCAAGACATTGCGGCCCATCACCGACGGCAATTCGACGTTCGGGTCATCGGGATCACTGGCAGCATTGGCAAGACCACAACCAAAGAAGCCATCCACTCCGTGCTCAGCAAGAGCTTCCCCACATTGAAGAGTGAGGAGAACCTGAACAACGAAATCGGCTTGCCCCTCACCCTACTTGGCTTGGATGAAACCCACGCCAAAGTGGTCGTGGAGCTAGGGATGTACGCACTGGGTGAAATAGCGCAACTGACCGCCATAGCCCTGCCTCAAGTGGGAGTGGTGACCAATGTCAGCCAGTCCCACATGGAGCGATTGGGTACCCTAGACCGCATTGCACAGGCCAAGGCAGAGCTCGTGCAGGCCCTTCCCCCAGAAGGCACCGCAATACTGAACGGCGACGATCCACGTGTGAAAGCCATGAGCGGCATGACCCAGGCTCAAGTCTTGTACTATGGCCTGAGCCCTCATTGTCACTTGCGCGCGAGCCACATCGAGAGCCGTGGTCTGGACGGCGTCCGCTTCCGCATGCACTACGGTCGCGAAACACTCCACGTCAAGATCCCCCTGCTAGGTCGTCACAGTGTACACACGGCACTCGCGGCCGCCGCGGTGGGTGTAACAGAGGGACAGCCATGGGGTCAGATTGTGGCCGGGCTGCGCGATGTCGCTGTGCAGCTACGCCTCATCGCGACGCCGGGCATAAGTGGTTCGACTATCATAGACGATAGCTACAACGCCAACCCTACCTCCAGCCTTGCCGCTCTGAACCTGCTGGCCGAGCTGGAAGGGCGCAAGATAGCCGTGCTCGGAGACATGCTGGAGTTGGGTTCCTTTGAGGAGGAAGGGCACCGCAAGGTGGGGCGCAGAGTGGCAGCCGTGGTGGACAAATTGGTGACCGTGGGCGCACTGGGTGCCATGATCGGCTGGGAGGCGATTGCCATAGGTATGCCTAAGAGTGATGTCCTGTTTGCCGAGAACAACCAACAGGCCATCGAAGTCCTACAAGACCTCGTGGCTCCCGGCGACCTGATCCTGGTCAAGGGCTCCCGAGGCCTGCACATGGAGGAAATCGTCGCGGAACTGGGAGAGAAATAGTGGTCGTTGCCCTGACTTCAGGAGTCGCAACTTTCCTCTTGGCGCTGCCTTTTGGGTCGTTTCTGCGCAAGTATCTCAAAGCCCACGGCATCGGTGAGCAGATCAGAATCGACGGCCCGATCTCCCATCAACTCAAGACTGGTACGCCCACCATGGGGGGGATCGCCATTATCGTGCCGGTAGCGATCATGACCATCTTGTTCAATCTGCGGAACCATGAATCGGTGCTCTTACCGCTGGGGACCATGGTGGCCTTTGGCTTCCTTGGGGCTATGGATGATTGGACAGGGCTGAAAAGAGCCAGGCGCAGAAGAGCAGCAGCCGCAGGGGAGAAGAGCGGCCTCATAGCACGCTACAAATTCGCGTGGCTCACCGTCGTCGCTATCGGAGCAACCGCTGTGCTGTACTTCGTTTTCCGTCTGGAGAGTTTCGCCATACCCTCGATCCCGACCAAGTTCTCCCTAGGGATCTGGTACTTGCCTGCCTCCGTCTTTGTGATCATCGCCAGTGCCAATGCCGTCAATCTGACTGATGGACTGGATGGTCTTGCTGGTAGCACCTCGGCCATGGCTTTCGCTGCCTACGGCATAATCGCCCTCCTGCAAGGACAGTTGTACCTAGTTGCATTCTGCTTCACCATGACAGGGGCAACAATGGCCTTCCTGTGGTACAACGCCTATCCCGCCCAGTTGTTCATGGGCGACACGGGATCTCTGGCGCTGGGGGGCACGTTGGGGGTGGTAGCTATGATGACGGGTCAGTGGTTGCTACTACCCATTGTGGGCGTCGTCTTCGTCGCAGAAACCCTGTCTGTGATATTGCAGGTGTGGTACTTCAAACTGACCAAAGGAAAGCGGATCTTCAAGATGACGCCTCTGCACCACCACTTCGAGCTCCTAGGTTGGTCCGAAGTACACGTAGTGCAGAGGTTCTGGCTAGTAGGAATCCTGGCAGCGATGCTGGGCATAGCTTTGGCCCTGTTGTAGCCCTTCCCTTTGCGACATGCCATACGAGAAGCAAAGAGTCACCATCGTTGGACTAGGTCGGGAGGGAACAGCGCTGGCCAAGTTCTTGGCCCGCCACGAGGCAGAAGTGACGGTCACCGATATCAAGAAAGAGGAGGCGCTGAGAGACCGAATAGATGAACTGAGAGAGTTGCCCATTCGCTACCTTTTGGGAACGCATCCCGAGGAGGCTCTAGAGGCAGATGTCATTTTCGTGAGTCCGGGCGTGCCCCGGGCGTTGCCGATCCTCACAGAGGCTCGACGGCGGGGCATCCCCCTTGACACCGAGACAAGGCTGTTCTTGAGTCTTTGTAGCGCGCCGATCATCGGCATCACCGGTAGTAGTGGAAAGACGACGACCACTACCCTTGTCGGCGAAATCATGCGGGCAGAAGGATACCGGACCTTCGTGGGAGGCAACATCGGTTCTCCGTTGATAGACATGGTGGAGCAGATACGGCCATCAGATAAGGTAGTGATGGAGTTGTCCAGTTTCCAGCTCGATGGTCTCGACCAGAGCCCCCACATCGCCGCTGTCCTGAACCTGTCGCCGAACCATCTCGATCGTCACGCGTCGATGGAGGATTACGTGCGTGCCAAGCAAAACATAGTTCGCTTTCAGCATCACAGCGACTACGCCATTCTCAACGCCGATCAGGAATTGACGCGCGAACTGACGAAGGATTGCCAAGGGCGAGTGTTGCTTTTCAGCCGAAAGCAGGAACTGGAGGAAGGGGCTTGTACGGTCCAGGGACAGATCAGTGTGCGTTGGGAAGGCAAGGAAAGCAGGGTTTGCGATGTATCCGACATCCAGTTGCTGGGAGATCACAACGTGGAGAACATACTGGCGGCGGCTGCAGTCGGCTGGGTAGCCGGCGCAAAGACCAAAGCCATCCGCAGCGTGGTCACCTCCTTCACCGGAGTAGAGCATCGGCTGGAGCTGGTGGCGGAGATCAATGGGGTGCGATACTACAACGATTCCATCGCCACCTCGCCGGCGAGGGCCATTGCCGCACTGAACTCTTTTGTCGAGCCCATCGTCTTGCTAGCCGGGGGTCGAGAGAAACATCTGCCTCTGGCGGGTCTGGCCAGGCTCATCGTGAGTAAGACGAGATCTCTCATCCTTTTTGGAGAGGCAGCTCCTTTGCTGGAAAGGGCCGTCCTTGAAGCGCTCAGTAAAGGCAATGGCGTGGCGATACCCATTCAGAGGACCTCAAGTCTGGCAGAGGCGGTTCGGACTGCCGCCCACGTATGCCAGGCTGGCGATGTCGTGCTCTTGTCCCCAGCCTGCACTAGCTTCGACATGTACCGCGACTTCGCTGAAAGAGGAGAGCACTTCAAGTCGCTGGTGCGTGAGCTGAGGAACTCCTCGTATGATGAAGTTAGGGAGTGAAGTGGGAATAGTGACCGAGAAGCTGAGTGAGAAAAGCAGACCTGATTACGTCTTGGTGATCATCGTTGTGGCTCTCGTGCTCATCGGCCTGATCATGGTCTATAGCTCCACCTTTGCGCTGGGCTACGCCAGGTCAGGGCAACCAACCTACTACCTAATAAGGCAAGCGGTGTGGGTTGCCATGGGGCTTGACATCATGGCCCTTATGATGCGGGTCGAGTATCACAAGTGGCAGAAGCTCTCCATACTCTTCATGGTGGTGACAGTGCTCCTCTTGCTCTATGTGCTCTTCGCGGGGCAAGCAGTGCACGGCGCTCGGCGCAGGATCCTGGGAGACTCCATCCAACCCAGCGAGATATGCAAACTAGCCATGGTGCTGTACGTCGCTCACTGGCTCTCCTCCAAGGGAGAGAAACTGAGGCAGGTCACCTACGGGCTGGTGCCTTTTGCCATTCTCATCGGCATTATCGCAGGGTTGATCATTCTCGAGCCTGACTTCGGAACAACGATGCTGATTCTAGCCACCGCGGGGAGCATGTTCTTCATCGCGGGCGCTGACATAGTCCAATTGGTGATCAGTTTCATCGTCGGGGGCAGCACGCTCTTGCTGCTCATAGCCAACTACGAGTACGCCTGGAACCGGCTTGTCGCATTCTCCCAAGACCCCTTCGCCGTCTTGCAGAGTCCTTTTGGTGCCAGTCTTGCCCAGGATACCTACCAGGTCATGCATGCACTTGTCACTCTGGGCACAGGGGGGATCACTGGGGTTGGGCTCGGCTCTGGCCATCAGAAAGCGCTTCTTCCCGCCGCGGAGAGCGACGCCATATTCGCGGTCTTAGGTGAGGAACTGGGACTGATCGGATGTGTGGCTGTGGTGGTTCTGTTCGCTGCTCTGGCGTATCGAGGTTTCAATATCGCTTTGCGCGCCAAAGACTCATTTGGATTCTTACTCGCGTCAGGGATAACCATCTGGCTCACGTTTCAAGCGTTGATCAACGTCGCTGTCGTGACCGACACGCTTCCATTCACTGGCTTGCCACTTCCTTTCATCAGTCTGGGTGGCTCGTCATTGGTGATCTCCCTCATGGGCATAGGCATGTTACTGAGTGTTTCCCGGGGCACGAGCGTGCATACAACGGAGCGAGATGCGTCTCTTGGTTTCCGGGGGCGGCACGGGCGGGCACGTGTATCCCATCCTCGCCGTTCTTGAGCAGCTTGTAAAGGAAAATGGCTTGTCGCACGAGGTCTGCTACGTGGGCAACGCTTCGGCGCTGGAGGCGGACTTGGCTGCCAGGGTGGGCCTCCGCTTTCACGAGGTGGCCACGGCCAGCCTCAAAGGAGCCGCACCATGGACCCTTCCGTCTCGCCTGGCGCGAGTGGCCTGGGGCGCGGCACAATGCGCCAGACTCATAGACAGTCACTCACCTCAAGTTGTTCTTGCAACCGGAGGCTACGTGTGTGCTCCCATGGTGCTGGCTGCCTGGCTGCGGGGAGTCCCCAGCCTCGTGTACCTACCGGATCTGGTTCCGGGATTGGCGATACGTGCGCTATCCGGACTTGCGACCCGCGTGGCCGTCTCCTTTCCTGCGTCACAGAACTCCTTCGCGCCCGAAAAAGCCGTGGTCACTGGCTACCCGGTCAGAGCGAAACTATTCGAAGCCGACAAATCGGCCTCGCGACACAGACTCGGACTGAAACAAGGAGAAAGAACTTTGCTGGTCTTCGGGGGAAGCCAGGGTGCCCATAGCATCAACCTAGCCGTCAGCGAGGTTCTCACCGAACTTCTGGAGATCTGCCAAGTGGTGCACATCAGCGGCGAGGCAGACGAACCCTGGCTCAAGGCGCAAAAGGAGCAACTGCCCGGAAGCCTCGCCAAGAGATACAGCGTGTATGCCTATCTTCACGAGCAGATGATCGATGCCCTGGCGGCAGCAGACCTGGTGGTGGCCAGAGCGGGGGCAGCAACCACGGCGGAGTTCCCTGCTCTTGCGCTCCCGAGCATCCTGATACCATATCCCTACGCGGGACAGCATCAAGGACTGAATGCAGACTACATGGTCAAGCACGGCGCGGCCGTCAAGATATATGACGCGGATCTGCCGGAAGGCGTCCTGCTGGGGACAGTGGCCAAGTTGTTTCAAGATCAACAGACGCTTCAAAGTCTCGCCCAAAGTGCAAGTGGGTTAGCGCAGCCCGAGGCGGCTCGACGCCTGGCCCAGGTGCTAAGGGAGATGGCACTGCCGAACTGATCGAGTCAGGGAAGTCAGCCATGCACATACACTTGGAAGTCGGTCTTGTCCAATACCTGATAGTGCTCATCACGATACTCACCATCTCTTTCGCCATTGGTCTCAAGCGCGGATGGAGAGGTCAAGTCATGGCATTTGTCCCGATTGCAGGCATGTGGGCGCTGCTCAGTACGAAGGGAGACGCCCTGGTCGGGCTGGCGAACACGATGTACAGAGGCCTCCTTTTTCTCACCTCGTGTGCTACCAATTCCGATACGGGCGCCTGCACGGAATCGGTGGGCCTCCTGCAAGCTGTTCTCATCCACCCAGAGAGCCCGGGTGAGGTACGTTTCCTGTTCTTGGTCACCTTGGTGGCCACGGCACTGCTCTCATTTCTGTTAGTCCTGCGCTTTGGGAAGGCACCACATTCCATGCTCCAAAGGCTGATGGGTGCAGTCTTGGGTGTGGCAAATGGCTTCACACTGAGCTACCTCTTGCTGCCGTTCCTGCCCTACCGAGAACAGATTCCGTTTGCTGCGGCCCAGTCTGCTGTACAGAACGACGTCCCGCGCGTTGTTGAATCCTTCCCACAACTCGCTCTCGGTCCGAATCTCGATGTTTCTGTTGTGGTTGTGATCGTCCTGGCGGTCTTCGTGATCATAGCGGTCCGTCTCATACGACCCACGAGCACGTAGCCGCCATGTGTGTAGCTCATCGCAATCCGTGCACGGGAGAAGAAAGACGTAAATGGGACCACTAGAACTGCTGTGGGCCGTACTCATAGGCGTCTTCGCGGTGGTGGGGATCGTCCGGGGATATGCCAAGGAGCTGGGAGTCACGACGACCGTTCTCGTCGCCTTGCTGCTCCTGACTCGTGGGGGAGAGTCAATACTCAAAGCCTTCGACGTCTTGTTGACACGGTACGGCGATTCGAGCCTCATCCTAGACGGGCAGTATAGCGGCTTGATACACTCCCTGTTCTACATTCTGATGTTCATGACCATCGTCATCATTTCCTATCACGGAGAGACCTTGGCCTTTGAAGGAGTCCCCCCAAGGGGACCCCTGGGAATGGCTTTGAACTTGATGAGCGGGTTGCTGAACGGATACTTGATCGTAGGAACTGTGTGGCACTACTTGCACGCCTTCAACTACCCGATTCAGGTGTTGGGGCTTTTCCAGCCGCCCCTGACCGAATTCGCTCAAGCCTATCTAGTGCCGTTGATTCCGGTACCTCTGCTGGAGCCATATCTGCTTTTCCTGGTACCGTTCATGATAGTGATGAGGGTCCTGAGATGAGGACTCAGGCAGCCAAAGCCGCGAGACACAATATCGAATGGACGTTGAGACCCGGTGATCACGTGCACTTCGTGGGGATCGGCGGCATCGGCTTGAGCGCAATCGCCCGCATACTCCTGCAAAGAGGATACGCGGTCTCCGGGTCGGACTTGACGCTCTCTGGCATCACTGAAGACCTGGTCCAATTGGGGGCATCTGTGCACCGTGGTCACCAGCGCGAGAACATCGGACCGGCAAACCTGATGGTCGCATCGTCGGCCATACCGACAGACAACCCCGAGATCGTGGGCGCTCAGGAACGGAATATCCCTGTTATCAGGAGAGGCCAGATCCTCGCCTGGCTGATGAAGGACCGACGTGGCATTGCGATAGCCGGTACTCACGGCAAGACAACTACGACCGCCATGATAGGTCTTGTTCTGGAAGAGGCCGGCCTTGATCCGGTCATTGTGGTGGGCGGCATTGTCCCGGAATTGGGGGCCAACGCCAAAGACGGGAACGGAGTCTACCTTGTGCTCGAGGCGGACGAGTACGATCGCACGTTTCTCGAACTCTGGCCTGAGATCGCGGTGATCACGAGTATTGAGATGGATCACCCCGATTGCTACGCGGACCTGAACGACATGGCTGAGGCCTTTCAACGCTTCCTCAGCCAAGTACCAGCGGACGGTTGCGTGGTCGCGTATGAGGGTGACTCTCAAGTGAAGAAGGTCGTGGAGCTACTGGACCAGAGGAGGGTACTGACCTACGGTCTGGGCAAAGACGCCAACTGGAGAGCCTTGAGCCTCCGGCAGAATACGTTGGGCGGAAGTGATTTCCAGGTGATAGTGGACGGCGAGGACAAAGGCGAGTTCAAGCTAGGCATCCCTGGCGTGCACAACGTCTCGAACGCTCTGGCGGCGATAGCCGTGACGGACTATCTGGGGCTGGATCTGGGCAGTGTGCGAGAGACTTTGAGACACTTCCAAGGCGCAAAGCGTCGTTTCGAGGTCAAGGGAGAAGTGAATGGGATAACCATCATCGATGACTATGCGCATCACCCCAGCGAGATTCGAGCCACTTTGGCTGGGGCACGCGAGCGGTATCCCGGTCGTAGGACTTGGGTCGTGTTTCAGCCTCACACGTACAGTCGAACCAGGGCGCTGCTGCCCGAGTTCGCCGCCGCCTTCGACGACGCGGATCGAGTCATTGTCACTGCGATCTATGCTGCTCGCGAGGCAAATAGTCTGGGAATTAGTGCCGCCGACTTGGTGCGAAACATGAGCCACCCCTGGGTGAAGCACATCCCCAACCGGTCAGAGGTTGGCTCCTGGGTGCGTGACCAACTGGAACCTCGGGACGTGCTCATCACAATGGGCGCTGGAGATGTGTGGCGCGTTGGTGAGGATGTGCTGGCTCTACTTCAACAGAGCGGGAAGTGAACTGATGATCGCAGGAGAACTCCAAAGCCTCGCCAAGGCGAGAGGGCTCGGGCAAATGCCGCTCCAAGATGAGCCGCTGAGCCGCCACACCTCATACCGTGTTGGAGGCCCCGCTGATTTCTACACAGTGATCAGGAATGAGCACCAACTCTGCGGATGGGTGGTCTTGGCTAGAGAGCTAAAGCTTCCATGTCTCATCATGGGCAGAGGCACCAACCTCCTCGTGGCTGACAAAGGCTTCAGGGGGTTGGTGGTGGAAAACCGAGCCCTGGACTTCGCTTTTGATGATACGTCTCACGCAGTGCACGCTGAGGCTGGGGTACCCGTCGCTGTTCTGGCGCGAGAGACAGCCGCGCGAGGCTATGCCGGACTGGAATGGGCCATAGGCATTCCCGGCACCATCGGGGGGGCGATTGTGAGCAATGCTGGTGCCTTCGACGGGTCCATGGCCGACCTAGTGCGCCGAGTTTCGATCCTGGACCAAGCGGGACAGATCCGCGGGTTGACACCCCGGGAGCTATCCCTTGGCTACCGGACCAGCCGCTTCAGGGAAAAGGCATCGCGAGGGGAAGCCATCCTGTCAGCCGATCTGTCACTAGCCCCAGAATCCACGGAGGTCTTGAGGCGGCGGATGATCGCATACGACTCCCTGAGGCGGGAACGCCAGCCCACCAAACCAAGTGCAGGATCGGTATTCAAGAACCCTCCGGGACTCTTTGCCGGGCAGTTGATCGAGGAAGCGGGTTTGAAAGGAAAGGCCATCGGCGAGGCTCAAGTATCACCCAAGCACGCCAACTACATCGTTAACCTGGGATCAGCCAAGGCCGAGGATGTGCAACGTTTGATCAGTCTCATCAGAGAAGAGCTATGGACGCGTTTTGATGTGCAGTTGGAGCTGGAGATAGAGCTGGTGGGGGAGTGGGGCAACGGAGAGGTCCACTAGGAGATGGGTGACGGAGTGACCTCGCTACCACGGGGACAGAAAAACAAGAGGAGACGGCGTCGTTCCGAGATGAGGCTCGGCAAGACCTACGAGCAGGTGACGGCTCGAGAGGAGCTGCCCGTGCTCCCTGTCGGTCGCCCAAAGGTCAGGTTAGGGTCCAAAGGCGCCAGCCTGTTGCTAGCCATTACCCTTGTCTCCCTCGTGGCGTATCTTTTCGTATCGGACTCTTTCTATGTGTACGAAGCTGAGATATCGGGTAACAGGCTGGTCTCCACCGAGGAGATATGTCGAAGCAGCGGTGTGGAGGGATACAGCGTTTTTTTCATCGACCCTCAGCAAGTCGCGAAGGCCGTCAGCAGCTTGCCAGACGTTCGGGATGCGAGAGTGCGCGTCAGCCTGCCCAATCACTTGTCGGTGGAGGTACACGAACGTCGAGCGCGAGTCACGTGGCAGACGGGGGATGAGCGCTATGGTGTAGACGACGAAGGCACGATCCTGCCACTGCGTGACGACACGGAAACCGTCATTGTGATAAGGGATCTTGACTCCGCACCACGTCAACCGGGTGAGCAAGTAGGGCTGGAGATAATGGCTGCCATTCAGAAGTACGGTGCCCTGCTTCCACACATCACCGAGTTTGACTACTCGCAACAATATGGGCTGAGCCTGGAGAACGAATTCGGCTGGCGCATATACCTAGGGAACGCTGAAGGCGCAGAGGCCAAGGTGACCATCATGGAGACGTTGGCGCAGCGGCTCGCGAGCCAAGGCGAACAGGTGGAGTACATAGATGTTCGCTTCCCGGAAAGCCCGCTCTACCGTCTAGCTGGCGGATGAGGCTCCAGGTCAAACGCCATAGGGTCCACAAAGGCGCGGGAGGAGGCCAGGATGGAAGACCCAATAGTTGCCGTGGACGTGGGCACGACCAAAGTGTGCACACTGGTTGGCGAGCTCAACGAAGAAAGCGAATTACGCATCGTGGGGATAGGCATCTCGCCTTCGCGAGGGTTGCGCAAGGGCATTGTGCTTGACATAGAAGAAGCCACAGAAGCTATCGCTCTCTCGGTGAAGAAGGCGGAGCAGATCTCAGGCTACGAGATAGACAGCGCCTACGTCGGGATAGCGGGAGCTCACATCTCTGCAGTCAATAGTCGCGGCGTAGCCGCCATCTCTCGAGGGGATAGGAGCATTGTCCGGGATGACATCGATCGGGCCATGCAAGCGGCTAGCGCCATAGCAATACCTCACAACCGAGAACTGCTGCACGTCATACCACGCGGGTACATAGTTGATGGCCAAGATGGTGTCCGCAATCCGCTGGGCCTGCAAGGGATCCGCCTGGAGGTCGAGGCTCACATCGTCACCGGGGCATCCACATGTATTCAGAACCTCGTTAGGTGCGTGAAAGGGGCTGGTGTTGACGTTGTGGATCTTGTAGTACAGCCCATTGCCGCAGGCGAGGCAGTGCTCACCAAAGCTGAGAAGGAGCTTGGAGTCGCCGTCGTGGACATAGGGGGCGGCACCACTGACATAGCGGTCTTCATCGACGGCGGCGTGTGGTACACCGTAGTCCTACCTGTCGGTGGTGATCACTTGACACACGATCTGGCGGTAGGACTACAGACTCCTTTCACAGCCGCAGAGATGCTCAAGGTGAGATACGGCCACACTATGCCTGACACTGTCGAGCCTGATGAAACGATCGACGCCAATTCCTTCGGTGACAATTCACATCGCTCCGTCTCTCGCCGTCGCCTAACTGAAATCATCCGGATTCGATCCGAGGAGATTCTGGAGCTCATCCTGCGAGAGATAAAGCGGTCAGGCTACGATGGCCTGCTACCCGGGGGGATGGTTCTGTGCGGCGGAACTGCGGAGTTGGCAGGCATCAAGGAGCTCGGTCGTGAGGTCTTGGGCCTGCCCGTGCGTGTTGGTACTCCTCGCGATGTACAGGGTCTAGTGGAGAGCGTCAAGGATCCTGCCCATGCCTGCGGTGTAGGGCTTCTCCTGTGGGGTCTGAGAAACACACGAGACGGAAGTCGTGAAGGATCACATCCTGGACAAGGTGTCCTGGGCCACCTCAGGCACTGGCTGAGCGTCTTCAGCCCAGGATGAGGGGCGGCGAACCACCCCGGGCAGTGGCTCTATATTCGGACAAGTCTGATGCGACGAAAGGGAGGTAAAGGACAATGAACTACTCACCAGAGTTGACCAACTTCGCCAAGATCAAAGTGATAGGCGTTGGAGGCGCCGGAGGCAACGCCATCAACCGCATGATTCGAGAGAATCTGCAGGGAGTGGAGTTCATCGCAGTCAATGCCGATGCCCAAGCGCTCTTCTTCTCGGAGGCACCGTACCAGATCCGTATTGGCGACAAGCTGACCAAAGGCCTGGGTGCCGGTGGCGACCCGGAGATCGGAGCCAAGGCCGCCGAGGAGAGCTCCGAGGAACTCCGTAAGGCTGTGGAAGACTCAGACATGATCTTCATCACCGCTGGCATCGGCGGGGGTACGGGCACAGGGGCCTCTCCGCTCATTGCGCGTCTTGCCAAGGAAGAAGGAGCGTTGACGATCGGAGTGGTCACCAAGCCTTTCACCTTCGAGGGCAAGCGTCGCAGTGAGGTGGCGGAGCAAGGCATCGCGGAGCTGAAAGAGCGAGTCGACACCCTCATCGTCATTCCCAACGATCGCCTGCTCGAACTGGTCGATAAGAAAGCCTCCATCCAAGAGGCATTCTCTTTGGCCGATGATGTGCTGCGCCAAGGGATCCAGGGTATCTCCGAGCTGATCACTGTGCCAGGCCTGATCAACCTTGATTTCGCAGATGTCCGCACTATCATGGCCAAGGGAGGTTCGGCCCTGATGGCTGTGGGACGTGCCAGTGGTGAGACAAGGGCCGTTGACGCGGCTCGCGCCGCGGTGAAGAGTCCCCTACTCGATGTGACGATTGACGGAGCAACCGGGGTACTCTTCAATGTGACCGGAGGTACGGACCTCACGCTGCATGAAGTCAACGAGTCGGCGCAGGTCATCAGAGAGATGGCCCACGCCGACGTCAACCTCATCTTCGGGGCGGTGATGGATCCAGAAATGGAGGACGGTGAGATCCAGATCACAGTCATCGCCACTGGCTTCGATGGAGTCGTGAAGCGACTTCCGATAGCCGATGGGGCGAAGATCAGGGAATTCCCGATACAGTCCTTTGACAAGGACGATCTGGATATTCCGGCCTTCCTGCGCCGATGATGGCGCGAGCTGTGAGCGGAGCTCCACACAACAGGAAAGCCGACGATTGACTCCTCTCAGTCCTCCTCCCTTTCGGGGCTGAAAGGCCCCTTTCTGCGCAAGCAGAGTCCGCACTCTCTTGCCAGAAGGATCCTTTCCAGGGGGAAGGTTACTGCGCCACCTTCCCCCTCCCCATCTCTCCCCTGCTGGCCACAGGGGCGCGGAAACTTTAAGGTTCGAATGCCCTTCCTCGCTTGCCATCTCTGACCCTTTGTGCTAAGTTTACAGGGTCGAGCTACAACATCTTGTAGCGTTCTTTGTATCAGTGCACCATATGTAGTAGCTGAGTGTGCGTAAGAGACAACTCTCCGTCTTGCCGGCTACAGGAGGAGAGACCATGACGTGCCCCTTTTGCGCCAAGAAGCAGACCAGGGTCATCGACACACGGGAGGTGGGTGACGCCATACGGCGCCGCAGGGAATGCAAGAGTTGCCACCAGCGCTTCACGACCTACGAGCGAGTGGCAAAGACCAGCCTTCTGGTGGTGAAGAGGGACGGGCGTCGCGAACCCCTTGACAGCGAGAAACTGCTTGGTGGCCTCCTTCGTGCATGCGCCAAGCGCCCGATCGCCACAGACACGTTGGAGCAGTTGGTGAAAGACGTAGAAAGGGAGCTGTACGAGCTAGGCCAGGCTGAAGTCGATAGCGAGGTCATCGGCAGACACGTGATGGAGCGCCTACGCGAATTGGATGATGTTGCCTACGTACGATTCGCTTCCGTCTATCGTCGCTTCCAAGATGTGGACAGTCTGGCCGAGGAAATTGAAGAGTTCAAAGAGTGGAAGAAAAGGGAAGCCGAACTGGAAGCCCAACTACCTCTGGAACTGTAGCGTAGCCACTTGTACCGATTCGGACTGTCCTTTGGGGGAGAAGCAGAATGGCTCAGGGCGGGGTTGCCCTCAACCTATCATCCAATGCCGTGACGGTATTGGAACGACGCTATCTGAAGAAGGACGACAAGGGGAGAGTCGTAGAGACATCCAACGAGCTATTCTGGCGCGTGGCCGAACATGCAGCTCAGGTGGACGCACGTTATGACCCCGTGGCCGATTTGGCAGCCACCGCTGACAAGTTCTATCGCACGATGGCCAAGCTCGAGTTCCTCCCCAACTCCCCTACGTTGATGAACGCTGGCCGAAGCCTAGGGCAGCTTTCAGCCTGTTTTGTGCTACCTATTGAAGACTCAATGGAGAGCATCTTCGAGACCATCAAGAACACCGCTCTGATTCACCAAAGCGGAGGAGGAACGGGGTTCTCCTTCTCTCGCTTGCGCCCCAAAGGCGACATAGTGAAATCAACAGGAGGCGTTGCTTCCGGGCCCATTTCCTTCATGGAGGTCTTCGATGCTGCCACTGAGGCCATCAAGCAGGGAGGAGCTAGGCGTGGAGCCAACATGGCCATCCTCCGCGTGGATCACCCTGACATCATGGATTTCATCACCGCCAAGGCAGACGAGCGACGACTCAACAACTTCAATCTCTCCGTAGGCTTGACCAGCGAGTTCATGGAAGCTCTGCATAGAAGTGCCACCCATCCCCTCGTCAATCCCCGTTCCAAAGAGGTAGTCAGGCGGCTGCGGGCGAGAGAGGTTTTCCACAAGATATCGGAGATGGCCTGGAAGAACGGGGACCCAGGGGTTGTGTTTCTTGACAGGCTAAATGAAGGCAACCCTACTCCCCAAGTGGGGGAGATAGAAAGCACCAATCCTTGTGGAGAACAGCCCCTTTTGCCGTTCGAAAGCTGCAATCTCGGTTCTATCAACCTGTCCAAGATGGTCGTGGACGGCAAGATCGACTATCGACACCTGGGCCAGACAGTCCACTGCGCCATCCATTTCCTGGACAACATCGTAGACTGCAACAACTACCCCCTGCCTCAGATCAGGGAGATGACCCTGGCGAACCGCAAGATTGGCCTCGGTGTCATGGGGTTCGCGCACATGCTCATCCGACTGGGAATACCGTACAACTCGGAAGAGGCACTCGACACCGCTGAAGAGATTATGGCCTTCATCCAGGAGCAAGCCAGGCTGACCTCGGCCACTCTGGCAGAACAACGGGGGGCCTTCCCCAACTACGAGGGCAGCATCTATGATGTGCCCGGCGGTAGGAAAATGAGGAACGCCACGGTGACCACTATCGCTCCGACGGGGACCATTAGCATTATTGCCGCTACCTCTAGCGGCATCGAGCCCATTTTCGCTCTCGTCTACAGGCGCCATGTCCTAGACGACGACAGGCTATTGGAGGTCAACCCTGTCTTCGCAGAAGTGGCCCGCGCAGAAGGCTTCTACAGCAAGGGATTGATGAACAAGGTTGCTGAGACCGGCAGCGTACAGGAGCTGGACGATGTGCCCCCGGAAATCCGACGCCTGTTCGTTACGGCCCACGACATCGCTCCGGAGTGGCACATCCGTATCCAGGGTGCCTTCCAGAAGTACACGGACAACGCAGTGTCCAAGACCATCAACTTCCCTCATCAAGCAACCAAGGAGGACGTAGAGAGAGCCTACCTGCTGGCATATGACTCGGACTGCAAGGGCGTCACCGTCTACCGTGATGGCAGTCGAGCACTGCAGGTCCTCACGAAAGGACTAGGTGACGGAGAGAGCAAGAGCGTGGTGCGAAGGCCCCGTCCACGCCCGACAGTCACTCACGGCGTGACGGAGAAGATCACCGTGGGTTGCGGTCAAAGCATCTACGTCACCATCAACGAAGATCAGCGGGGTCTTTTCGAGGTCTTCGCCACCATGGGTAAGAGTGGAGGCTGTATGGCCACCCAGTCAGAGGCCATAGGCCGCCTCATCTCTCTTTCTCTTCGCTCCGGCCTGGAAGCCGAGGCGATCATCAGGCAACTACAGGGTATTCGTTGCCCGGCCCCTGCCTGGCAGGAGGGCAACATCATCCTTTCCTGTGCTGATGCCATAGGGAAGGCGATGCAGAGATACATCACCGACAACGACTCTCATCCATTCACCTCGACAGGCGCGGATATCACACCCATGAATCTGCTAGGCATGTGTCCCGAGTGTCCTGACTGCGGTACCATGGTTGAATTCGTCGAGGGCTGCCTACGCTGCCCCTCCTGCGGCTACTCCCAATGCGGGTAGGCCGTGCTTGGTCCCTCTTTCAGCCAACTGCTCCGGTTTGACAACCCCCTTCAGTTTGGTTACAATTGCCGCCGAGGGATGCAAGCGGCCCCGGACCCACTTCCACGACATCTCTGGAACGCTGGCATCAGCAACTGAGCTTATGTTCAATCCCTCCCTCAGTGACGAGCAAAAGGCCCTGCGAGAGCTGGCGCGGCAATTCGCTCACAATGAGATAGTCCCCATTGCCGCAGAGGCCGACCGTACCCAGCAGTACCCTTGGGAACTGGTAGAGAAAGCCCACAGTGTTGGTTTAATCAACATCACAGTTCCAGAGGAGTATGGCGGCGGAGGGCTGGGTCACTTCGAGGACTGTCTTGTCGCTGAGGAGCTCGCGGCCGGCTGCGCTGGTATCTACAGCTCCTTCGTGGCTAGCACTCTCGGACTCACACCACTCAACATAGCGGCCACCCCAGAGCAGATGCAACACCTCATGATCCCCTTCTGCGCTGAGCCGGCTCTGGCGTCCTTCTGCCTAACAGAGCCAGGGGCTGGCTCGGACGTAGCCAGCGTGAGAACGCGAGTCAAACGGGACGGGAAATTCTACATCCTCACTGGCAACAAGCGTTTCATCACCAACGGCGGCGTGGCCAAGCTCTACACCGTCATCGCCACCCTCGATCCAAGCTTGCGCCATCGAGGCCTCGTCGTGCTCGTGGTTCCGCCTGATCTAGCGGGCGTCTCCGTGGGGAAGAAAGAGGACAAGATGGGACAACGGGCCGCGGACACGAGAGAAGTGATCTTCGAGGACGTGCGGGTCCCCGTCGCGAACCGTCTGGGCGAGGAAGGCGGAGGTTTCGCGTTGGTAATGGACACCTTAAACAGGATACGAGCTGAGGTGGCCGCGGCAGCTGTGGGTGTGGCACAAGCAGCGATGGAAGCAGCGACAGAATACGCCAAGGAAAGAGAACAGTTCGGCCAGCCCATCGCCTCGTATCAAGGCGTGGAGTTCAAGTTGGCTGACATGGCCATCAAGGTCGAGGCCGCCCGTCTCCTGACGTGGCAGGCTGCATGGATGGCCGACCAGGGACTCCACAATAGCTACGAGTCGGCCATCGCCAAGTGCTTCGCTGCGGACAGCGCCATGCAGATCGCCATCGACGCGGTGCAGGTCTTCGGTGGCTACGGCTACATCAAGGAATACCCTGTGGAGAAGTACATGCGCGATGCCAAGCTCCTTCAGATATACGAAGGCACGAACGAGATCCAGCGCTTAGTGATCTCTCGCCTATTGCTGAGATAGCACTGTCAACAAGAGAGAGCAAAGGAACAGTAGAGGAGGCTGATCTGCCATGAACATCGTGATTTGTGTCAAGCAGGTGCCAGACACTGAGACCAAGATCACGGTCAAGGGTGGTCAGGTTGACCACTCGGAAACGAAGTATGTGGTCAACCCGTATGACGAGTATGGCATCGAGGAGGGCCTGCGGATCAAGGAGAGACTGGGCCAGGGCAAGATCACTCTCATCACAACAGGCCCCGAACGAGCCAAGGACGCTCTCAAGAGCGGCCTGGCAGTGGGCGCCGACGAAGCCATCCATCTCGTGGATCCAGCTTTTGAGGGTTCTGACCCCTATGCCACGGCCTTGATACTGTCGAAGGCTGTAGAGAAGATGGACTATGACATCATCTTCTGCGGCAAACAGGGCGTGGATGAGGATCACGCACAGGTTGGTATCACCCTTGCTGAATTGCTGGACATCCCTCATGTCTCCGTAGTTACGAAGCTGGAGATAGCCGAGGACGGGAAATCAGTTGTCGCCCACCGTGAGGTGGAAGGTGGTCATGAGGTGGTGGAGGCGCCTCTACCAGCAGTTATCACTGCCCAGAAAGGCTTGAACGAGCCTCGCTATGCCTCCATCAAGGGCATCATGGCCGTCAAGAAGAAGGTCATTCCCGAGTGGGATGCCGGGGAGCTGGCCGTGGACATCCACGAAGTGGGATCTGACGCAGCCAAGATAGCGTTCGTGGAGGTAGCACTGCCCCCGGAAAGGGCGGGCGGAAAGATCTTCGATGAGGATCCTGTCCAAGACGCCATCAAGGTCGCCCATCTCCTCAGGGACGACGCGAAAATCCTTTAGTGCGCAACGCACCGGCAATCACAGACCAACTCTTGACCACAAAGCGGAGGGAATCATGTCAAACGACGTTCTAGTGATAGCGGAGATCCGGGATGGTACTCCGAAAAAGGTCAGCTTCGAGATGATCGGCGAGGGAAAGGGAATCGCTGAGCAGTTGGGTGGTGCTGTGGCCGCAGTCGTTCTCGGCCAAGGAGTCGCCGACGCTGCCCAGCCACTGGCTCAACACGGCGCTGATACGGTGTACCTCGCTGAAGATCCGGGCCTGGCAGACTATACAGCCGAAGGCTACACAAACGTGTTGGCCAATCTGGTGACGGAAACCGACCCTGCGCTTGTCCTCATAGGATCCACCACTCAAGGCAAGGACCTGGCACCCAGATTGGCAGCCAGGTTGGGGGTCGGCTTGGCCTCTGATTGCACAGGCTTTGAGCTACGGGACGGAGAACTGCTCATCACCAGGCCCATCTACGCCGGAAAAGCCATTGCCACGGTCAAGGAATCGACCAGACCGTACATGGCCACGGTCAGACCGAACATCTTCGCTCCTCCAGAAGCTGATATCTCCCACGTTGCCTCTGTGGAGACGATCCCCGCCGATCCAGGAGACTTGCGGGCCAAAGTGATAGACTTGATCAGGCAAGCTGGCGAACGGATCGAACTAACCGAGGCTGACATCGTGGTCTCGGGAGGACGGGGACTCAAGGATCCAACAAACTTTGCCTTGATAGAGGAACTGGCCCGTGTACTAGGCGCGGCTGTGGGTGCTTCCCGCGCTGCAGTTGATGCGGGGTGGAAGGATCACAGCTACCAGGTGGGTCAAACAGGCAAAGTCGTGACCCCCACGTTGTACATCGCTTGCGGCATCTCCGGTGCCATCCAACACCTTGCCGGGATGAAGACATCAAAGTGCATCATGGCCATCAACAAAGACCCTGACGCCCCGATCTTCAAGGTAGCAGACTACGGCATTGTTGCGGATCTCTTCAAGGCGGTCCCAGTACTGACTGAGGAGTTCAAGAAGATGAAGGCTGAGGCATAGGAAGAGTCGTCTCTGCGTCGTTGGGAACCGCGTCGCCCCGCTGGCCTCGGCGGGGCGACTTCGTTATCGTAGATGAGGGAATCTCAGGCACGCGACCTGGCCAACACGCAACTCCTTTGCCTCAGACCCCTCACTATGCTAGACTTCTCTCACGGAGGAAGGTCTTTGGACTGGAACAGCGTGTCTCAAGCCAGGCGCAGGCTGGAAAAGGAGCAAGGCACGATATTCAAGGATTGGGGAGGCCGTATTCCCATCGCCCTGGTCTATCCCAACACCTACCGGATCGGGATGTCTAATCTCGGCCTGCACGTCATCTATCGCCTCCTCAACGATTCTCCGCATGTCGTCTGTGAGAGGGTCTTCTATCACAGGAACGATCGTAGTGCCATATCTTTGGAGTCGCAGCGGGCGTTGCGCGACTTCCCTGTGCTCGCTTTCTCTCTCTCGTTCGAGATGGACTACTTCAACGTCATCGCCTTGTTGCGGCAGGGCGGAATCCCACTTTCGTCGCAGGAGAGGGATGAACGCCTTCCACTACTCATCGGGGGGGGACCCTGCGTTACGGCCAACCCCGAGCCGCTGGCGCCAGTTTTCGATGCTTTCGTCATTGGGGAAGGCGAGCCCGTTGTGCCAAGGCTGACCGAGACATTGAGACAGCACATTGACGCCGACCGCGAGGAACTGCTCAGGCGCTTGGCCGCCATTCCGGGCATCTATGTTCCACACCTCTATGACGTCAAGAGAGATGACGAGCGCGTTGTGGAGATCCGACCACCATCTGGAGTGCCTTGTCCGGTGCAGCGTCAGTGGGTGTCCAACTTGGACGCCTATCCCGCCAGCTCTGCCATCCTGACCGAGGACACAGAATTCGGTGACATGTATCTCTTGGAGGTCACCCGAGGCTGCGCCAGACGCTGCCGCTTCTGCCTGGCCGGCGTCATCTACCTACCCGCACGCGAGCGAAGCCTCGACACCCTATTGGCCTTGGGGAGGCGCGGCCTGAAGTGGCGACCGAGATTAGGTCTGATAGGTGCTTCGCTGTCCGACTACTCTCACATAGAGGAGCTGGCGACCGGGCTACGTGACATGGGAGCCGCGATATCCGTCGCTTCTCTGCGAGTCGATCCCCTCCCCGAGCCGCTGCTCCGAGCCCTGGCTGAGAGTCATGTACAGACCCTCACCGTCGCTCCAGAGGCCGGCTCGCAGCGCTTGCGTCGCAGAATAGGAAAGGGCATTTCCACAGACCAAATCATGCATGCCGCAGAGCTGGCATCCCGGTATAACTTCCCCCACTTGAAACTGTACTTCATGCTCGGATTGCCAACGGAGACCGACCAAGATGCGGAACAGATAGTTGACCTACTCAGAGCGATCAGGAAAACGTTCACTCGACGCTTGACGGTCAACGTGACGCCCTTCGTCCCCAAACCTCAGACTCCCTTTCAGCGCACAGCCATGGCTCCCCTGGAAGTGCTGGAGCGACGCCTGCATTATGTCAAGCGTCATCTGGGTTCGATGAACATTGCCGTCAGATCTGACAGCGGCCGATGGGCTCAGGTGCAGGCTGTCCTGGCACGCGGTGATAGGCGCGTGGGCGAAGCCCTGATGAGTATCCCGAACAAGAACCTGTCCTCCTGGCGAAAGGCGCTGGAAAGGGCAGGTTTGGAGGTGCAACCTCTGCTGGCGAGCCGGTCTGAGGACGAGATACTCCCCTGGGCCAGTGTGTCCAGCGGGATGGGCACGGCGGCGCCGTGATGCGATGTTGCGCAGGAGGCAGTGTGATGATGCGCCACGCAGTGAATGGCATTCCGTACTATAGCTTTGAGGCACTGTCTGCCTGTGGGGAAGTGATCAATGCCATCTTCACTCGCTTGGGCGGGCTGAGCGGCCCTCCCTTTGCAGAACTGAATGTGGGACGTCTAGTTGGTGATGATGCAGCGGCGGTCGAGGCCAACCATCGTTTGATCTATGCAACTCTCAACATCTCCGGGAAGCAAGTGGTCACGGCACGGCAGGTGCACGGCAACAACGTGGCAATTGTCAGCGCTGCCGATGGGGACACGGTCGTGCCAGAGACGGACGGCCTGATCACGAGCACCTGTGGCCTAAGCTTGATGCTCCGCTTCGCTGACTGCCTGCCCATCTTTCTCTACGATCCACAGAACCGTGCCATAGGTCTGGCCCATGCAGGGTGGCGGGGGACAGCCGCCAGAATAGCCGAGCGAATGGTGTCCGCGATGGTCGAGGTCGTGGGCAGCGAGACATCGAAGATGATCGCCGGCCTGGGGCCGGCAGTTGGACCTTGTTGCTACGAGGTCGGCCCGGACGTAGCGGACCTTCTGAGACCCAGTCTCAAGGATTGGCAAGCTGCAGTTCTTCCTGCGGCGAAAAACGCGTACCATGTGGATTTGTGGGAGGCTAATCGGCAGCAACTGATGCAGGTAGGTCTCACCAATGTGGAGGTAAGCCACCTCTGCACTGCCTGTCACACCGACGAGTTCTTTTCACACCGAGCGGAGAAGGAATCAAGTGGCAGGTTCGCAGCCGTGATGGGAATTAGGAAAGCAGTATGATCGACATTGACGCCAACCTCGCAAGACTGAACGAACGCATAGCGGCGGCGGCGGCCCGCGCGGGTCGGGCGCCTGAGGAGATCACACTCCTTGCGGTGACGAAGACTCTCCCCGCGGAGCGGATCAGGGAGTCATTGTCTGCGGGACTGAGACAGTTCGGCGAGAATCGCGTACAAGAGGCAGAGCCAAAGATCAGGTGGTTTCAAGAAAGGGACATTCAACTCAAGTGGCACATGGTGGGTCACCTGCAGCGGAACAAGGCAAGGGCGGCGATCCATCTCTTCGACATGATAGACTCCGTGGACAGCTTGCGATTAGCCCGCGAGATCAGCCGCCGTTGTGAGGCAGCAGAGATCATCATGCCTGTACTCCTGGAAGTCAATGTCTCCGGTGAGGCCAGCAAGTATGGCTTTCTGGTACAAGAGGGAAAACGCGAACAAGAAGATCTGCTTCTGAGCGCCGTGGAAGAGATCGCGGTGCTCCCCAATCTGGAGTTGCAGGGTTTGATGACCATGGCTCCCTTTGGGGCCCGTGAGGAAGTACTTCGTTCTTGTTTCGGTCGCCTGAGATCCCTCCTCGACACACTGAAAGGATCCTTCGGCGACATTGACTGGCGACACCTATCCATGGGCATGACCGATGACTTCGAGGTAGCTATCGAGGAAGGAGCTACCATGATACGGGTGGGGCGCGCCATATTCGGTGAGAGGAAAGACCGTTGGGAGGACAAGACATGACCATGCAAACCATCCTCATCCAGACCCTGGATCTGATCTTCACGTTCCTCTATCTGGCCATCATGGCCAGGATAATCCTCTCCTGGTTCAGGATTGACCCCTATCATCCCGTCTCCGTGTTTCTGTTCCGGCTCACCGAGCCTATCCTGTCCCCTTTTCGCAACATCATCCCTCCCATGGGCATGATTGACCTCAGCCCCATCGTAGCCCTCATTGTGCTGGGCATAGTCCAACAAATACTGTTCTTCGTCATAAAAGGCCTGTGAGATGAGATCAAGGACGGGTGCCGCCCCCACTCATGACACCATCGCAGATGGTGCTGGCCTCGCGAACGACGCCCTATTCCTCAAGGTCCGCGTGATCCCTAGGGCCTCCAGCAACGAGATCGTGGGCTTCGATGGTGAGACACTGAAAGTGAGGTTGACGGCCCCTCCTGTGGAAGGAAAGGCCAACCGGGCGCTGGTAAAACTACTGGCGAAGACTTTGGGGGTGAGGAAGAGCGGGGTGGAGATAGTCTCGGGCCACAGTGGACGCCTCAAGATGGTCAGGCTAGAAGGCACGGACAGGGATGCAGCGTTGCGCCAGATCTGTCAACTCAGGGAAGAGAGATGAGCCGTCACTGCGAGGTTACGAACTCCAGAATGGCTCCTGCTCCAGTTCTGGGCTATTGGTCAGGTTGCTGACCTCTCCCCCTTGTGCATTCATGACATACAGATCCCAGTTGCCATCCCTATCCGAATAGAACACTATCCCGAATCCGTCCTCCATCCATGTAGGGCCATGGTCGTCAGCCAGCGGATAGTCAGTTAGGTTCCTCTGCTCGCTCCCATCGGCATTCATGACGTAGATCTCCATGTTCCCGTCCCGAAAGGACTCGAGCGCTATCAACGACCCGTCTGGAGACCACGCGGGAGACAGATCCAAGACCGCGTTGCGAGTCAGGCGAATCTCCTGCGAGCCGTCCGCATTCATCACGTAGATCTCCAAGTTGCCATCCCGCTCAGAGACAAAGGCTATCTTCGAGCCGTCGGGTGACCAAGCAGGCGCGTAGTCGGGCGCCTCGTTGAAGGTCATTCGGGCTGGCTGAGAACCGTCAGAGTTCATCATATACAGTTCCCAGTTGCCGTCACGCAGGGACGAAAACGCCACCTTCGCCCCGTCCGGTGAGAGAGAAGGCGTCCAATCGGCCGCTAGACTGTTCGTCAGATTCAGCGCTTCTGAGCCGTCTGCGTTCATACGGTAGATCTCTCTGTTGCCATCCCGTTCAGACACGAAGACCAACCAGCGATGATCGTGGGACCAGACAGGAGAGCTGTCGTCCGTATCATTCTCCGTCAGCCGGCTCCTGAGCGTACCATCCCTCGACATGGCGTAGATCTCCCAGTTGCCATCCTCTTCGTCCCACAACATATGGGCAATATCCAGGGTAGGTGGCAACGGCGTGGGGATGGGAGTCGGTGTGAATCGGTTGTCTGGTGTGGGAGTCACCAGAACAAAGGACAGCGTGGAGGCGCTACTGGTCTCCGCGGGTGTGGCACTGGGTTGATTTGTTGCTGGATGGGGCTGCCACGAGGCTAGACACCAAAAGATGACGCTGGTCACCGCTAACAGGCCGATGAGAGGCCACAGGAACCTGCCCACCCAGTCACCTGCGGTGGCCGCCACCTGTTTCGTTCGTCCGGTCCCGAGCACAGAGTCCAGCTTCCGCTGAGCACCAACCCAGATCCTCACCAGCTCAACCCTGAAGCGGTAGCTCATGGCGCCCAACCGCTCCAGCACATCCTTGTCCACCAACTCCTGGCATCCAGCGGCTATCTCGGCCGTGGAGAGCTCTGCTCCGCGACGCCCGAGGAGATATCGTAGCTCCTGCTCCAACAAGACTCCGTGAGCACCGCGGACAGCTGCGGACGCGGAGAGCACCAACCTGGCTGTGGATGAACAGATATCCCACACCCGCTCCAGGTACTCCGACGCCAGTACGATGGCCTCGTCAACGGCTGCTTCAACATCGCGAGCGGATACTCGCCCCTCAAGAGCACACCGGTCGAAGATGACTTGACAGAGCAACTGGATGAAATAGGGATGTCCTGAGGAGAGTTCTACGATCCGCCTCACGGCGTGATAATCCCACTCCAGCACGCCCCTCGTAGGTTCGACGACCAGATCCCTGGAAGCCCCGTCATCGATCGGGCCCAGACTCCAGCGAAAGGCCTCGCCGAACAGCGCGGGCCAGCTTTCGGGCCAGGCCTCCATCGCCAGTACGAGGCTCAAGTTCAGGCCGCTCTCCATCAGAAGGGCAAGATACGCATAGAAGCTCTCCCTCAACGATCCTTCGCCGGCTTCCAGAGACTCGACCTCATCGAAAGCCAGCACCAACCGCTTCCGTCTGAGAGCCTTGTACACCCGCGGGAGGAATACCTCGTGGAACTCATTTGCGTTGGCCAGGAAATCGTTGAGTTCAGGCCTGGAGAATGACCCCTCTCTCCGCTCATCCAGCGTTGCTGCTATGGTCGTCGCCGCGCGCCACAACAGGGAACCGAGATTGTCGTGTTCCTCCAACGATAGGTCAACGAGAAGGACACTTTGTGGCAGATGGTGCTCCAGTTGGCGCAGAAGCGAACTCTTGCCCATGCGGTAGCTACCCTGGATCACCACAACTCGCTTGATCCCTCTTGCCCCCAGCGCCTCCCTGGCCCACGCCAGCACGTCTTCTCGCCCAAAGAATAGGGCGCCATCGATCACAGGCTCGTCTATGATGTAGGGGTTCTCTGACCCCCGTTCCTTTTCCACGTCAAACCCTCGGCCAGAAGTCACCGTGTGGGGCTCCGCACGCTATGTGAGAGAATGCAAGATACGCTCACAACTACCGCAGAAGACCAGATCCTGACCTCTGCGAACCTTTTGAGCCAGGCTGGTTGGCAAAGCGAGCCCACAACCTTGACATATGCCGTTCTTGAGAAGAGCTATCGCCTGCCCGCCCTTACGACGGCGAAGGTCCTCGTAGACGGACAAGTCCTCTTCACACACATCAAGAAGAGCTCTGCCCCGCTCCTTCTCCAGAGCTTCCAGCCTAGATTCCAACTCTCCCGCGCGCCTGCGCAGGTCGCCTTGCATCGCCTCCCATTCACGCTCCAGGCGTCGCACGTGCTCGTGGGCTTCCCTGGAGGATGCCTCCCTGTCCTCAACCTGAGCCATCGCCTCCAAGGTCTTATCCTCGATGTCTGACTGCCGACGCTCCAGGTACTCCAGCTCCCGTTCTAGGCCAGCAAGTTCCTTGGGATTGGTGACCCGCCCTCCGTAAAGCACTTCTTTGGTGCCTACGATCTTGCTCGCAATCCCTTCTAAGTCCAGTTCCAGGGTCCGGAGTTCGGCTCGCGGTTCGCGCAATCTGTCTTCTTCCCCAGCCACCTTGCGTTTGGCTGACAACAACTCTGCGTTTTCCTCCAACTGAACCTCTATCTGCGCCAAGGCGCGTCTCTTCTCATCCACTTCCGCATCAATCAGCTGCAAGTTGTAGAGTGCTTCAACCCTGCTGACCAAGACATCGCCCTCATCGGTTCACGTCGTAACCTGTCCGCTGCTGATCATCGGTTCGCCCCCATCTTGGCGACAATTGTACTCTACCCTGGCGCAGCATACAAGGATTTCGTCGGCGCCCCACGCCATCGGTACCTGCCAGGAATGACGAGTCCTACACGCTGAGAGTGCGGAAAGGGACTCCTTGGGTTTTTGGTGGAATGTGGAGACCGTAGCGGCCCCAGCAACAGGTGATCGCCTTCTCACCCGGCGCAATGAACGACCACGGTGTGCGCTGAGCGACGACGTCTGTCTAGCCGCACGGCATGCCGTGCGGCCAGGGAGTCAGCTTGGCCTCTCAGACAGATGGCACACGTCCATGGCTGACGGGCACGCTGGATTCAGTATCTAGGAAAAGCCCGACACCGTCATGGTGCGGCAGGGTTTGTTTCCCACCTGGCCCCTGCAGCGAGCCCCTCTGGAATTGAGCAAAGTGCCGCGCCGCGACGAATGGCGGCACTAACAGAGCAATGAAGCGTTATTCGACAGCCTCTCGCACTCCCTTGCAGCGCATTTCAAACAAGACTACAATACTGCAAATGAGCAAGTCCCTTCCTGCGCTGGCTTGTGTGGCGGCCATCTGGGGCGTCTTGGCCTTTCTCGTGCTGCCTCAGGACGCCTTTTTCAGCAGCGATGAGGGCCTGAAGTTCATCCAAGTCGAGAATTTCACACGCAAAGGATGGAGGGACTTCACCATCGACTACCCAGGCAGGGAGCTGGACCCCGAACTCAGCTACGTACCGATCAACAACCCTCCTCCCCTGATACGGGAGGGAAGAATCTATGCCGTCTACCCGGTGTTCTTTCCCCTGCTAACTGTCCCTCTGTATCGTCTCCTCAACTACACGGGACTGTATGTGATACCTCTCATCTCAGGGCTGCTGACCTTAGTGATTACCTTCTACATCGCGCGCCTGACGGGCGGCAATGGTCGCTCCCCGATTCTCGTCCTCGCGTTTTGCACCCCTCTCATCTTCTATAGCCTTGTGTTCTGGGATCACACACTGGGGGCCTTCTTGTCCACGTTGGCCCTCTTCTTGGTCATAAAGAACCTTGAGCAACCGACGCAGCTCCTCCTGTTAGTGGGGGGGATCACACTTGGACTGGCTATCTGGGTGAGATCAGAGTTGTACGTGATGGCACTGGTCATGCCGGTTGCTCTGTTCCTTTTCGGTACCAGACGTCTTGGCCAGGTGTTGTCGCTCTGCCTCGGAATCGTCATCGCCCTGATTCCTCTGTGGCTTTTTCAATTCCTCATTTACGGCGACTTCATTGGCCCGCATGTGGGGCACCTTGCTTGGCTAGCTGAAGAGCTTCCTGTAACTACTGATCGGGTGGCGATCATTTATCATACCTTGCTGGAAGGCAATTCCAGCCCCGTGATGAGTTTCCTGTTCATCATGGCCTTCGTGGCTTCAGCCATGCTTGTCCGGGCGCCCAAACTTCGCACTAACCGCCTGCTGGTCATTATCGCCTTCGCCAGCCTGGCGCTCGCCACGATCCCCAATATCCTTGAGGCCGCCACTGGGAGGCCCCTGGGAGGGTTAATCACCACGAGCCCTTTCCTGGTTTTTGGCTTCGCCATCTTGTTGAATTCATCCCTCAGGCAAAAGAATCGGTTCCTCCTAGCTCTCAGCCTGGGGTACATAATCCTCGTTTGCCTGATGACACCCGTGGATCCCGGACTGCAGTGGGGTCCCCGATTCCTCTTGCCCATCCTTCCTCCCCTAACCATCCTAGCGACAAACAACTTCCACGCCCTCAACACGCACGCGGGATTCTCACGAAGAGGCCTTCTCAAAGTGTGTTTCCTGTCCGTCGTTGCTCTTAGCCTGCTAGTTCAGATGTCGGGGCTGAGAACTCTATACATCATCAAGACGAGAGACTTGAGACTGATTGAGAATACCGCTCAGGTCGGTTCCGCGCACATAATCAGTGACGAGTACGGGTACGCAGAATATGTCGCTCCCTTGTTCTACGAGAAGCAGTTCTTTTATGCTCGGGATCAAGAGGCATATCAGGAACTGACGGAGACCCTCCTGAAGAATGGGATTCACTCCTTCGCCGTCGTTACCTATCCCTTTCCTAGCAGGAAGGCCGTTGATCCGCTAGTTGCCGCTGACGGGTATGCGATCAGAGGAGTTGGCGAGCAACTCTTTGAGATTGAAGAGCTCAAGAGGTAACGCTGACCTTCGCCCGTTGGAGATCAGACTGTATTCCTAACCTAATGCCAATTCTCTCTCAAGCCACCACACTGTCACCGGCGAGTCAAGAATGAAAGCCAAGAGACTATTCGAAGCGCTCGGTACGCAACGGCTGATGGTGTTGGTTCTCCTGCTGTGTATCTTCTTCATGGCCACTCGAGAGATCATCGACCCTGATTTCTGGTGGCATCTGCGCACTGGGCAGTACATCTCTGAGACGACAAGCATCCCCCGGCAGGACATCTTCTCCCATACTATGCCAGACCAGCCCTGGATCACCCACGAGTGGCTGACCGAAGTGGTCCTCTACGGCACTTACACCGTGGCGGGTCAGAATGGACTGATCCTCGCTTTCGCTACGATCATCACCGCAGCTTTCGCCCTGCTCTATCTTCGATGCCCGGGGCGTCCCTATCTGGCAGCCTTCATCGTCCTTCTGGCAGCCATCACTTCAGCCGTGACTTGGGGCGTGCGACCACAGATGCTCTCTCTCCTGCTGGCCTCCGCCTCCCTCTATATTCTCGATTCATATCAGGCGGGACGTAGGAGGTGCATCTGGCTGATGCCGCCACTGATGGTCCTTTGGGCCAACGTGCATGGCAGTTTTCTCCTGGGCCTGGTTCTTCCCATAGTCTACGTTGTCGGCGCGACGATCACCAACCTCGCCAGCGAACGACACCAACCGAAACTAGATTGGCGTGATATCAGGCTCTTACTGGTGGTCACACTCATTTCCGCGGCAGCTACGGTGGTCAACCCTAACGGCGTCCGGCTACTGCTCTACCCTCTCGGCACGTTGGGCAGCACAGCCATGCAAGCCTACATCGCGGAGTGGTTCTCGCCCGACTTTCACCTGACCCAGTTCCAGCCCCTCGCCGCATTCATCCTCATGATGATAGTGGCCCTGGGCTTGTCTAGACGTAGGCCAACCGCGACCGAATTCCTGTTCCTGGTGGGCTTCGGCTACGCTGCGCTAAGGTCGGCGCGACACATCCCCTACTTCGTGCTCGTAGCAGCACCCATCCTCACCGCGCAACTACTGGACATCTGGGACAGATCGCAGTGGTCAAGAACCTTCACCGAGAGCAGACGCCAAGCGGGCAACATACACCTCGCCGCCAACTGGCTGCTGCTGACCCTGGTCCTCCTCGGAGGAGTCATCAGGGTGAGCCTGGTTCTGCAAGGAAATGCGGACGCCCAGAGAGAGGTCTTTCCGGTGGACGCCGTTGAGTTCATCGTCGACGAACAGGTGGGAGGCAATATCTATAACCTGTACCATTGGGGAGGATACCTTGTTTGGACACTGTATCCAGACTACCCGGTGTTCATAGATGGCCGCGCCGATGTCTACGGCGACGCCTTCATCGATGAGTACCTTCAAGCATATCAGCTACGGGAAGACTGGCACGCACCCTTGGACAAGTACGGTGTCAACCTGGTGATCATCGACAAAGGCAGTTCCCTCAGCACGGTTCTGAATGAAAGCCCCAACTGGGATCGCCCCTACGTTGACGAGCGAGCCGCCATCTTCGTCAGGCAGGGAGAAGGAAAATAACGAAGCACCAAGCCCGGGCTGAACACTGTGCCTGTCCAGAAATCAAAGTGACTATGTCTATGTATGAGTGATTGACGACACCACCATTCTTATCAGGGGCTGAAGCAAGGTCACAGCCTCCTCCAATGGCCGTCCGACACGTGGTCGTCACGAACGAGGAGGAGGGTCGGAAAAGCGACGGTGACGAAATGGACACTGGACAAGGGAAAGCTCGGCTAGGGATGCCTGCGGTAGGCACATTGATCGCCCGACAGCCGTTTTCCCTTGACGCCTTGCTCCTCTTGCTCCTTGTGTTGCCCCATCGCTGGTGGAATCCAGTGAGCACTGCCTTGATAATCTTGGGCGTCGGCATCTACCTCGTATTAGACACGCTGTATCCCTTGGGCACCGGCCCGAACAGTACGCCCTCAAACACTACAAAGAGACTTACTTTTGCTTTGAGGCTGTTCATCGTCATCCTCATAATAGGTATCGCCGCAATCGTACCCTCTGCCTACAACATCATCCTCCGGTTAACGGCCGACCCTTCATCGGAAGCTTATTCGATAGCCTACTCCAAGACGCACGACGGGGCCATCCAGACAGAGGAAGCCATTGGGATGATATTGGCCGGCCAGAACCCGTATGTTGAAGACTACGAAAACACCCTAGTGGCGAACTATGTCTTGCCAAGTGTGCCTGTGAACCCGGCGATATACCATAACGCGTATCTCCCGTTCACTTTCATATTCTCCATTCCATTCTACGTTGTTCTTCAGGAAGTGATGGGATGGTATGACCAACGCGTAGTGTATCTACTAACCTTCACGTTTCTCATCCTGCTACTTCCCAAACTGACAAGGTCCCAAAATGGGAAGTTGGCCTTACTAATAGCCATCGGACTCAATTCCTCCCTTGTAGGCTCACTGGCTATGGGTATGAACGACTCCTTTGTCCTCTTCTGGCTGGTACTGACGGTGTATCTGCTCCAAGAGGGCCATTCCTCCGCATCTATGGTCTGTATGGCTCTTGCTTGCTGCACCAAGCACTCCGCCTGGCTCTTCCTCCCTTTCTACTTCCTCTATCGGGTCCGAGGCCCGCTATCCTTGACCAAGTTGAAATCCGCTGCCCTGGACGCATGGCCCTTCTTTGTCACCCTGGCTGTGGTCGTCCTCCCATTCTTCCTTTGGAATCCGCCAGCGTTCATCGATGATACCTACAGCTACCTCGTCGGCACGTCTGCTGCTAGCTACCCCATTGCTGGAAGTGGCTTCGGTAGCGTTCTCCTCGCCTTGGGCTTGATAAAGTCAAATACTGAGTATTTCCCCTTCTGGATTCCGCAGTTGATGTTTGCGGTGCCAGTACTCATATGCGTCCTCAAGAAGCAGCTAGCCGAGAATAACCTACAACAGTGTTGGCTCGGCTATGGGCTCTCCCTTTTTGCAGTCGGCTTCTTCTCCAGGTTCTTCCAAGGCAACTATTTTGGCTTTATCGTCGCGATATTGGCATTGGCCTACTTCGCCGAGCCAGGGCAGCCGGTCCCTAGGGCGAGAAGTGCAGCTGATCCCCAGATATCGACAGAATGACCAAGGAACTGGAGAGAACGTCAATCCTGACCGCCTTGCACAGGGACTGGCGCACAAACCCCCAGAAAACGTGCAACATGACGGAATAGGGACGTGACTGCTGGGGAGAACTATCAGCTGATTGAGAAAAGAGATTACAGCGGCATCTACTTGGCCTCTTACGGCGGCGGTTAGGACATCCCACCTGGCGATGGAACGGCTGTAGGAATTAGGTACTATTGACTAGACAAACTCAGTACGATATAATGAGACAGAATGTGGACGGAGTCTGAAACGCTCTCAGCTAGGCTGGGAACGATCTTGAAGAGGTGGGGCTTCACCTGGCGAGAGGTGGCTGTTCTCTTGGTGTTGGCCTATTTCACACCGATAGGCGGCACTCGCGCCGGCACCTTCCATTTACCGTTGGTGGTATTCTCCCACCTACTGGCCTTGGTGTTCATCATCGCTTGGACGATGCGGAGGTTTTCCCAGGCTAGATGGTTGCCCAGGACTCCTCTGGACGTCCCACTTCTCGTCTTCTATGTGCTAAGTGTGGTTTCGACCCTGTTCTCGACAGAGCCGCGCCTGAGCCTGGAGAACTTGGTTCATCTCACCATCTTCGTTCTGATCTATTACATCGTGGTGGACTTGCTGGTGAGCGGATGGACGATGTCCACCCTTGTGAGGCCAATGTTGGTCATAGGGAGCGTTATCATAATCGTAGCACTCCTGGAACTAGCGCTATGGCTAGGGATCTGGTTCATGGCTACTGGAGAAGTGTCGCCCATGTTGGCCTTGGGTGATTACCGAAGACGGATCGTGATGGGCCCCGCCAATGTCCTGGCCTGGTACGTGGTCTTGCTCATGCCGCTCGCGTTTGCACGACTTCTGACTGCGAGTTCTCTCAAAGTCAAGGCCAACCTGAGCGCCTGGGCGCTAGGTGCGACCTTGGTGTTTGCCTCAACTCTCTCCCGAAGTGGGCTTGTGGGCATGGCGGTGGCTGTTGCGTCCTTTGTGGCGTTGGTTGCTCTCTCTCGTGTTCATCTCAGCGGGGCGACGACACGCTCATCCCCGCGCAATCCGGCGGTTATTGTGGGTGGTGCTGTGTTGTGTACCCTGGCCGCCGCGGTTCTCGGTGCTCTTGCTCTTCAGCTTGTGCACGTCAGGACTGACACCATCATGGTCAGGTTTGAACTATGGCGAGCCGCTGCGGAGATCATCCTCCGCCGTCCGCTTCTCGGTGGAGGCCCGGGTACGTTCGGCTATCTGTTCCATCAGCTACCGGATTTCAACCGCTTCATTCCGGACATGTTCTACAACAACGCTCACAACGGGTTCATTAACGTCGCGGCCGAAACCGGTCTTCCCAGCCTCGTGGCGGGACTTTGGCTACTCTGGGCGCTTGTGCGAACGCTCCATAGGACGCTGACGGGCCCGGGTGAGGATTCGCATGGCCCTAGTATCGTCTATGGCGCTTGCCTGGCCGGCATCCTTGGACTGCTGGCTGCCACGATGTTTGACGTGCCATGGGTGTTCCCACTGATCACCCTGCATGTTGTGCTGCTAGCAGCCATCATCGCGGCTCCCCGTTCCTCACCTCGGAGCCTCCCCAGACGCCCGATCGCCTACTTGTTGCCAGTGGCTGTGGGCGCTATGGTAGGATTCATGCTGTGGAGCGATGGTGCACACTACTTCCAGCAACGAGCAGTCGAAGCCACGGATGACGACAACTTGGCAGCCGCCGTTGATAGCGTCCGCACCGCAATGGCAATAGACCCTTTCCTCTCGATATACCGCTTTCAACTTGGAGCGAGCAAGGCAAACCTCGCCCTCCAAACCAACGATAATGCCATCCTTCGTCAGGCTACCCACCTGCTTGAGGAGGAGATATCGCGTGGCGGAGACGCAGCGATCAACAACGGCAATCTAGCGTGGTTGCAGTGGAACCTGGGAGAGGCAGAACAGGCCGCTGCTTACATGCAGCGCGCTGCGACTCAAGTACCTGGCGACAGTGACTACAAGCTAGGCCTGGGGTACCTGCTGGAGGAGGGCGGCGACTATGAGACCGCCAGAGACGCCTACGCCTCAGCCATTGCCCGAAGCCCCGAGATGATAGACAGTGCATTCTGGCAGACAAGCGAATTCAGGAGGGAGTTCAAGAGTCAACTACTGGCGGATGAGGAGCTTCCGCTGCTGGCGCGGGCTAGCGCTGCATATTTCGCTCGAGACTACCCGACGGCGCTCCAACTCCTGGGTCCTCTGCAATCGTCTGTCCAGTCGCGCACTCTCAGAGGGCGGATAGAGACGGATCTCGGAGCGCACGACACAGCCCTCGAGGACCTGGATGCAGCCCTTGCCATGTCCAGAGCCAATCCCAGCGTCTACCTGGCTCGCGGGCAACTCTACCTCCGCCTCAATGAGGAAAGTAAGGCTCTGCACGACCTGAGGCTTGCCAGCCTCCTTGGTTCGCCGGGAGCGGATATCGCACTGGGTGAGATAGCCTACCAAGCCGGAGAGCTGGACAAGGCGATAGCGCTGTACGAGGGCGGCATACCCGGCTGCCGTCAAGTCGCATCCTCATACGATTACGCGTCCCAAGTATATCATCGCTTGGACCTCAAAGCTGATTTCTGGCCAGAACTCATCGTCTGCGCGCCCTACGACAGTCTCGTCCCCCAGTACCTCCACTTGGCGAGCGCCTACCGAGAGACCGGGGACACAGAGAGTGCAGACAAGCTGTGCCGATGGCTGGTAGCATTCTATGACCCCGCAGACCTGCGCCTATGGGTTGAGTGGCCTGACAGCGGCTGGCCCTGCCCAAGCAAGCTGCCCCAGACCTTCGGTTGCGTCGAACCAGCCAAGTCCGTTCACCTCCCGGAGCGCGACGACCATGATGCGAGGCCGCTGAGCTTTCGCTCAGCCATGACGAGCGGATGCGCGACATAAGGGCGCTCTACAGAGTCTGTTGCTCAAACCCTGATTGGGCTGGATCGAAGATGCTGTATGTGAGAATCAACGGGGCTGGAATTGATTAGTCGCAGGGCT
>Ga0209979_1000564_pt1 | contig 48846 bp, 52 predicted proteins | sample AnhtaG_FD_183114 | JGI IMG/M metagenome (GOLD analysis project Ga0209979, IMG submission 183114) | Deep subsurface microbial communities from Anholt, Denmark to uncover new lineages of life (NeLLi) - Anholt_01485 metaG (SPAdes) (version 2) | ecosystem: Environmental > Aquatic > Marine > Oceanic... | reverse complement strand
TGAACTAACCAAACACATTTCATATTTTCCTCTCGCAAACTACCAATATCAAAAACAAATTATTCATTATCCCTTTACCCCATCAAGAGACGATCATTAATCTTCTGAGTTTCTCTTCTCTCTTAACCTTCTGTCTTCTCTAATTCTTTCACGATACAAGTTTCTCATTTCCTCATTTTTTTTATTTTGTTCTTGAAACGCTTTCCTTCTTGATTCATTTCGTCTTTGAATCTCTACTTTTAATTTTTCTCTCTCTTTCATCCTTTCTTCTTTTTCTTCTTGTGTTTTGAAAAAACCCATAATTTATCCTCCTATATCTATTAAGAGAAGGTTATTCATCTTTCTTCTCTTTTTTTCTCATCTTCGAATAACACTTCATACACAATCCTTTCGCTCTGGCTATATTGTTACACCCAAGTACGCTACAGATTTTCCCTCTGTTGTCTTGGTATTTCCTTTCCTTCAACCCATCAAGATGATTATTCATTTTTTTCCTTCTTTTTCCCTTTATCTTTATATCTCCAACCGTAACCTGGGTATCTCATTGCTTTGAAACCTTTTAAAAATTCGTTAAAATCATTTGGTGTATGGAAACGGACTAATCTTACTATTTCCCTTGTTTTTTCATCAAATAACTCAATTACTGCTTTATATCTCGTTCCAAACCTACCTATTTTCCCTACACACCTACCTACAATTTCATAACCGCCTTGACCATCGGGAGATGTTTCTTCATTTTTTATCTTTTTTTAGCTTTATTTCATAGATATTTTTCCACGCCTTTTTGATACGTTGTCCAAAAGTTGTCATTCCATCACCCCCTCACTCACAATTCCATAAACATCAATCGCTTTAAAAAACCAATCCCAATAGTTTTCTCTTTGCCATAATTGAAAAATCGAAACAGGTTGTATTTAAAGATGTTGAAAACGGCATATTTTAGCTAATGTTTCCGCATAAATTTGTCTATATCTCGTTCTTTTGAAAGTAAAAAATCCATAAAGTTAATTCCCTTATAATTACATGTTTGATAGATACTAAATAGAATCAAATGAGCCTCTAATCCTCTTTCTGTAGTTAGTCCTTTTACAGTTTTTCTGTAATTTGCAAAATACTTGATTGCGTGTTCCGCATTATTGTTATTCCAAGGAATATCATTATACTCTAGGAAGAGAAAGAGTTTTTTTTCGTATTTAATCATTCTTTTTTTGAAGCATTCTGCAAGTTCCGAGTTAAAATTCTGTTTTGAAAGCCATCTATAAAACCTCTTTACGTCTTTCTTATGTTTTCTCATAAATCTGCTCTTTAAACCAAATCTATCAATTGTATCAATGATTTTTCTTACCAAACTACCAAACCTTGTTACAACTTCCTTCAGTTCATCATCAAAAGGGTGTTTAAGAAGAGCGCAGTTCAAATCTCTAATCAAATGAATCAAGCATTTTTGCTGAAAACACTTCAAAGAATCATAACCTGAATAAAAATCTGTTATGAGAACTCCTTCAAATCCTTTCAGTAACTCATGTAAAAAACCTGCCTCTCTCGTTGATCTATATATATACAACACCTCTTCCATAGATGTAAGAACCCAAACATAGCCAATATTATTTCTTAATCTGACCTTTGTTTCATCAGCATGAATAAGATGCCCCTGTACCATTTTCCTTAATATTTTGTTATACGTGACTTTATAATATTCAGCAGCAATAATTTTTAAATCCCACATTCTACAATCTTTAATTAATAATTCAAAAAAGTCTTTAGTGGTGTTTTTAAGATTTCTAAAGGTTGTTCTATTTACAACATTTTGATATACTATCCATGATAGCAGACTATGTCCATATCCCAGTTGTTTACGTTTTATATAATTTTTTGGTATTAAACTTTTTATATTGTAGACATATATTTTCATAAAATTCTTTGGTATAAATCTCTTTTTACAAAATAGACAAATATAGGAAAAACTTTGATATATCGTAATCCATCTCTTTATCCCATAATTTGAAATACGTAAATCAAAGCATGTTTTAGTGTAATGATTGTCCTCATCATGAAATAATTCTTTGCTTTTACAATAAGGACATTTTCTTGCTTCAAATACTATTATTTTATTAGGTTTATACATCACCCTTGTTTGCTTTGGATTTCGTTGAATGATTTTTTTTATGTTTTTATTTGTGCGTAAAAAAATCTTATTTCTCTGATACTCAAAATACGCACATTTGGTTATTACCTCAATATCCTTTGTAGAATATTCCTTTAATTTGAAAAGAAGTTTTTCGTCCTCATCAGATTTTATTTCTTCAACAAAACCAATGTTGTTTTGTAATTTATTGTCAAATCTCTTAGAATCTTCTTTATTGAAAACTTCACAAACGAAATCTACCACTGCTTTTAATGCAACACAATCTTCATAATTATATTCAATCAATGCATCTTTTAATTTAGAATCTTTAGAATGCTCCCATTTTTTCCTCCAAATAATACTTTGAATACCAGAAGCATTTCGTGCTGACCAAGAACAACCAAGATATTTTCCTATGTCCTTCAAACTATTTGAATAAGTTGGAAAATAAAGATTAGAATATACAACTGTAAGTATGTTAGTAGATTTGTTCATCAATAAATCTCTAATTTTTTTTGTTGTTTTACTCTTAAGCATCCGTTTGAAAACTCTTGATTCATATTTACCATAATAGAAAATATGAACATCATCTAATCCACTGAGTATTTTAATACATTCATCAAAAATTTCTTTTTCATCATCAAAATCATTTGCCCATAACGAATACTTCTCAATCTCCCCGTTTTCAATAACCAAAATACCGATCAAATAAATGAAACTCCCAGAAGAATCCCCTTCCATATCAATAAAGACCTTTGTTTTGGTATTTGGCATATCTACCATATTATACAGATAAACTTTCTGCTCTTTGATTGCCAACGCTTGTAAAGAGAAATAAAAAGGGTGTTTTCTTGTTTTTATTCTCTTGCTTATTTTTCTTCGTCGAAAGGTATATGAAAGTTGATGAACAGTGAATATGCCTCTGCTATTGTATCTCTTAATATCATCTTCACGCATCCTACGTAAAAGACCTAGGTCATCTTTTTCCAACAATTCCATTTTACATGCTTCTTGGAACTCACAGGTCTTACAGTGGTTTTTATGAAATATTAATGGTTGAAATTCACCCTTGGATATTTTATGTAACTCGTTTAGTGTCTTTTTTGCTTCTGTTATAAAAGGTTCAATTTTAAACTTGACAGTCTTTAAATCAGACCCATATATAATTTTACCAAATTCATACTCTACCCCACACGTCTTAGATAGAATAACACATTTGATTGCTATGAATACTTTTTCGATCTTAGAGATTTTTTCTTTTGGTGAGATCAATATAGGAATTTTTATCTTTTTTGAATTAGGCTTTTCATCTGGATTTATTTCTATTGCATCAAAACTGATTTGATATGTTTCTGTACGCAGTGTCGGTTGAATAATAACATCCATTCTTGGAACTCTTCGATTTTTTCCAAAGTTATAACCTTTCAATAAATTATTTTCACCGTATTTTTCCGATAAGCGTTTATAAAATTCTGTTTTACCCATGGATAGTTGCTCTTCTTGTAAGAGTTCAAATTCTGTTTTGATGCCATGTTCACTGTTGAGTTTTCGGTAGGCTTTGTATTTACAATTCACAAAACTTTCAATAATTTCATCATTTATCATATTTTAATAATAATTATCTTTCTTTAAAAACATATCTTTGTAACTTGGAGGGGGGTAGGCTCAAATGCGAGAAGAGTTTCCTCTTCAAGTTTTTATTAAACACTTGTTCATATAATGATTAATATTTGCCTACCCTATAAACTAATATAACAAAACATTTTTTATAATTTACGGGACATAATAAATAATTATCTTGTAAAGCATGTGATCCAATTGAAACAATGCTCTAAATGCAAAAGAACACTTGATGAATCAAACTTCCATAAAGACAGAACACATAAAGACAACTTAAGAAGCATCTGTCTGCAAAGACTGCAGAAGAGAATGTCATAGAGAATGGCGTAAGAGACGGCTGAAGGCAGGTCTTTGCTATGACTGCGGAACACCTCTACCTGAAAACCATCCGTATAAAAGATACTGCATCAGCTGTCTAAAAAAACGAGAAAAGATGAGCATATTATATGAACAACAAAGAAAAGACAAAGGGGTTTGCAGACAGTGTTGTAAAAACCCGATAGATTACTCACGGTCAATGTTGCATTGTTCTAGTTGTTTAGACCGAAGGAATCATCAAGCCTATGGATAAAAATTGTTATAAATGTAACACAAAAACTATGAAAAAGAAAAAAAGAAGTGGACTACTCTATAGTCCCATCAGATGTCGAAGTATTAGAAATGCATTAGGGAATCGTTCCAAGATTCTTTGAAACAATGGATGCATATCTACTTGTTGATTCATTGGTGTTGCAAGTGAGACATCAATGATACAAAAGTCACTTGAATTCTCACAGTTGACAATTTTTATCTCACCAATAAATGTCTCTTCTGGTTCATCAGGAGCAATAACTTCGACATCAATAATTTCTGTTTCCCCTGCTAACAAATCATCTCCGCCATCTGGATCAAAAGACCAATCACCCCAATCAGGATAAGACTCAATCTGCCAATCCAAAAGAGAATCAATATCACCAATGTTTTCAACTGTTATACTACCAGAAACAGCATCACCTGGAGTAACATCAGTCCAGCTGAGACTACCACTGCAATCAAGGTCAGGTTTAAGTCCTTTGATGTATATATATGCAGAACCAGAACTAACTCCATTGTCATTATCAAAACTTGCTCCTATAATAGCATAGTCTCCATCTATTGAAACGGATCTGCCAAATTCATCACCTGTTTCTCCATCTGAAGCAGTGAGTTTAGACTGCTCAGTCCAAGTAGAGCCTGAACGTGTGAACACATAGGCAGAACCAGACCAATCTCCGTTGTCATCATCATGATATGCTCCTATAATAGCATAGTCTCCATCTATTGAAACAGATAGACCAAAATAGTCAATTAATGCTCCGTCTGAAGCAAGCAGCTTTGCCTGCTCAGTCCAGGTAGAGCCTGAGCGGATGAAGATATATGCAGAACCAGCTCTATCTCCGTTGTCATCATCCCCATATGCTCCTACAATTGCATAATCTCCATCTATTGAAACAGATCTCCCAAAATAGTCATAGTTTACTCCGTCTGCAGCAAAAAGCTTTGCCTGTTGCAGCCAGGTTGAACCTATGTATGCGAAGACATATGCAGAGCCAGAATCAGCTACACCATAATCTTCCAAATATGCTCCTATGACAGCATAGTCTCCATTTATTGATACAGAACAGCCAAATTCATCACCTGCTTGTCCATCTGAAGCAAGAAGTATCGCCTCGTGTATCCAAACAGAACCATAACGTGTGAACATATATGCAGAACCAGAATCAACTCCATTGTCGTCATCATAACGTGATCCTACGATAGCACAGTCGCCATTTATTGATACAGAACAGCCAAATTCATCATCAGCTTCTCCGCTTAAAGCAGTGAGTTTAGCCTGATACGTCCAAGCAGAGCCTGATCGTATGAAGATATATGCAGAACCTGAATCTTCCCCATTGTAGTCTTCATAATGTGCGCCTACTATAGCATAGTCTCCATCTATTGATACAGACCAACCAAATTCATCACCTGCTTGTCCATCTGGAGCAAGGAGTTTTGCCTGCTCAGTCCAAGTAGATCCTGATCGAATGAAGATATATGCAGAACCAGAAAAGTTACCATAGTCATTATCTCTATTTGCACCTATAATAGCATAATCTCCATCTATTGAAACAGATGAGCCAAAATGGTTATAGTCTGCTCCGTCTGAAGCAATGAGTTTAGCTTGTTCAAACCAATCATCGGTTGATATTACTCCATTTTCGATGACCTGTTTAATCATATCATGATGGTCATCGTTTTTCATATTTAATGATTCATTTTCATTTAGTATATAGTCTATTTTTTCAATATCTTCATCATAACCAGTAATACTTGGTACAACACTTGCTCCAACAAACAAAACTACTATTCCTATTATTAATCCTTTCTTTAATATGCTTTTTTTCATAATATCCTTGCCTCCCCAGGCATCACACTGTATCAACTGTTTTAATTTAAATGTTTGCAAGAAAATAATAACTGTGACAAATGTTGCAAATCCATTTTAATTTATTCGAAGTCTTATGTTTTTGGATGAAGGCAAAGGATATAAAGAAAAGAGTGGACGTACGTTGATATTGTGGGACAACGGTATTTTTATGGGTTCTCACACGTTTTTTATAGTAGACTAATAGATTGTATTCCCCGATGTCTGATCCAGTCAGAACCCACGAAAATGAATATATATGGATATTTAGAGAGGCATACAGAAATATATATCGTAAATATCTTTATTAATCAAAGCACAGTTACTGATATTGGGGGTTATTTTGGAAATGATAAGCAAGGAGTTTTGCATAATCCTTTCCTCCCTTGGACCCCCTTTTACTCGTTTTTGAATATTCACTCTGTTAAAACTTTGTTGAGAAAATAGTAATGATAATTAGAACAACATATTTTATTCTATTATTATACTCAAGTGATTTTATAGTTTAAAGTTTGTCAAATAACGCTATTTTCTGCTGAGAGTTAGTAAGGATTTTATAAAAGGAATATCAAATAGTATATTTCCAGCAAGAATAATTATCGCAAGTATAAGTTCACCATCATAGTTTGAAACTCCTCTCGAAAAACCTCTATAAAACCAGTCGTTTATCAAAAAAAGAGATACAAGAATAGGGGCTATTATAAGGAGCGGTGCAAACCATAATTCAGCTCGTAGCAATTTTGCAGTGATGCTTTCTTTTTCCAGATATTCTGTTTCTTTTCTCATTCATATCTCTCGCATTAGATGGGACGAAGTAGTTCTGCTGGTAAGATGTCAATACCTCCAGATAAAAAGCCCTGCCATAGGAGAAGAAGTATGATTGCTGGAAGTATTTGAATCATAAAATCATCATCAATCACCAAAATTTCTTTGCTTCATCAACTACTGCTGCTGACGCACCGAGAAGTGATGCAAGAAGCAGTATCGGTATGTCTGCTGTATACCACGTAATAAGAAAGAAAAACATGCAGACAAAAAAACCAATGATATATGCCTTTTTTTTACTAAACGATACCGTATTTCTCCAATTATTGGATCAGAAAAACAGGCGCAAAGAATGCATGGTATTGCGATTTGTTGAGGGAAGAAAACAAGTAAAATACATAGTGCCACTCCGAAATATACGTAGCTTGCAGGTCTTTTTTCTTCATATATCCTTAGTCCAAAAAAATTACTATTACGTATTTTTCCTTTTATCCTAAGATATTCTAAGATGAAAACAAAAACGACAATACCTACTGCAAGAAATGTCTTCAAAGTAGTAATCCATGGTTCATCAGGCAGCATGTAGTAGATGAGAAAGGATGCTGCAAACGTGTGAAACACTCGTCTGAACCAGTGTGCTTCAAATTCTATCGAGTCAATTTTCTTTCTGATTTCTAATTGTTTATTTATGATCTTTTGTTTAGCAGTTTTAAGTTTCTTCATCCTCAACATATCAGATTATCCAATTATTTTTAAAAGTATTGAGTACCCTTAATAAGTGAGAATCAAAAGTTCTTTTTAGTCGATGTATGATGCTTTTTTGTGAGCGAAGACTTAGCTGAGGAAGTAAAAGAGCTAAATAAGCGAATCGCAGAACTTGAAAAGATGCTTTCCATCTTAGTTCAACCGCTTCAAAGAGTACAAGATACTACGTCAAATTATTTGAAAATAATACAACTTTCACTTGAACATGGTGGTCTTACCCCTGATATTATTCTTCCTGAAGTAAAAGATTCGATTTCTAAGGAGATTGTCCGTGTTCTTCTCGATCGAAGCGAGCAGAATGTTTCTCAGATTACAGAACTTGTGCGAAGCAAACGCGGTACTGCTTCCCGAAGGATCATTCGTGAGAAAATACATGAGTTGACTAAGAAAAACATTATTGAAAAAAAGCAAAAAAGATCACTTTCTGTCTATAGTTTATCACCAGATGTGATCAAGAAGTGGTCACAACTGCTCGGCATCAATATATAAGCTGGCCACCGTAACCTAGTTTGAAAATAATATTGGAGGTATATGAAATATGAACAAACATGAAGGAATGCCCGACCCAGAAAAAATAAAGGAAATATTAGATGTTGTCTCAGAAAAAATACCAGGGCTTCTAAGAGAGCTTAGCGATCTTCTTTACAGCCCAAAAAGTGCGAAACAATATGCTGAAGCTGCAGCAACATTCTACAAAGAACTAAAGGAAGCTGGTATGACTGATGAGCAAGCGTTTGAGCTTACAAGCCAGTATCTTTCAACTTTGAATTTTGGGAAAATGATGGGTAAGTTTGGACGTCACGGACACGATTAAAAACAGACTCGTGAGACAAAACCATGACTGAAAAAAAAGAAGAGAGAAATGTCAATACTATTCGTTTATTTGGCATGATCCTTCCATCACTTCCCCTTTTATTACTTAGATCTGGAGGGGCTTTATTACGTTTCAAACGTGACGCAAAAAAGGGTGGAAAAGCGTTTCACAAAGAACTATTGCGTCAAGGAATCAATGAAACAACTGCTGCAGAGATCACGGTAATATATCTTGAACCAAGCAATATTAAAAACTATGTGGGGTTCTTCCGCTAAAATGGTTTTCTCATCCAATTTTTTAATTGCAACAGTGTTTTTTTAGTAAGGTTATACTAATATGTTATCCCAGCTCTTCTTGTGACACAACTTGTCTTTCAAGAGTCATAATTCCTTGTTTACTACCTACGATTACCTCATCAACAAGATCTATAAACAACCCGTTTTCTACAACACCAGGAATTAAATTGATGTCTTTTTCAAGGAGTCCTGGGTCATCGATTTTTCCAAAATCACAATCAATTAGGTAATTTTGATTATCAGTAATATATGGTTCACCTGTGATTGTTCTAAGTTCTGGAGTACAGCCAAGATCTTCAAGGGTCTTCATGGTGGCATTCCACCCATATTTTGTCACTTCAACTGGTAATGCAGAGTCAATTCCTAATCGTTTCACAACTTTTGTTTCATCAATGACAATAATTACTTTTTTTGAATGATATGCAATGATTTTTTCTCTGGTTAACGCCCCTCCACCGCCCTTAATTAGACTAAGGTTTGAATCTACTTCGTCAGCACCATCAATTGTTACATCAATTTCTATGTGTTCTTTTAAATCTGTCAGTGGAATACCATAGTTTATTGCTGATTTCTTTGTTCTAAGTGATGTTGGGATCCCCTGTATTTTTAATCCTTCTTTCACCATTTCTCCTAGTTTTTTTAAGGCAAATTCAACAGTTGATCCGGTTCCAAGCCCAACAATCATACCATCCTCGATATATTCGACTGCTTTTTCAGCAGCAAGTTTCTTCATTTCTTCTTGTTCCAATGATTCACCTAAGCGTGTAATAGAAAACAAATACAAAAACTTATACTTCATATTCTAATTACGGATTTGAAAAAATGTTAGCCGAATGTAAAGATCACGGATATTTTCGTGGGGAATCATGTCCTGTATGTAATGAGAAAGGCAAATTCTTAATGACTGATAAAGAGCTTAATTCACTAGGTCGTATTATGGCAGGGGTACTCCGGCATTTTCCAGAGAAACTTGGTGTGATGATAGATGGACATGGATGGATCGATATTTCTGAGTTTGTTGAGGCGATTGGTGTCAGTAGATCAGGGTTTCATTGGATCCGTAATCATCATATTGAAGCTATTGCGCTTTCTGATCCTAAAGGTAGATATCAAATTGATGGGGGAATGGTACGTGCAACCTATGGCCATACCATCGATGTGAATCTTGATGATTTGCCACCTGGTGATCTCGATGAATTTTTTTATCCAGTAACCGAAGAAGAAATAGACATCATACTTGAAGGGGGATTAAATCCTATTGATAGGAAAAAAGTGCATCTCAGCGGAAGCATAGAAAAAGCGATAGAGGCCGGTAGGGTGAGAACTGAAGAGCCGCTTATTTTACGGATAGATGGTGCAAAGGCGCTGAAAGCTGGTATTAAAATATATCATGCAGGAAAAGATGTCTATATTACAGATAGAATTGATGCGAAGTATCTATCTAAAGTTGACGAATCAAAAATCAAAGAGTTAGAAGAAAAAATTTAATATACGTCATTTAATTCCGCCATTTCCCTTGTTTTTGGGCTTGTAGCTCAGCTAGGTGGAGCAATCGGCTCTTAACCGATCGGTCGAGGGTTCGAATCCCTCCAAGCCCGTCTTTTTTTGAAAGTTTTTCATGTATGTCTTTGTTATTAGGTACATTTTTAAAACCAACTAACGATTTAGGTAATAAATAGGGTACTCATGAAGATTGTTGGTGGTGTGAAACATTAGGAAGAAATGTCCAAAGTGTGGGTCAAAAGCTGTACGATTTTATCGAAATAAAACAGTCGATGGAAAAAGAAAATGGATTCCTATCGCATGGCATTGTACAGAATGTGGTTATGTGTATACGGTTGCTTCTGACACACTTCTGTATCCAATTGGAGATGAAGAGTATAAAGAATCATTCAAAGGAAAATGTCCAAAATGTGATCTTAAACTCATTCGGTTATTTCGCCATAAAAACCCTATGTATGGAAAACAAGAGTGGATTTCTTCTGCATGGTATTGCACTCGATGTAAGTATGTTTGGATGGATAAAAAATAAAACAAAATCAATATGTTATCCTTGAAAAATCTGTTTCTGTTTTTCTATCTGATATCATCCTAAACTATTAAATATGCCATTCTATTTTACGGCAAGCTATACATATGTAGAGGAAATCTAAATGAAACGTAGTTCAAGAGTCTGGAAGAAAAAAGGCAAAATGCGTTGGAAATGGCGGAAAAAACGAATGAGACGGGAAAAAAGAAGTAGAAGAAAGTAGGTATGGGAGCATGGTGTAACCCGGCATCATTGTGGGCTCCAGTTAGGAATGATTATAAGAGGGTCATCTGAAATGTGATGAATAACTGGAGCGATGACCTAAGAAGAGACCCGCCGATCTGGGTTCAAATCCCAGTGCTCCCACTCCTTGCCACTCCTATTGTTTCCAGTCGAAACATAGGTAAAACGGGGTTATCTTGGTTTAACGTGTTATCCTCTTTCTGATTCTTGTGAAATTTAAGGACACGTTTCAGCCAATTATACGGCGCGCGTGTATAGTATTGTTTTGCATCTTTGATGTATGTCATTGTTGTTTTCACGTCATCATGTCCTAACCAATCGCATACTTCAAATTCATCGAATTTACCATTTTCGATTTTTGTTTCTATTAATCTGGCTATTGCACACCATCTTCTCATATCATATGGTTGGAAATCCTTCCATACCTGTTTTCCTTGTTCACTTAGTCTTTGTCCAAGTTTTCTGACTGTTATAGGTTTTCCGCTTTTCCATAGAAATAGTGCATTTCCTGAGTATTGGTTTGCAACTTTAGGTCGCCAGTGATCAATCCAGTTTTTCATGCTTTTATGTGTAGGTGATGTAAGTATCTGTTTTCTAGGAGTTATTCTCCGTGTTTTTCCAGCTTTTTTTGTTTCTGTTATTATTATAAATCCTGTTTCACTATCATCAATGTATACGTCATCGATAGTCATTTCACAGATTTCAGATGGTACACGAAAACCAATAGTAAAACCAAATGTGAAAAGATACTGAAACAATGCATTTTCGTAGCTATCGTTTGAATATGTATGATGCATCATTTCGTAGACTTTGTCTGGAAGTGGTAGGTTTCTTGGTTTTGGTGTTTTTTTACTGGGTGGTTTATAGTTCCATTCTGGGATGCCGTATGCTCGGAGAAACATCTTCATTGCATCCCACTCGTGTCTTAGAGCTGCATACCCAGCACCTGTTTGCTCTCTGTAATCCATATGTCTGATAAAGTTCTCATAACTGGGATTCCTGAAATCAACAGGCGTTTCATGGATCTCCATGAATCTTGCGTATCTTAGATGTTTCTCTATTGTTGATATGGATAGTCTCTGTCTTAAACGAGCATGGAATGCAACATTTCTAAAAGATGATTTGCCAGAAGTTAATGTTATGGGAAAATCAGTTCTCTTAATTTGTTTTATGTCATATTCAGCCAAACCCTCCATGTTCTCTCCGCCAATATGGGGATTTGGTTGCTTGACATGTCTCCGGCCTATATTCTCTATAATTTGTTTCCATTCTTGATTGCTTCCTCCCGCCAGCTTTTCAAAATTGGCAAAAAACGAATTGTTTGGGTTATTAATACGATTTTCTTGTTCAATATTCAAGGTCATTTCACCTTTTCTAACGTGTATTTCAGTTAGTTTTGGTTAGTAATATACTACCATATATTTATAAGTTTTGGTTGGATACATACTACTATGGGTCGACCAAAAATAGAACGCCGAAAGATAAAAACAGGAATAACAATAGACCCTGACTTATTCGACTGGGTACAATCTAAAATAGAATCAAAGGAATTTGCAAATCTTACCCATGCTGTTGAAAGAGGATTGATACTACTTAGAAAAAAATTAGAATCAAAAAAATAATCAATGATATAACAAGACTTTTGCACTTTTCGACTCACAGATATGTAAATTAGTGCTCTCCTCGGGATTCTAGCTCCTATTTACCGGTATTTTAAGATGTTTTATATCTGTTGAATGGTCTGTAGAATTAATTTATGTGAAAAGCCATTTTTGTACTATTAAAATTTATTTAGGAAAGGAAATTGGATCAATTGTTTATCTTCTAGAATTAATTTAAAAAGCTGATTAGAACTAATCTTCAGCAAATTGTGAGGAGAAAAAGGATAAATTCTAACAACTTCACAATATTCATAAAGTTTTGTTTTAGTTAAATAATAATACTTTTCCATTTCTTTAATATCTCTAAAACCACACAGTGATATAATAGATATATCTGAACTAGGGAGCATACATGAAAATATTGTTGCAGGAATATTTTTTAACGTTTCAATAGCCTTATCTTCTCCAAGTTTCTCCCAAAAATTACCTTTTAGTTTTATCAAAGCCACACAAAATATGTTTATCCCCATCTTTTCAAAATTCAGGTTACAAGAATAACCTTTGATGACCCCACTCTCTTCTAGTTTTTTCCTAATCTTACCAACGGCTTGACAGGATATTTTTAATTTTTCAGCCATTTCAACATCAGATATTCTTCCATTGTCTAATAATAGTTTTATAATTTCTTTTTCGTTCTTAGTCAGTTCCATATCAAACTACTCCCATCCTTCGTAAGATAATTTAAGCACAAAAAGTAATAAGTTGATTTTTTAAACCAAATTGGTTATAATGAGTTTATTTATTCAATGACAAAAACCAAAGTTTATAAACAATTAAACTATCTGAACCTGCATAACTACATAACGAATAGGATGCAAAAGCGGTTGGGATGCCGAAATGAAGTATAAACTAAAATTGTATGTTACGGGTCAGACTGGAAACAGTCAGAAGGCTATTGAAAACCTGCAGGTTGTTTTGAAGGAATCAAGCTTAGAGGAAAAATACGAAGTAGAAATAATTGATATTTTAGAGCACCCTGAGCTTGCAGAGGAAGCAAGGATAGTTGCAACACCAGTTTTGATTAAGAAGTTGCCTCTGCCACTTAAGAAGATCATTGGTGATTTGAGTGATAAGGAAAAGGTGTTGCTTGGACTGGATTTAGTTAGTTTTGATCAGAATGAGGCTGAACAGGAGTTTTTAAAGGAACTTGAACAAAAAACAGAATCTTAAATTGAAGATCAGGTGTGTATGCCTGAGGTTAGAAGTGTAAGTGCAAAAAACTGAGTTTTGATGAAACTCAGGCAAAATAGGATGGGATGTTAAAAAATGAGAGGAAAAAGCATAACCTTTGCTCATTTCAAAGGCGGAACTGGAAAGACGACATCATGTCTAAATATCGCTGGTTATCTTTATCAAGATGGAAAAAAAGTGTTGGTTGTTGATTTTGATCCGCAGGGGAATGCAACATCAGGGCTTGGTATTGATAAAAATATGTTAGACTCTTCTATGTCTGATGTTATAACTGGTGAGAAAGATATCAAGGAGATCATTGTTGAAACAGAATCTGGAATACATGTTGCTCCAGCAAATTTGGATTTAATGAAGACTGAATCATATTTATATGATGCAAAAAATAGGGCGTTCGTTTTGAGGAGCGTTATCAGAAGAGTAAAAGATTATTATGACTATATCCTTATAGATACACCACCCCGGCCCTGGTTGTTTATCATTAATGGAATTGTTGCTTCTGATACTATTTTTGTATCGCTTGATCCCGGAATCTTTGCGTTAGAAGGTATTGAGGATTTGAATGCTGTCTTTGATGCTTTAAATGATGTTGTGAGTTTTGAAGTGAAACCATCGATAGGGATTTTAACACGGTGCGTGAAGCATTCTTTGTCATCTAGAATTCTGAGAAAAAATAATCCTGTGAAAGAGATTAAAGCAGAAGCAGAGAATTTTTTTGAAAAAGTGTTTCTTATTCCCTATTCTGAGGAAGTTTATAATTCCCAGATGAAGGGGTTGCCACTTTCGAGTTATGCATCAAATTGTGATGCAGGTAGAGCGTATAAGGAAATTGTAGAGGTGTTGGAAAATGTCTGAAAAGGTTAGAAAAAGAGGAAAGAAGGTTTTGTTTGAGGAAGAAATAAAAGGAAAAAAAAGTGAAGATGAGATAATGGAGGATGATGAAATGGAAGAAGAGGAAGAGCCAAGAAGAAAAACAAGAAGTAAAGGTGAAGGTGTAGAAGAAGAAAGGTTATATGAGCTTTTAGATGCCTTAGAGGCAGTTAGGACAGGAAATTTATCTGTTAAACTTAGGATGGGAAGGAGTGAAACAGGTGTTTATAGTGAGTTAGCTGAATCTTACAATAAAATGGTTGATAACCTAAACACATTTGCTGGTGAGGTTACTAGGGTTGCTAGAGAAGTAGGTACTGACGGTAAGTTAGGAGGACAGGCAAAGGTAGAAGGTGTAACAGGAACCTGGAAGGATTTGACTGATAATGTGAACACCATGGCGTCTAACCTGACTAATCAGGTAAGAAACATTGCTATGGTTACAACAGGAGTTGCAAATGGTGATCTCACACAAAAAATCACTGTTGAGGCACAAGGAGAGATACTGCAGTTAAAGGAAACCATTAACACAATGGTGGACAAACTCAGTACATTTGCAGGTGAAGTCACTAGGGTTGCCAAGGAAGTAGGCACTGATGGTAAACTAGGAGCACAAGCAGAAGTTGAAGGTGTAACAGGAGCCTGGAAGGATCTGACTGATAACGTTAACATCCTGGCGTCTAACCTGACTGATCAAGTAAGAAACATCGCTAAGGTTACAACTGCAGTAGCAGGAGGAGATTTATCTCAGAAGATCACTGTTGATGTACAGGGAGAGATACTAGAACTGAAGAACACAATCAATGACATGGTTGATAACCTGAATACATTTGCGGGTGAAGTAACTAGAGTAGCCAAAGAAGTAGGAACTGAAGGTAAACTTGGCGGTCAGGCAAAAGTTGAAGGTGTAACAGGGACTTGGAAGGATCTGACTGATAACGTTAACATCCTGGCGTCTAACCTGACAGGCCAAGTAAGAAACATCGCCAAGGTTGGTACAGCAGTCGCTAATGGAGATCTAACACAAAAAATTACTGTCGAGGCGAGTGGTGAGATAGCAGAGTTAAAAGACACAATCAATGACATGGTTGATAATCTAAACACATTCGCAGGTGAGGTAACCAGGGTTGCCAAGGAAGTAGGCTCTAATGGTAAACTAGGTGGACAAGCAGAAGTAGAAGGTGTAACGGGAACCTGGAAGGATTTGACTGATAATGTGAACACCATGGCGTCTAACCTGACTAATCAGGTAAGAAACATTGCTATGGTTACAACAGGAGTTGCAAATGGTGATCTCACACAAAAAATCACTGTTGAGGCACAAGGAGAAATACTGCAGTTAAAGGAAACCATTAACACAATGGTGGACAAACTCAGCACATTCGCAGGTGAAGTCACTAGGGTTGCCAAGGAAGTAGGCACTGATGGTAAACTAGGAGCACAAGCAGAAGTAGAAGGTGTAACAGGCGCTTGGAAGGATCTGACTGATAATGTGAACACGCTTGCTGAAAATCTTACAAATCAGGTAAGAGATATCGCTAGGGTAGGCACAGCAATAGCAAATGGTGATCTCACACAAAAAATCACTGTTGAGGCACAAGGGGAGATACTAGAACTCAAGAACACGCTCAATGATATGGTGGACAATCTGAACACACTGGCATCAGAAGTGAGCAGGGTTGCAAAGGTTGCAGGCGCGGAGGGCAAGCTGTCTGAACGGGCTATTGTTGAAACTGCTGCTGGGTCATGGAGAGCTATTGTAGACACCTTGAATAGTTTGCTTGATTCAATTTTCGAACCTATACAAGAAATTTCAAGGATTTGTATCGCGTTATCTGAGGGAGATCTAACACAAAAAGTGACAATGTCTACAGCAGGGGATATCAAGGTTCTCGCAGATGCAATAAATAAATCAGTGGACGATCTTTCAGTAGCTCTTCAACTAGCGAAAACTTCCAGCATAACTGTATCATCAAGTAGTAATCAACTAGCCTCCACTGCAGAACAGGTGAATATCGCACTACAACAAGTAGCATCAACTACAAGACAGATAGCTGAAGGAGCTAAGGATCAGAGTGAAAAACTAGAGGATACGACTAGAACGACAAGTCAAATGTCAAAAAACGTTGAAGAAAATGCAAAAAATGCAAGAACAGCAGCTGATGCCACTGGTAAAGCATCTGAACTAGCTGCCAAAGGAACCGAAGCAGGAAAAGATGCAGCTACTAGATTAAAAAACATCGAAGAGATTATGTCTACCTCTACAGAAACTGTCAAACGACTAGAGAAAAGAGCAGAAGAAATCACGGTCCTAGTGGGCACAGCTAAGGATATTGCAGATCAAACCAATCTGCTGGCGCTAAACGCAGCTATTGAAGCAGCAAGAGCGGGAGAGGCAGGAAGAGGATTTGCCGTAGTCGCAGACGAGATCAGGAAGTTAGCAGATGGAACAAAAAATGCAGCAACTCAAATTGAAGATTTGGTACAAGTAGTAGGAACCTCAACTGCTGAAGCAGCGGAGAGTATGGCTACTGGAACAACTCGAGTTACTGAAAGCACTAACATAATCAACAATGCTCTGGCAATACTTGATCAGATTACAATTGGGACTCAAGAGATATCTGCTAAAACACAACAGATAAGTGCAGCAAACCAACAACAATTGGCTGGAACACAAGAAATAGCCCAAACAATAGATAATATTAGTACCACATCTGAGCAAAATGCTGCAGGAGCACAACAGATGACTGCTTCAGTACAACAACAATCTGCGTCGATGCAACAGATGACCTCTAGTGCTCAAGAGTTAGCTGAAGTGTCACAAGAACTGAGTGCTGCACTTGCAGTGTTTAAAATAGGTGGCGGTGCGGTAATGATGGAAGAAGAGAAGGCCAAAGTAGAACAGACTGAACCGAAGAAAAAGATAACACCGACATCAAGGCCACCTGCTAAACCAGTAAAAACGCCTTTTACGGAAAAAAAGAAAGAGGCAAAGGCAGCATAATAGAGGGTATTGGAAGGTGATAAAATGCCTAAAAAAGTAAGTGAAAAACAAAAAGAGAAGGTGGTAGGAGACGAACTAGTTCAGTTGATAGTTTTTGACTTGGCAGAGGAAGAATACTGTGTTCGCATAGGTGATGTAAAAGAAATCATACGGACAGGTGATATAACACAAATACCTGATTCTCCTGAATTCATTGCTGGTGTAATCAATGTAAGAGGAAATATTATTCCTGTATTCGACCTTTCGGAGATGTTTTTTTTAGCTGAGGGAGAAGAAAGTAAGCACATAATAGTGACAGAGCAAGGGGAAAATACCTTCGGTTTAATGGTTGATGGAGTCACAGAGGTTTTAAGAGTAGAAGAGGGTGAAATTAAGCCGGCTCCTAAGGTGATAAAGAGTAAGATACATGGGGATTACTTGAAAGGTGTGGTGCCTGTGAAAGATAGATTAGTGACCCTGCTTGATTTCAAGAAAATGTTATCTGATGAGGAGTTTGCTAGGTTAGATGAACTCGCAATGAAACAACATAGCAAAAAAGAAAAAACCGTGGAAGAGTCTACTGTTGAACCCAGAAAAACTGAGGAAAAACCCTCTGAGCCTGAAGAAGAACCACAAATTGAGAAGGAGAAAGAGCCGACTCTATTAGAAAAAGAGGAGAAAAAAGAAGAGGCCCCAAAAGAGGGAATAAAAACTGAGGTGGAGGAACCAAGGGAAGAAAAAATTGAAGAAGAGATGGAAATGGAAGCTAAAAAGCGACCGGTTGAGGAAAAAAAGGAGGAATATGAATGAAGAAGATTTTGGTTGTAGATGATTCGGAGTTTATGAGGATAGTGCTAAAGAACATATTAAAAAACGAGGGGTATAAAATAATTGAGACAAGTGATGGTAAAGAAGCTGTAGAACAATTCAAAGTAGAAAAACCAGATCTGGTGCTGTTAGACATAATTATGCCTAAAAAAGATGGTGTTGCTGTGCTTGATTCATTGAAGAAAATCGACTCAGATGCCAATGTAGTAATGATTACTGCTGTTGGTCAAGAGACCACAATAAAAGAATGTCAGGACCTAGGAGCCAAGGGATATATTATCAAGCCATTTGATGAAAAACAGGTCTTGGATACAGTCAAAAAAGTGCTTGATTAAAATAAAAATTTCATTGTTATTTACTGAATCAACTTAAAAAGGTGATTTTTATGATACGGGCATTGGTCGTAGATGATTCCTTCTTCATGCGGAAGTTGATCTCCGACATGCTCAATTCTGATCCATCTATTGAAGTAATAGATACTGCAAGGGATGGTGAGGAAGCAATTAGGAAGGTGAAGAAGGAAAAACCAGATGTTGTCACCCTGGATTTAGTGATGCCGGGTTTAGATGGTTTAGCTACATTAAAAAGGATTATGGCTGAAAGCCCTACACCCGTAATAATGCTTTCCGGGTATACTAAAAAAGGTGCTGATGTCACCCTGGATTGCTTGGAGGCTGGTGCTGTTAGTTTTATTCTTAAGCCATCTGGGTCCTTATCTTTGGATATAGATAAGGTTAGGGAGCAGCTACTTGAGGAGATAACGGCATCTGCAAATGTTAATGTTAAAAAAATCAAGTTGTTACCTGTAAAAAAACCTATCCTGCGTAGGGTTAAACCTGTTAAGGAGAAGATAGTGGTGATTGGGGCTTCTACTGGTGGTCCCAGCTCACTGGAATTGCTTATGTCAACTATTCCCGCTTCATTCTCCGTGCCTATTCTCATTGTTCAACATATGCCTGCGAAGTTTACTCAAAGTCTTGCTGAACATTTGAATAGAAATTGTGTGCTATCAGTAAAGGAGGCAGAGGATGGTGAGGTTATCCAAGCAAAAAACGTGTATGTTGCCCCTGGTGATTTTCATATGATAGTTAAAACAAAAAAGATTAGGGGGTATACAAAACATGTTATCTGCCTAAACAAGGATCCACCGGTGAATAGGTTTAGACCAAGCATTGATGTGACAATGCAATCCGTTGTGGAAGTATATGGTGGAAATACTATTGGAATCATCTTAACTGGAATAGGAAAGGATGGGATGATGGGGATGAAGGCTATCAAGGAAAATGGTGGTAAAACGATTGCTCAGGATGAAGAAAGCAGTTTGATATTTGGCATGCCAAGAGCAGTTATTGAAAATGGTTATGCTGATAAAGTGTTATCATTACCTGATATAGGTGAAGGCATCATTGGATGTCTTTAGAGGTGTTAAAACAATATGGATATGGAAAAATACAGAAAGACTTTCTTAAGCGAGGCAAAAAGGCATGTCGCCACTGTGAATAAGTCTTTGTTGGAATTAGAGAAAAATCCAACAGAAACAGCTATGATGGATGAGATGTTCAGGGCGTTACATACGTTGAAAGGCATGTCTGCCACAATGCATTATGATAATATGGAGAAGTTATGTCATGCTATGGAAGATGTGTTAGATGGAATAAAGAATGAGAAGATAGATTTAACTGGAAACACTACCGATGCCCTGTTTGAATGTTTTGATTTTTTGGATTTGTCATTGAAACAGATTTCTGAAAATAAGCCTGAAGGTAATGTTGCTACTCTTGTAGATGGTTTAAAAAGAATTACAGAAGGAGAAGAAGGTGAGGTCAAAGGTGAAGCAGGTTTAGCTACTATGCCCCATACATTAGAGAAAATTCAGGCGATAGAGGTTGACGTAGAAACTCTTGATACATTGATGAATTTGACAGAAGAATTGTTGATCAGTAAGCTAAAGCTTGATCAAATTAAAACAGAAGCTGGCATCGATGAGTTAACCTATGTTGTTGATTCCCTTGAGAGAGTAGTAGAAGACACACAGTATAATATTATGCAGGCGAGGATGGTGCCAGTGGGTTTTATATTCAATAGGTTTCCTCGTATGATAAGAGACCTGGCGAAACAGGAGAATAAGCAAGTGAACCTGATAATGGAGGGAAATGAAATAAAACTAGATAGAGCCCTGCTGGATGAGATTGGAGAGCCGTTGATTCACTTGCTGAGAAATGCCGTTGATCATGGTATAGAAAGCCCTACGGAAAGAAAAGAAGCTGGGAAAAAAACCGAGGGGACTATAAGGCTGACTGCTAAAAGGGAAAAAGGCTACGCTATCATTGAAGTGGAGGATGATGGTAGAGGGCTGGATCTAGAAAAAATAAAAAAATCTGCTGTGAAACAAGGGCTTATATTTAAAGAAGGGGGTGGCAAGGAGCAAATCATGGATTTGTTGTTCAAGGGTTTTAGCACAACCAAAAAGGTTACCAATGTTTCTGGTAGGGGCGTTGGTTTAAATGTTGTTAAAAATAAGGTTGATAACTTAGGTGGCGAAATCAAGGTGGAAAGTAATCCTGGGAAGAGAAGCAAGTTCATGATAAAACTACCGCTTACATTAGCTATCATTAAAGCCCTATTTGTTGGTGTCGGGGATCAGCAGTATGCTGTTCCTATTTCATTTATAGAAAGACTGGTTAGTGTAAAAGAAAAGGATGTAAAAGGCGTGTTAAACTATGAAACCATTGTGCTCGATGAGGAGGATATTCCCCTTATACGGTTGAATAATTTATTCAACATTGAGTCTAATGCTGAGAGTAGTGATAACCAGCCAATTGTAGTTGTGAAAAAGGAAGAAGAAAAATTTGGATTAGGAGTTGACTCTCTCCTAGACGAGCAGGACATAGTTGTCAAACCATTAAATAAGGCGGTAAGAGAAAATAAATATTTTGCTGGGTCAACGATTATTGGATCAGGCCAAGCGATTTTGATTTTAGATGTTGCAAATTTAGTTGTTATAAGAAAAAAAATTAATGAAGAGCATGATGTTAGTGCTCAACCCATAGAGGTGGTAGAATGAAAAAAATAGATGAAAATTTATTAAGGAAAATTAGTGAGGCTGGTACAAATAATGCGTCTAAGGCTTTATCTGCAATGACTGGTAGATCAGTTGAGATAAAAACTATTTCAACAGATTTTGTTCCAATAGAGGAAATCCCGCAATTTTATGGACCAGAGGAAGTAGTCACTGCTGTTTACCTGCCCATAACTGGGGACCTAAAGGGTTGTTCCCTACTAGTGTTCGATAAAGATTCTGCTGTGGTAGTAGCTGATTTATTGATGCAAAAAGCTGGGGTGACTGAGACATCAATTGAGTTATATGGGAGTGCCATGAAAGAGATTGGCAATATTATGTCGGGTTCATTTCTTAATGCCACAGCTGACATGTTAGACGTAAAATTAGTCGAGGGTATACCAACATTAACCACTAATATGATGGGTGCGATAATGAATCAGATAATCAGCGAGTTTGCACAAACAACAAAGCAGGCTTTGGCAATAGAAATCGGGTTCACCATCAAGGATGTAGAAATCACAGCGTATTTGTTCAAACTACTTGAAACTGGCGAGGGGGGATTAGTCTAGTCAGTTAATAGGATATGGAAAAGGCGTAATAAATGGTTGATATAGAAGTGGAGATAGCTCATTCAAAAATAGCGAGGGATCCTGACAACCTGATATCAAGAGGTTTAGGGTCTTGTGTTGTTGTTATACTCTATGATACAAAACTTAAAATTGGAGCATTATCACATGCTGTGTTGCCCCATCAGATGATATATGAGAACCAAAAAAATGACAATCCAGCTAGGTTTGTTGACACAGCTATAGATGATATGCTTCATAAAATGATTGCGTTTGGATGTACAAGGAGAAATATTGAGGCAAAGATTGTTGGCGGTGCAAACATGTTCCCAGGTGTTGAATCAAGCATTGGGAAAGACAATGTTCTCAGTGCAAGAGAAAAATTGAAAAAGGAAAGCATCAAGATTACTGGAGAGGCTACTAGTGGTACTGTTGGAAGATCAATAGAGTTCTCCACTAAAACTGGACTTGTAGCAGTTAAAATGATGTTTTAGGGTGGAAAAAAATGGATACGGTTTCGATTGAAAGTGAAAAAAGAACACGGTTTTTCACAGAAATCGGCCCCAGTATAGCTGGTGGTATAAGTAGAGCGCTCAGTAAATTATCGGCAGGGGAAATTGCAGTTCATTTCATCGGTGTTCAAACACATAAAAAAATTTCAGCGGCAATTAATGTTGATGAGAAATGTTTTGGTTCCTATGTTACTATTAGTAATGTTGATAAGGATTTGAAGGGCACCGTATTTTTGTTTTTCCCCCTATCCTCCATATCATATTTAATCGAAATCATCTTGAAACAACAGTTTGATACAGATAACGATATCCCTGCTGAACTAAAGCTTTCAACGTTTAAAGAAATTAACCGTATTTTGCTCATGAGATATGTAAACGAGCTTGCTAATGCCTTGGGCATCCAACTTAATACATCTGTACCAGTATTCACCTCATTTAAAAGCATGAAGTTTATGAAGCAACCAGAATGGGTTGATATGAAATCAACGTCTTTAATTACGGTTATGCAACTTGATATTTCATCGCAATCATCAGACTCTTCATCAAAAAAGGTAAGGGGGCATTTCGTTGTTATATTTTAATTTAATAAATAAAAGGAAGGTGAAAAAATATGTCGAGTAATGTAGAGGTATATTTGTTTTATTCAGGCACAGAAAATCCACACATACTGAAACAATACCAGGAAGGTATCGCCTACTTGCATGAAATAAATGCGAAGCTCCAGATTATAGACATCGATAAGAATCCTGAGAAGGCGGTGCGTTTTAAAATAGTTGCAACTCCGACAATACGGATAAAAACGAGTGACACAGATCATAGGTTTGTCGGAGTAACTGATGGTTTTAAACAATTGCTTCTTCAGAATGTACATGGAAAAGGTGTCCTTCATGTGTTAGGGTTCAAGGAGGGGAGGGAACTCGGTAAAACCCTACAAGTTGACATGGACAACAGAGAGGAGGTAGAACGACTTTTACGAGAAGAATTAAGCCCTAGAGGATTTTACGAATTTAAACTAGAAATCTATAAGCCAAATGTTGTGTACGTTGAGGCAAGTCTGATTCCTGATGAAATGGTTGAAGAATATGGAAAAAGCAAAATACCTGCCGGCTTTAAGATTGCAGCGTTCTTAGGCGGCATTTTTACTGAACTCTTCAAAAAAGAGGTTACCGCAGAGGAAACACAGAGCATGACACAAGGCTATGAAAAATGCGTGTTCAAAATCATGCAGAAGGAGGAACCGGAGGGTGAGATCAAAGAAAGAATTAGAAGGATGATGAAATGAAAACAGAAAATATTGAGAAGATAAAAAAAGCGTCCAAAGATTTACCAGAGCAATGGCTACTGTTGTTTATAGTAAACGCCAAAGAATATTTAGAAACAAACATGGCTATCCTAAAGGAGGTTAAAAAGCAAGAAGACATTGGTGGTATTTATATTACCTTAAACAGGCCTTACGCATCATTAATAAAAATTTTAGAGCAGAACAACATCAAGACAGACAACCTGTTTTTCCTAGATTGCATAACAAAAACCGTGGGTGCTGAAAAAGAACAAGAAAATTGTTTGTTTTTAGAAAGCCCGCAGAATTTGACACAACTAGCAATAGCAATAGATGAGATAGCGAAGGCTATGCCAATGAAAAATAAATTTTTGTTTATTGATGCTCTAAGCACGTTGTTGATTTATAATCAGGCTGGGACTGTTGCAAAATTCCTGCATTTTATCACAGGAAAAATGCGTGTTCTGGAGTTAAAGGGAGTTATGCTTTCTATAGAAAAAGAGCTTGACCCGAAAATAGCAGAGCATTTAGAGCAGTTTGTTGACAAAGTAATAGATTTAAGTGAGTAAAATGTCTGAAGAAAAAATTTCAAGTGAAATTGAAAAACAATTGAAAGAAAAAGATATAGTCATGATTATCCTGCCGAAGGTTAAATATTCTGAAAAAATAATAGATGTTTTAAAAATTGTTGCAGAGTACAACAAAAGCATCTGCTATGTTTCAGCAAACAAACCAGAGAAAACCCTTGTAAACTTGTTTGATGTGAATAACATTGACCTCAAAAAATTTTTGATTATTGACTGCGTAACTGGATCTGTTGCAAAAAAAGAGGAAAAAAACATGGCAACTGTTTTCATAAGTTCTCCAAGGAATCTCACGGGTTTAAGCATTGCTGTAACAGAAGCTCTTGATCTTGGAATAGGAAATGTTTTTGTTGACGCGCTTTCAACATTTATGGTTTATGAAAAAGGATTGGTTGTCATCAGGTTTGCACATAGTTTGATATCTAAAATAAGAGCGTCTAGCAGTAAAGGTGTATTTATTGTATTGAAAGATGATGTTAGTAGTGTTTTGCTTGATGATTTAAGCATGTTTGTTGATGAGGTTGTTGAAATATAGGAGATAATTAACACCGGTGGCGGAAAATGATTGAGCTGAAAGATATAAAAAACTGTGAAAGCATTTTGCTAGTTGAAGAAGCAAAGTCATTGCAGCTCACCATAAATAATGTTTTAAATGTTCTCCAGAGTAAGCCTGTAGTTTATATTTCCTTAATTAAGCCTTACAATTTCGTTTTGCAGGATTTAAAGAAGAATAAAAAAGAGACAGACAAAATATTTTTTATTGATTGCATTACTGAACTTGCAGGAGGAGATGTCAATAGGCAGGAAAATGTTTTGTTTATTAGAGAGCCGACTGACTTAACCGGATTGAAAATTGCTATCGACCAATCCAGTGAATCAATTCCTGGAGAAAAATGGGTGATTTTAGATGCTTTGAGGGTTTTGACAATCTACAACAAAGAAGATACTGTCTTGAGGTTTGTTCAGTCTGTTCTAGGAATGACCTCTAGTCACAATGCAAAAATAGTTGTTCTGGCGACAAAAGGAAAAGATGAAAGTTTCATAAAAAAAGCTTCGCAGTTTTTTGAAAAGGTTGTTGAAGGTGAATAATATGGATTTAAAAGAGGATTTGATGAAAAATGATATTGTCATCTTAATTGTTCAGAAAAATGATATTACAAACAAATTAGTAGAGGCTAACAAACTCACTAAAACCGATCCAAAAGTTTCTGTTATGATGCTGAGAAAGGCTACTTTAGATGATATAAGCTTTATAAAGTATGTGCATAATGTTATTTCACAGGTTAGATTAGCTGGATTAAAAGGATTGTTTTTATGTCTTAAGGAGGATTTGAATGAACAATTAATGGAAGATTTGAAGATGTTTGTTGATGAATTAAAGGAGGTGTAAAAATGGGTGAGAAAATACTTGTAGTGGATGATGAAGCAGATGTTAGAATGGCAATAAAAGATGTGTTAGAGGATGAAGGATATGGGGTGTCAATAGCAGAGGCTGGAAAAGAAGCGTTGGCGATCTTGAAGAAGGAAAAATTTGATCTGGCGATATTAGACTTTTTCATGCCTGAAATGAGTGGAAGAGAGCTGGCCGAGGAAATAAGAAAAGATCCTCAAATAAAGAACACAAAATTTGCGTTTTTAACTGTAGCTGATTTTGGTGTACAAGGAAAGAAACAATTGAAGAAACTTGATAGCTTAGACTACATCCGTAAACCATTTGATAACGAGGATTTGGTTAGGAGAGTAAAGAAAATGGTTGGCGAGTGAGCCAATGCATGTAGTTGAGTTAGTTAAAAAATCTATTATCTTAGATAATTGAAATAAAAAGTTTTAGTCGAAGATTTAAAAGAAGGATGGGCTGAAGGATGGAAGATGAACCTGAAATTATAAAAATGTTGAGAGAAGCTGAAAAACTTGGTTCTTTTCAAAGTAAAGTGCAGAGTGCTTATGAAGAATTGGAGATACCCGGGGAGTCATCTGAGGATGTACCTGATGAGACAGTTGGTTTTGTTGAAGATGATGTTGAAAGAAACACAGTAGTAAGTAGTACAACTCACAAGAGGATAAAGAAGGAAAAAAGAGAATCCGGAATTGATATTGTCGGTGATGTTTCAGAGGAACCTAAGATAAAAAATAAAGGAAATAAAAGTACAACAGTAGATATGGAAATGTCAACTTTTGAGATACCGCCTGCCGGTGATATTCTTGCATTGGCGAAACACTGTCCTATAGGGAAGCAAGCGGTCAAAAGAATGTTAAATGCCGTTGCGCCAAATCAATTTGAGTTTGTCCAAGTAGAGGATGATATAATAGAAACTATAGCGGTTAAAAAATACTTATTTTTAAGGGCTGAAAAAGAGCCATTAATTAAGGCAATAGTTAGAGAGGCAAAGACAATAATGGGCCCCAAATGTATGATAACGATAAGATGTAGAATGACAGTGAGAGTAAAAAGCGAGATCTAAAAATAAAGAGAAGCGCAACAATGATGGCAATAAAAGAAATAATGAAAAAAGATTTTTCTAAATTGTCTTCTTTAGATAGTGTTGAGTCAGCAGTTGAATTAATGGAGAAGATGGATGACGACTATTTACTGATTGAAGAAAAAGGCGAAATAAAGGGAGTGATAACTTCACGTGAACTTGCAGGTTATCCTCCTTCGCGGCTTATCATAGACTGCGGAATAAAGCCGATAGGCACTGTATCAGAAGAAACTTTGTTGGATGAAGCGTTAAAATTATTAGAAGAAAAAAAAGTAAGTTTTCTCGTAATTCTAAATAAGAAAGGCATGCTTATTGGAGTCGTAAATCGAGAAATACTTATTTCTTTCCTTTGTCGAGAGTTAGAGAAGTTAACTAAGGAGAAAGAAGAATACATCATCAAGCGCAAAAAAGTAGAGGAGACGTTGCGGGAAAGCAAAAAATTCACAGAAAAGCTCATCGCTTCTATGAAGGATGGGTTCTCTGTACTTGATAAACAAGGCGTTCATATAGATGCCAACACTGCCTTTTGCCGTATGACCGGTTTCATACGAGAGGAGTTAATTGGAACTGGGCCTCCACATCTGTATTGGCCAAAGGAGGAATACGAAAATATAGAGAAAGCCTTCCAAAAGACTTTGAAGGGCGAATTCGAAGACTTTGAACTGATGTTCAAAAGGAAAAACGGTGAACGCTTTCCAGTTATTGTAAGCCCATCCAGGGTGACGGACAAGAAGGGAAATATTATCAGCTATTTTGCGACTGTTAAAGACATCACTGAGCACAGGAAGGCAGAGGAGGCCGAAAAAGCAAGGATAAAACTTAGCAGATCCTACTCGGAATTAAAGACTCTGGATAAATTAAAAGATGAGTTCCTCACTATAGCTGCACATGAATTAAAAACCCCTTTAACTCCAATACTTGCTTATATTAATTTAATACTGAAAAATAAAGGATCAGAACTAAGCAACAAAGAGAGAGAACAATTAGAAATCTGCCGTAGAAATGCTATTCGCCTGAAAAATCTAGTATCAGATATTTCAAGTGTGAGTAAATTAAAAACAAAAGCAATGAAATTTAAAATGAAACCAATGAAAATAGAAAATGTTGTTAATGATGTGATACAAGAATTAAAACCAGCTGCTCGAGACAAGCACCTAGGGCTCATAGCAAACATTGAGCCAAAATTGCCAATAATTAAAGGTGATGCAGAACGGCTGGTACAAGCTCTTTCCAAGATGCTTGAAAACTCAATTAAATTCACGGATAAAGGGAAGATAACAGTTTCAGCTGAAAAAGAAAAAAACAAAATACTTGTTAAGATATCAGATACCGGCATCGGGATACGTAAAAAAAATATACCTAAGCTTTTCACAAAATTCTTCCAGACAGATGTTTCTCCAAGTAGGAAAACCCATGGAACGGGTCTCGGCTTGGCTATTTGTAAAGGAATTGTTGAGGCACATAATGGAGAAATCTGTGCTGAAAGCGAGGGACTAGGCAAAGGAATCACCTTTACAGTTACATTGCCTGTTAAAAAATAGGGAGATAGGAGAAATAAAAAAACCATGACATCAAAGGAAGGCGAACAAAAAACTGGCTTTGACATGGCCAAAATCAAGGAAAAAATAGAAAAGAAACTAAAAGGTGGCACTATTCCAGATTATGAAACGGAAAGACATGCTGTAACTGATACTTCTGAATCTGATAAACTAGCACAGATTTTGGAGCAGAGAGCACCTGCAAAGCATATGGTTGGGACCCTGAGGAAAAAGAATGGGGCAAAAGCGGAAAGACACGTTGTAACTGGTGTTTCCGGATTTGATAATCTTTTCGAGTATGGCGTACCAAAGGGCTCTAATGTTATAATCGCTGGTGGTCCTGGTTCAGGAAAAACCATCTTCTGCCTACAAATGCTTGCACATCATGCTTCGCTTGGAAAAAAATGTTTTTACATGAGCTTCGAGGAGTCTAAAGAGGGATTGATAGAGCATATGAAAGATTTTGGTTGGAATCCTGAGAAATTAATAAATTCAGACAACCTAAAAATCAAGAAATATTTGTCTAGTGATATACATTATCTTGATAGAGCGGATAGCATTGAAGCAATGTTTGCAAAGGAAGAGGACAGCCAGCTCATAGAATTAGAGCCAATAAGCCTGCAACTAGGATTTAAACTAGATTTCATCGTTCTTGATTCACTTACGGCAATTGCTTCAGCATTTGAAGAAAAAGAACAATCTTACAGATTTTATGCTGAACGATTATTCAACTTTTTCAAAAACCTAGGAAGCACAAACTTTCTTATAACAGAAACAAGGATGATTCCAGAAGTCTTCTCACCAACAGGAACTGAAGAATTCTTAGCTGATGGTGTAATTGTTTTGTATAATATTAGAAGAGAAAATATCCGGGAAAGTGCAATAGAAGTTTTGAAAATGCGTGGTGCAAAACATCAAAGGAAAATAGTTGCAATGCAGATTACTGATGAGGGCATCGTAGTTTATCCTGAGCAGGAAGTTTTTGGCGGAATCGATTAAAAATAAAGACAAAGATAATAGAATGGTTTTGTTCCATTTATCCATCTTATATTATTTATTGAATCCAGCCAGAACCTATCTGAGCCTGAATTTCTATCAATTGTAAGGATAGATTAACGGTAATGGACTCGCTGAATACCACCTTCATCCCACTAGCTGTATCATTTATCCAAAAATCATTATCAGTTCCATAGGTCAGCCCTGAATCTACCAAAGTATTATTAAAAAATGTTTTCCAAGAATCTGGATAATTAGTGGTAATATTGATGTTCTGAGCATCATAAACCGCACCATTGGAAGAACTCAAGAAACTCGTCTGTATCTGATAAGTTCTATAGCCACTAATAGATGTTTTTCCACCAAAACTTGAGATGTTTATCATAGTAAATGATATGTTGACATCCCCACTGTTATTCACAGAAAATAATGGGTTAGCACACATTACATCTCCTTGAGGTTCACGTGATTGATTTAATATTACAGCACCAGCCTCAAAAATATAGGATTGATCGATAAAATATACATTTGCCGATGAATACTTGATCACCCCAATTGCATATGACAACGAATCTGTATCGTTCGCCACTGTTATACTACATTCATTTGATAAAATCCTTAAAAAACCAAATGCTCTAACTGAACTGAAAACTGGTAGTTCTTTGCTACCTAGAGTTATCGGCGTCGATACTGGAATATCTTGTTCAATCGCGGATTGTATATCTAGTGCATATTTTAGATTTGCAAATTGATCCGCTACTTCATCCATATGTTCAGCCTCTTTACTGTACATCCATTCTGGGACGTAAACAACTTGTATTATTGAAATCACAGTAACACATAATCCTACAAGCAAAATTGCTACAACAACACCTACTATCGCGTCATTCGAGTTTTTGAAATGTTTCATTATCATCTCAATCCTATACCTCATATTTACAAATCGCATCAGCACTCCCAGGTGCCGCCTCAACATCATCATTATACATTCCTATACTGTAAAACTCATAATAACCAGAACCGTTGGGGAAGTTGAAGTCCCAACTCCATGGACTAGCAGTATCCGGGTTGCTTGCATCGCTCCATATGCCCCAATTTACACCTTGAGTTGAATTCCAAGTATGAAGGGATATAACATCAATATCCCAATCATCCTGAGAAGTATCACTTGATTCTGTCGCTCCAATAAGTTGAATTGTATAAGTAGAACTTGTGAGACCTGTAGCAGTAAGATTTGTCCACCCCGTGCCTGTGATAGAACCCAATGAAGACCAAGAAGAGCCAGACCAATAGTTTACATTCAAATTCTCTGAACCATCATGAGAATCTACATAAAAACAGATTTCTTCATTTTCTTTATCAAAATCTGCATTACTCCAATTGTACTCAAAATCTATTTCGTAGTTGGTAGAAGCTGTTCTGCTAATACCCATACGACAAGCATCAATATAACGGTCATCTCCACCACCACCGTTAGTTGTATCAAGCATGATTTTCATAGCGTTTATCTGTGTTGCTGTATATGTTCCTGGTAAATCATCACTTGTAAGCCATGCATAACTGCCTGTTTGTGTGCAAGTAAAACTTATACTTCCTTCTGCTGATTCATCACCATCAGTGTCATAGTATATATCCCAGCCGTCATCATTATCATCACCATAACAGAGAAAACTAAAGTTTACAGTATAACCAGCCCCTGTCTCAGCTGTATTGTCGAAATCAAACCATCCTTCTTCCATACTAGCTGTTCTATCCTCATGGATATAACTAGCATCATCAGCATCAATATATGGACTACTCCCTGATTCCGTTTGCCATTGAAGAAGCGTAAGACTACTACCACTGTCTACGAAAAGCCATTCATCAACAGCACTAACACCAGTAAAATTCTCTTGAATATTCATAAAGTCAGAATCAGGAGATGTATCTTGTGCATTGGCAAAATTAGTCTCTGTTCCTTTATCGAAACTACTATCAATATCAGTTGTATTGCTGTCAACGGTGTCATTTGTTTCTCCGCTGATGCTTTCACCCCATGAGACATTGTCATTGCTCCAACGATAATAAAGCGTAACGTTATCCAACCCAGAATCACCAGTAGCCGTAGTTGTAAGCGGTGAAAATGTTATCTCATATGGGCTGATGGAATCAACTGATGTGTCTAACGCAGGAGTCGTAATTGTTGTCTCGTCCTGAAGAACTCCCATTAGTATAGCGGAGTTGCTTTCTGCATCAACAACTGCAACCTTAACCTGTAGATTTGTTAAAGTTTCATCCGAATAAACTACTCGTTCACCGATGTTCCACAGTCCATCCGCCTTAGATTCATCATCTAAATAATCCTCCACAGTTATACGAGTCGCACTACCTCCTACAGTAATCATAATCTCAGTACTAAGACTCAATGAATCTCCACCGTGATGCTCAATTATTATACTATTTCCGTCTACAGACCCGATAAGATCTGCAGATATCGTAGACGGAGTAAATGGATAGGACAAAACAGAAATGTATACCATAGCAATAAGAGAAATAGCCATCCCTAACATCAAAACAGTTCCAATTACTTCGGCAACCGCATCATTTGATCTTTTCTTTTTGGATTTCATATTAACATTACACCTAGAATAAAAATTTAAACACAAACAATGAAATTAAGCCAAGAACAAAACTATACCTAACACCTGAGGAAATTTTACCATCCATCATAAAACCTCCCATCATACCTGCACCAATACTTTGAACAAAAACAAAAGAAAACAGAGCATATCTCAAGAAGATAGGGTCAATTATACTCAATGACATACCTCCCATCCGCCCCGTTTGTATCTCCTGGAGCTCGAAAAAAGAGGCAAAAATTGTATTATTGATTATCAAAATAATTGCTAAAAACGCAAAAAAACTCATTAAAATCGATATTGTAACAATAGACATGCTATTCATCCTCTGCTCTTCCACCCTGTTTACTTGATCAATCTCTTTTGCCGCCGCCTTAAAAACCTTTGATACATCACCCCCTTCCTCTACGCCCTTGTTGACTGCGGCAAATATTCTTTTGACGAGAACTGATTCTACCCTGCCTACAAAACTATTAAAAACGTTTTTTATTGATATATTCCATGATAGCTGAGATTTCATCTTTTTAACTTCTGGGGTTAATTTTCCATAATCGCCCTTCGATGCAACTCGAATAGCCTCAAAGACAGTTGTACCAGAGGAAATAGAGCTTCCTATCTCAACAAAAAACTCCGGTAGTCTATCCTGTATTCCCTTCATTTTTTTTGCCTGCATATGAGTATAGAAGCCAATAGGCCCAATGAAAAATAGCAACGACAAAAAAACAATGTCAAAATAAAGCCACACGTTATATTCTACGTAACCATAATGCTCTAATATCACAATTATGCCACAAAGGAGCAGCAGTGCACAAACAGAAAAAAGTAGAATAAGAATAGAAGATTTGTTTTTTTCATAATATTGTTTGATAGTATATTTTTTCTTCGAACGGATTTTTGTATCTTCACAGACTTTTGATTTTACCAATCCATAAAATCCAGCATACATTATTGGTAGGGCCAAGAATGAAAAGATAAATAAAATGACTGGAGAGAAACCCGATGATGCATTTACAAAACCCATCACAGAGAGCATAACAATGAGAAATATAGGAAAAACGATAACTGCGATGACAAAGCCATCTGCAATTACGCTAAGAGAATCAAGTTTTTTCTTTCTGATTATAAGATCATCCTCCATATATCTTTCTGCAGAATCTGACAAGTAAACATGAAGATCAATACCAGATTGAATAGCACCTACCATCCCCTGGAGAAATGATCTAAATTTTTTTGATGGAGAGACACGTATAGCATGTTTGAGAGCATTAACGTTATCGACGCCCATAGCATCAATTTCTTTAGCGATTTTTTCCGCTTCTATCTGTACGTCTTCATAGACATCCACCTTTGCAAGAACACGAAATATCTCAACAGGTGAAACACCAGCTACAGCCATTGTACTCATAAAATTGACAGCATACGGCAAAAACCTGTCAATGTTTGCTGTTCTTTCTTTAACATAGTAATTAGGAAGATACAGATATACTGCAAATATACAAAAGGGGACTAATATCGGTAAAAAAAGGGCGAAAATAGTATAGGGTGAAGGAATAAATATGTACAGTAAAATAGCGATGATAATAGCTGCAATAAACCCTATTAAAGTATTCATGAGAACCATGGCGTAGTATTCCTCATACACCATGGCAATGTTGGCTTTTTCCAATAGTTTGTTTTTCTTTGCCAACTTGCTTTTTCTATTTTCCGAGAAAAACCTTCCAAATCTTCCTGAACAGAAACTAGAATATTTAGTAGATTTCAAGTAGACTCCCCCGTTACTCTTTTTAATACTGCTTCAGGATCTTTGCTATATTCTGATACAATTTTTCCAACATCCCCATATGATCTTAGATTTTTTCTTCTCATCCATTCCAGCACATGTATTCTATTTGTGAGTTCTTGACTGAGTCTTTCATCATTCCATCCCTTTCTTGTTTTGATTTTACCGAGTATTACACTCCTTTCCTCACGTTTAAAACGATCATCTATCTCTGAAATCCAAGAAAATGGAGCCATAAAAACAAGTCGATTGGTACTAGTATCTAGTTTTATTATCTCTACAACTTTTGATATTCTTCTTACTGGTTTTTCTTGTATAGTGACAGAAGATAAAAACACGACAATATCAAGAGAGGTAAGCAGCGCTCTTGGTAATGATATAGGAGAATTCTCAAGCCGTTGAAGAAGCTCGTGCATATCACTTGCATGAACCGTTGAATACGAAATATGACCTGTAGCCATTGCCTGAAAAAGAGTGTTGGCTTCCCTTCCACGAACCTCACCCACGATTATTACTCGTGGTCGCTGCCGCAATGCAGTTCGAATAAGATCAAACATGTCAATGTCTTTAGCCGTTTTTGTTTTTTCAGATGCAGAGAACCCCTCCCGCGTCGTACCAGCTATCCAATTTATATGCGGGAGATTAATCTCTCTTGTATCCTCTATTGAAACAATTTTATACGACGGCGGTATAAAAAGAGAAAATGCATTTAACGCGGATGTTTTCCCAGTTGCCGTACCGCCACAAAACAGAATCGATGCACCGCTTTCAACCGCCAACCAGAAATAGGCTGCCATCTCTACAGACATCGTGTTATTATCAATCAAATCAATAGGGGTAAAAGGATCCGCACGAAAACGTCTAATAGTAAACGTTGACTGCTGGGTAACAGTTTTTGCAAGAGTAATCTGAAGCCGAGAACCATCAGGAAGTCTCCCATCTACAATAGGCTCATAAACAGAGATCTGCTTATCACAAATCTGAGCCAACTTTACCACAAAAGAATCCAACTCATCAACATCGTCAAAAACCATATTGGCCCTAATTGACTCATAGTCTCTATGATAAACGAAAACTGGGATTCCATGCCCATCGCAAGAAATATCTTCGACACCCTCATCATGCATCAAAACATCAATCTTACCATATCCTACAAACTCCCGAAATATGTAATAAAAAATTTTGTCTTTAGATTCTTCGTCTAATTTAATACGGTTATCATCGATAATCTTTTGTAATGCTTTTTCAAGACACTTTATTTTCTCACTTGCATCCATCCCAAAAACATCAACATCAGCACTTATTCTAAACAAATGAACGACCTTGTTTTTGATCTCTTCTTCCTCTTTTTTCAGCTGAGGCTCTATAACATTATATACATACTCTTTCAAATCACTATCAAAAACAATCCTGCCACAACCAAGCCCCTTCCACCCAAGCCCTGTTTGTTCATTTAATTCCTCCTTATCTTTTATGTGTAATTCTTTAGCCTTTTTTCCAGAAGAAACTGTTTTTTGTTTTTTTTGCTGAGCTTTTTCTGAAAGATTTTTTGGTTCTTCCAGAGTCTCCTTTGTAGGTGATATTTGCAACTCTTCAGATTCTTCAAGTGGTTCTTTTTTATGCAATACTTTTTGAAGACTCGCTGATTTTTTCTGAACTGTCACATCATAGTCTCCCATTAATTGACTATGAAAATCTTTATCCTTTGTATGCACTTTACCTACATCTGTTAATTTTATTCCAAGAATATTTTCCAATCGCTGATGCAGGGCTGTAACAAACTTGTCACCAGGAGTGGTAATAACTGGAACATCTAACAAAACTTCTTCTGTTCCAATGTCTTTTTCACTAAAAATATCCTTTGAGTGTGCATCTATCTCAAAACTCGATATTTCTGCCTTTTTATCCAAAGATTCTTTTATCCCTACATGTTCCTCCTTAAGAAAATCACCTGGTTGTTTTTCAGGAATAGAATCTAATTCTACATCCTCAAACACCTTTTCTTTCTCATGATCTTCTATTAACGCATCAATCTTCTTCACTGTTTCTAAATGAAAATCAATTGAATTTTCCCATAACGATGGCTGTTTTTCTTCCATTTCATCAATTGAACACTCTTTTTTCTGGTGATTTTTATCTGACTTTTTTCTTTTTAAAAATGATTTTAGATTAAACCTTATTTTTTTATCATCTTTTTCTAAACGAGACATCTTTTTGAATCTCCATGTAGAAAATGACTGATACCGACTATTGCTGCTAGTAATAGGCATCCCATTCACTGTTTGTTTATAGTGATTAAGCTATTGTGTGATTATAGACTAACTTCATTACTCATCCAGATAAGATTACCGTCATATAGAAACCTGAATGTATATACTCCTGACCACGAATCAGGACAGTCAATATAGACTGTTTGTCCAACTTTTACTTCCGTTTCACCTGAAGGGCTATGGGATAAGTAGTCAGTAACATAGCTTACAATACCAGTTGCCTCATTTTTAGCTGTCGCGTTTATATTAGTCCAGAATATACCCACATCAGCACTAGCCACTGAAAACGTTACATTATTGGTAGCTATAGTACCATCATATGTTGTTCCCATTTGTTTTGCAGCAGTGGCACCCATGGGTATTAAACCGTTTACCCATGCATAAGCTACTGCAACTAGTCCTACTGTTATCGCAACAATTAATATCATAGCTATAACAGCAGAAATTCCTTCCTCATCTTTCACAAACTTTCTATTTGCTTTCGTTCCCATCACCACCTAATGCTCTACTAAACCCAAATTACAGTATATAAAGTTTATTATTTCAACTTAATTTGGATATAAAGTTTATTATCTCAACTTAACTTGAATAGCTTTTTTCTGAATGAGGCATCTTTTTGAATCTCTAGAATAGCATTTTTACCAGTAAAAACGGGACTTTATTGCTATAGATAGTTTACCCTCATAATTATGTCCGCATAGGGTGCGGACACATATTTACCGCCATAATAAAGGAGCTTATAAGGAGAAAAATCCTTATGAAATTATTGTCTACAAATAAATTTAAATTTACACCAATCACATAATTTAGAGGGGTGCGTAGGAAACTCTTCAGCAGCCTCAATAACACCTATTAACTGGATCGTATTTTGCTTTAATTCCTCAAGCTCTTCATCTGTCCTAGTCGAATCAATCTCCCTGTCAAATTTTAGAAAATGCCAAACTAATCGAATATTTTTTACATCTGGATATCTTTCTTTTACGCCGATAGAATACAATGCAAGTTGCCTATCATTCTCAATAGTTTCTAAAGAAGACAACCTTGAGCATGTCTTCCAATCGTGAATTTCATAATAGCCATCCTCTGCCTTCGTGAGTCTATCAATATAACCACATAGTTTGTAACCTTGCGATCTATCTAAATCTATGAGAATACGTTCTTCAAGTGCAATTGTTTTCCCATGATTGAATGGTTTGTATCTGTTGTAGTAGTCGATGATGCACTTCTCAGCCATTTTCAAATAATCTTCGGGACAGTATTCTTTCTTTACAATAACGATTGAGTCATTCCAGTTTTTAGACCATTGATTATGTAGAAAAATCAGTAAATCCTCCAAAGTATTTTCCTTTTGATACCGAAGATCATTATACAATTTCTTCAATGCTTCATGAACTCTTCTACCAAGAAACAACTCAATACTTTCCTTAAATTCTATTCTGATTTTGTCGATATATTGCAGTTTGTATTTCTGCGGACATTGCTCATAACATTTTAACTTTGAATGAGAATAAATGTTCATATCATACTACCTCCTATTTACTTTCAAATTATTTCTGAAAACATTCTTCGGCAACCACAGCAACAGTAGAAAGTTGCTTTAATTCAAAAAAAGAGAAAGAAAAGATTAAAGAGAGAGAACTGATTACCCAAGATACGTTGTAAAGGGAGTATCTTAACTGATTTCCCTCCTGTTGAAGGGTGTACGTTCCAGTGCTCCCACTAACTCGTATAAAAAATGAGAAGAGGAATGAAAAATGGATGTTAAAGAAATTGTTAACCTTAAAGATTTAGCCGATATAAAAAAGTTTAATTTTAAAACGATTCTATCATTACTGCTGCTTATCGCTGGAATCCTATTTTATATATATTGGGGCGTAACGTATGGTGTGTGGGCTGATATTGGTATTTACTCAATAACAATTGTTTTTGTGTTAGCGGGAATATTTGGTATGTTATTGTCGCTTCTTGAAGAAAATGGTGAAAAAGAGTAAATACCTATTTTTTTGAGTATTTTGAATAAAAATCAGCACAAAGTTTATAATAAGTGATTGTGATTGATATCCGATGCAACAGGATGATGTCTCTAAAAAATATTCAGGCGAATGGATTTTACTTTTTAATGATGAAATTGTTGATCATAGCGTTAATTTAGAAGACATGTTAAAAGCGGCAGATGAAAAATATCCTGCCGAAAAATTCCCTGAGGACAATATAAAAATATCAAAAGTCTTATCTGGCAGTATTCAGTTACGTTGAGTGAGATGTCTACAATACCGTTTGAATTCGAATACAAGGATTACCCTCTTATTCCAATAAAGTTTTATTCTAGCAAAAGAGAAACTCCAGTAATTGAGGCATTGCTTGATTCAGGTGGAGATTTTATTGTTATCCCAAAAGCTATAGCCAAATATTTAGAATTAGAGCTAGAAAGAGCAGGCTATGTTGATACTGCAGGTGGAGAAACAAATCTCTACAAATCCTCTGTTACCATGGTGATCCATGATAAAGACAAGAAGTTTACGTATGATGAATTGGAAATCCATGTTTCCGATCGAAACGATATCCCTGTTCTTCTTGGGAGAAAACCAATATTTGAAGATCATGACATCATTTTTAAAAAACATGAAAATAAGCTTATTTTAAATCATATAGAAAAATAACAAAAATAGTGCGTTTCTTTTGAAAACATTATTATTTTCCTTTGTTTATGGAGAAAAATAGGAGAAGGTTTAAATATAAAATATATACATTACCTGTCGGAGGTATTAAATTATGGCGTATGTTCATGATGGTTGGACATTATATAGTAGAGATGTCACCTTAAAAGGCGGAAGAAACCAAACAATCTACTTCTTCAGTAAGAGAACACCAAAGAGCGGTTCACCATGTGATAAACCAAACAATATGGTAGTTGGTGTCAACAAAAGAACAGGTCTTCCGTATCTTAAAAAGAAATAAATATACCTCTCTTTTTCTTTTTTTTAATCAAATTAGCATATTTTCTTTACTGTTTAGAAGTAGTTTTCTTTATTCCTCGATTCGGTGTTTGAAGTCTTGGATGAAGGTATAAAACGATGCGAAAACAATATAGACAAGTAAAGCAAGGAGGAGCCCTGTTTGAGTTTGCAGAAGAGATGTTTCTATCCCTCCCGATGCATATAACATTCCCCAGAGTATCGCAAATGCAATTACAAATCCAGTAAATATCGTCCGTAGTGTACTGAACACTTCAGAGTAGTAAAACTGCACCGTAAGAATTGGCATGTCTTCTATCTTTCCAAACACCCATTTTTGTTTCCACACGATGATGTTGATGCCAACGGTTCCAAAAATAATAAATAAAAACGTCATGGACATCCAGTTGTTTTTTATTTGACCGAAAAGGAAATATGAGACAAGAATCAGGGCAACACCAATTAAACTAACTATTACGTTTTTTGCATTGCGTTTCATGTCAAAAGAAAATGATGAACATACTTATATACCTTAGGTTTCGTTCAAACAGAAGACAATTATCTCTTGTTTTCTCTCTCAGACTGTTTACGAGTGGATATGCTGAAGCCATCAATGGATTTGTTAAAAAATTTATATATCCCACCTCCATTTGCTGTTCAAAGGAAGAAAAGCATGAAGTCTTATTCATCTAACCGGTCGGCAAAGTTCAACGAGTCGTCAACCGATAAAAAAACAAAAGAAATACGAGTGGCAATACTTGCTGAAGAACCTCTTGATTGGGGTTCAGGCAAACACTATTTTCCTGCAATATTAGATGATTACTGCTGGACAAATGGAGGTATGTCCTATAAATTCTCTACAACATATTTGTTTGACAAAGATATAATCAAGGGCAGACTAACTGTTTCTGACTATGATGTTTTCCTTGTCCCTGGCGGTGGTGTTGGAGATGGTGAGTCAATAGCTAAAGGATTCAATAGATTTCCAAGTGTAAGGAAATGGAAAAAAAACCTCTCCAAATTTATCAAAGACGGCGGAGGCTATGTTGGGATTTGCGGTGGAGCGGCTTTAATCACTGGATTAAACACTGACGGTAAATCTCCTACAACGTTTGCAGAGAGGCAATATGACAAAAGCTCTCTGGGGGTTTCTTGTGTTACTTCATATTATAAGGATCTTGCAATACCACTTTTCTATCTATTTCAGTGGAATCATCCTGAGAAAATAGGTGCAATGGGATATGTATTTTCTTTTGCACCCGGTGAAACAAAGAACGGAATGCAAATCTATACAGGAGGAGTTCCAATTGATTTTCAAATAAAAAAAGACAATCCAATTTTTTCTGATTTTCCAAAAGAGATTGAACGTATCCTCTGGTGGGGTGGGCCAGCGCTTCTAGTTCCTGAAAAAACTGAGAGAGACCTCAAGATTCTTGCACGATACCCAAAAATGGAATTATCTGAAAATGATTCCACAAGAATTTATGCATGGCGATACACAGGTGGGATTTTGGGTCTTCTTTCTGCGTTGATAAAAGCCTTTAAACTGGTAAAAGAAAAAAAAGTGAGCCTGAAAAACGTGCCAATGTATACGTATTATCTTGCTGGTGACTGGGAACCATCAAATAAACGTATAGAACTGGATTTTTCTAATAAAGCATGTATGACTGCCGAGATCTATCCTAACAAGAACAAGGGACGAATTCTTTTATGTACTGCCCATCCAGAGTATATGATTTGGTGGGATGGAACAATAGAAGAAGTAACTCCTGATGGTTTTCATTGTCTTGCAACAGGGCTTCACCGCTGGAAAAATATACGTCCTTTAAGTAAGACCGCAATAGATGAATTTACCCATACATGGTGGATGGTTCGACGTTTTGTCGCTTGGGCTGCAAAAGTACCAGATATTCATCTCCCACCGATATTAAAAGGAGAAACCACAGAAAAAGCAAAACCCCTTGTTTCAGAAATCTTTTATGATGGAGATATCATCAATCAAATGAAAAATATTTAAAACTCCTCATGATGTAATAGTAAAGGAAATAGGGATTGGGATACAGTTGTCAGATAAATCTTCTGTAATGATACATCCATTTGCTTTTTTATCTCAATGGCGTTCACTTCCAAGTTTTGAGCTCATTAGTTATGCTTTTATGTTTGCAAGTATGCCAATGCTTGCATATGGAATAAGACCATATGACTCTACTATAATCACAATCATTTTACTTTCGATATTGTCTCTTTACTCAGGGTTTTTTGCAGCACTTATCTGGAATGATATTACTGATGCAGATATTGATAGTATTGCTCATCCTGATCGTCCGATACCTTCAGGAAAGATAAGTTCAAAGAAATTCTTTGCTGTAGCACTTGTGTTCTCTGCAATGACATTTATCTTTTCATTTTTAGTGAGTTTTTGGTGTTTTATTCTTGTAGGGGCAACTGCTTTGTTTGTTGCAGTTCATGATAAATATCTTAAAAAAATTGTAAAATTTCCTGCATATTCAGAGATTTTTACACCCGTTCAGTGGATTATTGTCCCCATGTTTGGTTTCCTTGCGATATGGACGGTATTTCCACCAATGGGAGATAGTACTGTCTCATTTCCTTTATTGGGGTATATCTCATTTAATAGTTATGATTTTCAAAATATGATTCTTCTTGTTCTTTTTACGTATTTTGCAGATAACGCTCATGATCTGGCAGAAGGAATCCATGATATAGAGGGGGATCGCAGGCATGGAGTCAAAACATATGCGACATCATTTGGAGAAAAAAACGCTGCCAGGATATCCTTTACCATGCTTTTTGTATCAGGTATACTTGGTTTTTTGCTTTTTTATAGAACAATTCTGACACTTGTCTTTTTACTTCCATTCCTTGGTGTATGGCTATATACGTTATATCATTCATATAGACTTTTAAAGGCAGATGAGAAAGAAATAAAACCGCTTGGGCTGCTTGTTGGTCGGAAAGGATTTAATTACTTTTTATTAGCGTATGCTTTCATATTTCTGGATGTGTTTATTCAGTTGTTGATATTTAATTTTAAATAATATTTATATTTTCTGAATAATTTAATTAAGATATCTTTTTCCTAAGAATGTAATGAGATTTAATCCTTTAAGATTGACCTGTGAGTATGCGTTACTCATTCCAAAAGGATCTTGTCTATAATTTTTTAAATCTTTTTCGATTTCATTCAAAATCTTTGAAATCATATATTCTAGTATTGACTTGTGAATAAACATTCTGAGATTATCTTTAATTGATCTTATAGATTTCATCCAGCATCTGTAAAACAACTCCCATCTTCTCTCAGATAGATCATCAATAAAAAAGAAATCGCATTTTTCCAATTCGCTTCCTTCGACAGGAGCAAAATAAAAGATGTAATAAAATAAATTGTTTTGCATTAAGTCATCAACAAGATCCAATGTCTTTATTATATCATCCTCATTTTCGCCAGGTAAACCCGTTATCAAGCTACATATGGGATACCAATAATTATCATTCATTATATTGATTCCTTCTTTTACAAGTTCACTCCAGCTATCTGGACTAAATGGCTTGGCTTTACCCTCCATATATTTTTTGATTAACCTTTCGCTTCCCGTCTCTAAACCTACTATTGTATCAACAAGGCATTCATCAGAAAAACCCATAATATCTGTCATTTTCTCACAAACTTTTTTGCCTTTTACTACTGAAGCAAAAGACACATTGCTTATGTTTATGTTAGAGACATCATATTTTTCCTTTAATTCACTAATAGAAGCCATTAGATTTAATATTGCTTTTTGATTGACTTCAACATCTTTGGAACCATATAAGAATAAATCCTCAGTAACAAGTGATATCTGTTTTATACCATTTCTTAAATTAATTTCAATTTCTTTTAAAATCCTGTTTATAGGGAAACTTCTCCATTTTAATAAAGCGGGGCCACAAAATTGGCAGCCTCTTGGACATCCCTGAGTTATTTGTACATGTCCATTTCTTGATGGGGCTTTTATAATAGAAAGATCTTCTAAACCAGTGGATTTAGCATAAAACCTTTTTGGGAGCGGTTCTTCATTCAGTGCCATCTGAAAAAGTTCTATTGATCCTTCACCAGGGCCTATTACAGCAGTATCAAATAGATCGAAATATTTTTCGGATCTTTCAAATTCTGATGCGCCAGGTCCACCGATTAAAATAGTAAACTTTTGTCTTCTTCTTAATTTATTTAACAAAGTGAGCAGATCAAAAAACTCTCGTTGAATTACAGATTCTCCCCCTCCAAAGATATTGGTTAATGTCCAAGGATGAGGTTTCTTCGTGAGGGGATCTACAGTGGAAACACCTACGATCTTTGGTTTAATTTTTTTTATTTTTTTTATTTCCTGAGGTCGTAATATCGTTACATTAAACCCTTCATCTAATAATTTACCCTCCATCCTTCTAAGAGCATATGTTGCTCTTTCCTTTTGGAGTTTTGGCAATAACAATTTGAGAATAAAATTTGGTACAAGTCTATCTGGTAAACAAGCGACATTACCTAATGGCGTAAGGCCATTGTATTCAGTCATAAGAGTTCTATCAGCGGTTAAAACGACATCATTCATTGAAGAAGTAATAAGCTATACTGATTTATTACTTTACTGTTTACAAACTTTTTAGAAGTTACTATATTCTCAGCTAGTTATTTTTTATATTTCTCTGATATTTTTCATTTTCAAAGGCGTTTTCCAATGTATATATCTTTCTCATACACACGATACTTTTTGTAAAGCCTCCCACCAATTTTCTCCCCAGCCTTTCGAGAAGCAATGTTATCTTCATCAATCCAACCATATTCAGTACTGACATATCCTTGTCTTTTCATCTCTAAAAGCGTGTAGTAGTTCATACACGTCCCAGTACCAAGATTACGATACTTTTTCTTAATCCCCATAACTATGAATCTTCCTCTCGTAATATTTCTTGCATACCACAGGAGCTTCAAAGATCCAATAACGCCCATCTTTCCATCTAATTTTTGAAATATGAGATTATAGTCAGGGAGTGAAAACCTAAATCCTACTGTTTTTCCATTGATTTCAGCAAACAAAAATATCTTTGGATTAATTATCCATCGTAATTGTTTCATCCCAAATGTTTGCTTCATTTCTTCATAAGATGATGGAGTATACCCGTAGTGATCGGAAAATATTTCAAGAAGCATTTCAAACCACATTTTCATCTCCCTTTTGAAATGGAGGCGATTAAACGGACGGATTATAACGCCTTTTTTTTTGCATTGTTCTGCTGTCTCTTTGACAGATTGGGGAATGGGTTGTGTGAGATCAATATGATATGATACAATATCTTTTGATTTTCTCATGCCGAACTCTTTGGCAAAATCATTATAATAGTTTGGTGAATGAGATCCCAGCAAATACGGGACTGAGTCAAAACCCTTTATTAAAAAACCACTTCCGAGATCTATTCGTCCATTGACTGGTCCACGTATTATATGCATACCTTTTGAACCTAACCAATCCTCAGCTACATTTAGTAAACTTGATGCAATCGCAGAATCTTGTATACATTCAAAAAAACCAAAGTAGCCAACTTTTTTTCCATCATCTTTAGGTAGATTATAGTCAACAATGGAAGCAATTCTCCCTACCGGAGTATTGTCTTTATAGGCGATAAAAAGTTGTGATTCAGAATGACTCCAAAAATGATTATCCGATTTAAAGAATGCTTTAAAGTTTTTCCAGAACGGTGGCACCCAATACTCGTTATCTTTATATATCGTCCAAGGAACTCGAAAAAAAACCCATAAATCTTTTAAGGTAGTCACTGCAGAAATCTGAACATTTGAAGAAACATTCATAGTTTGAGGTGGGGTAGATTCAAAAACATATGAACCAACATTCTGTGATGTTGTTTTTTGAGTTGCCATGCTTTAGAATAAGTCTTACCGATAATAAATTATTTGCTACAAATGAGATTTGAAAAAAGATATGCACTAAGACGTTTTGGTGAAATCTGGATATCATGCTATAAACATTTATATATCATACTTTTCTATGGAGTTAGATGCGGGAGGCAACATCCTGATTAAAAAAAGTATAGTGACGACAATGATCCTGTTGTTTTTAATAATGAGTATACTGTCAACTGAGGACATATACAATCAGAATTCAATCGAAATTGAAACATCCACAATGGTGTCCTCTCAAGATATAAGCATACTTCCACTTTATACGGAGGCAATAGATGTTGACTGCTATGGATTTGTCGTACCTCTCCCGTCAGGCGAAGATTCCACCTATGAAACCTTTCAAAACAGTAAAGTACGACATTTGATAAATGATCTCCTTAGAGAAAATGTATCTGTGTATTGGTCATCATGTCATTTTTCTGCAATGTCAAAAGAGATGAATAATAAGAGTGACGTTGTAGAAAGGTGTTATAAAAAAGGAGATTTCATAATACCTTTTTCTGGAGACCTCTATAAGGATGTATTAACTACTGCAATAATATATGATTACAACAAAACCAGTGAAATTGAAGACGATGATTTTCTTAAAACTGAAGTATATAAACTAATGAATCCAGTATCTATTGATGCATACAAGTTAGTTGAGCCAAAGATTGTGCAACATTTGGGTACTCCTACTCGTTATGGATGGCCTATTTATCTTCATGTTGCTGAAGCCGGTGGTTTTCTTACTATGGAATTTCTTTTAGATGATGAAACTGCAAAATATCTCAACAACAACGATTTTAATGTCTTTATGTGGCCATATAACCCAAACCCGGGAACCACTTTTGAAGTTGTAAAGAGTTTAACCAACAAAGATGGAAGCAATGCAATCAGAAAGTTTGTACGTGACGGCGGAGGATATATCGGCTCATGTTATGGTGCTCAAGCAGCATCTTCAGGATATATTGCACCAATACCCTTTTTTTCCTTACGTTATGCCTATGATTCAGATCTTTCTTTCACCATTCCATTTATCAGCCTTTCGATAAGTGATACATTGATGAGACTAAAACGAGTTAATAACTACGAACTTTATATTGCAACTTCAGAGATAGAAGACACAGATCATCCCCTAGCATATGGGATAAATAAAACAGTGAAAGAATTCTTCAACGGACCCTTATTTTTATGGCTTGGCTCCAATTCAGCTAAAGTTGCGACGTTTACAGGCCTTCAAAGTGAAAAAAATTCATCAGTTGATCCAATTTTTCAAAGAAAAGTGATAGGAGCACCTAGTTGGGTTTACTCTACATTTGGAGATGGAAAAGCCGTTCTTTTCAGCAGTCATCCTGAACTCGTCAACAACATATCCATTCTACTTGAGAGATTTGAATGGGAAGACGACCCTTACTATGGGAGACGAACGATTCACAATGCATTATTTTATGTGACATCAGAAAACCTAAAAGAAACAGAGACCACCAATACTTATCCTGTATCATTTATCGAAGAGATAGGAGAAAAAACCATTGATTTATATCTTCCACCAAATAATGAGTCAGCATTTGACTCTATTAAAACAAGACTTACGGTACTCAATGAAAACCTCTCCATTTTAAGAAATATTAGCGTCGAACACATTGAATTATTTTCTGAACTATTTAATGAAAACCTGATTTTTAAAGGAGATATACTCTATCCTGTTACCTATGTGTTTTATTACTGTACTTTTTTCAGTGATTATAATAATAAAACGTTATCTGACATCAATAAACTTGATCAAACCTATCCATTACTGGTTGAATATAACGACTCAGTACGACAGCTGGTAGACCGTTTAAAATCAGATCTGTCTAGTCGTTTAAATCATTCTGAAAAACTTATTTCAGACATTATAACACTTGCAAACAATCTAAAGGATGATTTACAAACCAAGAGAAATATCTTCCAAAAACTAAAGATACTTACCGATGCACGATACATGTTACGCACGTTTGAAATCGGATTGAAATATATCCCTCAAACCCATTTTCAAACACTTAAACTTGTGAGATATTGCTGGTATAATTACGAGGCAATCAAAGCACACCTCACTTAGTCCTCTCAAACTAAGAGAATGGATTTCATAACGTGCGGTATTATTATATAGCAAGTATACATTGACTTGAGACAAGAGCTCGTTAAATAGGAAAAGAGCTTTGAAGAAGGAAATTGAAAATGTATAGAGATGATAGAGGACCACCACGAGAAATGCATAAGGTGACTTGTGCAGAATGTGGGAAAGAAACAGAGGTTCCGTTTAAACCAGATGGTAGCAGACCTGTCTATTGTAGGGACTGCTATCAGAAACGTAAACCAAGAAGATTTTAGTAAAAAGGGTTAGAAAAACACGAAGTGTTTTTTCTTTTTTTACAAAAAATCTTTTTTATTTTTATTCAAATTGTATAATCATATTAATAAGTAGCATAGGCCCGCCGAACCGTAAACAGGCTAACAGGAATAATTTCAGGAAAAATATTATGTATTTTACTCTGTTTTCTTTATAGCTTATCCGACTCTATTCAATTTTTTATTAACGAATCGCAATATTTATATAGCATGTAAGACATATCTTACATTGTGGAATTATGGAAGTAGCAATAACAAAATTAAGCTCAAAGGGACAGATTGTCATTCCTAGTGAAATGAGGAAAGATATTCCCGTAGGAGAAAAACTTTTCATCATAAGAAATCGAAATCAGTGGATATTAAAAAGAGTCAAAGATATTGATAAAAATTTTGAAGATGATTTAAAATTTGCAAAAAGAACCGAAGAAGCATTCAAGAGATTTGAACGGGGAGAATTTAAGGAAGTTGATGGAAAGAAATTTTTGAAGATGCTAGAGAAATGGTAACAGTCGCATTTGATAAACTATTTGAAAAGCGAATAAAAAAGATAAGAAATAGAGAACTTAAGCAGCGAGTGAAAAAGCAAATAGAAAAGATAGTAACCAATCCTGAAATTGGAAAAGACATGAGATATGGGAGAAAAGGCACTCGAGAACTTCGTATTCCTCCATTCAGATTATCTTATACGTATGAAAAAAAGAAAGATAGGATAATTTTTTTAGATTTTTATCATAAAGATGAACAATAGCAACTATCATATTTTTTCCTACGTTTTTTTATCTCATTCAAATTTACTGGAAATAAATTGTGTTAAAAAGTAACATGGGTCCGCTGAATCGTGAACAGACTAACAGGAAGAAAACCAGGTAAAACATTCTGGATTTTTGGTGATTTTGATTCTCAGATTCTTTTTTTATTTATAACAAGATCGACGAAACTGAATTACTGTAATAACAGCTGCTGATCCCATAGCTATTGTAGCCCATGGAATTGCATACATCACTTTTTCATGCGCTGCATAAATCCCATAGACAATTAATGCAGCCAGGTATAGGACGACAACCAAAAGAGTGTAACTCGATTGTTTCTCCCCCCCTATATAAATCTGACTTCTCTTTACAGTAGTTGACCTGATTATTTTTTAACCCCTTTTCCATTTTCGTTTATGGGATGGATGCAAATGCGTAAAAGGGAAATTGTTGAATATTTTACAAAAGATATCATTGAGAAAGTAAGGAAGAATGAA
>Ga0209979_1000562_pt1 | contig 48915 bp, 49 predicted proteins | sample AnhtaG_FD_183114 | JGI IMG/M metagenome (GOLD analysis project Ga0209979, IMG submission 183114) | Deep subsurface microbial communities from Anholt, Denmark to uncover new lineages of life (NeLLi) - Anholt_01485 metaG (SPAdes) (version 2) | ecosystem: Environmental > Aquatic > Marine > Oceanic... | reverse complement strand
CGTAGGACGAATGAATATCGAATATCGAACAAGGAACGTCGAAGTGAAAAGTGGATTCCGTGTCAAGCACGGAATGAGGGGGCGTCGCCGTGGCGGCGACGGCTAAACAAGCCGCAAGGCAGGCTTAGGGGCGGTTTTAATTGACAATTTTCGATTGATGATTTATAATGTTGGAGGTTGCGAGGAGAAAGGACGGAGGACGGAGGACAGAGGACAGAGGACAGAGGACAGAGGACGGACGACGGATGATGGACGACGGACGACAGAGGACGGAGGGCAGAGGACAGAGGACGGAGGACAGAGGACAGAGTGAATATCGAATATCGAACAAGGAACGATGAAGTGGAAAGTGCTGCGATGCGGAGAGACGGATTTACGCTTGTTGAGCTGCTGGTTGTTATCTCAATCATCGCTCTGCTCTTAGGCATATTGCTTCCGGCACTACAGAAGGCACGAGAACAGACGCAAAGGATAATCTGTATGAGCAAGCTGCGGAACTTTTCAACGGCCCACAAGCTGTACCAGGCAGAGACAAATAAGTATCTGCCCCATACAAGCTATGAGCCTTATACGCCGTGGTACAACAACGATTATTTCCGGAAAGCTCTCGGGCTGCGAGAGGCGACCGACGAAGAAAAAACGAGAAGACCCATCGGCGAAATTCAAGAGTGGCAGCCCAATATGCCCCGTAAATTTATCTGCCCTTCGGCAACGTATGCCCTGACGCACGGGGAAAACGGTCTGTATGCGGTCGACAGGAGTTACGGAGTGAATATTGATGGGGATTACTATGCCAAAAAACAAGGGGTAGGTAATTTGTCGGATAAAGAAAGCTGGGTAAAGCAGCCTTCAACAAAACTTTTTATGGCCGATGCGTTAGATTGGTGGATAAGCTACTATTTTTGTCACAAATACCTTGAGTATGGAGAGAATTACGTTGGCTTTAAAACATACGGAATGACGGCATTTCGTCATAATGATGGATTGAACGTGATGTATTGGGACGGCCATTGCGGGCGGCTGCGAGCCGAACAGGTTATGAATGAACCGGCGTTGTGGGACCCACTGAGATAAGACCTATTGAAGTTTGAAAAACAAATGAAACGAACAATTACTCCAAACACTCGAATAAGGCATTTTTCAACACCCCCAAACAAGTTTGTACTACTCTGCGAAGCAGCGCTTCGCTGCGAAGCACAAGAGGGTGCCACCCAAGTTTCATTAGTAATTCAAAGGTCAATAAATCAGCGACTGCAATCGGAAAATGATGTCCCGATTCTATATAGCAGGCGTTGGTCCGTCAAAAAATAGAAGGTCCAACGAAAAAACGTGGACTATTTCTGACCAGCGTTGTATAGTGGGTGGGAATCCGCTCAAGAAATAGAATCTATTCGATGAATAATGTTCGAGCATAGCTCGACAGCCGTTGGCCTTTTGCGGCTGTAAATGAAGGAGGTAAGTTATGAATCTTAATATGAAGCGTCGTACGTTCCTGAAGAGAAGCGCTGTGGCGGGAGCAGGGCTGGTGGTCCTGCGGTCCGGGATTCTCAAGGCCGGCCAGTCGCCGAACGAGAAGCTCAATATCGCCATCATCGGCGTCGGTGGGCGCGGTTCGGGGAATATGAACAGTGTCAAAAGCGAGAACATCGTCGCGCTGTGTGACGTGAACGCGAATAACCTCGCCGGCGCAGCCAAGCGTTTCCCCAGGGCCAAGACATATACGGACTGGCGGAAGTGCCTCGACCAGAAGAACATTGATGCGGTGGTGTGCTCGACGACCGACCACACGCATGCCTTCGTCAACGTATGGGCGATGAACCGGGGGATGCACGTGTTCTGCGAAAAGCCGTTAGCCAACTCGGTGCACGAGGCCCGTGTGGTCCGCGAGACGTACCTCAAGAATAAGCACAAGCTCGCCACACAGATGGGCACACAGATACACGCCTCGCCCAATTTTCGGCGTATGGTCGAGCTCATACGGCACGGCGCGATAGGTACCGTTAAAGAAGCTCGTGTCTGGTGCGGCCGGACTCCCTCGGGCGGCAACTACCTGCCGGAGGTCAAGCCGGTGCCGAAGCACCTTGACTGGGACCTGTGGATTGGTCCATCGCCGTTTCATCCGTACAATCCCGGGTACATCGGTGGGTGTGGGCGGTGGAACCGCTTCTGGGACTTCGGCAGTGGACAAATCGGAGATATGGGCAGCCATATGATGGATATGGCGTACTGGGCTCTTGACCTGCGATTTCCTACGACGTGTGAGGCCAGCGGGACGCCCATCAGTTCCGACACGTGTCCCCAGTGGCTGATGGCCGAATGGGACCACCCGGCCAACGACTGGCGGCCGGCCGTCAAGGTGTACTGGTACGACGGCGGGAAGAAGCCCGGTATGCCGTCCAAGATCTTCGATCGTAATGAGATGTTCAAGGGCGTCATCTACAAAGGCGACAAAGGGTACCTCATCTGCGACTACGGGTACCGGATCCTTATGCCGACTACGGGCGACATGACCCATTACCAGTCGCCTAAGCGTGAGGAGCTGATTCCCTCTTCGCCCGGCCATCACAAGGAGTGGCTCATCGGCTGCAAGACGGGTAAGCCGACACTCTGCAATTTCGATTACTCCGGCGCACTCATCGAACACAACCTGCTGGCACTGGCCGCGTACCGCGTGGGCGAGAAACTCCAGTGGAACGCCAGAAACATCAAGGCCCCCAACTGCCCCGAGGTCGACCGGTACATCCGGAAAACATACCGGAAGGGGTGGGTACTGAACGGATAGGGTGTGCATTTTTGCGAAACCATAAAGAAAACGTAATACGAAGTTGAGCAGGTTGAAATGGGGAATGTCAGTCTATATTACTATCTTCAACTTATTGAAATTTGAGAAACAAATGAAACGAACAATTACTCAAAGCACACGAATAAGGCATTTTTCAACACCCCCAAACAAGTTTGAGGGTGCCACCCAAGTTTCATTAGTAATTCAAAGAGCAATAACATTGATGGCAAACCCTGATGCATTACTTTATGGTCACCGGCAATAGCACCCATCGTTTATAGTATCCATCCTTATAAATTACCGCGGCCAAGTCGAGTGGCAAAAGCGGGGCAAGTAATTTACAGTATTCTACGTCTGCATAGCCGACTGACGAACCCCACCGCTTCGCCCGGCACTACCACCATATCCTGTGAAGCAAAAAATGCTGAACAAAAAATCTTAAAAGAAGTATATCAATGGCATCTTGACATCAGGACGGTATAATGCTATGATGTTAATAACGAGGTCACGATATGAAAACTAATACAAAAAGAACCACAATTTACATAGATTCTGAATTACACCACGCTTTGCGCATAAAAGCAGCGGAGACAGAACATTCGATGTCGGAATTGGTTGAAGAGGCGATCAAAATTTCCCTGGCAGAAGATTCCGTTGATTTGGCGGCTTTCGATGAGCGTAAAAAAGAACCAAGCCTGGCCTTTGAGGATGTTTTGAAGAAACTCAAGAAAAATGGCAAAATATAAAATCTCCATAAAGAGCACTGCTGCAAAAGAGTTAGAAGATATTCCAAAGAAAGAGCTGCGAAAAATCATTAAACGCATTCAGTCACTTGCGGAAAATCCAAGAGCTCAAGGAGCACAGAAACTCTCAGGACAGGAGCAATACCGCGTTCGGCAGGGAGATTACAGAATAGTTTATTCCATCAAGGATAAAGATAGGATAATTGATATAGTCAAAATCGGCCACAGACGAGAAATCTATCGCTCCTGACCGTACGCCGCTATCATCGCTTGTAGGCGGTCTGGGCGTGGAGGGTATCTATAAAGGCGAGCATATTCTCCAGTGGGACATCGCCCTCGACGGCGTGGGCCGGCGCGAAAATATATCCGCCATCCCTGCCGGCTTGCAACAGTCCGGCTGTTTCGTTCCTAACATCCTCAACCGAGCCGTACGGCAAGGTCTTCTGTGTGGACAACCCGCCGTGAAAGGCAAGCCGACCTTTGTACGTGGTCATAATGTCAAAGACGTCCATAACCTCAGGCTGAAACGGATTAAAGCAGTTAAGGCCGATTTCAATCAAATCATCGAAAAGCTCATCCACCTTGCCGCACGAATGAATCATAACGTACTTGCCAGCTTCTCGAACGACGTTGTACATTCGTTTTAACTCCGGCAAGATAAACCGGCGCCATATACGCGGCCCCATCTGCAAACCAGTCTGCTGGCCCCAGTCATCGCCGAAATAGACGGCGTCTATATCGTATTTGAGGGCTTCGGTAACCTGGGCGATGTTATAGTCAGTTATCGAACGCAGAAGGCGGCGCACAAAATCCGGATGGTCCAAAAAATCCATCATCAAGTTTTCCATCCCGCGAAGTGTCCAGGCCCGCTCATAAAGCGAAAACCCAATTTTAAAAACTCGGAAACAATCCGCATATCCGGATATCCTCTCAGGAATATCCTCAAAAAAACGTGGATTAAGCGGGTCAGGAAACTGATGTCCCCGGAGTGTCGGCCCCGGTAAAAGACATCCCTCGACAATACCTATGTCCTTGTCCACACTGCGGTCCCAGACGACGCCGAAGACGTCCCGGAAGCGGTCATTGCCAAGAGCGGTGAAAAAACCTATGTCACTGCCGAGCTTGACAAAATGGTTATCTAAAAGTCGGTCTAAATCATCCCGGCCAAAATGCTTTCTCAATTTTTCAGCGGCTTCGGCAGTAAAACCACAGTGCCAGGGTACGTAGGGGACATTGCGACTGTCAATCGCCAGCTTAACGACGTCTCTTTTGTTCATTGGCGTGGTCCCCAAATTAAATAAAGCAGAAGGTGATTTTCAGGAGCAGATTAAAATTTCTGCAAGAGCTTTTTTGGACAGTCCGGTCAGGCGAACATCGTCCCCGAAACGCCTGGTATCAACGTAATGCAAGCCGACAGCTTCGGCCAATTCAGCCATTGGTTTGGCTATATCGACGCTTCCCTGCGGCCCGAGTATTTTCGGCGCGATATAAACGCAGATTTCGTCGGCAAGCTGCTCCTTCAAGAATGAAGCTATTACCGTTGGCCCACCTTCGACAAGCAATTGAGCGATGCCGCGTTTACTCAATTTATCCAATAGAAAATCTATATTACATCGTCCTTGTGTATCGGGGCAGGCAAGCAGCTCGGCCCCCTTTTTGGTAATCTTCTCTGCAATTTTGGGATTTGTCCGGACTGTTTGGCGGGTCGTTACCACCAGCACGGGTACTTTTTTTGCAGTGCGCAATAGTTTGCAACTCAGAGGGAGCCTTAGATGGCTGTCCAATACGATTCTTGTGGCTTGTTCTACTTTGCTCGGTCGGGCCGTCAACAGGGGGTCATCAGCGAGGACGGTATTGATACCCACCAATATTCCTTGAGCCCGCCGGCGCAGCTTGTGGACGTCTTTTCTGCTTAGCTCATTCGAAACCCACTGGGAGCGTGGACCCGTCCCAGCCCAGGCGAGCTTGCCGTCAATGCTTTGTGCCCATTTTAATATTACCCAGCATTTTCCGGTGGCAGCAAATTTGATAAAAGGTGCATTTAGCAGGCGCGCCTGCATTTCGCAGACGCCGGTCTGCACCTGGATTCCTGCCTTGCGCAGCTGCTCGACGCCTTTGCCATTGGCGTGCTCCGAGGGGTCAATCGCTGCGACGGTAACCTTCGCCAATTTGGCAGCGATAATTGCATCCGTGCAGGGCGGAGTCTTTGCGTGGCGAGAGCACGGCTCAAGCGTAACATACATCGCAGCCCGCCTCGGATTAACGCCGAGCGTTTTACAATCCCGGATTGCATTAACTTCTGCGTGTGCGCCGCCGAACTCCTCGTGCCAGCCCCTGCCGATAATTTGATTAGCTTTTACGATAATGCAACCGACTGCAGGGTTCGGCTCAACCGAGCCAATGCCTCGCCGAGCCAGCTTCAACGCCACCCGCATATATTTTTTATTCTCGCTACCTGTCATCATTTTTTAACTCCGAGCATTTGTAAAAACTGTTTTTCGTTTATGACTTTAACTCCGAGTTTCTTTGCTTTGTCCAGTTTACTTCCCGGCTCTTTTCCGGCCAATAGGAAATCGGTTTTCTTACTGACGCTGGAAGCCGGCCTTCCGCCGCTTTGTCTGATAGTATATTCGGCCTGCTGACGTGTGAAGTTTTGCAAAGTTCCTGTAACAACAATAGTTTTTCCGGCAAGTTTATCTGTGCGTTTTGTCTTTGGTCGCTGCGGCTTTACGCCCGCGGCTAACAGCTCATCGATAACCGCACGATTTTTGTGGTCGCGAAAATATTCATAGACGCTTTCGGCCATCTTCGGGCCTATCTGGTCTATGCCTTCGAGTGTCCCCTGGTCCGATTTCATAAGCGCTTCAAGGGAACCGAAGTGTTCAGTGAGAATCTGTGCTGATTGGCCCCCAATGTGGCGGATACCCAAAGCGGTAACGAGCCGCCATAACGGCTGGGTCTTGCTTTTTTCGATTGCTGCTATGACGTTGTCGGCACTTTTTTCGGCCATTCGCTCCAATTCTATCAAGTCCGGCTTTTGCAATTTGTAAAGGTCTGCGAAATTCTTTACCAGGCCGGTATCGACTAATTGTTCGATTAAGGCTTCTCCAAGATTTTCGATGTCCATCTGTCCGCGGCCGGCAAAATATTTCAAACGCTCTTCGAGCTGTGCCCTGCACTCCGGATTAACGCACCTGATATAAACCCCATCTTCATCCTTCTTAACTTTCCCGCCGCAGTTAGGACATCGTTCAGGTGCTTTGAAGTGAACTGCACCGGCAGGCCTTGACTGTTTTTTTACCTCGACCACCTGCGGTATTATCTCGCCGGCCTTTTCAATCACCACCGTATCACCGCAGCGGACATCGAGGCGATTCAATTCATCGAAGTTGTGCAAGCTGGCCCTCTTAACGGTTGTGCCCGATAGTTGAACGGGCGTGAGATTCGCCACCGGCGTTAGAATCCCACTCTTGCCGACCTGGACATCAATCGATTCGACGGTCGTTTCGGCCTGCTCGGCGGGAAATTTGTAGGAAATGCACCATCGAGGGGCCCTGCCGGTGGCGCCGAGGATGTCGCGCTGGTCAAAGCTGTTGACCTTTATTACCATTCCGTCAATCTGGTAACCCAAATCCAGACGTTTTTCACTCCAGCCAAGGCAGATATCTATCACCTTGTCTATATCTGCGGCTTTTTTGATATTAGGATTAACGGGCAATCCAAGTTTTTTAAATCCCCGGAGGGTTTGATAATGATTTTCAGCTAACGGCCCGGAAAGCTCGCCTATTGAATAGGCGAAGAAGGCCAGGTTGCGCTCGGCGGTAATTCTTGCATCGAGCAGCTTCAAAGAACCGGCGGCGGCATTTCGGGGATTTGCAAAGGCCGGCTCGCCGGCCTCGGTGCGAAGTCTATTCAGCTCAACAAATGCAGCGGCGGGCATATAGACTTCGCCGCGGACTTCAAGGGCGGCGGGAATTTTCCGGCCGCCTAACAACACAAGCGGGACGGCCTTTATCGTGCGGACGTTTGCGGTAACATCATCGCCCTCTTTGCCATCGCCGCGGGTCGCCGCGGTTACGAGGGTGCCGTCTTCATAACGGAGACTTATCGCAACGCCGTCAATTTTCAATTCGACTACATAATCGAAATCTCTGCCGCCGAGGCCTTTCGCCACTCTTTCGTCAAAGGCCCGCAATTCCTCAGCATTGTAGGTGTTGTCCATACTGAGCATAGGGACGGCGTGCCTGACGGTGGTAAAACCTTCGAGCGGCCGACCGGAAACACGCTGAGTGGGCGAATCGGGCGTAATAAATTGCGGATTCGCCTGCTCCAATGCCTGCAGCTCAGCAAAGAGTTTATCATATTGCCGGTCGGTGACTTCGGGCTGACTGAGGACGTAATAGAGATAATCGTGCTTCCGAATCTCACTACGCAATTGCTCGATTCGCTTTTTTACATCTTTAGCCATAACAGCTAATTTATACGCCGTTCCGGCATATTTTGCAAGAGCTTGATTTCATACAGGCAAATCCAACAAAGCGGGGTGTTAGTATTATTCCTTCGGCTGAATTGCGCTCTTTTTGAAATAGGCCACCACTACTCCCAAAACGAATCCACTCGCATGGGCAGGCCAGGCAGCATTCAATACAGGCCCATCCCGGAATATAAAAGGAGACAGCAGTTGAAATAAAAACCATAAGCCCAGAAACACGGCAGCGGGAACTTCCACTGTGCTAAAAAACACAAAAAGTTTAATATTAGCCACGGGGTAGAAGATAAAATAAGCCCCCATAATACCGGAGACCGCTCCGCTAATACCTACAGCGGTAATGGATAAATCATCGTTGAACATGCTAAAGACAATACTCGCAAAAAGACCGCAGCAAAGATAAAATCCCAGATACCCCAACCGGCTGAATCTGTCTTCTACATTGTCACCAAACAGCCACAAAAAAAGCATGTTCAATACAAAAGAGAGCAGTCCGACACTCAAAAACATCGAATTGAATAAATCTATATCATGGGAACCTTCCGGAAATAGACCCAACTTTTCCCAAAAAAGTTCCGGTTGTAAATATATCCGGGCTGCGAAGAGAATTGTACACAAAGCAATAATGCAAACCGTGACCAAAGGAAATCTCTGCCTCGGCACATCATCCGACAAAGGAACGACTATTTTCAAAAAAGACAAATAATATCCCGCTGTCACTTTGTCGGGATCTATGTCAGGGTCGCCCAACTTTTTCAGTTCGATAAGCCCTTCAGCGACCGCTGTAACCTTTGGATCTTTCTTAAGATAAGCGGCAACTTGCTCCACCTCTCCTTTATCAGCCCAGATGCCGCCGCAATCCGGACATTTATCCAAGATTACATTGGAATCATACGAATAATTAAATCTGCGAAGCTTCTTACGACAATTGGGGCAACTTTTATCCTTTTCTCTTACCTTATGTAGAGGCTGAACATCCCGCCTCTTAAACAATTTGGTTTTCGCTGCAGGGATTTCCCGGCTTTCTGATAACTGCCTGACAAAATTTACAAATTTCTCCTTCTCAAACCACATGCCTTTACACTCCGGGCATACGTTGAGAATGACCGACTCGAATTTTACCTGACTCAATCTATTTGAGCAAAACGGGCATTTCATGTAAGAAATGATAACTGAAATGAAGAGAAGGGTCAACTCTCCGGTAGAACTAAACTTACAACATAGTGGTTAATTCGTTCGTGGAGGGTAAGGGAGAAATTTTCACAAAAGGGTTGGACTGAAGTGGAAAAGTTGCGTACTATAAGCGGGGTTTGCGATATGTCGAGTTTTGCATAACCGGACAGAGAGTTTTGTGGACCCCGTTAGAAGTAAGACGCCCGAAGGAACTTCTAACGGGGCAAGGAAACACAGATGGACAAAGCAGAAGAATTGATTAAGGCCGTTCTCGAACGAGCAGAAGAGATAGACGGCAGAAAAAAGCTGGCGTGTGCCGAGGCGTTTGAACTGGCGCAAGAATTCGAGGTGGAAGTTATTGAGATTGGGCGCATCTGCAATCGGCACAACATAAGAATCCGCAAATGTCAGCTTGGCTGTTTTGCGTGACACAATAAACAGGACAGGAATATGAAGAAGTTGAGGGCAAGGTTTAAACTGTGGCTGAGTACCAAAGACGTTGAAGGGGTTTTCGGCGACGGTAAATGGCGGCTGCTTAAAGCAATCGACGCCGAAGGGTCGCTGAAGGCAGCCAGTGAATCGCTGCGGATAAGCTATCGAAAGGCGTGGGGTGACTTGAAGAAGGCGCAGGATGCTTTAAGTATCGCCCTGGTGGAGAAACAGCGAGGCGGCAGTATGGGCGGGCGAACCACTGTAACCAGCCAGGGTAAAAAATGGGTCAAAGCTTATGCGAGATTTCGCGGTGATATCGAAAAGGCGGTGGAAAAAGCGTATGAAAGACATATCAAGGAGCTTGTAAAGTGAGCAAGGTCATAAAAGTTACTTTATTGAAATTTGAAAAACAAATGAAACAAACAATTACTCCAAACACTCGAATAAGACATTTTTCAACACCCCCAAACAAGTTTGAGGGTGCCACCCACAGATTTTCAACACCCCCAAACAAGTTTGAGGGTGCCACCCAAGTTTCATTAGTAATTCAAAGGTCAATAATCTGCGCATTGTTGGTTTTATCGCTTCCAGCAGTCGCCTGCATGATACGATACATCCGCAACGCCAGGTCATCTCCGATAGCTGGTTTCGGGGCCGACCAACCCCACACCACTGGTTTCATAAAGGCGTCAACTATGCCACTATTGATAGCTCGATACAGATGTTATATACCAGCCCCAGGCAAAAATTCAGGTGATTATTTACTATGGCGTTAATATTGATTGGAATTGACGATACCGATAACGAAAGCAGCCCTGGTACGGGCCGGTTGGCTCGTTTGCTGTCCGGTGAATGTGAAAAACGGGGTATGGAGCCGGTAGGCGTAACGAGGCATCAGTTCCTGCTTGACCCGGCCATTCCTTACACTTCACACAACAGCGGTGCGTGTATCGCCGTTGCGGTCGATGATGGTATCGAAGCCGCGACTTTTGCATTCGATTTCGTGTCCCAACGTGCGTCGGAGGGCTCCGACCCGGGCGTCTGCATCGCACGGGCTGATGCTGTCCAGCGTCCAATTATAGAATTCGCAGACGCCGCTACCAACAAGGTCCTGAAAACTGAAGACGCCTTCAGTCTGGCCAGGGCCGCGTCGATTCCCTTACGCGGTCTTGGTGGTTCCTGCCAGGGCGTTATAGGCGCGCTTGCCTCCGTTGGGCTGCGTGCCCAGGGTGATGCGGGCCGCTTTATTGATTTACCCGGGCTTCGTGAACTGCCCCGTTGCGTCGATGCCAAAAGCTATGATAAATCAGGCATCACGATTGAGTATAAAATTACTGTCCGTCAGCCGACGCCCGACGATATATACGATACTCTTGGCTGGGTACGGCCCCGGCTCATTAGCGGCAAAGCTGTTCTGATAGTGGAATGGAGTGAACAAAGAAATGCGTGGATCCCTGTTGACAAAAAGAAAAGGCGACCGCTGGAATAGCATTTTGAAGAGTCATCAGCTAAGGATGCTGGCTGTATCAGCAGCTGTTGGCGTTATTGCAGGATTGTTCATAGGCACTGTCCGGCTGGGTCTGGGACTGCCCGGCCACAAGTCTCTTTTCTGGATGACGCCGGTCATCATGGCCCGTCTGCTTGGGCGCTGCAAAGCAGGTACTACAGCTGGTGCGCTCTCGGCAGCTTTCACCACACTTGCTGTTGGCGGCCGTCTCGCCGGCGGTGTTCTGGGTCTGGGTCTGATTGGCTTTGCAGGCATTGTTTTAGACGTGGTTATAAACTTTCTGGAAAAAAGGGAAATGCCCGCCTTATTGGTAATTCCAATCATAGGTATTACCGCTATGCTTGCTAATCTGCTTTGCCTGGCCAAGAGGTTACTCGTACCTTTGGGACCTGGTTCCCACTTTGTGTTTGGTGTGTCCGGCTTCTGGTTCAAACTGATTTGCTATGCATTCTTCGGTCTGACCGCCGGCCTAATCGCCGCGACACTCGCCTGTCTCATCAGCCACCGCCGCCAAATACGTTGAGGAATAAAATGTTCAAGCTTGACGGGATGTTGATGATTGGCTCTGCCGGCAGAAAAACAGGCAAGACCGAGCTGGCCTGCGCGCTCATCAGGAAATTTAGCAAAGACAGGGACATCACAGGAATAAAGGTAACCACGATAGAAGAGCGAGACGGGCAATGTCCCCGCGGCGGTCAAGGTTGTGGAGTCTGCTCGTCACTCGATGATGATTTTTGCATAACAGAAGAGACCGAAAGCAATTCGGACAAAGATACGGCGAGACTTTTGGCAGCAGGTGCGAGTCGAGTTTTCTGGCTGCGCGTTATGAAAACACACCTAAAACAAGGATTGACCGCTCTGCTTGATATAATCGGGCCTGATGCGGTTTCAATTTGCGAATCAAACTCGCTGCGTCTGGTGGTCGAGCCGGGATTGTTTCTTATAGTCAAGGGCCAAGAACAAGAAGTGTGGAAGAACTCGGCTCGCCAGACAAGAAAATATGCGGACAGGATTGTAGTTTCGGGGCAGGGCGACCACACGGGGTCGCCCCTACGTTTTGATTTTGACTTGGAGCAGATAAAACTGAGCGACAAGAAATGGGTGATACAGGAGAAAGCAACTGCGATAATTTTAGCGGGAGGCGGCAGCGGCCGAATGGATGCCGACAAGAGTATGCTGCCGATTAAGGGTAAACCAATGGTAGAACATATATGCGAGCAGCTTTGCGATTCTTTCGAGCAGACACTTGTAAGCGCAAACGAAGCTGACAAGTTAGCGTTTCTTGGCTTCGAGGTTATCCGAGACAAAATACCGGGACAGGGACCTTTGATGGGTATAGCTTCGGCCCTGGAGGCCTCAGCCAACGAACTTAATTTTGTGACAGCGTGCGACATTCCGCATATAGATTTGACCTATGTTAGAAGGATGCTTGCGGAAGCTGAGGGGGCAGATATAGTTATTCCAACTACCGGTGATAAAAGATACGAGCCGCTCTTTGCGGTGTACCGCAAAAGTGCGCTTAAAGCTATAAACGAGGTGCTGTCATCCGGCGGGCGTAAAATAAGTGATGTGTTCGCCCGGTGCAGGGTCAAGTATATTGAGATGGAAGCGAGAGGGTTTACAAACCTGAATACAATAACGGAATATGAAGAATTTCAGAAAAAATACGATGATTGCGTTCGATGATGCGTTTGAAATTATGATGGGTTCGGCACGTCGGCTCGGCACAGAGCGTGTCGGCATTGACCACGCTTTGAATCGAGTACTGGCGGAGGACGTAGTATCCGATATTGATATGCCGCCTTTTAACAAATCGGCTATGGACGGGTTCGCGTGCCGTCGAGCCGACCTTGCAAATGAGCTTACAATAATTGAGACGATTCCCGCGGGATTAGTACCGAAAAAGGTGATTGGGCAGAACCAATGCGCGAAGATTATGACCGGTGCCGTTGTGCCTGAGGGGGCCGATTGCGTGATTATGGTGGAATATACTAAAAGCGTGGCGGAGAACAAGATTCGATTTACCCCGTTAGAGATTCCAGAGTCAGAGAGAGAACAAAAAGCGAAGAACTCTCTAACGGGGTTTACCAGCAGCAGCACAGATGACAATATCTGCCTGAAGGGCGAAGATATCAAAAAAGGGGATGTAGTACTTCGGGCCGGGTGCAAGATTGCGGCCCAGCATATCGCAGCGCTGGCGAGCCACGGTTGTGTGAAGCCGTTGGTGTCATTGCAGCCGAGGGTTGGCATTATAGCGACGGGGGACGAATTAGTCGAGCCCGGCCGGAAACCAACGGCCTGTCAAATCAGAAATAGTAATGGGTACCAGTTGGCCGCCCAGGTAACAAGCGCTGCTGCGACAGCCACAAACTATGGTATTGCCGTCGATACCAAAGAAGCTTTGGACAGGATGATCAAAAGAGCGACGACGGAAAATGACATTGTGATTTTGTCCGGCGGTGTATCGGTAGGAGATTACGACCTTGTTCGGGGGATTCTGGAGGAAAACAACGTTAAGCTGCTGTTTGAGAAGGTTGCGGTAAAGCCGGGCCGGCCTATGGTCTTCGGCGTCTCGGACGAAGTTTTTTGTTTTGGCTTGCCCGGCAATCCAGTATCGACCTTTATTATGTTCGAGCTGCTGGTGAAGCCCTTCCTTTTTAAGATGATGGGACACGATTTCAAGGCCGTTGTTGCTTATAAGCAATTAACAAAGACAATCACAAGGAAAAAGACAGAAAGGGACTCGTGGCTGCCGGTCGTATTTACAAACGATAATAAGGTTGCAAGCATTGAATATCATGGCTCTGCGCATCTTAACGCATTGTGCGAAGCTGACGGCCTGCTTTGCATACCCGCAGGCGCAGCAGAAGTCAGGGAGGGAGTTACCGTTGCTGTCAGACAGATTTAATCGAAGAATAAATTACCTGCGAATATCCGTAACGGACCGCTGTAATCACCGCTGCGTGTATTGCATGCCGGAGGCACGTTTTGTGTATAAAAGCCACAGTGAAATTCTTTCCTACGAGCAGATAGAGCGGCTGGCCAAAGTCGCTGCGGAAATGGGTATAACAAAAGTCCGGCTAACCGGTGGAGAGCCGTTAGTGCGAAAGAACGTTGAAGAATTAGTAGCAAAGCTTGCGGTCATTGACGGTATCGACGAGCTCTGTATGACCACGAACGGCTCCCTGCTTGCGGATATGGCAATGAAACTAAAGCGAAGCGGACTGGGGCGCGTGAACATCTCGATAGATTCGCTCGATGCGGACAGGTATCAGAAGATTACTCGCGGCGGTGATTTGCGTCAGGCGCTTGCAGGCGTCGATGCGGCCATCAAAGCAAAGCTTACGCCGATAAAGATTAATATGGTCATTCTCAATGATACGGCTGAAGAGGACGTCGAAAGGATGAAGACGTTTTGTGAGCAAAGGGGCGTGCAGCTTCAAAAGATTATGCAGTTTTCACTTTATGACAGGGCTGATTTGAGCAGGAGGTTCGGGACGGAGCGGCCGCCGAAATGCAGCCAGTGTAATCGGCTCAGACTGACCGCTGATGGGTTTCTCAAGCCGTGTCTTTTCTCTGATAATGAGATAAAAGTGGACTTTGACGACATCGGCGGCTCGATACTCGAAGCGGCAGCAAAAAAACCAGAAAACGGAAGCTCCTGCAGGAACCGGCTTATGAACGAGATTGGAGGATAAAAAAATGCAGGATTCAAAAGGTATGATAGATATAAGCGGGAAGGACGTTACTGTAAGAACTGCTACCGCGACGGGGTGCGTGGTTCTCGGTCAAGAGTCATTCGAGGTCCTGCGGGATGGGCAATGTCCGAAAGGCGATGTTCTCGAGACGGCAAAAATAGCTGCGATAAATGCGGCAAAAGCAACGCCTTCAATAATTCCGATGTGCCATCCTATTCTAATTGAGGCGGTGAAAGTTGATTTTGCTATGGATGAGGCGAACAAATCGGTTTGCGTGAATGTGAAGGTTAAATCATCAGGCAAGACCGGTGTGGAAATGGAAGCGCTCTGTGGAGCAAGTGCTGCCTGTCTTACCATTTATGATATGCTAAAGTACAAAGGAAAGGATATGGTGATAAGCCAGATAAAACTGCTGGAAAAAACCGGAGGCAAAAGTGGCGACTACAAAAGGCAAAATTAAAGCTATATCAATCTCCAAAGACCGGGGCACACGGAAATACAACGTACCAGCCGCTGAACTAAAAGTTGGCTTCGGCATAGAAGGCGATGCGCACGCAGACAACTGGCACAGGCAGGTCAGTCTATTAGGACAAGAATCCATCGAAAAAATGAGAGCAAAAGGGGCCGACGTCTCGGCGGGAGATTTTGCAGAAAACATCACCACGGAAGGAATTGACCTTCAGTCTTTAGCCATCGGCAGTAAACTCAGACTCGGCGCCGATGCCGAAGTTGAAATTACGCAGTTCGGCAAAGAATGCCACAGCGGCTGTGTTATTTTTCAGCAAATCGGAGATTGTATTATGCCGCGAGAAGGCGTTTTTGCAAAAGTAACGAAGTCTGGCCGAATCAAGCCCGGCGATATTATTTATATCTACCATCCCCAAGCTGCGCTTGAGGCTGCCACACGTCCCCAAGCTGCGCTTGAGGTGCCACACGTCCGGGGAGAATCAAATGATTAAGGTAGCCATATTGACAGTTAGCGACAACTGCTCGCAACAAAAAAGAGAAGACGTAAGCGGGCAAACTATCAAGAATATGCTCGATGGCGACAAATTCGAGATTTGCCAGTACAAAGTCGTGCCCGATGAACAGAAAGATATCAAAAAAGAGCTTACGTGCTTCGCCGATGAAGTAAAAGTCGATATTGTCTTTACGACGGGCGGCACCGGCCTTGGACCTCGAGACGTTACACCTGAAGCCACGGCTGCGGTGTGTGAAAAAATGGTCCCCGGCTTATCTGAAGCAATGCGGTTTGAGGGACTGAAAAAAACTAAAAATGCTATGCTGTCTCGCGGCGTTGCCGGTATTCGCGGAAATACGCTTATCATCAATCTGCCCGGCAGCCCGAAAGCGGTTAAAGAATCGCTGGAAGTAATCTTAGCGGTTCTGCCCCATGCAAGAGATATGCTGCTCGGTCGAGGACATTGACAATTGACTATTGACTATTGACTATTGATTATTGAGATAGAAGCTTGCTCTGTTGAAAGGCCTCCGTGTCATTCTGAGCGCAGCGAAGAATCTCGCTGTTTCCGGGCGATAAAGAGATTCTTCACTTCGCTGCGCTCCGTTCAGAATGACAATCAGCGTATGTTTTCAACAGAGCAATAGAAGCTGCGAATGGAAAGTACATAATGCGATGATTCATGAAGGGCTGTGGGAACAACTTGACAAGCTCGACCGGCAGAAAACCGCTAAAAGAGCGAAGTGCCAATACCTCGTCGACCCGGAGCGCTACGTTATCGCCCTGCTGAATACCGAGTATGCAGTTAATCTTTCGGATAAGGAGATATTTTCTGAGCAGCCAGGTTCACCGCGGGAGCCCGCAGAGTTTCTCGAGCAGCTCTGCCTTCTTTCGTACCTGATAAACGCCCAAGATTTGCCGCTCGCCAACAAACTTGCCAGGCCTGAAACTTTGCCGGGCGGGCAGTTTTTCTTCAGAGGGCTGCACAAGCTTCCTACCGAAAAATTGGAAAACACATTTGGGGAGGGTCCCGAACGGTTATACCAGATTGCGGAGCAGTTTGGCGCTAAACGATGTGAATTCGGCGATGCTTCTATCGAGCTGTACGTATTGCCCCGGGTCCCGCTAACGATAGTAATCTGGCGAAGCGACGAGGAATTCGGCGCCCGAGCATCAATACTATTCGACCAAACCGCAGGTACTCACCTGCCGTTGGATGCCCTGGGAGCAGCCGTGAATTTAACCGTTGAGGCATTAGCAAAGGCCGCCGCAGAAAGCAGTTAAATGCTTCCATTGGTAACTGGTGAAGGTCATGCGGAATTATACGATGGCTTCCCTACGTCCATTTTCAAAATATTAGCAGCTAAGCGCTTGACAGCCGGAGTGAAAGGTGTTAATTTGTGAATTTCGGTGGGCTCTGAGTTGTCCATACGGGACGGCGGAGGGCGCACGGCCAAGATAACAGGCCGTTATTGTGCTCTCGATCTCCGAAACGAACAAAAGATAAGCTGTTGCAGTAGCAATTTCAGGCGCTCTATCTTCTTGAAATAGGTCTAAAAATCTAAAATGGGTCTAAAAATAGCAATCGGCGGCAAAGGGGGTGTAGGCAAGACCACAGTCTGTGCGGTCTGGGCAGAACTATTTGCTCAAGACGGCTGTGATGTTCTCGCCATCGACGCTGACCCAAATAGCAACCTTGCTTCAGCTTTTGGGATACCTTCCGAGCAAAGCCCGGAGCCGCTTATCAAAATGAAACAGCTAATTGCCGAACGTACCGGCACCGGAAAAGACGCAGTGGGGACGTACTTTAAGTTAAACCCTAAGGTCAGCGATTTGCCGGAGAAATACTGGCTTGAGATAGGCAAATTGAAACTGCTGGTTTCAGGGGCCATTACGCAGGCGGGGATGGGCTGCGCCTGCCCGGAAGGAGCGTTTCTTAAGGCCTTGCTCACACATACCATACTGCAACGGCAAGAGGTGGTCTTAGTTGACTTGGCTGCCGGCGTTGAGTTTATGGGCAGAGCAAGCGTTCAGGGTATTGACGCACTCGTAGCAGTTGTTGAACCCGGGGGCAGGAGCATTGAAACCGCGAGAAATATAGCACAAATGGCCAAAGGGCTGGGAATAAAACACGTTGCGGCAATCGCAAACAAGATTACAGAAACGGCCCAAACGGACGTGATAAAATCTCAATTGAAAAATGTAGCTCTGCTGGGTAGTCTTCGGTATAGGCGGTCTGTGCAGGAAGCGGACCTTAAGAGTGAACCGGTTTTGCATGCCAGCGTAGAACTTGTAGAGGAACTGCGAAAAGCAAAGAATGCATTAGCAGATTTAATTTTTCCGAGCGCCGGTTCCGAAATCAGTGATAAACAATTTGTCTAAATGTTTCGGAGACGAAAATGGGTAAAGCCATAATGATAAACATCGAAAAATGTTTGGCTTGCAAAAGCTGTGAAATAGCATGTGCAGTGGTGCATTCGAGGTCCAAAGTTCTTCAAGAGGCGACACAAGAGGCGCCGAAGCCGCAGCGTAGGGTTACAGTGCAGGCGGCAGGAGAATTTGCAGTGCCACTGCAGTGCAGGCACTGTGAGGATGCGCCGTGTATTGCGGTTTGCCCGACGGCAGCGATATATCGACAGGAAGCTGATGGGCCTGTGTTGATTGAACAAGACAGGTGTATCGGCTGCAAGTATTGCCTTGTCGTTTGTCCGTTCGGCGTTATCGAGGTTTCCAGCGACGGCAAAGCTATGGTCAAGTGCGACCTTTGCATTGAGCGAGCCGAGGCGGGGCAAGAGCCGGCTTGCGTTGAGGCCTGTCCCACGAAAGCGCTGAAATTAGGTAGTGAAAAGGAATTGGCAGCCGACAAGCGCCAGCGCGCGGCCCAGGAACTTGTCTTAGCAACTCAAAAAGATAAAAAGAAAGAAAAGGATAAAGAGAGTACTCGATGATTACCGTAACCGTATGTGTGGGCAGCTCGTGCCACATCAAGGGTGCCCGGGAGATGATAGCCCGCTTCAACGAGTTTCTGACCAAAAAGGGACTCGAGGATATGGTCGAGTTGAAAGGCTCGTTCTGTATGGAGCGCTGCGGCGAGGGAATTAATTGGAAGATCAACGATGAGATTCTAAGCAGCTCCAGCGCCGAAGAGGGAGCCAAAATGTTCCGGAAGAAAGTTCTGAACGCTTTGAAGGAAAAGACGCCTGAGGGGCCTGCTTAGGGTCCGGGCGGCAGGAGAATTTAGTATGAAACTTCCCAAAAGCCAAGTGGCCACGCACACCAGCGCCATATTGCAGCACACGCCTAACGGTGTTCTTCTGGTGGACAACCAGACGCGCATCCGTTTCGTCAATCCCTCCTTCCTAACTATGTTCCATTGTGCCAACGACAAGCTCCTTGGCGAGGCGGCTAAGAAATTCGTCCACTCTGACTGCTTCGAACGTGCCATCGCTGCGGGCGGGTCGCTGATGGTCAAAGAGAGCATTCCTGAGCATGGGGTCAGTTTTCGCGTGGGCATTTTTCCTATCGAGGGCGAAAACCTCTACTGCGGCATCTTCATCGACATCTCGGAAGAGGAAAAGGCCAGAAAGGACTTACTTGATCTCAAGGCGCAGACGCTGAAACGGGCACAGGAAGTTATCTCGCGGCAGATGCAGACAGCACAGGAAATAGCGAGACTCCTGGGTGAGACGACAGCGGAGACGAAGGTGCTTGTGATGAAACTTATGTCCCTCTATCAGGAAGAAGGTCAGTGATGAGGTTTTTTTACGAGTGGGGCACCAAACAGCTCGAAAAACACGGCGAAGAACTCTGCGGCGACAACGTAGCTATTGCCCGTCATGCCGATTTCGTCATGCTCGCGCTTTCTGACGGATTGGGAAGCGGGGTCAAGGCTAATATTTTATCTATCCTGACGACGCGGATCGTTATGCACCTGATGGAAAATGAGCTGCCCCTGAGCGAAGTGGTGGAGACGTTGAGTAAGACGCTGCCGGTATGCGAGGTGCGAAAGCTCGCCTACAGCACCTTTGCCATCGGAAAATTCTTCTCCGAGGGACGGGCGCGAGTAGTGGAGTTCGACACGCCGTCGGTTATTCTGCTGCGACAGCGAAAATCTGTCCCCGTGCCATACGAGGAACGGGAAATTGAAGGCAAGACCATTCGTGAATCGGAACTCAAACTGAAAACCGGGGATTGGGTCGTCTTTGTCTCCGATGGTGTGGTTAACGCCGGCATAGGTGGGCTCTATCCTCTCGGATGGGGATTAGACCAGATAGCGCGGTTCCTTGAGGAACACTGTCACCCGGAGCTTTCCGCACAGGAGCTCGCCGATAAGCTTACGCAGGCCGTCTGGGACCTGTATTGTGGCAAGCCCGGGGACGATGCAAGTGTGGCCGTCATAAAGGTTCGACACAAGCTTACTGCCACCGTGTTTACGGGCCCCCCGGCCGAGAGGAGTGCCGACAAAGCAGTCGTCGCCAAGTTCACACAACGTCCCGGGTTTCTTGCGGTTTGCGGGGGAACCACGGCAAAAATTGTCGCCCGTTATCTGGGCGGTAAGTCATTGGAAGTCGACCTGGGCACGATGAAGCCGGATGTCCCCCCATTGGCCAGGATAGAAGGTGTTGACCTGGCGACCGAGGGGATTCTGACCCTTACCCGGGCCAATGACTTGCTCCATTCGGGTGCTAATAAGGACAGCGTAAAGTTTGATACAGACGGGGCCTCGGCATTAGTCCGCTTATGTCTGGATGTCGATCACATCCATTTCATAGTGGGCTTGGGCGTGAACCCGGCCCATCAAAATCCCGATTTACCCGGGCAACTGGTGATGAAGCTGGCTGTAGTGCGGGCGATTGCGGAGGAACTCCGGAAAAGAGGCAAGGAGGTGACTACCGAGACCATTTAGCCACAGGCCGGATAACCCTTAACCTTGAACACAAGCAAATTATGTATTGACAATAGATTTGTCTTGTCATACAGTTATTCGTTTATTTTTGATAACCAGCCTGTGAGGTAATAGCAAACATGACCGAAGAGAATAAGCTCATAGGACAGATAGTTGACCTCTACGATGGAGAGGTCGGGATGCTCATACCCATGATGCAGGACCTTCAGGCCGAGTGTGGGTATCTACCCGCGGACCACCTGCGCTGTCTATCCAGACACCTTAAAGTACCACTGAGCCGCCTGTACGCCGTGGTGACCTTCTATTCATCGTTCCGCCTATCGCCAAAGGGTGCGCATGAGGTAACGCTTTGCCTGGGTACGGTTTGCTACCTCAAGGGCGCAGGAAGCATTTCCGAGGCCATCATCCGGGAATTCCGGGTTGAGCCGGGCGGTACGACTCGCGACCGCCTATTCAGCTTTAACGCCGTCAACTGTGTGGGAGCATGTGCAGTAGCGCCGGTAATGCTCGTGGACGGGAAATATTATCACGGTGTGACCCCTGAGTCAGCTATTGAAGTACTTTATGGACTTTCCGCGGATAAGATAGCTGCCGAGAAGGAGGGTAGCGCATGACAGTGCTTGGCAACGCCAAATTAAGAAGCGCTGCGGACCTGAAGCATATGCAAGAAGAATTGCGTGCCCGGCATACCCCTTCTGCGAAGTGTGTACGTGTGTGCACGGGCCCCGGCTGTGCGGCAAAGGGCTCACCCAGACTGTACGAGCTTTTCTGCGAAGCTGTGGAGCGGACTGGGGCCGACGTGGAAATCGAGGCCAAGAGCGTCGGCTGCCACGGTCTTTGCGAATGCGGGCCGATTGTCCTCATCCAGCCGGGCAATATATTCTATCAGAAGGTCGAAGAGCCGGACGTTGCTGAAATATTTCGCGAGACAATATTGGGTGACCGTGTCGTGGAAAAACTGCTGTACGAGAATCCAGCTACGGGGCAAAAGGCTGTTACTCCGGAGGAGATTACCTTTTACAAGGTGCAGAAGCGAATTGCTCTGGCAGGCAATGGGCTCATTGACCCCACGAATATCGGCGACTACATCGCTGAAGGAGGATACATCGCTCTTGCAAAGGTCCTGTCCTCGATGACACCCGAAGAGGTGATCTCAGAAGTAGAAGCGGCTGGACTTAGGGGCCGTGGTGGTGGGGGCTTCCCTACTGCACGGAAGTGGCGTTCATGCCGAGAGGCGGATGGGTCTCCAAAGTATGTTATCTGCAATGGGGACGAGGGCGATCCCGGCGCCTTTATGGACCGTGCAATCATGGAGGGAAATCCCCACGCAGTTATCGAGGGAATGATCATTGGTGCCTACGCCATCGGCTCGGAGCAGGGGTACATCTACGTACGAAACGAGTACCCACTTTCGGTGGAGCGCCTAAAGCTGGCGATTGAGCAGGCGAGGGAGCTGGGTGTGCTCGGCGAGAAGATTCTTGGTAGTTCGTTTTCTTTCGATATCCGGATTAACCGCGGCGGCGGTGCATTCGTCTGTGGTGAGTCCACGGCGCTGATGGCCTCTCTTGAGGGTCGTCCGGGCGAACCGAGAGCCAAATACATACATACTGTTGAGAGCGGCCTACATGGCAGGCCCACCAACCTTAACAACGTGGAAACATGGGCCAACGTGCCAGCCATCGTAAACCACGGCGGCGAATGGTTCTCCAGCATCGGAACGGAAAAATCCAAGGGAACCAAGGTATTCTGCCTGGTTGGAAAAGTGGTGAATACTGGGCTGGTGGAGGTCCCTATGGGCATTACACTGCGACGGATTGTTGAAGAAATCGGGGGGGGGATAGCCGGCGGCAAGCGTTTCAAGGCCGTGCAGACCGGAGGGCCTTCCGGGGGATGCATACCGGCAGAACACCTCGATGCCCGTGTGGACTTCGACGAGCTCACGAAGCTGGGTTCGATGATGGGCTCCGGCGGCATGATTGTTATGGACGAAGACACCTGCATGGTGAGAGTCGCGAAGTACTTCACCAACTTTCTGCAGAAAGAATCCTGCGGCAAATGCACCCCCTGCCGGGAGGGACTGTCCCAGATGCTATATATTCTCGAGCGCGTAACCAAGGGCGAGGGAGAAGTCGGCGACGTAGAGGAGCTTGAGGGTTTGGCGGACCTTTTGGGTGGGACGGCCCTGTGTGCCCTTGGTAAGACTGCCGCAAACCCCATCGTCTCTACCATACGTTATTTCCGTGACGAATATGACGCACACATTAAAGAGAAGCGCTGCCCGGCAAAAGAGTGTCGCGGTCTGTTCCGCTACGAGATCGACTCGGAGGCCTGTACGGCTTGTGGTATTTGTCTCAAGAACTGTCCAGCAGACGCAATAACCGGCGAAAAGAAAGTTCCCCACGTAATTAACCAGGAAAAGTGCACGCTCTGCGGAATGTGTTGGGAGAAATGCCCCTTCACCGCAGTGTTAAAGGTATGAGGAAAGGTAAACCAGTGCCTACGGTAACCATAGACGGTTGTAAGGTCGAGGTTGAAAATGGCGAGACGATTTTAGACGCCGCTAAAAAGGCCGGGGTCTGGATTCCGACCCTGTGCTATCACCCCGCCGTTTCAAGCGATGCATCGTGCCGGATTTGTATGGTGGAGCTTGACCGCGGCGACTGGAGGCAACTTGTTACGGCCTGTAATTACCCTGTGCGGCGGGACATTGTCGTTTACGTTTCCAGCGAAGGGGCTCAGCAGGCCCGTCGCGGCGTCATGGAGCTATTGCTTGCGAGGGCGCCGGAGAGCCAGGAGCTAAAGGCATTGGCCGAACGTATGGGTGTGAAAGAAACGCATTACCCGAAGGTCACGGAGAGTCAGCGAAATTGCATCCTGTGCGGCTTGTGCGTTCAGGTATGTGAGGAGATAATTGGGCAAGCGGCTATCGGGTATGCAGGGCGCGGCGTGGACCGGACGGTGGCGGCACCCTTTCGACAGCCTTCCGAGGATTGCATCGGCTGCGGGGCGTGTGCGGCCATTTGCCCGGTGGGGACCATCAAAGTGAGGATTCACGAAGATGAGCAGGAGGTGGAGATATCCCCGTTCAAGTCGCGGGCGAAATTGCTTATTTGTGAGGAATGCGGAGCGCCGATTATCAGTATGCAGGTAAGTGAGCAGGCGCTGGGCAAAGTCGAAGTGAATTGTGAGGAATTCCGTGAACGTGTGCGCCTCTGCCCGAAATGCAGGAGGTCGCAGACTGCTGGCCGACTCAAAGCTGCTAAGTTTTGCAAAAAAGAGTCGTAAGGGCGGTTCGCAAACCGCCCTACTTGAAACACGAGATGAAATATGATAGTTTATTTGGTTTCTCCGTAAGGAGTCCCAAGGACAACATTCTTGGAGTTAACTGATTACTGAGGTATTGTTTATGGATCCGAAAAAACGTAGTAGTGACAAAGCGTCGCGTGAGATGCTCAAACATGTGAATGAGGCAGGTTTGGAAACCGCCTGGGACAGATTTGAGCAACAAGAACCACAATGTGGTTTCGGAAAACTTGGGCTATGCTGTCGAAATTGTTCAATGGGGCCTTGCCGAATTGACCCATTCGAAGAGGGGGCACAAGTTGGCATATGTGGTGCCACCGCCGATACGATTGCGGCGCGAAACCTGCTGCGAATGATTGCCAGCGGCGCTGCGGCACATTCCGACCATGGCCGGGACGTTGCGCACACATTCAAGATGGCGGCCGGCAGCGACAGTTGTGATTATATGGTCAAGGACGAGCTGAAATTGAGGGAAGTTGCGGCAAGGTACGGCATCAAAATTGAGGGCAGAGAGACAAAGGAAATCGCCGGCGACTTAGCTGACGCGGCGCTGTCGGAATTCGGCAAACAGGAGGGGACCCTTGTTAGTGCGGCGGCTTATCCACCGCCGGCCAGGCAAAAGGTCTGGAAAAAAATGGGTGTAACTCCTCGTTCGATTGACCGTGAGATAGTTGAGATTATGCACAGAACACACATAGGCGTAGGCTCAGACTACAAGAATCTTGTGAAACAGGGTATCCGGGCGTCCCTGGCGGACGGATGGGGCGGGTCGCTTATCGCCACGGAGCTTTCGGATATTTTGTTTGGCAGCCCCAGTCCGATTCGGTTCGGCGCCAATCTCGGTGTGCTTGACGAGAAACAGGTCAATATAATTGTTCACGGTCACGAGCCGACCTTGTCGGATATAATCGTGGCGGTCTCGCAGGAGCAGGAACTTATAAAAATGGCGGAGGAGAAAGGGGCCAAAGGCATTAACATTGCGGGTATATGCTGCACAGCCAATGAGATACTGATGCGCCACGGGATACCGGTTGCGGGCAATTTTCTTCAGCAGGAATTGGCGATGATGACCGGCGTGGTGGAGGTTATGCTGGTGGATGTTCAGTGCATCATGCCCGCACTGGGGTCACTGTCGAACTGTTTCCACACCAAGCTGATTACCACCTCTGACAAATGTAAGATTGCCGAAGCAGAGCATATTGAATTCGAGGAAAATAGGGCAGCAGAAATTGCGCGGCAAATCGTCAAGCTTGCTATTGAGAATTTTGCAAACAGGCAAGGCAAGGTCAAGATTCCGAAGGTGACGGAGTACGGGATTGCGGGTTTTACGACGGAAAATATTTTTTACCATCTCGGCGGCCGATTTCGCGCAAGCTACCGCCCGTTAAACGACAATATTATCAACGGTCGAATTCGCGGTGCCGCCGGCGTTGTGGGCTGCAATAATCCGAAGCAAGTACACGATTACGGTCACCTTACGATGATAAAAGAGCTTATCAAGAACAATGTGCTGGTGGTGAGCACCGGCTGCAGCGCTATCGCGGCGGGCAAGGCGGGCCTGATGAGACCGGAGGCAGCGGCAAAATATTGCGGCAAAGGGCTGGCTGAGGTCTGCGAGACTGTGGGAATACCACCGGTACTGCACGTTGGCTCTTGTGTGGATAACAGCAGGATTTTGACGATTCTGGCAAACGTAGTTGCCGAAGGCGGGCTCGGCGATGATATCTCAGATTTACCTGTTGCCGGCGCCGCGCCTGAATGGATGTCGGAAAAGGCCGTTTCAATCGGAATGTATTTTGTCGCTTCGGGGGTCTATACGGTGATTGCCGAGCCACTGCCGGTCCTCGGAGCTCCGAATTTAACTCGTTATTTGACTGACGAAATTGAGAAGGATTTAGGCGGCAAATGGGCCTTTGAACGAGACCCAATCAAGGCCGCTGGTATGATGATTGAGCATATTGAGAAGAAACGCGACGCTCTGGGAATAAACGTAGAGAAGGAGCGCAAGCTTTACGATATGGAAGACCGGCGAGCATTGACCGTCTAAGACAAGAAGAAACCTAAGTAAAGGAGATTAATGAATGTCGAGAATTATAGCTTCGGCAGCAATACGTGGTGCACACAAAATAGTTCAACAAGCTGAGGATATACTGGCCAAAGCCATAGAGCAAAAGGGAAAAGACTTCAAAGTTGAGTTTCCGAACACCGGCTATTACATACCGATTATTTACTCAATGACCGGGATAGCGGTAGAAAAACTGGCAGATTTTGAAGAGGTTATGAAGGAAATCAAGGACTTGCTGCCTGGGCTGGTTGACGACGAGTTGTGGACACCTTATCTCGGGCCGACCCTCGATGCTGGTATGGCGACACTGTTTGCCGAGGAGATTATCGAAGCGTGCAAATATTTAGTCGGGCCTAATCCGGTGGACGACATCTGGCTCGGGGCGGCAGACGATGTAATCCTGCGCGAGCGCGGGATTCAGTTTGTGGACGGCACGGCGCCTGGATTTGCGGCGGTAGCCGGCGCCGCACCGGACGTGGAGACGGCGGTCAATATCGCCCGTAAACTGCAGGAGCGGTGCCTTTACGTTTTTATGTCTGCGCACAACAATGGCACCACCTTTGCCGAGCAGCTCGTCGAAGGCGGGGTACAGTTGGGCTGGGATACGCGGCTCGTTCCATTCGGACGCGAGATTACCTCAGCTATATATGCCCTTGGTTTTGCCAGCCGGGCGGCACTTAGCTTCGGCGGCGTTAAAGCGGGCGATTACCGGCGCAACCTGCTTTACAATAAAAACAGGATTTTTGCTTTTGTCCTGGCTCTGGGCAAGGTTACCGATGAATGGTATGCCACCGCTGCGGGTGCGATTAATTACGGTTTCCCTACCATTGCTGATTCTGATATTCCGGAGATTCTTCCTACCGGGGTATGCACCTACGAGCATGTCGTCTCCAATATTCCGCATAGCGAAATTGTGGAGAAAGCCATCGAGGTTCGCGGCTTGAAAATAAAGGTTGCGAAAATAGATATTCCGGTGGCGCACAGCCCCGCATTCGAAGGTGAACGTATCCGCAAGGAGGAGATGTACTGCGAGTTCGGCGGCCAAAGGACACCGGCATTCGAATGGCTTCGGATGCGGGAAATCGGTGAGGTCGAAGACGGCAAGGTAGAGGTAGAGGGGCCGGATGTTGACTCGGTTGAGGCGGGCGGCAAGATGCCGCTGGGGATTGTAGTTGAAGTGGCGGGAAGAAAAATGCAGACTGATTTCGAACCCGTGCTGGAGCGGCAGATACATACATTTATGAACGAGGCGCAAGGGCTGTGGCATATGGGCCAGCGGGACCTGAACTGGGTGCGAATCAGCAAAGACGCTGCAAAAGCAGGATTCAAACTCGAACATATCGGCAAGCTGCTACACGCGATGTATCACGAGCAGTACTCGAGTATTCTGGACAAGGTGCAGGTCAAGATATACACAGATGAAAAGCAGGTTGCAGCGCTTCGTGAGCAGGCCCATGCCGTGTACGCGGAGCGTGATGCGCGATTGGCGGGTATGACCGACGAAGATGTAGGCACATTTTACTCGTGCACACTGTGCCAGAGTTTTGCTCCGAACCACGTGTGTATAGTTTCGCCTGAGCGGCCTGGTCTGTGCGGGGCCTATAGCTGGCTGGACTGCCGGGCGGCATACGAGATAATTCCAACGGGGCCAAATCAGCCCATCTCGAAAGGTAATTGCATCGAGCCGACCATCGGTCAGTGGGACAAGGTAAACGCATTTGTTCTCAAGACCAGCGGCGGTAACGTCGAGCGAATGAGCCAGTACAGTATGATAACCGACCCGATGACCTCCTGCGGCTGCTTCGAATGTATCGCTGCGGTGCTGCCGTCAACGGGTGGTATAATGATTGTCAACCGCGAGTTTGCCGAGATGACGCCGTGCGGGATGAAGTTTTCGACTCTGGCGGGGACGGTAGGCGGCGGCAACCAGACGCCGGGCTTCATCGGGCATTCAAAACATTACATCAACTCAAGAAAATTTATAGGTGCGGAAGGCGGGATTCGGCGGATTGTGTGGATGCCCACGATGCTGAAGGAGGGGGTCAAAGACACCTTTGCCAAGAGGGCCGATGAACTCGGACTCGGCGGTGAGGAATTTTTGGCCAAGATTGCTGATGAAACTACCGCTACCACAGAAGAAGAGGTCCTGGAGTTTATCACGAAAGCTAACCATCCTGTAACGACCTTGGAACCAATGTTCTGATAGTATAAAGAATTTATTACAGTAAAGGGCAAATATTATGGCTCTAACAGGATTGGAAATTTTCAAACTGCTGCCCAAAACCAACTGCAAAAAGTGCGGTATGCCTACCTGTCTGGCCTTTGCTATGCAGCTTGCTCAGAAACGAGTGAAACTGGAAGATTGTCCGGACGTTTCTGAAGAGGCCAAAGAACAGCTTGCGGCCGCCGCAGCCCCGCCAATGCAGTTAGTAGCGTTCGGCACCGGAGAGGCACAGGTACAGGTTGGGCAGGAGACGGTGATGTTCCGGCACGAAGAGAAATTTCATAATCCGACGATTGTGGCGGTAACCGTGTCGGACAAACTGACGGGCGAAGATTTAAAAAAACGCATTGAGTCCGTAAATTCGCTTTCGTTCGAGCGGATCGGGACCAAGATTGGCGTCAAGGCCATAGCGGTTGTCAACGACAGCGGCTCATCTGAATCATTTGCTGAGGCCTGTGCAACGGTAAAAGGGGCCAGCGACCTTGCCTTGATATTAGTAACAGAATCTCCCGAGGCAATGGCCCCCGCTGCTTCGCTTTTGCGAAGCAAAACGGCGGGGGTGCCTTTACTCGCCTCGGCAAAACCTGATACCGCCGAAGCAATGGCGAAAATTGCCAAGGAAAATAGCTGCCCGTTAGTGGCAAAAGCCGAATCAATTGAGGCCGTATCTTCGCTTACCGAAAAAATCAAGGCCGAAGGAGTTGAGGATATTGTATTAAGTCTCGACGGGTTGAGCTTGCGGGACCAATTGTATAACCTCTCAAGGATGCGTGCCCTGTCGCTGAAAAAGGTCTTCAGGCCGTTAGGTTATCCGAGCATATCCTTCGTGGTTGACGGTGATTCAGACCAACAGGCGGCTATGGCCACAAGCCTGATTTGCAAGTATTCCAGTATCGTGGTAGTCGATACTGTTGAGCCGTCGGCGTTTTTGCCTATGCTGACAGCGATAATGAATGTCTTCAGCGACCCACAGATACCCGTGCAGGTGGAGCCGAAAGTCTATCCTATCGGCGAACCCGATGAGAAGTCACCTATGATGTTTACAACAAACTTTTCACTGACATATTACACCGTAGAATCGGATGTCGAGGCCAGCAGGATACCAAGCTATATCCTTGTGGTGGATACCGAGGGCACAAGTGTGCTGACAGCTTACTCAGGAGATAAGCTCAACGAGAAAACGGTAGCTGACGCTATGGCCAAACACAATGTAGAAAGCCTGGTTAAACACCGCAAACTAATAATCCCCGGCTACGTGGCGGTGATGAGCGGCAAGCTCGAAGAAGCTACCAACTGGGAAGTTATGGTAGGACCGAGAGAGTGCTCGATGCTGCCTAAATATCTGCAGGAAGTGTGGAGAAAGGATTAACCGCAGAGAACGCCGAGAACGCGGAGAAAGAATTATTGAAAATAAGCTCAGCGGGCTCTGCGGACTCGGCGGTAAAAGAAATGGAAAAGAGCAAAAAGAAAAAATGCGCAGTTCGTTTTGAGCCAAGCGGGCTGAAAACAGAAGTTCCGGTGGGAGCGGTCCTGCTTGAGGCGGCCCGTAAGGCCGGCATTTATTTGAGCAGCATCTGCGGTGGGGACGGGTATTGCGGCAAATGCAAAGTAATAATCGATGAAGGGCAATCTCAAAGCAGGCCCACCACTTTACTTACCCCGGATGAGATACGGGAAAATGTTGTTCTTGCCTGCCAGACTAAAGTGCTTTCCGATATGACCATAACAGTTCCGAAGTCGCATGCCCTGCAAGCGTCTCAAATACTTATGGACACGGATGCCCACAGATTCAGCGAGCTTGCCGGTGAGGTGCGTGCGGGGGTGTTTGAGTTTGACCCTCTTGTTCGCAAACTTTGCGTTGAGATGTCGGCGCCGACGGTGCACGACCATACGGCGGACCACGAGCGGCTATACGTTGCGATACGCGAGCACATTGACGCACCCATAATGCAGACCGGCTTCCGCATTCTGCAAAGACTTTCGAAGACGCTTTGTGAGGCGAATTACAAGGTTGCGGTGACAATAGGTCGTCGTGGTGGAACTACGGAAGTTATAGAGGTTGAGCCGGGCAAACGTTGCAAGACAAATTTTGCCGTGGCGGTCGACCTGGGCACAACCACGGTGGTAGCCCATCTAATCGATCTGACAAATGCCGCCACGATAGATACGGAAGCTACGTATAACAGCCAGATAAATTTTGGCGAAGACTACATTCGCCGAATCATCTACGCAGAAGAAAATAATGCGTTTGACGAGATGCAAAATCGTATCGTGCACGATGTAAATAATCTAATCGTGACACTGGTTTCAAGGCAAAGTCTCGATTTGCAGGATATAACCGCGATTGTTTGTGCGGGCAACACCGCGATGGTGCATTTTTTGCTGAATCTGGACCCGAGGCGAATACGCAAAGAACCCTATATCGCCTCGGTCAACTTTGTGCCGCCAATTCGGGCAGCAGAAGCGGGCATCCAGATCAACAAGCGAGGCTTACTATACTGCCTGCCCGGCGTAGCCGCATACGTGGGCAGCGACATAGTAGCAGGTGCGCTAACCACGCGAATTTATACCAAAAAAGGGACGTGCCTTTTTATCGATATCGGGACAAACGGCGAGGTGGTTCTTGGCAATCGAGACTGGCTGGTTTGTGCGTCAAGCTCGGCAGGGCCTGCGTTTGAAGGAAGTGGAGTCAAGCACGGTATGCGAGCAGGAGCCGGCGCTATCGAAAAACTGACCGTTCCTGGCGACGGTCCTATCGAGTTTAAGACAATCGGGGACACTCGTCCGGCCGGCATTTGCGGGTCAGGTCTTCTGGATACGCTTGCTGAATTGTTTACAAACGGCATTATAGACCGCACCGGCCGATTCAAAGCCAACGGGGACACAAGACTGACAGAAAGCGACGAGGGCCTGCAGTTCCAGTTAGTCCCGCCAGCCAATGACCATCAGGAAATAGTAATCACCCAGGCAGACATCAACAATCTGGTTCGCTCCAAAGCGGGGGTCTTTGCCGCTATTCGCGTGCTTATGGAGTCAACGCAGACAAAGCTGGAAGACTTAGAGGCAATTTATTTGGCCGGGGGGTTCGGAAACTTCCTGAATGTTCGGCAGGCCGTTACTGTCGGAATGCTGCCCGATGTGCCGCTGGAGAAAATTCAATTCGTGGGAAATACATCAATCGCGGGAGCAAAGACGGTCCTGCTGAGCCGAAAAGCGCTTGCAACAGCCGAAAAAATCGCCAAAAGTATGACATATTTTGATTTGATGAGCCATCCGGGGTATATGGATGAATTCATCAGAGCAAACTTCCTGCCCCATACGGATTTATCGCTATTCCCATCGGTGGCAAGTGTAAAAAGTGTCTAAAGTGAGCTAAAATGCCTAAAGTGTCTAAAGTTATGGATAATAAAGAGTTTGCTAAAGAGCTTGAGAAACGAACGCGAGAATTCGCTGTGGGCATAATCCGTTTATCAAGAACTCTACCTAACACACCCGAGGGAAGGGTCAGGGACTGCCACCCATTTTTGTCTCTTAAAATAGGTGGCTGTACCAAATAGATAAAAATTCAGGGACAGCCATAAAAGACGTTGGCAGTCCCGAATTTTACAGGATTAAGATTTGTGAAAGTGAAACCAGAAAATTCAGGGACAGCCATAAAAGACGTTGGCAGTCCCGAATTTTACAGGATTAAGATTTGTGAAAGTGAAACCAGTGAAACACAATACTGGCTTGAAGTAATTGTAAAGCTAAAATGGCTGTCCTGGGAAAAAGTGAAATGCGAATATGAAGAACGTGGAGAATTGCTTGCTATTTTTACATCTATCGGAAAGAAGTAAACTAAGAGATTTGGCTGTACACTATTGTTATAACTTTAGTTCACTTTAGTTCACTTTAGTTCACTTTAGGCATTTTAGCTCACTGAGATACAAGATATGGCAATAACTATTGCTATAAGCGGAAAAGGCGGGTCAGGCAAGACGACACTGGCCGCTATGATTATCAGGTCTCTGCTGGCGCGGGAGAGCAACGGGGCGGTACTTGCGGTAGATGCCGACCCTAATTCGTGCCTGGGCCTGACTTGTGGAGTTCGACCGGCCGCCACTATTGCGGACATTCGGGAACAAGTCCGCCAAAAACAACCCGGCAACGAAGGGGGGGACCGACTGCGTTCTTTTGAATACGGTATCCAGCAGGCAATCACGGAAGCTAAGGGCTTCGATTTACTTACTATGGGCCGGCCGGAAGGCCCGAGCTGCTATTGTGCGGTGAATAATATGCTGCGGGAGTTCCTGGACAAATTAAGCTCGCAGTATCAATATGTGATTATAGACAACGAGGCGGGAATGGAGCACCTGTCCCGCCGAACCACTAATAATGTTGATTTGCTGTTCATCGTAGCGGAACCAACCGCTCTCGGGGTGGTTACCACCCAAAGAATTTTTGACCTTGCCAGGACATTGCCAATATCTGTAAAAGAAATCGGCGTTATATGGAACAATACATTGCCGATTGAAAGTCGAAAATCGAAAATTGAAAATTGTCAATTAGAGACCTTTGGCGGCGTACCTTATGATAAAGCTGTTTTTGACGCTTCAATGCAAGGTAAAACGGTCTTCGATGTTGAAGAGAATAGTCCGGCATTTTCGGCGGTGCGGAAAATACTCGAACGTACACTAAACCTTAAATCCGTGAAGCGTGAAGCGTTAAACGGGATACGAGAAGATTGGAGGATTCCAGATGGCAGTTCCTGAAGTTGCAGAAAGCTTTACCGGCTCGGTAAACCGGGTTACGATTGGGGCGACCAAAGACAGTGGGGGCACTCGAACCTCAACGGTAACTGTGGGAGGAGCGCGTAATGTCGTGTATGGCGGCTCTATGGAGGAGATGAGCGAAAAACCGGTTATTGCTATGGACGTTCTCGACAGCAGGCCGGAAGATTGGCCCGATGCCCTGGCTGAGGCTTATAAAGATGTCTTCGACAGCCCGGGCGACTGGGCCAAAAAGTGCGTGGAGGAATTGGGGGCAGAGTTAATCTGTCTGAAGTTCGAGGGCATCCACCCCGACAAGAAAGATTTAGATGCCTCTCAAGCCGTTAAGGTTACCGAAGAGGTGCTCAAGGCGGTCGGCGTTCCTCTTGTGCTGTGGGGCTGCGGAAACGACGAAAAAGATAACCAGGTTATGCCGAAGGTAAGTGAGGCGGCCAAGGGTGAAAACTGTCTCATCGGCACGGTCACAGAGGACAATTACAAATCCCTAACTGCAATCGCTCTGGCAGACGGCCATCATCTTATCACCCACGCTCCTTTAGACATCAACATTGCCAAACAGGTTAATATCTTAGTTTCTGATATGGGCTTTCCGCTGGACAAGATAGTAACGTTTCAGGCCACGGGAGCGTTAGGCTACGGGATTGAGTATGCCTATTCGATTCAAGAGCGCCAGCGCTTAGCTGCCCTTGGCGGAGATAAAATGATGGCGATGCCTGCTATCTGCGATGTGGGTTATGAGTCGTGGCGAGTCAAAGAGGCCAAGCTTGTGGACGCTCCCGGCTGGGGAGCTGCCAGCGACCGAGGGCCAATGTGGGAAGCTACTACCGCCATCTGCCTGCTGCAGGCCGGGGTCGATATAATTCGGATGCGGCACCCGCGGGCCGCCGCAACTGTTAAGAATTTCATCAATCAAATTTGGAAAAAGGATTAACCGCAGAGAACGCTTAAAAAATCAAAAATTAAAAAGCAAAATGCAAAATTACAAAGCAAAATTCAAAAATGACACGAAGTGTCATTGCAAGCCCAAACAAAGTGAGGGCGTGGCAATCCCAAATCCGATTGATGAGATTGCTTCCCCTTCGACTTCGCCCAGGGCTAAAAGCTCTTTTCGCTCGCAATGACATTTTACATTTTGATATGTAATTTTGATATTTGCATTTTGATGTTTGCATTTCTTTGCGAGCTCGACGGTGAAAGAATTCAAGAAAAGGAGACGGTTATGATACTAATCGGCGAACGAATTAACGGGATGTTCACAGATGTTAAAAAGGCCATCGCAGAGAAAGACAAGCAGGTCGTTGGCGAGCTGGCCAAAAAGCAAACCGAAGCAGGTGCGACGTATCTGGATGTGAATGTAGGCACCGCCGCGGCAGACCAGGAAGGGACTATGCAGTGGCTGGTTGAAACCATCCAGGAAACCTGCACAACGCCCTTATGCCTGGATTCGCAAAAACCCGGCGTCATCGCCGCAGGACTAAAGGTTATTAACGCCGTGAATGGGGTCATCCTGAATTCCACGCCGTTGAATAAGAAAACCGATGAAGAAATAATGGACAAATACATAGAAATGGCAGAGCAGGCAGGACCAAAAGCAAGTATTATCGCCCTTACTATGGACAAAAACGGCGTACCCCAGGACATCGATACCCGCGTAGCCATAGCCGCGGAAATCGTCCAAAAAGCGATGGAAAAAGGATTTGGCACCCAGCGGCTGTTCATTGACACCATCGTGCTGCCGGTCAAAGTGCCGAACGCCCAGGTTCAGCCCGGCAATACCCTGGCAGCGATGGACCAGATAAGGTATCTTGCAGACCCGGCTCCGCATATGACCGTAGGTTTGTCAAATGTTTCTCAAGGCGCAACCGAAAGGAGCTTGATAAATCGCGTATTCCTCGCTATGGCCATGTCACACGGTCTGGATTCGGCAATCGTTGATGTGCTTGACGAAAAGCTGATGAACGTAGTGGCTACGGCTGAGATGCTGATGAACAAACAGATATATTCGGATAGCTTCTTAAAGGTGTACACCGCCGTGAATAAACCGTGAACCCCGCCCCTCGGAGGGGCTGGGTGAAGTCGGGAGATACGCAATATGAGAGCGAGATTGAGCCCCTGCTTGTTGCTGGCAGGGGAAAATAGTGCAAAAAAATGGCTCTACCATTATACCTGTTTGAGCGGGTTTCGATAACAATAGGTGGTTCGCAAAAGAATTGAAAATTGACAATTAATGAGGAAAGACCTATGAAGCTTGACCCAACAAAAATGAAGGATTGGCAGGTTGCAGAAGCTGCCGAGGAAACGATGAAGCCGGTCAGCCAACTGGCTGACGAGATGGGCCTGGAGGCCGATGAACTGATTCCTATGGGCCGGAAGCTGGCCAAAGTGGACTATCAAAGAGCCCTCGCCCGGCTGAAGGATGTTCCAACAGCAAAGTACATTGATGTTACCGCGATTACGCCGACGCCGCTGGGTGAAGGCAAAACAACCACTGCCATCGGCCTGATTGAAGGGCTGGGCAAGCTGGGCAAACGCGTTGTCGGTGCAATTCGCCAGCCCAGTGGTGGCCCCACTTTTAATATCAAGGGTTCCGCCGCCGGCGGAGGCCTGGCACAGTGTATTCCGCTGACGCCCTTTTCCATCCGGCTTACGGGCGATATTGACTGTATCACAAACGCCCACAATCTCGCTATGGTGGCGCTTACATCCCGTATGCAGCACGAAAATAACTATGACGACGCCCGCCTGGCAAAAAGCCACCTGAAGCGAATAGATATTGACCCGGAAAGAGTGCAAATGAAATGGGTTATGGACTTCTGTGCCCAGGCGCTGCGTGACATCAGGATTGGCCGAGGCGGGAAAATGGACGGCTACGAGATGGACTCGGGCTTTCAAATTACCGTCTCAAGTGAGATTATGGCGATACTCGCAGTTGCCAAGGACTTAAAAGACCTGCGAGAGCGTATGGCCAAAATCGTTGTGGCCTACGATAAGAAAGGTAATGAAGTTACCGCTGCCGACCTCGAAGTTGACGGCGCTATGACGGCCTGGATGGCCGATGCTATTAACCCGAATTTGCTGCAGAGTGTCGAGGGCCAGCCGGTATTTGTGCACGCAGGGCCGTTTGCGAATATTGCTGTCGGCCAAAGCTCTATTATCGCCGATATGCTCGGGACGAAATTGGGCGAATACCACGTTACCGAAAGCGGGTTCGGAGTCGACGTAGGGTTTGAGAAATTCTGGAATATAAAGTGCCGTATGTCCGGCTTAACTCCAAACGCCATTGTTATCGTCGCAACCATCCGCGCCCTGAAGATGCATGGCGGAGGGCCAGTCGTAAAACCTGGGGTGCCGCTGGCCGAAGAATATACCAGGGAAAATCTCGAATTGCTGGAAAAGGGCTGCGAGAACCTTATCGCTCATATCGAGACAGTCAAGAAAAGCGGAGTCCGGCCGGTAGTTTGTGTCAACAGCTTCTATACCGACACCAAGGCCGAGATTGAGCTGGTGCGCAAAGTCGCTGAGAAAAACGGGGCTCTGGCTGCGGTTTCTGAACACTGGCTCAAGGGCGGCGACGGTGCAATCGAGCTTGCAGAAGCAGTAATCGAAGCCTGCAAGGAAAAGCCCGATTTTAAGTTCCTTTATGAGCTGGAGACTCCGCTTAGAAAACGCATTGAATTAATTGCCAGGGAAGTATATGGGGCCAGCGGGGTAACCTATACTGACGAGGCCCTGGAAAAAGCCAAGGCGATGGAAGCCGACCCGGCCTCGAAGACTTTGGGAACCTGTATGGTCAAGACGCACCTCAGTTTGTCGCACGACCCGGACTTAAAGGGCAGACCCACCGATTGGGAGCTTCCAATCAACGACATTCTTGTTTATAAAGGTGCCGGCTTTATCGTGCCGGTGGCGGGTGCCATAAAACTGATGCCCGGCACAGCGTCGAACCCGGCTTTCCGCCGCATCGATGTGGATGTAAAAACCGGAAAAGTACAAGGGCTGTTCTAATAGGTCTGAATATGCTATAAAGGGAGTATATGCCGATGACAGCACAAATTATAGATGGTAAGCAGGTGGCCGCGGACATGCGGGCGGAACTAAAAGCTGAAGTGGCCAAACTCAAAGAACAGGGCATTGTGCCCGGACTCGGGGTTATCTTAGTCGGCGAAGACCCGGCTTCAAAGTCCTATGTTACGGCCAAAGAGCGTACCTGTGAAGAGATAGGGATTTATTCCGATGATAATCGCCTGCCCGCTGACACCTCGCAGGAAGATTTGATGGCACTGGTCGAGAAGATGAACAACGACCCGAAAATCAATGGCATTCTGGTTCAGTTACCTTTGCCCAAACACCTTAATGAGGCCGAGGTCCTTCTCGCAATTGACCCTGCCAAAGACGTCGATGGGTTTCATCCGATGAATGTTGGCAAAATGGTCGTAGGTGAAAAGGGGTTTCTGCCGTGTACGCCGCACGGCGTGATTCAACTGCTGGTTCGCAGCGGGGTAACCATTGAGGGGGCTAACGTGGTCATCGTTGGTCGGAGCAATATCGTGGGCAAGCCGTTGGCTAATATGCTTATTCAAAAACAACCCAACCGAAACGCTACGGTTACAGTCTGCCATACACGTACCAAAGACCTTGCACACCAAACAAAGCAAGCGGATATCGTCATTGCTGCCGCCGGTCGGCCCAATACGATTACGGCAGATATGGTAAAAGAGGGTGTAGTAGTGATTGATGTAGGTGTCAACCGCGTCGAGGATGCAACAAAAAAGAGAGGTTATCGCCTTGTGGGCGACGTGGATTTCGAAGCGGTGGCCGAAAAGGCCTCACTTATTACTCCTGTACCGGGCGGGGTAGGCCCAATGACAATAACTATGCTGCTTTACAATACGGTCGAATCAGCCAAAAGGGCTGCTGGCATTGTTACATAGAAAGGAACAGAAGTGGCTACCAAAAAATATCCGGTAATCTGGTTGCAGGGAGCGGGTTGTACGGGCTGTTCCGTATCTGTTTTGAATGCGGTAAGCCCCAGGATTCAGAATCTTCTGTTGGATGAGCTGGTGCCCGGCCATCAACTTAATTTGTTGTTCCACGCAACAATAATGGGTGGCCAGGGGGAGCCGGTCATTGAGGTCCTCAAAGACACCGAAAAGAACCGCAAAGGCGGCTATATATTAATCGTTGAAGGTGCGATTCCTACCGCCGAGGGTGGCATCTACGGCAGTATCGGCGAGAAAGCCGGCAAGCATCTGACCATTCTGCAAAGTGTCGAAGAACTTGGGGAAAATGCGATGCTGACAATTGCCCTTGGCACCTGTGCCGCTTTCGGCGGAATACCTGCAGCGAAACCAAATCCTACCGCCTGCAAGGGCGTAAAGGCGGTGTTTGACGAAAAGGGAATCGAGACTCCGGTGGTCAATATACCAGGCTGCCCGATGCATCCGGATTGGTTTGTAGGCACGGTATCCGTGATATTGTTCTCCGGCGCCGAAGCCCTCGATTTGGACCAGTTGGGTCGGCCGAAGCTCTTCTATGGGCAGTTGATTCACGAAAACTGCCCCAGGCGGGCGGACTTCGATAAGGGCAAATTCGCCCAGAAGTTAGGCGAGCCGGGTTGTCTCTACAAAGTAGGCTGTAAGGGCCATTACACTTCTGCCGATTGCCCTTTGAGACAGTGGAACAACGGCGTGAACTGGTGCGTCAAGGCAGGCTCGCCCTGTCTTGGGTGCGTTGAGCCGGAATTCCCGGATGGCACGTCTCCAATGTACGAGAAAATTACTCTCGAGGATATGATATGGTCACAAAAATAAAGATTGACCCAATAACAAGGATAGAAGGTCACCTCTCCATTGAAGCGATAGTAGATGATGGCGTAGTGAAAGAGGCCAACAGTGCCGGGACGCTTTTTCGCGGCTTCGAGATAATCCTGCAGGGCAGAGACCCACGCGATGCGAATCGTTTGACCCAACGTATATGCGGCGTCTGCCCGACCGCTCATGCGACAGCATCGGCTCTGTGTCTTGACGAGGCGTTTGGTTTAACTGATAAAATTCCGGATAATGCTAAGCTGATTCGCGGTCTCATTTTTGGTTCCAATTTTTTGCAATCGCATATCCTGCACTTCTATCACCTTGCAGCGCTGGACTATGTGGATGCGGTCGGTGCGGTCGGGGATTTGGCGCCTTTTGTGCCGCGCTATGAAGGGGATTATCGTGTAACCGGTGAGGCAAACGCTGAACTAACAAATCATTATCTAAAGGCATTGGATATCAGACGAAAGTGTCAGGAAATGCTTTCGATTTTCGGCGGAAAGATGCCGCACAATGTCGGTATTGTCCCCGGCGGAGTTACCGAAAAACCCGCTGAGGATAAAATAACCAATTTCCTGTGGCGATTGAATGAAATACGCGATTTTATTGATAATGTCTATATTCCAGACGTGATAGCCGTAGCGAAAGCCTACGGCGACTATTTCGAGATTGGTAAAGGCTGTAAAAGGCTTCTTGCTTATGGCGGTTTTGATTTGCCGGCCGGCAGGCTGTTCAAGAGCGGAGTTGTTTCACCCGATTTGCAGCTTGAGCCATTCGTTAAGGAAAATATTACCGAGGATGTAAAGCATTCCTGGTATGTAGATTCCAGTTCGGGGAAAAACCCTGCTCAAGGCGAAACAAAACCGGACCTTAAGAAGAAGCAAGCCTATTCATTCCTGAAGTCTCCGCGGTATAAAGGCCAGGTTTGCGAGCTTGGGCCTCTGGCACGAATGGTAAGCAATTATGTGCAGGGCGATGAGACGACGAAGAAGTTGGTTGATTCTGTCCTTGGTGAATTCGGTGCCGGTGTTGATGCCTTGTATTCTGTCCTTGGGCGACACGCGGCAAGAGCTCTGGAAGCCAAACTGGTTGCCGACGCTATGGTCGATTGGCTGCAGCAGCTCAAGCCAGCCGAGCCGACCATCGTCGAAAGTGATATTCCCGAGGAAGGCGCAGGCACGGGTTTAACCGAAGCTCCCCGAGGTGCCGTCGGACACTGGATGACTATCAAGGACAAGAAAATTGCCCGGTATCAGGTTATTACTCCTACGGCCTGGAATGCTTCACCAAAAGATGATAAAGACCAGCCCGGAGCAGTGGAACAGGCGATAATAGGCACTAAAGTCAAGGACAAAGATAATCCCTTTGAAGTTGTCCGTATTGTGCGGGCATTTGACCCTTGTCTTGCCTGCTCGGTTCATTTACTTGACGGGCGAGGAAGCGCGTTAGGGGTCTTTAGAGTTGTTTGATATGTCGGTAAAGACTGGTACCAGTTCGGTGGTTAGTCCGGCCAATAGCTGCGGCAAAAACAGCCGGGTTTTAATCCTTGGTCTGGGTAATGTTCTACTAAAAGACGAAGGAATTGGCGTCCACGTAGCTGGAGAGCTGCAAAAACTGGCTCTGCCTCACTACGTAGAAGTTATTGACGGCGGAACTGCCAGCCTGGACGCGCTTTTGTTGGCGCGGGGCATAGAGAAACTGGTGGTTATTGATGCATTGAGAGCCGACAAAGAGGCAGGTACTATTTACAAGGCCCGGCTCAAGACCGAAGAACGAGACAAACTGGAGCAGATTTTCAACGGTTACTCCAAGATCAGTTTGCATCAAATGGGCTTAGTCGATGCTCTGGCTGTCGCCGAGAGAATGAACTGCGCACCAAAGGAAATTATAATCATCGGCGTTGAACCAAAAGAAATAGATTACGGATTAGAATTGACACAGCAAGTCAAGCAGAGATTGGCGGAAATAGTTAACACGGTACTTGAGGAAATTAAAGATGCTTTTCACACAAAATAAACCAACAGAGGAAGTGCTGGAGTCACTCGGCGCCGAATCGAAAATCTTCCTGCTGGCTTGCAATGGTTGTGCGGAAGTCTGCGAAACCGGCGGGGAAAAGGCACTTTCGACAATAAAAGCCGAGCTGGAAAAAGCAGGCAAGAACCTGACAGGCACAGCTTTGGTGGATTTTCTCTGCAATAAGGTGTTGGTGGCCACGAGGCTTGCCAGAGAGATGGACAAGATTGAACAAGCGGATTCAATCCTTGCGTTGACCTGTGGGATTGGGGTGCAGGTGGTCTCAAAGGTTGTAAATAAGGTCGTACACCCTGCAGCAAATACGGTGTCCCTTGGCGGCTTGCAGGGGCTTTGGCCCGCGGATGAGCGCTGCCAGGCATGTGGGGACTGCGCTTTGGATTATACCGGAGGTATCTGCCCAATCACTTTTTGTGCCAAAAGTCTGCTTAATGGGCCTTGTGGCGGGGCGCAAGATGGCAAGTGCGAAGTTGACTCGGAGAAAGATTGCGGCTGGCAGTTGATTTATGAACGGCTGGAAAAGATAGGGCGGCTGGAAAATCTAAAGAAATTCCACAAGGCCAGAGACCACAGCAAGATGTTACCTTCCAAGGACTTGCGAGAAACATCATTTTATGACATAGAAAAGTAAAGAGGACCCAAGTGTCCGATGGGGCCCGTGCGGGATTTGCGAGAATAAGGAGATATTTAAAATATGAAACTTACTGAGCGCTTTAAAGAAGGCAAATTCGTAATTACCTGTGAGGTTGGGCCGCCTAAGGGTATAGAAGTCGAAAAAGTGATAGATGAGCTGGAGCCCTTGCGAAGCAAGATCGATGCTTTCAATGTTACTGATTTGCAAAGCTCAGTATTGAGGCTTGGCTCATTGGCGACCTGCCGTCTTTTGAAAGAGAAAGACTTCGAGCCGATATGTCAGCTTACCTGCAGGGACCGTAATCGCCTTGGTTTGCAGTCGGATGTTTTAAGCGCTGCAGTATTAGGCATTGAGAATCTATTGTGTCTTACCGGCGACCATCCGCAATTGGGTGACCATCCTGAGGCGATGCCTGTGTTCGATTTGGATTCGGTACAGCTTCTATCGGCAGTCAAAGGATTAATGAACGGCAAAGATATGGCCGGCAATGATTTAGAAGGCCGGCCGCCACAATTTGCCCTGGGAGCAACGGTGAATCCAGGCGCAGAGCCGCTCGAGCCGCAGATTATAAAGATGGAGAAAAAGATTGAGGCTGGGGCGGAGTTCTTCCAGACACAGGCGGTTTATGAAGTGGATAAGTTTGCTAACTTTTGTGAAAAGGTCAAGCATCTGAAGGTGCCGGTTATGGCAGGAATTGTGTTTTTGAAATCGCCCGGTATGGCAAAGTTTATGAATGCAAATGTCGCAGGAGTTTATGTTCCTGACTCGATTATTGATGAATTGACCGGCGCGGGCAAAGAAAAAAGAGTCGAAAAAAGCCTGGAAATCTCGGCACGTCTGATTAAAGAACTGAAGGGTTCGTGTCAGGGAATTCATATTATGGCTTTGGGGTGGGAACGGCATGTAGCTGCCGTTTTGGAAATGGCCGGGTTATAATAAGTAGTTCGTAGTTGGTAGTTATGAGTTCGTAGACTACGAACTACGAACTAAATGAACGGCTGCCGCACAAACCTTGTATTCCGGTATCTTGGCCGTCGGGTCTAATGCGTCATTAGTCAGCATATTGGCAGGGCATTCCCGGAAATGGAACGGCATAAACAGCCAGCCTTTTTCGATGCTGCTGGTTACCCTTGCCGGTGTGGTTACCTTTCCGCGCCTTGTTATTACTTCAACGTTCTCACCGCTGCTGATTTCAAGTCTGGCCGCATCATCGGGATGTATCTCTACGTACCCCGTCGGCGAAACCTGATTGATGACCGCTGACTTTCTTGTCATCGTACCCGTATGGAATTGATATAGCTGCCTGCCGGTCGTCAATACAAAAGGATAATCCTCATCTGGCAACTCGTCGGCTGCCACAAATTCAACCGCGTGGAATTTACCCTTACCCCTTTTGAATGTTCCCTCGTGCAGGAACCTGGTGCCGGGATGCTCCTTGTCCGGGCAGGGCCACTGCAGCCCAACCGAATTTATCCTGTCGAACGATATTCCGCCATATATCGGGCAGACAATTGCGATTTCATCCATTATTTTGTCGGCGCGCCCGTATGCCATCGGATACCCCATCTTCGTCGCAACCTCGCAGATGATTTCCCAGTCACTCCGGGCGTGCGGCGGCGGAGCAACGGCCTTTCGAACCCGCTGAACCCGACGTTCGGTATTCGTGAATGTGCCGTCCTTTTCCGCAAAACAGACCGAGGGCAATACAACGTCGGCGTACTCAGCCGTCTCTGAAAGGAAAATATCCTGAACCGCCAGAAAATCCACTTGCTCCAGGGCCCTTCTGGTTCTGTTCAGGTTCGGGTCCGAAAGAGCGGGGTTCTCACCCATTATGTACAACGCTTTGATTTTTTCCTCTTCTATCGCGTGCATCATCTCGACAACCGTAAGTCCCGTGCGGCACGAAAGCTTTCTCCCCCACGCTGACTCGAATTTGGCCTGTATCTCTGAGTCCTCTACGGATTGATACCCGGGGTACACGTTCGGCAGCGCTCCGAGATCGCAGGCGCCCTGCACATTGTTCTGTCCACGCAAAGGATTCACGCCCGTTGATTCGGCGCCAACATTGCCCGTAAGCATTGCCAGATTAGCCAGCGACAGAACGTTATCAGTACCTGTCGTATGCTGAGTGATCCCCATACTGTAAATGATACTGGCGGTATCAGCCTTGGCGTACAGCCTCGCTGCTGCGCGAATTTTATCCGCAGGGATTGTCGTAATGCCTTCCGCTCTTTCGGGTGTAAAGTCTTTCAATATAGGTTTGAGCTTTTCAAAATCCTCGGTCCGCTCTTTGATAAAGGCCTTGTCGTGCAATTCTTCCTTTATGATTACGTTCATCATCGCATTAATAAGCGCCACGTCCGTGCCGGGCGCCTGCGCAATATGCAGCCCGGCAAATCGGGCCAGGTCAATCGCACGGGGGTCGGCCACTATTAATTCAGCTCCATTTTTTGTCACCGCCTCTTTTATGTAAAGACCAATCACCGGATGGGCCTCGGTCGTGTTTGAGCCAATGACAAATATGCAGCCTGCCTTTTTGAGCTCATCTATTGAATTGGTCATAGCTCCGCTGCCGAATGCTCTCGCAAGACCGGCCACCGTCGATGCATGACACAGCCGCGCGCAGTGGTCCACGTTATTGGTACCTATGCACGCTCGTATGAATTTCTGGAACACGTAGTTGTCTTCGTTCGTGCATTTGGCTGATGAAAGCCCGGCGATAGTATCGGGGCCGAACTCCGAACGTATCCGCTTCAGACGTTCGGCAACAAACTTAATTGCCTCTTCCCACGTTGCTTTTTCAAATTTGCCGTTTCTCTTGATGAGCGGCTCGGTCAGCCTTTTGTCGCTGGCTACGAAGTCCATAGCGAACTTCCCTTTTACGCACAGATTGCCGTTATTGGGAATGCAGCCGACCTCGCTTGTCACCCTTACAATCCGGCCGGTTTTCGGATCGGCAAGAAGGTCCAACTGGCAACCCACTCCACAATAGGCGCACGTCGTTCGTGTTCCTGTCAAATCCTTTTCGCGGCCTTTGCCTATCGCAGCGCGGTCCAACATTGCGCCGGATGGACAAACCGCTATGCATCCTCCGCAGAGTACACAGGAACTCTCGAAAAGGTCTGTGCCAAAGGCGGTCGAGACCTCCATATCATCGAGCCGGCCGGCAAACGTAAGTGCCTCTGCCATCAGAATCTCTTCGCAGTACCGGACACACAGACCGCATAGAATGCATTTGTCCGCGTCGTAAACTATCGCTTCGCTATTCGTGGTATAATTCGGCCTTACGGGCCTTCGCTCCGGCAGACCAAAACGTCCCTCGTCGGCCTGGTAGCGGTATGCATAGTCCTGAAGCTTGCAGGCGCCATCTTCATCGCAGCTTGTGCACGCCACCCGATGCTCCGACAGAATCAGCTCCAGAATCGTTTTTCGTATCGCCGCAATTTCCTCGTTCTCGGTTGTAACATTCATCCGGTCGGTTGCTTCGGTATTGCAGGATATTGTCAGGCCCGCCTGGCCCTCGACTTGAACAAGACATAGCCGGCAACTCCCCATCGGCCTTACTCGTGGGTCGTAACATAAGTGGGGAACGTCAATCCCAACTGCCTTAGCCGCCTCAAGAATTGTTGTCCCTTCCGGCACCTTAACTTTCTTACCGTCAATTGTCAGAGAAACTTCCTTCATTCCTCTATCGCCTTACAATCAAACACTTACACCGACACCTTGGCTATGGCCGCCTCGAAATCTTCACCGAAAACCTCTAACGCTGAGAGCACCGGAACCGGAAATGCCTGACCCATACCACACGTGGATGCAACCACACACGCTTTACCAATTCGTCGCAATTGCTCCAAATCCTCTGTCGTGCCTTTGCCGTGGGACAACCTTTCCACGATTTCTTTCATTCTCACAACCCCAATTCGGCACGGTACGCAGCGTCCACAGGATTCAAGCCCGTAAAAGTCCATCAACCCTTTTACAATATCTACCGCACTTTTGCCCTGTTCGTAGACAATCACACCTGCCGTTCCAATGCTGCTTCCCGCTTTGCGGATAGCTTCGGTAGTAAGGCAGCAGTCCAGAGAATCTCCGGCCAGAAGCGCACTGGTCCCGCCCCCGGGCTGGACTGCCTTTATGCGCCGACCGCCGGTCGTGCCTTTACCGAATTCGTCAATCAGCTCTCGCAGAGTACCCGAGCCCAGCTCAACCTCATAGACCCCGGCTTCCTTGACATCACCCGAAAGCGAAAATAGTCTCGTCCCGGGGTCGTCTTTGGTGCCAAGTTTGCGATATTCTTCGGCTCCTTTTGCCAGAATCACCGGGACGTTTGCAATCGTTTCGACATTGTTTACCACCGTAGGTTTCCCAAAAAGGCCACGTTGGCTTGGGTAAGGGGGTTTTAGCCGGCTCATAGCCCGACGTGTCTCAAGCGAAGAAATAAGCGCAAACTCCTCCCCGGCTATGTACAGCCCCCTGCCCTTGACCACCTGTAGCTGCAGGGAGAACTTCGAACCCAAAACATCTGTTCCCAAAAGCTTTGCCTTCTGTGCTTCGGCTGCCAGCTTTTCCCACAGGTTAACCGTTTCTTCGTACTCACCTTTTACATAGATATAAGCCAGTTGAGCTCCAATCGTGTAGGCACCAATGACGATGCCTTCAAGAACTGCCCAGGGGTCGCCGTCCAGCAGGACCTTGTCCTTAAGTGTCCCCAGCTCACCCTCATCAGCGTTACAGATAAAGTATTTAGGCGTTTTTTTTTCCTGGGCAGCCGAACCCCACTTCAGTCCTGTCGGAAATGCTGCACCGCCGCGACCGGTAAGCCCAGAGAGCTTAATTTGCTCGATCACCTCTTCAGGCTTGAGCACCAGCGCTCGCCTAAGACCCTCCAGCCCACCAGAAGCTTCGTAAGCTTTCAAGTCCAGTGGTTCGTATTTGCCTACCCGGCGTGTTAAAACTTTCCTCTCTTTCACCTTAACCTTTATCCTCCATTCGCAGCTTGAAGTCTTTGTAGGACGTCAGGGCCCCGTAAATTCGCGCCTCGGCCACGCCGGTCTTTGCGGCAAGGTCATGAACCGCTTTTGTCGGCATGTAACCGAATGTATCCTGGATTTTGCCAACCAACACAAACAGGTTCTCTGGAGTAACCGGGCTGTGCTCATTGATGAGATTTTGATAAGTCTGCATATTGAACATTTTCATATTTTCAACTCCTCTGAAGTGCACATTCTCTCTGAATCTTCTGCAGAATGGGAATAAGGTCGCCAAAACCGGCGTCCGGCATCGATGCCAAAATCTTATCCAATGGTTCCAGGCTCAAAGGACCCTCTTTACTTAAGTCCATATTCACTTCCGTAAGAATACCCCACGTAAACGCTTACTGTTCCGACTTCAAGCGGGCGATATTGTATCTCCGTTGATAACGCAGTCAAGACAAAACCGCCATCGGCCTATCGCCTTTGGGAAGTCTAATAAACTCAGTTTTCGACAGGCGGGAAGACTGCGGACATTGTAACATCGGGGAAAAGTTTGTCTGTACAGATGGGCCCGTTTTACTTATAGTCAGCTCGAAAAGGAACTCTTGCCGTTATATTTAGCCCCCAAATTTATTTGGGGGTCATTTTTAATTTTACCAATCCAAATTTATTTGGGGGTCAATTAAAAAACCATTCCTGCCTTGCCAATACGAACAAAAAATGTAAAAATCCAACTATGGCCACCTTGCCTTTACTAAAGAACTTATATCTGGACTATCAGCCAAAGCAAGCTCCCCGCTTTCACCCCCATACAATCATATTAACCAAAGGTAGTTTCCAGACCGCACAACAGCGCGATTTGGTAAAAGCTATTTGCGATTTATACCCACAGGCACAGGTTGTTAAAGAATTTGATTTGCCGCACAACCGCATTGAGTTCGGCAGCTCGGACCCTCTGAAATCACACTATAGAGGCAAAAATACATTGGTCTTTGGAGTACATAAAAGTGCACTTAGATTCAGCGATGAGGATGGCAACAACTGCCCGAACTACTGGCATTTTTCTCCCTATGGCTTCTGCCCATACGATTGCCAATATTGCTATCTGGCAGGAACGCCCGGCGTAAAATTCTCACCAACTGTAAAAATATATTTGAACCTTCCCGAAATTCTTAACGAAATCGCTAAGGTCGATTCGCATCTGACCGAACCTACCGCCTTCTACTTAGGCAAGCTCCAGGATGCTCTGGCTCTTGACCCTCTTACCGGCTATTCCCGTATAATGATTGCCTTTTTCGCTCGACAAAGAAATGCCAGGTTGACCCTGTTGACTAAAAGTGCCAATATCGAAAACCTGCTCGACCTTGAGCATCGAGGAAATACGATTCTTTCCTGGAGTTTGAATCCGCCTGAAATCTCCAATGCTTTTGAATCAAACATACCCTCACCCGAAGAAAGAATCGCCGCGATGCGAAAATGTGCAGACGCCGGCTACTCTCTACGTGCTGTTATTATGCCGATTATTCCTATCGAAAGATGGAAAAAGATATACCCCAGCTTTTTAGAAAATCTTTTAGGGTCTGTGCCGCTTGTTCGCATCACACTGGGCCAGATTTGCAGTTACTCCGGTGCATTGCAACTTACCGAACGCAAATTAGGCAAAAATAATGCAATCTCAAGAATGCTCAATAAGACAAAATCCAAAGATGGGCGTATCCGTTTTCCACTCAAACTGCGAATAGAAGTTTATAGATACCTGATTGAAAAAATTAAGCAATTTAGACCTGAACCGGATATCGGCCTGTGTATGGAAGAAGCCAGCACCTTCAAAGCCCTGAAAATGGAAAACTCTACCGGCTGTTGTAACTGCGTACTCTAATACTCATCATTTAAAAAACCGCGACGTCTTTTGTCGCCTCCGTATCGTTTAGCCCCCAAATTTATTTGGGGGTCATTTTTAATTTTACCAATCCAAATTTATTTGGGGGTCTTCTTCATATTCCCCTCGGCACTGTCGGGGGTCTCTTTTGTACATTTGTATTTCGAATTTGTTTCGTATTTCGTGCTTCGGATTTCGAATTTGTCTTCCTCTGTCCCCCCTCCCGCGCATTTGCACTTCGACATTGGACATTCGCATTCGATATTTCCTCTCTTAATCCTATTTCCTCCCAATCCTCTAATCCTCTAATTCTCTAATTCTCTAAAATTATCCTTGCCTTTTACGGTCTTTTACGCTATTTTATCTAACTAAATAAGGAAACACCAAGGGGCTGAATACTTCTTTGAATCGTCCGTTTGACATTCCTGCGAAAGTTCTTATTCACCGAAGCCCTCTGTGCTCATGTTTCTAATTTGTTCGAAATCGTTCACTCGGCCGTAGAATCCTTCTTTTACTTTGGTAGGGTGGGGCTTGCC